>Ga0207692_10000049_pt1 | contig 35853 bp, 32 predicted proteins | sample LARL52metaG_FD_184345 | JGI IMG/M metagenome (GOLD analysis project Ga0207692, IMG submission 184345) | Corn, switchgrass and miscanthus rhizosphere microbial communities from Kellogg Biological Station, Michigan, USA - LAR L5-2 metaG... | ecosystem: Host-associated > Plants > Roots >...
CCGCCGTGCGGTGAGTCGCGTTTTGCTGGTGGTCGGCGGGGTGGTCACGCTCGTTTGCGTGCTGTTGCCGATCGCGTGCTGGCGGGACGACGTGGCCATCGAGAAGCACTTGGGGCAGGCGGTCGCGCAGGTCGACTCCGTGGCTTTCAACAGGACGGTTGTGCGGTACGCCACACCGGACGGTCGCGTGATCATCCCGTCGCAGGGCGTCCTGTACCCGGCGGGCCTCAACGTCGGCGACAACGTGCGGGTCGAGTACGACCAGACCAACCCGGAGCTGACGCGCGTGGCCGGGCGCACCGCGGTGCTCAGCCTGCTGCCCGTCGGCACCTTCCTCGTGGCCGTCTGGATCGTCATCGCCGCGGTTGTGACAGTTCTACGCAGATTCGGCACCCAGGTGTAACATCGGTGCATGGCGGATGACCTGGAGCTGCGCTTCGAGCGCACCGTGCAGGCCGACGCGCGCATCGAGCCGCGCGACTGGATGCCCGACGGCTACCGCAAGACCCTGATCAGGCAGATCGCCCAGCACGCGCACTCCGAGATCATCGGCATGCAGCCGGAGGGCAACTGGATCTCCCGCGCGCCCTCGCTGCGGCGCAAGGCGATCCTGCTGGCGAAGGTCCAGGACGAGGCCGGGCACGGTCTCTACCTGTACTCGGCGACCGAGACGCTCGGCGCCGACCGCGAGGACCTGACGACCAAGCTCATCGAGGGCCGCCAGAAGTACTCCTCGATCTTCAACTACCCGACGCTGACGTTCGCCGACGTCGGCGTGATCGGCTGGCTCGTCGACGGCGCCGCGATCTGCAACCAGGTGCCGCTGTGCCGCACGTCCTACGGTCCGTACGCGCGCGCCATGATCCGCATCTGCAAGGAAGAGTCGTTCCACCAGCGTCAGGGCTACGAGCTGCTCATGACGATGATGCGCGGCACGCAGCAGCAGCGCGACATGGTGCAGGACTCGGTGAACCGCTGGTGGTGGCCGGCGCTGATGATGTTCGGCCCGCCGGACTCGGAGTCCGCGAACACCGAGCAGTCCATGGCGTGGCGGATCAAGCGCGACACCAACGACGAGCTGCGGCAGAAGTTCGTGAACATGAGCGTGCCGCAGGCCGAGGCGCTCGGCGTGACGTTCCCGGACCCCGAGCTCAGGTGGAACCCCGAGCGCGGGCAGTACGACTTCGGTTCGCCGGACTGGGACGAGTTCTGGCAGGTCGTGAAGGGTGGCGGTGTCTGCAACGAGCAGCGCATCGCGCACCGCCGCAAGGCCCACGAGGACGGCGCCTGGGTCCGCGAGGCCGCCGCCGCGCATGCTCGGAAGCACGCCGTCGCGAAGGAAGGTGCCGCGTGAGCACGTCTTGGCCGCTGTGGGAAGTGTTCGTGCGGGGCAAGCGCGGCCTGAACCACGTGCACGTCGGTTCGCTGCACGCGCCGGACGCGGAGATGGCGCTGCGCAACGCCCGTGACGTCTACACGCGCCGCAACGAGGGCGTGTCGATCTGGGTGGTCCCCGCGGCCGCGATCACGGCGTCCTCACCGGACGAGAAGGACCCGTTCTTCGCGCCGTCCGGCGACAAGGTCTACCGGCACCCGACGTTCTACGCGATCCCCGAGGACGTGCCGCACCTATGAGCTTCGATAACGCGTACGAGTCGTTGCTGGGTCACGAGGACTCGCACTGGGCGTTCGGAACGGGTTTCTCGGAGGCCCTCGCCGGCGTGAACCGCGAGTTTCCGGCGGGCGTCGACGAAGCCGATCTGGCGGCGTACTGCCTGATGCTCGGCGACGACGCGTTGATCTTCTCGCAGCGGCTGTCGGAGTGGTGCTCGCGCGCGCCGGAGCTCGAAGAGGACATCGCGCTCGCCAACATCGCGCTGGACCTGCTCGGCCAGGCCCGCCTGCTGCTCACGCGCGCCGGTGAGGTGCTGGGGAAGTCGGAGGACGACCTGGCCTACCTGCGCGACGAACGCGAGTTCCGCAACGTGCACCTGGCCGAGATCGACTGCGGTCCAGGCCCCGGCGGCGACTTCGGCACGACGATCGCGCGCCTGCTGGTGTTCTCGTCGTGGCGCCTGGCTCTCTTCTCCCGGTTGAGGGGCTCCGCCGACCCGGTACTGGCCGCCGTGGCCGAGAAGGGCCTGAAGGAGCTGGCGTACCACCGCGACCACGCCGCGCAGTGGACCGTCCGGCTCGGTGACGGCACCGACGAGTCGCACCGCCGCATGCAGGCCGGGCTGGAGCGCGTGTGGCCGTTCGCGGACGAGCTGTTCGCCACGCACGCCGTCGAAGCGCGCCTGACCGGCGTCGCCGTCGACGCCGCGGCTGTCCGCTCCGAAGTGGACGGTGTGCTGGACGCGGTGCTGTCCGCCGCCGGACTGTCCCGTCCGGCCGACACGCGCGCGGCTCGGGTCGCGGGCATGGCGGGCCGCGACGGCGTGCACACCGAGGCCATGGGCTACCTGCTCGCCGAGATGCAGCACCTGCACCGCTCGCTGCCGGGAGCGGTGTGGTGACGACGGCACTGGAGGTCGCGTCGGCCGTGCGGGACCCGGAGCTCCCGGTCCTCACGCTGGCCGACCTCGGCGTGCTCCGCGACGTGTCCGAAGAGGACGGTCGCGTCGTCGTCACCATCACCCCGACCTACTCGGGCTGCCCCGCGATCGACGAGATGGGTGCCGACCTGCGCCGTTCGCTGCGCGCCGCGGGCTTCTCCGAGGTCGAGGTGCGGCTGTCGCTGTCGCCGGCCTGGACCACGGACTGGATCAGCGCCGAAGGCCGCTCGAAGCTGGCGGCCGCGGGCATCGCGCCTCCCGCGCGGATCGGCCCGGTCGCGGCAGGCCCGGTGCCGCTGAACCTGGTGCCGCCGTCGCGCCAGGTGGCGTGCCCGCAGTGCGGTTCGCCCAACACCTCGGAGATCTCGCGGTTCGGTTCGACCGCCTGCAAGGCCCTGCGCCGCTGCCACGCCTGCGCCGAACCCTTCGAGCACGTCAAGGAGATCTGAAGTGGCCCGCCGCGCTGCCTTCCACAAGCTGACGGTCGCTCGCGTCGACCGCCTCTGCGACGACGCCGTGGCCGTCACGTTCGACGTGCCCGCCGACCTGGCCGGCGAGTTCGCCTTCGCGGCCGGCCAGTACCTGACCCTGCGCCAGGGCGACGAACGCCGCTCGTACTCGATCTGCGCCCCGGCCGGTGCCGCACCGCGCATCGGCGTGCGCCGCGTCGACGGCGGTCAGTTCTCCACCTGGCTCGTCGACCGCGTCTCGCCGGGTGACGTGATCGAAGTGCTGCCGCCGCTGGGCAAGTTCACGCCGTCCGGGGCAGGCGCTCACCACGGCCTGGTGGTCGCGGGTTCCGGCATCACCCCGGCCCTGTCGATCGCCGCGACCGTCCTCGCCACCGGCGCGCGTGTGACGCTGCTGTACGGCAACCGCCGCACCGACACGGTGATGTTCGCCGACGAGCTGGCCGACCTGAAGGACCGCTACCCGGCCACGTTCCAGCTGATCCACGTCCTGTCCCGCGAACCGCGCGACGTGGAGCTCTTCTCCGGCCGTCTCGACGCCGACAAGCTCACGGCCCTGTTCGCGACCGTCGTGCCGTTCGACGGCATCGACGAGTGGTGGCTCTGCGGCCCGTACGAGATGGTCCAGGACGCCACCGCCGTGCTGCGCGAACGCGGCGTTCCCGCCGACCGCGTGCACCACGAGCTCTTCTACGTCGACGAGCCCCCGCCTCCGCCCCGCCGTGCCGAGGCGGTGGTGGACTCCGCCGCCTCCGTGACGGTGATCCTGGACGGCAGGTCGACGACACTGCCGCTGCCGGCCGACGAGCCGATCCTGGACGCCGCTCAGCGCGTGCGCGCGGATTTGCCGTTCGCGTGCAAGGGTGGCGTGTGCGGGACTTGCCGTGCGTTGGTCACGGAGGGGTCGGTGGAGATGCGTCGCAACTACGCGCTCGACGAGTCCGAGGTGGCGGCCGGGTTCGTGCTGACGTGTCAGGCGTTGCCGACCAGCGAGTGTGTGACGGTCGACTTCGACGCCTGATCGGAGTAGCTCGTTACTCCTTTGAGACCATATGGTTCATGTGGCATGCATTTCTCGATGAGTCGCGCCGAGGTACGACCTACCTGATCGCGGTGACGTTGGTGCGATCGCGGGACCTCGACGCGATGCGATCGGTGATGCGCGGGTTGGTGAAGCACGGACAGCGACGAGTGCACTTCAACGACGAAAGTGACCGCAGGCGGAAGGACGTGCTGGCCCGGATCAGCGCCCTCGGTGTACGCGCTCACGTCTGGACCTGCAAGCACAACAACGATGCGGTTGCTCGCTCCGCCTGCCTGGTCGGCATGATTCCCCGCCTGGTTGATCTTGGCGTCGCGCGGTTGGTGCTCGAAAGCTGCCAGCACCAGGACGCCGCAGATCGCCGCGTGCTGGCGGCTGGTGTCCGCAAGGCCGGTGGCTCGTTCATGTACGAGCACCTGAGGCCCGCGGAAGATCCGCTGCTGTGGGTCAGCGACGCCATCGCGTGGTCATACGGTGCGGGTGGCGAATGGCGCCGGCGGAGCATTGACCTGATCGACGAAGTCGCGGCGGTGGAAGTCCCCTAGAAAGCGCGAAACCCGGCAACCCGTCGTCCGGCGGGTGAACCGGGTTCACTTTCGGCTCCTACTGGAACCGACAACAAAAACTATAGCAGAGATGATGCACAGCCCGTGATGTCAGATGATCCGACGAACCCGCGGTGGAAGTGGCACGATCACCAGTCATGGGTGTCGTCGCTCGTTCAGTGCTTTGGGGATCGGCCGTCGGGTTCGTGCTCATGGGTGCCCTCATGACGATCGGCGTGACCGCCACCGCGAAGAGCACCGATTCGGTCGGCATGAGCGTCGCCGTGGTCATCATCTCCGGCCTGATCATGGGCGGAATCCCCGGTTCCCTGATCGGCCTGGTCATCGGCCTGATCCGTCGCTCGATCAACCGGGCGCGCCGGCCGGTGCCGTACTTCCCGCTGGCTCCCCAGCAGCCCTACGACATGTGGTCCGAGCAGGTCGAACGGTGCGCGGAGTCGGCGCGCCGGGTCAACGCGGCCGTGCAGACCGTTCCCGCGTCGGCGGCCAAGGACTGGCTGCAGCGGATCAGCGAGCAGCTCACGAAAGAGCTCGACGACGTCCGGGGCATCGCGCAGCTGGGCAGGGCGCTCGGTGCGGTCGACTCGCAGCACCCCGTCTACCAGCGGCTGCTCAAAGCCGCGCACGACTTCAAGCAGTTCGAGAACCAGGTCGGCCGGGTCGCGCTGCAGATGTTCGACCACCCCGAGCTGGACGAGGCGCGCACGCACCTCGAGGTGCTGGAGAAGCAGCTGCCTCAGCTGTCGGCCTGAAGCGCGGACTGCCACCAGCCCAGCACCTCGTCGGCCGCGTCGGGAGCGGCCACCAGAAGTCCGTCCACGGGCAGTTGGGCACCGGCGCCGCGTCGGTCCAGCACGACCGCGCCGGACTCCACGGCCAGTGAGACCGCACCGGCGACGTCCCACTCGTGGTAGCCGTGCAGCACGGCGGCGGCGACGTGACCAAGCGCCACCTGCGCGACCGCCAGGCACTTCGAACCCAGGACGCGCACGCCCGTGCCGGCGATGGCGGCGGTCGAGATGAACTCACCCATTCCCGGCCACGGCCCGGTCCGGGTCATCTCGGTGCACACGACCAGCGAGTCGCCCTGGCGTTCGGTCAGGCGGATCGGGGTGCCGTTCGCGCGCATGCCGCGGCCACGGGCGGCGGCGTAGATCTGGGAGCGGTACGGGTCGGCGACCACGCCCACGACCGGGCCCCAGCGGTCCACCAGGGCGAGGCTGTAGGCGCACCACGGCATACCCGCGGTGTAGTTGGCGGTCCCGTCGACCGGGTCGACCACCCAGCGGAACTCCGAGCCGCCGGGCACGTCCGCGTCGGAGTTCTCGCAGAAGACCGGAATCGACGGGAACTCCGCGGTCAGGACGCGCCTGGTGTGGCGTTCGAGGGTGCGGTCGGTGTCGGTGACCCAGTCGAACGGCGACTCGCCGGAGTCGGGACGCACGCCGCGGCCGGCGGTGGCCATGATGACGTCCGAGGCGTCGTTCGCCAGGCGACCGGCCACTTCCAGCGCTATCGACACCAGTCCCGGGTCGACCGGGTGCGCGGGGCGGGACGACAAGACGGTCATGCTGGCCTAGTTTCACCGCGTCCGGTGACCGGCAACCGACGCGAAGATGACGAAACGACGATCACCTGGCCACGACGCGAGGTGTTCTGACCGCGTCAAATTTGGTGTCACGCGGACTTCACGCGGGCACTACAGGGTGACCCCTGTGCGCGTAGCGATCGTGACCGAGAGCTTCCTGCCCCAGGTGAACGGGGTGACCAACTCCGTTCTCCGCGTGCTGGAACACCTGAGGCGGGGCGGCCACCAGGCGATGGTGGTCGCGCCGGGTGCCGGCGCCGACGAACACCACGGCACGCCCGTCGTCAGAGTCTCCGCCGTCGACGTGCCCATGGTGACCAGCCTGCCGATCGGGGTCCCGAGCCCCAGGGTGCTGCACGAGCTGGCCGGCTTCCGGCCCGACGTCGTGCACCTGGCGTCGCCGTTCGTGCTGGGCGCGTACGGCCTCAGAGCCGCGCGCAAGATCGACGTGCCGACCGTCGCGGTGTACCAGACCGACGTCGCCGGGTTCGCCGGCAACTACGGCCTCGGGCTCACCAAGCGGGCGGCCTGGCGGTGGACCAAGCGGCTGCACACGCTGGCCGACCGCACGCTCGCGCCGTCGAGCTCGGCGGTCGAGGCGCTGGAGCAGCACGGGGTGCCGCGCGTGCACCGGTGGGGCCGCGGCGTCGACATCGACCTCTTCCACCCGCGCCACAAGCACAACGACGAGCTCACCGTGGGCTATGTCGGCCGTCTCGCGCCGGAGAAGCAGGTGCACCGCCTGAAGGAGATCCACGACCTGCCGGGCGTGAAGCTGCGGATCGTCGGTGACGGCCCGGACCGCGAGCAGCTCGAACGGGACCTGCCACGGGCCGAGTTCCTGGGTTTCCGCACCGGTGAGGCGCTCGCCGAGGCCTACGCGTCGTTGGACGTCTTCATCCACACTGGACCGCACGAGACGTTCTGCCAGGCCGTGCAGGAGGCGCTCGCGACCGGCCTGCCGGTGCTCGCGCCGAACGCCGGCGGCCCGCGTGACCTGGTCGCGCACGGCCGGACCGGATACCTCTTCGAGGACGACATCGCGCAGTACGTCGAACTTCTGCGCGACCCGCTGCGGCGCAGGCGGTTCGGGCTGGCGGCCCGCAAGTCGGTGCTCACCCGCACCTGGTCTGCGATCTGCGACGAGCTGATGGGTCACTACGCCGCGGTGATGGGACTCACCCACCAGGCGGCCGCTTGAGGATCGTCCAGCTGGCCAACTTCTACGGACCGAAGTCGGGCGGCCTCCGCACGGCACTGCACCACCTCGGCACCGGCTACGCGCAGGCAGGCCACGAGGTGGTGCTCGTCGTGCCCGGTGACCGCCGTGCCGACGAGGTCCTGCCCGGCGGTGTCCGACGCATCACCCTGCCCGCCGTGAAGATCCCGTGCACCGGCGGCTACCGCGTCGTGGACCCGTGGCGGGTCAAGTCCCTGATGGACCACCTCAGGCCCGACCGGCTGGAGGTGTCGGACCGGCTGACGTTGCGCGGTATGGGCGCCTGGGCGAGCGAACGCGACATCCCGAACGTCGTGATCTCCCACGAACGCCTCGACCGCCTGCTGCGGTTCGTGCTGCCTTCCGGCCCGGCCGAGCGCGGCGCCGACTGGGCGAACCGCCGCATGGCCGCGTCGTACGACACGGTGGTGTGCACGACGGCGTTCGCGCGCGAGGAGTTCGACCGCATCGGCGCCCGCAACGTCACCCAGGTGCCGCTCGGCGTCGACCTCGCCACGTTCACCCCGCACCGCCACTCGGCCGACCTGCGCCGGGATCTGTTGCAGGGCGAGGAGAACCTGCTCATCCACTGTGGACGGCTCTCGCCCGAGAAGTACGTGGAACGCTCCGTCGACACGCTGGCCGAGCTGCACGAGCAGGGCCACTCCGCGCGCCTGGTGATCGCCGGCGACGGCCCGCGCCGCTCGTTCCTGGAGAAGCGCGCGACCGGCCTGCCGGTGACGTTCCTCGGTTTCGTGAAGTCGCGTTTGGACGTCGCCGCACTGCTGGCGTCGGCCGACCTGTCGCTCGCGCCGGGCCCGCACGAGACGTTCGGACTGGCCGCCCTGGAGGCGCTGGCGAGCGGCACGCCGGTCGTCGTCAGCCGGAGCAGCGCCCTGAAGGAGATCGTCCAGCCGTCGTGCGGCGCGGCGGTCGACGACCACGCCGCGGCCTTCGCCGCGGCCGCCCGGCACCTGCTCGCGTCGGGCTCCCGCGAGGCCGCGCGGGCGAGGGCGGAGGAGTACCCCTGGCACGCTGCCGTCGACGGCATGCTGACCGCGCTGAAGGTGCCCTGAAGACGATCCCTGAAGATGATCTCAGCGTCGCTGACCTAGTCTCATGGCATGTCGCGAGCCGGTTTGGACAAGAACCCCCGCGAGGTCGCCGAGATGTTCGACGGCGTGGCCAAGGGCTACGACCGCACGAACTCGGTCATGACGCTGGGCTTCGACCGCCGCTGGCGGGAGTGGAGCAGGCGCGTCCTCGACGCCCGCCCCGGTGAGAAGGTCCTCGACCTCGCCGCGGGCACCGCCGTCTCCACCGTCGAGTACGCCGCGTCCGGCGCCTGGTGCGTGGCGGCCGACTTCTCCGTGGGCATGCTGGCCTCCGGCGCCCACCGCCGGGTCCCGAAGGTGGCCGCCGACGCGCTGCGCCTGCCGTTCAGGGACGACTCCTTCGACGCCGTGACGGTGTCCTTCGGCATCCGCAACTTCAACGACACGGTCCTCGCCCTGCGGGAGATGGCCCGCGTCACCAAGCCGGGTGGCCGCATGGTGATCTGCGAGGTCTCCACGCCGGTCTGGAAGCCGTTCCGCTTCGTCTACCTGCGGTACCTGCTCAAGCTGCTGCCGTTCATCGCGAAGTTCGTGTCGTCGAACCCGGTCGCCTACTCCTACCTGGCCGAATCCATGGCCACCTGGCCCGACCAGCGCGCGCTCGGCGAGCTCGTCGCCAAGGCCGGCTGGGAGGACGTAGCCTGGTTCAACCTGACCGGCGGCATGGTGGCCCTGCACCGCGCGACCAAGCCCAAGCCCGCGCCCGAGGCAGAAGAGGCCGACGACCCGAAGCCCTGACCCTCAGCGCGCTTTGCTGTAACCCACGCGGGGCCCCAACGTCCGCTCCTGTCGTACGAAAGCTCCCCGCGTGGACTCAGATCGGCCGCCACAGAGCCGCCGACACAGATGGCCGTGGCCGCTGCGCCGCTGCCTGATAGGCGCCACGCAGCTCGTTGATCACGCCAGCCGGATCGCTTTTGAGCCGCGACGGAACGGTGTGCACGGTCATCACGCCGTTTGCCAGGAGTGCTGAGTGCTGTGCCATCGTCCGCGCGTAGTCATCAGGGGCCAGGTGAAACTCGAGTGAGTCGATCTGCCAAGCGAGGCCGACGTCCTCCCACCAGCCGTCCACAATCGCGAGCTGCGTGCCTGCGGACGTCCTGATCTGCACGTTCCACTGCGGTTCAGGTAGCGAAGTACGTCGGATCAACGAGCGTGACCACGCCTCAGCAGCGGAGCGGACGCCGTCGCTGACCTCGTCCAGGACTCGTCGAGGCAGGTGAGTTCCTCCCAGACGGAGGTCTTTCAGCTCTTCTGCGAGTGCTCGAGGCGAACAGAGTTGTCTTTGGACGGCGTCGGCGATGAACGCTCGCACCACATCGAGTCGGCTTTCTTTGCGAGCCGCGTCAATGAGCGCACGTGCAAGCGTCACCACGGGGAACCCGTCGATCAGCCTTCCGTTCCACGGCCGGTCGGTCCGTTCGACGAGCATCGAGCCTTGGCTCGCAATGCGGCGGCCATGTGGCACGAGAACATGGACGCGTTGGTCAATGGGTAGCCGACGCACTCCATGCCTGTGCGCGGCTTCGAGGCCGGTCAGGAAGGTCAACGGGCCGGCTCGGAGCAGTGCACCGCGGACAACTTGCCTTCGGCTGGGTGTGCCTCCAGTCAGCAGATAGACACCCAGGAACAACCTGGTCCAACCGCCTCCCGGTCGGCACTTCCTGGCCAGCGTGTCACTGCTGAACCCCAGTTTGAGCAGGTCGCGACGAGCAGCCACGCCGTCCTCGAAGACGTCCGAGAGGAGTCCGTAGTCGATCGATCGTTTGTCAGGCACTCGGTCAATCATCGGCATATCACGGTGACGCACAACCAGCCCTTGATCCACATGTGGACAACTCGCGATCTTCGAGCGCACGCGGGGAGCTTTCGTACGTTCCTGGCGGCCGAAAGGGCCCCGCGTGTCGGCTGGTAAGCGGTGGCGGCGGCTGGGCGGGTTGGTCTCAGGAGTGGGCGGTTAGAGTCGCGGAGAGGCTGACGGGTACATGCGTAGGGAGTCTGGATGAGCAGGCGCGGGATCAACGAGGACGCCGACGTCATCGTGGTGGGGGCGGGACCGGCGGGCTCGACCGCGGCGACCTACCTCGCCAGGGCGGGCCTCGACGTGCTGCTGCTGGAGAAGAGCTCCTTCCCGAGGGAGAAGGTCTGCGGCGACGGGCTCACGCCGCGCGGCGTCAAGCAGCTGATCGACCTGGGCATCGACACCCGCGAGGAGAACGGCTGGCTGCACAACAAGGGGCTGCGGGTCGTCGGCGGCGGTGTCACGCTGGAGCTCGACTGGCCCGAGCTGGCCACGTTCCCCAACTACGGCGTGGTGCGGCCGCGCATGGACTTCGACGAGATGCTCGCGAACACGGCGAAGGCGGCCGGTGCGCGCATGCACGAGAACACCACGGTCACGAAGGCCATCATCGAGAACGGCCGGGTCGTCGGCGTCGAGGCCAAGCAGGGGCCGGAGAAGAACCCCGTTACCTACCGTGCGCCGATCACGGTGGCGTGCGACGGCGTGTCAGCGCGACTCGCACTCTCAGCGGGGCTGCAGAAGGACGACGACAAGCCGATGGGCGTCGCGGTCCGCCGCTACTACGCGAGCCCGCGCACCAAGGACGACTACCTGGAGTCGCACCTGGAGCTGTGGGCGCCGGACGGTCAGCTGCTGCCCGGTTACGGCTGGATCTTCGGCATGGGCGACGGCAGCGTGAACGTCGGCCTCGGCATCCTCAGCACCTCGAAGGCCTACGGCACCACGGACTACCGGGCACTTCTGCGCAGCTGGCTCGACGGCACGCCGGAGGAGTGGGGCTTCCGGGAGGAGAACGCGACCAGCCGCATCGGCGGTGCCGCGCTGCCGATGGGCCTCAACCGCAAGCCGCACTACAAGAGCGGTCTCGTGCTCGTCGGCGACGCGGGCGGCATGGTCAACCCGTTCAACGGCGAGGGCATCGGCTACGCCATGGAGTCGGCCAGGATCGCGTCCGAAAGTGTCGTCCAAGCGCTTGCGCGCACTGGCGTCAACCGTGAACACGCGCTGCACGGTTACCCCGTTCGGATCGAACAGGCGCTCGGCAGTTACTACCGGCTCGGGAACGTCTTCTCGAAGCTCATCGGGAACCCGGCGGTCATGCGGGCCGCAACGAAGTACGGAATGCCGCGAAAGCGTCTGATGAAACTCGTGCTCAAGCTGCTTGCGGGCCTCTACGACCCCAAGGACGGCGACGCAATGGACCGCCTGATCGTGGCCGCTACGAAGCTCGCCCCAACGGCGTAAATTACTCCGAATAGGTGACGGCACCGGCTCAATACGAGCCGGTGCCGTTTCGTTTGTGTCCGCCGGGTTAAAGCCCCAGGTCAGACCCTGTGACCTAGGTCATTTACAGGCGGTTTACACTGGCGATCGACCTTGTGAATCACTTCACAACAGTCTGAAGAAGCTTGTGAACTGTTTCACAAGCGTTTGTTAGGCCCGCCTAACAAACGGGCAGTGCAAGAACACCCATAGGGTGCGCCTCGACCGCGAGGAAAGGACGACGGAGCGTGCTTGACCCTTACCTCCCCCTCGTATTGATGTTCGCGCTCGCCGGGGCGTTCGCGCTGTTCTCGGTGACCGCAGCGCCCTACATCGGACCCCGCCGCTACAACCGGGCCAAGCTCGACGCGTACGAGTGCGGCATCGAGCCGAGCCCGCAGCCGGTCGTGGGTGGTGGGCGCATGCCCGTCGCCTACTACCTGACGGCGATGCTCTTCATCTTGTTCGACATCGAAATGGTCTTCCTCTACCCGTTCGCCGTCGCTGCCGACAAGCTCGGGCTGTTCGGGCTGGTGGAGATCGTCCTGTTCGTCGCCACGCTCGGCTTCGCGTACGTCTACGTGTGGCGTCGCGGCGGCCTCGACTGGAACTGAGGAAGTCATGGGTCTCGAGGAGAAGCTCCCGAACGGCATCCTGCTGACCAGCGTCGAGAAGCTGGTCAACTGGACCCGCAAGTCCTCGCTGTGGCCTGCCACCTTCGGCCTGGCCTGCTGCGCCATCGAGATGATGACGACGGGTGGTCCGCGCTACGACCTCGCCCGCTTCGGCATGGAGGTCTTCCGCGCGTCACCGCGCCAGGCCGACCTGATGATCGTCGCGGGCCGCGTCACCAACAAGATGGCGCCGGTGCTGCGGCAGATCTACGACCAGATGCCCGAACCGCGCTGGGTGCTGGCGATGGGCGTGTGCGCCAGCAGCGGCGGCATGTTCAACAACTACGCGGTGGTGCAGGGCGTCGACCACGTCGTGCCCGTCGACATGTACCTGCCGGGCTGCCCGCCGCGGCCGGAGATGCTGATGGACGCGATCCTCAAGATCCACGCCAAGATCATGGACGAGCCGCTGAACGCCGTGCGCGCCAAGGCACTCGCCGACTCGGGCTACCGCACCGATCTCATCCCGTCGTCCGAGCGTTTTGCGAGGAAGAAGTGACCGAGCCAGGGGGAGAGCACTCCAGCGCCGACCGCGCGGGGGAGGGCCTCGAAAAGACCAACGGTGCGGAAGCGAAAGCGCCGATCTTCGCGGGCAAGGAGCGCAAGGGCCTCTTCGGCGTCACCGGCTCCGGTGACACGTCCGGCTTCGGCGGCCTGCGCCTGCCCGCCCACGTGGCCGCTCCGTCCGAGCGCCCGTTCGGCGGCTGGTTCGACGAGGTCGCCGACGAGCTGTTCGCCGCGATCAGCGACAAGGGCCTGCCCGCCGACACGGTGCAGCAGGTGACCGTCGACCGCGGTGAGATCACCTTCTACCTCAAGCCGGAGACGCTGCTGGAGGTCGCGCGCATCTGCCGCGACACACCGTCGCTGCGCTTCGAGCTCTGCAGCTCGGTGTCCGGTGTGGACTACGGCGCGGACGTGCCGCAGCGCCTGCACTCGGTCACCCACCTCACGTCGATGACGTACCGCCGCCGCATCCGGCTGGAGGTCGCGGTCGACGTCGAGCACCCGCACGTGCCGAGCCTCGTCGAGGTCTACCCGACGGCGGACTGGCAGGAGCGCGAGACCTGGGACATGTTCGGGATCGTCTACGACGGTCACCCCGGACTGACCCGGATCCTCATGCCGGACGACTGGGACGGTCACCCGCAGCGCAAGGACTACCCGCTGGGCGGCATCCCCGTCGAGTACAAGGGCGCGGAGATTCCTCCGCCGGACCAGAGGCGGTCGTACTCATGACCGAGCGGCTTTCCGACGTCACCACCGGAACCGACACCAGCGCGACCGGCAGCGACAGCACGGACGACGTCAACGCTCCGGAGATCGCGGACTCCCGCAAGACCACCGAGGGCACCGTCTACACGGTGACCGGTGGCGACTGGGACGAGGTGCTCGCGGACGCCGTCCACGACGAGCGCATCGTCATGAACCTCGGCCCGCAGCACCCGTCGACGCACGGTGTGCTCCGCCTGGTGCTGGAGCTCGAGGGCGAGACCGTCACGCACGCCCGCAGCGTCATCGGTTACCTGCACACGGGGATCGAGAAGAACTGCGAGTACCGGACCTGGGTCCAGGGCGTCACGTTCATCACGCGCACCGACTACCTGGCGCCGCTGCACCACGAAACCGCGTACTGCATGGGCGTCGAGAAGCTGCTCGGCATCACGGTCCCGGACAAGGCGCAGGCCATCCGTGTGCTGCTGATGGAGCTCAACCGGATCAGCTCGCACCTCGTCGCGCTCGCCACCGGCGGCATGGAGCTCGGCGCGCTGACCGGCATGACCTCCGGCTTCCGCGAGCGCGAGGAAGTGCTGCACCTGCTGGAGCACCTCACCGGCCTGCGCATGAACCACGCGTTCATCCGCCCCGGCGGTCTCGCGCAGGACCTGCCGACGGACGCGATCGAGAAGATCAACGCGTTCGTCAAGATCATGGAAAAGCGGCTGCCGGACTACGACAAGCTGCTCACCGGCCAGCCGATCTGGCGCAACCGCCTCGCGAACGTGGGCTACCTGCCCGTCGACGCGTGCCTCGCGCTCGGCATCACCGGCCCGATCCTGCGTTCCGCCGGCCTCGCCTGGGACCTGCGCAAGATCGACCCGTACAGCGGCTACGAGAACTACGAGTTCGACGTGCCGACCTCGAACACGGCGGACTGCTTCGCGCGGTACCTGCTGCGCCTTGAGGAGATGCACCAGTCGCTGAGGATCATCAAGCAGGTCGTGAAGAGCCTGCCGACCGGTCCGGTGATGGTCGAGGACGCCAAGGTCGCGTGGCCCGCGCAGCTCACGATCGGCAGCGACGGCATGGGCAACTCGCTGGAGCACGTCCGCAAGATCATGGGCCAGTCCATGGAGTCCCTGATCCACCACTTCAAGCTGGTGACCGAGGGCTTCAAGGTGCCGGCGGGCCAGGTGTACGTGCCGGTCGAGTCGCCGCGCGGCGAGCTGGGCTACCACCTCGTCTCCGACGGCGGCACGAGGCCGATGCGCGTGCACGTCCGCGAACCAAGCTTCGTGAACCTCCAGTCGATGCCCGCGATGTGCGAGGGCGGCATGGTCGCCGACGTGATCGCCGCCGTCGCCTCGATCGACCCGGTGATGGGTGGTTGCGACCGATGACTCAGGCTCCAGAGAACACCGCTTTCGACCAGTCCACTGCAGACCGCGCGCAGGCGATCATCGCCCGCTACCCGCAGTCCCGCAGTGCGCTGCTGCCGATGCTGCACCTGGTGCAGTCGGTGGAGGGCTACGTCAGCCAGGACGGCATCCGGTTCTGCGCCGGGCAGCTCGACCTGACCGAGGCCGAGGTCAGCGCGGTCGCGACGTTCTACACGATGTACAAGCGCCGCCCGTGCGGTGAGCACCTCGTGAGCGTCTGCACGAACACGCTGTGCGCGGCACTGGGCGGCGACGAGATCTACTCGACGCTCAAGAGCCACCTCGGCGTGGGCCACGAGGAGACCGCGGGCGAGCCGGGCACGCCGGGCTCGATCACGCTGGAGCACGCCGAGTGCCTCGCCGCGTGCGACCTCGGCCCGGTTCTCCAGGTGAACTACGAGTTCTACGACAACCAGACGCCCGAGAAGGCGCTGGGCCTGGTGAAGGCGCTGCAGAACGGGGAGAAGCCGGCCCCGACCCGCGGTGCCCCGCTGACCGACTTCAAGCAGGCCGAGCTCCAGCTCGCCGGGTTCTTCGAGGGGCGCGACGCCGACCTCGACGGCCCGTCGGCGGCGCCGGAGACGTTGCGCGGAGCCAAGATCGCGCAGGAACGCGGCTGGGACGCACCGCAGGTGCCGTCGAGCGTCGAGTTCCCTGCCCTGCCGGAAAAGAAGTAGGGGAACGCACATGGTTGACCCGCTGACTCCCGTTCTCACCAAGCGCTGGACCGAGCCGAGGTCCTGGACCATCGAGACCTACGAGCGCACCGGTGGCTACACCGCCCTGCCCAAGGCGTTGAAGGCTCACCCGGACCAGCTCATCGGGCAGTGCAAGGACTCCGGGCTGCGCGGCCGCGGCGGCGCGGGTTTCCCCACCGGCATGAAGTGGGGCTTCATCCCGCAGGGCGACGGCAAGCCGCACTACCTCGTCATCAACGCCGACGAGGGCGAACCGGGCACCTGCAAGGACATCCCGCTGATGATGGCGGACCCGCACTCGCTGATCGAGGGCGTGATCATCACGTCGTACGCGATCCGCGCGAACTTCGCGGCGATCTACGTCCGCGGCGAGGTCCTGCACTGCATCCGCCGCCTCAACGCGGCCGTGCGCGAGGCGTACGCCAAGGGCTACCTGGGCAAGGACATCCTCGGCAGCGGGTTCGACCTCGACGTCGTGGTGCACGCCGGTGCCGGCGCGTACATCTGCGGTGAGGAAACGGCACTGCTCGACTCGCTGGAGGGCCGTCGCGGTCAGCCGCGGCTCAAGCCGCCGTTCCCCGCGACCTCGGGCCTCTACGCGTCGCCGACCGTGGTGAACAACGTCGAGACGATCGCGTCCGTGCCGTTCATCGTGAACGGCGGCTCGGACTGGTTCCGGGAGATGGGCCGCGACCGCTCGCCGGGCCCGAAGATCTACTCGCTGTCGGGCCACGTCACGAACCCCGGCCAGTACGAGGCGCCGATGGGCACCACGCTGCGGCAGCTGCTGGACCTGGCCGGTGGCATGAAGGACGGCATCCCGCTGAAGTTCTGGACGCCGGGTGGCTCGTCCACGCCGCTGTTCACCGCGGAGCACCTCGACGTGCCGCTGGACTTCGAGGGTGCCGCCGAGGCCGGTTCGATGCTCGGCACGACGGCGTTGCAGATCTTCAACGAGACCGTGTCCGTGCCGTGGGCCGTCATGAAGTGGACGGAGTTCTACAAGCACGAGTCGTGTGGCAAGTGCACGCCGTGCCGCGAGGGCACGTACTGGCTCGTGCAGATCCTGCAGCGGATGGTGGCGGGCAACGGCACGGCGAGCGACATCGACACGTTGCTCGACGTCTGCGACAACATCCTCGGCCGCTCGTTCTGCGCGCTCGGTGACGGTGCGGTCAGCCCGATCACCAGTGGCATCAAGTACTTCAAGGACGAGTTCCTCGCCCTGTGCGACCAGAACTCGAAGGTCCTGGCTGGAGCGAACGCATGACCATCGCGCCCGACAAGTCCACCGAGATCGTTGTGCCAGAGGGTCACGTCAAGCTCGTCATCGACGGCGTGGAAGTCGTTGCGCCCAAGGGCGAGCTGCTGATCCGCACGGCCGAGCGCCTCGGCACGGTCATCCCGCGCTTCTGCGACCACCCGCTGCTGGAGCCCGCGGGCGCCTGCCGCCAGTGCCTCGTCGAGGTCGAGATGGGCGGCCGGCCGATGCCGAAGCCGCAGGCCTCCTGCACGATGACGGTCGCGGACGGCATGGTCGTGAAGACCCAGCTGACCTCGCCGGTCGCGGACAAGGCCCAGCAGGGTGTGATGGAGCTGCTGCTCATCAACCACCCGCTGGACTGCCCGATCTGCGACAAGGGCGGTGAGTGCCCGCTGCAGAACCAGGCGATCGCGCACGGCCGCAGCGACTCCCGCTTCCACGAGCACAAGCGCACGTTCCCGAAGCCGATCAACATCTCCACGCAGGTGCTGCTCGACCGCGAACGCTGCGTGCTCTGCCAGCGCTGCACCCGGTTCTCCGCGCAGATCGCCGGCGACCCGTTCATCGAGCTGCTGGAGCGCGGTGCGCAGCAGCAGATCGGGGTGGCGAAGGAGAAGCCGTTCCAGTCGTACTTCTCCGGCAACACCATCCAGATCTGCCCGGTCGGTGCGCTCACGAGTGCCGCCTACCGGTTCCGCGCCCGGCCGTTCGACCTCGTGTCGACGCCGAGCGTCTGCGAGCACTGCTCGTCGGGTTGCGCCGAGCGCACCGACTGGCGGCGCGGCAAGGTGCAGCGCAAGCTCGCCGGCGACGACCCGCAGGTCAACGAGGAGTGGATCTGCGACAAGGGCCGGTTCGCCTTCCGCTACGCCACCGCCGACGACCGCATCACGCGGCCGTTGGTGCGGGACAAGGAATCCGGGGAGCTGCGCGAGTCCTCGTGGACCGAGGCGCTGCAGGTCGCGGCGGAGGGTCTCGCGGCAGCGCGGGACGCGAACGGCGTCGGTGTGCTGACCGGTGGCCGGCTGACCGTCGAGGACGCCTACGCGTACTCGAAGTTCGCCCGGATCGCGTTGCGCACCAACGACATCGACTTCCGCGCCCGGCCGCACAGCGCCGAGGAGCTGGAGTTCCTGTCCGGCACCACGGTGTTCACCAACCCGGACAACGGCGTCACCTTCCAGGGCATCGAGTCCGCACCGGCCGCGCTGCTGGTCGCGTTCGAGCCGGAGGAGGAAGCGCCGATCGTCTTCCTGCGCCTGCGCAAGGCTGCCCGCAAGGGCACCACGAAGGTCTTCCACCTCGGCCAGTTCACCACCCCGGCCGTGGAGAAGACGTTCGGCACGCTGCTCGCCTGCGTGCCCGGTGCCGAGGCGAACGCGCTGAACGCGTTGCCGGAGCACGCTTCCGACGTCGTCGAGCTGCTGAGCAAGCCCGGCGCGGTGATCCTGGTCGGCGAGCGCGCCGCCGAGATCCCCGGCGCGTTCACCGCGGTCGCGAGGCTGGCCGAGCGCACCGGCGCCAAGGTGGCGTGGATTCCCCGCCGTGCCGGTGAGCGCGGTGCGCTCGCGGTCGGTGCGGTGCCGAACCTGCTGCCCGGCGGCCGGCACGTCGCGAACGCCGCGGCGCGCACCGAGGTCGAACGCACCTGGGGTGTCGAGGAGGGGTCGCTGCCCGCGACGCCCGGTCGTGACACCACGGGCATCCTCGAAGCCGCCGCGAACGGTGAGCTGTCCGGCTTGGTGGTCGGCGGCGTCGACCCGTTCGACCTGCCGGACCCCGCACTGGCCGAGAAGGCGTTGACGGAAGCCGGTTTCATCGTGAGCCTGGAGCTGCGGCCGAGCGCGGTCACCGCGCACGCCGACGTCGTGCTCCCGATCGCCCCCGCGGTCGAGAAGTCCGGCAGCTACCTCAACTGGGAGGGCCGCCGCCGCGAGTTCGGCACCACGCTGGAGGGCACCGGCGCGCTGCCGGACTGCCGCGTGCTCGACACCCTCGCGGTGGAGATGGACGCGGACCTGTTCACGCAGACGCCCGCCGCCGCGGCCGCCGACCTGGCCCGCCTCGGCGAGGGCGCGTCGAGCGGTTCCTCGCTCGACGTCGCCGCGCCGCTGCAGTCCCCGGCCGGTCCCGGCAAGGCCGTGCTCGCCACGTGGCACCGCCTGGTCGGCAACGGCTCGCTGCAGGTCGACGAACCGCACCTGGCCGGCACGGCCCGCCCGGTCGTCGCCAAGGTCGCGGAGGCCACCGCGCGGCAGTTCGGCCTGGAGACCGGCGGCTACGTGACGGTCTCCACCGACCGCGGCGCGATCACGCTCCCGGTCGAGACCGACGACCTGCCCGAGGGCGTCATCTGGCTGCCCACCAACTCGGGTGACGTGACCGTCCGGGCCACGCTCGGCGCGGGCCACGGCTCGATCGTCTCCGTCAGCGGAGGGAAGTCATGACGAAGAACCTCGCAGCGGAGATCGGCGACACCGCCAAGCTCCTGGCGGACGACCCGATCTGGCTGGTCCTGATCAAGGTCGTCGGGATCTTCGCGTTCCTCGTGGTCATGACCCTGTTCATGATCAACTGGGAGCGCAAGGTCGTCGCGCGCATGCAGCACCGTCCCGGCCCCAACCGCGTGGGCCCCAACGGCTGGCTGCAGTCGCTGGCGGACGGTCTGAAGCTCGCGTTCAAGGAGGACATCCGCCCGGTCCTCGCGGACAAGTGGGTCTTCTTCCTCGCGCCGGTGATCTCCTGCATCCCCGCGTTCCTCGCGTTCTCGGTGATCCCGCTCGCCGGCGAGGTCAACCTGTTCGGTGAGCAGACCGCGCTGCAGCTCGTCGACCTGCCGGTCGGCGTGCTGGTGGTGCTGGCCTGCTCCTCGCTCGGCGTCTACGGCATCGTGCTGTCCGGTTGGGCCTCCGGCTCGCCGTACCCGCTGCTCGGTGCCCTGCGCAGCGCCGCGCAGGTGATCTCCTACGAGATCGCGATGGGCCTGTCGATCGTCGCGGTGATCATGTTCACCGGCTCGATGTCGACCGCTGACATCGTCAACGCGCAGGCGAGCACGGTCCTCGGCGCGTTCCCCGGCTGGTTCGGCTTCCTGCTGTTCCCCAGCTTCGTGATCTACGTGGTGTCGATGGTCGGCGAGACCAACCGCGCGCCGTTCGACCTCCCCGAGGCCGAGTCGGAGCTGGTCGGTGGTTTCCACACCGAGTACAGCTCGCTGAAGTTCGCGCTGTTCTTCCTCGCCGAGTACGTCAACATGGTCACCGTCTCGGCGCTCGCGACCACGCTCTTCCTCGGCGGCTACCACGCCCCGTGGAGCGGCGAGTTCATGAACACCGGCTGGTGGGGCCTGCTCTGGTTCATCATCAAGACGCTGGCGTTCCTCTTCCTCTTCATCTGGCTGCGCGGCACGCTTCCCCGCCTGCGCTACGACCAGTTCATGAAGCTCGGCTGGAAGGTGCTGGTCCCGACCAGCCTCGTCTGGATCATGGCCGTCGCGGTCATCCGCACCGGCGCGATCCAGCAGCTCTCCACGGGGCAGCGGCTCATCGCGCTCGGCGTGGTCGTCGGCCTCGTGCTGCTGGTCTCGTTCCTGCTGCCGGACAAGAAGGTCCAGGACAGCAAGGGCGTCCCGCTCGCGGGTTCCGGCTTCCCGGTGCCGCCGCTCGACCTCGCGGTCCCCAAGTCAGCGCCCAAGCGCAAGGTCAAGGTCGCCAACATCCCCAAGGACAAGGCAGCCGTCACCACCGGTAAGGAGGCTGAGTAGGGATGTTCGAGTCCCTCAAAGGCTTCGGCGTCACCTTCGGCACCATGTTCAAGAAGGTGGTGACGGAGGAGTACCCCGAGGTCAAGAAGGTGACCGCGCCGCGGTTCCACGGCCGTCACCAGCTGAACCGGCACCCGGACGGGCTGGAGAAGTGCGTCGGCTGCGAGCTGTGCGCGTGGGCCTGCCCGGCGGACGCGATCTTCGTCGAGGGTGGCGACAACACCGAGGACGAGCGCTACTCGCCCGGTGAGCGCTACGGCAAGGACTACCAGATCAACTACCTGCGGTGCATCGGCTGCGGCCTGTGCATCGAGGCGTGCCCGACCCGTTCTCTCACGATGACGAACGAGTACGAGCTCGCCGACGACAACCGCCAGGACCTCATCTTCACCAAGGAGGACCTGCTCGCGCCGCTGCTGCCCGGCATGGAGCAGCCGCCGCACCCGATGCGGTTGGGCGACAACGAGCAGGACTACTACGTGAACGGCCCGCAGCTGGCGAAGGAGGCTCAGCAGTGAGCCTCATCCTCCAGTTCCTGGCCCAGCAGCCGGAGCCGGTGCAGCAGGTGGTCGACAAGGTCACCACCGGCGAGGCCATCGCGTTCTGGGTCCTCGGCCCGCTCGCGCTGGCCGGCGCGCTCGGCATGCTCTTCGCGCGCAACGCGGTCCACTCCGCGCTGTGGCTCGTGGTGACGATGCTCAGCCTCGGTGTGCTGTACATGGTCCAGCAGGCGCCGTTCCTCGGCTTCGTGCAGATCATCGTCTACACCGGCGCGATCATGATGCTGTTCCTGTTCGTGCTCATGATGGTCGGCCGCGACAGTTCGGACTCCGTGGTCGAAGTCCTTCGCGGACAACGGCTCGCGGCCACGTTGCTCGGCATCGGGTTCGCCGTGCTGATGGTCGGTTCCGTGGCCCGCGCGCTCACCTCGGTCGACGCCGCCGGCCTGCAGGAGGCGAACACCACCAACGGCGGCAACGTCGGCAACATCGGCCAGAAGCTCTTCACGGACTACCTGTTCCCGTTCGAGCTCACCTCGGCGCTGCTGATCACCGCGGCGCTCGGCGCGATGATCCTGGCGTTCGTCGGCCGCGACGGGAAGCCCGCGCGCAAGACGCAGAAGGAACTCGTCGAGGAGCGCTTCCAGGAGGGCAAGCGGGTCGGATCCATCCCCGGTCCCGGTGTCTTCGCCACCGCGAACTCGGTGGCCACCCCCGCGCTGCTGCCCGACGGCAGCGTGTCGGAGGAGTCGCTGTTCGAGGTCATCGAGGCGATCGACAAGTCCGTGCTCTCGGACGACGTCGCCGAGGTCGCGGGCACCGGGCACCAGCCGGACTCGCACGCGCTCAAGGGAAGTGAGTCGTGACTCCCACGTACTACCTGCTGCTGTCGGCACTGCTGTTCAGCATCGGCGCCGTCGGTGTGCTCGTGCGCCGCAACGCCATCGTGGTCTTCATGTGCGTCGAGCTCATGCTCAACGCGGTCAACCTGAGCCTCGTGACGTTCGCGCGGATCAACGGCTCGCTCGACGGTCAGGTGATGGCGTTCTTCGTGATGGTCGTCGCCGCGGCGGAGGTCGTCGTCGGCCTCGCGATCATCATGTCCATCTTCCGGACGCGTCGCTCGGCCTCGGTCGACGACTCGAACCTGCTGAAGTACTGAGGGGTCACCGGTGACGGAACCTGTTGTCGCCAGCGGGGTCGCGAGCTTCGCCTGGCTGTTGTTGGCGCTGCCCGCGTTCGGCGCGGCCGTGCTGCTGATCGGTGGGAAGCGCACCGACAAGTGGGGTCATCTGCTGGGTTGCGCCACGATCCTCGGCGCGTTCGCGTACGGCCTCGCGCTGTTCTTCTCCACGGTCGGCATCTCCAACCCGGAACAGCGGGTGCAGAACCTGCACCTGTTCGACTGGGTGCACATCAACGCGCTGACCGTCGACTTCGGACTGCGGCTCGACCCGCTGTCGCTCACGTTCGTGCTGCTGATCACCGGTGTGGGGTCGCTGATCCACATCTACTCGATCGGCTACATGGCGCACGAGGAAGGCCGGCGGAAGTTCTTCGCCTACCTGAACCTCTTCGTCGCCGCGATGCTCCTGCTGGTGCTGGGCAACGGTTTCGTGACCCTGTACTTCGGCTGGGAGGGCGTCGGTCTCGCCTCGTACCTGCTGATCGGCTGGTACCAGTACAAGCCGGAAGCGGCGTCGGCGGCCAAGAAGGCCTTCCTGATGAACCGCGTCGGTGACCTCGGGCTCGCGATCGCGATCTTCCTGATGTTCAACCGGCTCGGGACCACGCAGTACACCGAGGTCTTCAGCCGGGTGAAGGAGTTCTCCAGCGCCGAGATCCTCGCGATCACGCTGCTGCTGCTCCTCGGCGCCTGCGGCAAGTCGGGTCAGTTCCCGCTGCAGGCCTGGTTGCCGGACGCGATGGCCGGCCCGACCCCGGTGTCCGCCCTGATCCACGCGGCGACGATGGTCACCGCGGGTGTGTACCTGATCGCCCGCTCGCACCCGATCTACGACCTGTCCGCCGACGGCCGCCTGGTCGTGATGATCATCGGTGGCGTCACGCTGCTGATCGGTTGCATCATCGGTTGCGCCTACGACGACTTCAAGAAAGTCCTGGCGTACTCGACGGTCTCGCAGATCGGTTACATGATCCTCGCCGTGGGCCTCGGCCCGGTCGGCTACGCGCTCGGCATCATGCACCTGCTGACGCACGGCTTCTTCAAGGCGGGCCTGTTCCTCGGTGCCGGTTCGGTCATGCACGGCATGAACGACGAGGGCAACATCCGGCGGATGGGCGGCCTGGCGAAGTACCTGCCGATCACGTTCGTCACGTGGACGCTCGGCTACCTCGCGCTGATCGGCATCCCGCCGTTCGCCGGCTACTTCTCCAAGGACGCCATCATCGCGGCGGCGTTCACCGGGGAAGGCTGGCGCGGATACGTCTTCGGCGGGGTGGCGCTGCTCGGCGCCGGACTTACCGCGTTCTACATGACGCGCCTGCTGATCCTCGTGTTCCTCGGCCAGCCCCGCTGGAAGGAGCTGAAGTCCGAGGACGGCCGCGAGTACCACCCGCACGAGTCCCCGCTGACGATGACCATCCCGATGATCATCCTCGCGGTCGGCTCGGTCGGCGGTGGCTGGTTCCTCTCGTCCGGCGGACGTCTGTCCGGCTGGCTGGAGCCCTCGCTCGGCGAGCTCAAGGAAGAGCACGGCGTGCTCTCGCACGGCGTGGTCGGGATCCTGACCGTTGTGCTCGCCGTACTCGGTGCGGCGATCGCTTTCCTGCTCTTCGGTCGTGGCAAGCAGCCGGTCGAGCGGCCGGCGCGGGTGTCGTTCCCGGTGCGCGCGGCCCGTGCGGACCTCTACGGCAACGCACTGAACGAGGCCCTCTTCGCGCGGCCGGGCACCTGGCTCACCCGCGCGCTGGTGTTCCTCGACCTGAAGGGCGTCGACGGTCTGGTGAACGGCACCGCGGCGCTGCTCGGAGGTAGCTCCGGCCGGTTGCGCAGGCTGCAGACCGGGTTCGTCCGCTCCTACGCACTGTCCATGCTGCTGGGCTCGATCTTCGTGCTCGGGGCGCTCCTGGTGGTGAGGTTCTCGTGACCTGGGTTCTGATCGCACTGCTGGTCGTGCCGCTCGTCGGCGCGCTGGTGGTGTCGTTCCTGCGCAAGGACGACTCGAAGGCCAAGCTCGTCGCACTGGCGTTCTCGCTCGTCGAGCTCGTGCTCGCGGTTCTGCTCTGGACCGCGTACAAGCCGGGTGGCGACCGCATCCAGCTCGCCGCGGGCGTGGACTGGATCGCCGCGTTCGGCGTGCGGCTGTCGTTCGGCATCGACGGCATCGCGCTCGTGATGATCGCGGTGATCGCGCTGCTGATCCCGCTGGTGATCGGGGCCGGCTGGACGGAGAAGCTGCCCGCCGGTCGCTCCCAGGGCGGGTACCTCGCGCTGATCCTGGTGCAGGAGGCCGTGACGGTCGCGGTGTTCGCCGCCACCGACGTCTTCCTGTTCTACGTGCTGTTCGAGGTCATGCTGATCCCGATGTACTTCCTGATCGGCGGCTACGGCGGCGCGCGCAGGCAGTACGCGGCGGTCAAGTTCTTCCTCTACTCGTTCCTCGGCGGCCTGATCATGCTGGCCTCCGCGATCGGCGCCTACGCGATGGCGTCGGACGAGCTGGGCAAGGGCACGTTCGACTGGGCGACGCTCGTGAAGGTGGTCAGCGACGCCGACGCGACGACGCAGACCTGGCTGTTCCTCGGCTTCTTCCTGGCGTTCGCGATCAAGGCGCCGCTCGTGCCGTTCCACACCTGGCTGCCCGACGCGGCCGCCGAGGCGCCCATCGGCGTCACGGTGATCGTCGTCGGCATCCTGGACAAGGTCGGCACGTTCGGCATGCTGCGCTACCTGCTGCCGATGTTCCCGACGGCGTCGAAGAACCTCGCGCCGCTGGTGCTCGTGCTCGCGGTCGTCGGTGTCCTCTATGGATCGTTGCTCGCCACGGGGCAGCGGGACATGAAGCGGTTCCTCGCCTACGTGTCGATCGCCCACTTCGGCTTCATCGCGCTCGGCATCTTCTCGTTCACGTCGCAGGCGGCCGTGGGCTCGGTGTCGTACATGCTCAACCACTCGATCTCGACCGGCATGCTGATCCTGGTGATCGGCATGGTGATCGCCCGCGGTGGTTCCTCGCAGATCTCCGACTACGGCGGCATGTCGAAGGTGGCGCCGCTGCTCGCCGGCATGTTGCTGATCTCCGGTCTGACCACGCTGTCGCTGCCGGGCACGAACTCGTTCGTCTCCGAGTTCCTGGTGCTGATCGGCTCGTTCCCGACCCAGCCGGTCTACACGATCCTCGCGACGGTCGGCATGGTGCTCGCGGCGCTCTACGTGCTGTGGCTCTACCAGCGGATGATGACCGGCCCGCTGCGCGGTGACGCCCTCCTGGGCGCCGCCGCTGGTCCGGGTGCCGTCGGTGACCCGGAGAAGAAGACGGCCATCGGCGACCTCACCAAGCGCGAGATCGCAGTGCTGGCGCCGCTCGTTGCCATCGTGCTGGCACTCGGGTTCTTCCCGCAGCCGGTGCTCGACGTCATCACCCCGACTGTCGGGGCGACGCTGACCGAGGTCGGCGTGACCGACCCGGTCTCCGTGCAGGAAGGCAAGTGACGTGAACCTTCTCGTCGCTCAGGCGCAGCAGATCCAGGCGCCGGAGATCCACTACGGCGCCATCGCGCCGTTGCTGATCGTGCTCGGCGCGGCGTGCGTCAGCGTCCTGCTGGAGGCGTTGCTGCCCAAGCACCAGCGGTGGGCCGTGCAGCTCGTGCTGTCGCTCGTGACGCTGGTCGGGGCCTCCGGCGCGTTGATCCTCTACGCGGTCTCGGACAGCCGGCAGAAGCCGGGCGTCGCGACGCTGGCGGGCGCGATCGCGGTCGACTCGCCGTCGTTGTTCCTGTGGGCCACGTTGCTGGTGCTGGGCTTCGGCTCGATCCTGCTGATCGCCGACCGCTCGGTGGAACCGGGCGGTGTGTTCGTGGCCCACGCCGCGATCCGTCCCGGCACCGTCCAGGACCGGGCGCAGGCCACGAAGACCGGCATGCAGACCGAGGTCTTCCCGCTCACGCTGTTCGCGCTCGGCGGCATGATGACGTTCGTCGCGTCGAACGACCTGCTGACCATGTTCATCGCGCTGGAAGTCCTGTCGCTGCCGCTGTACCTGCTGTGCGGCCTGGCTCGCCGTCGCCGCCTGCTCTCGCAGGAAGCGGCCGTGAAGTACTTCCTGCTCGGCGCGTTCGCCTCCGCGTTCTTCCTGTACGGCGTGGCTCTGCTGTACGGCTACGCGGGCTCGGTGAAGCTCTCGGCCATCGCGTCCGCGGCCGCCGGCACCGACCGGTCGGACACGCTGCTGTTCGCGGGCTTCGGCCTGCTGGTGGTGGGTCTGCTGTTCAAGGCGGCGGTCGGCCCGTTCCACGCCTGGACCCCGGACGTGTACCAGGGCGCGCCGACGCCGGTGACGGCGTTCATGGCCGCGTGCACCAAGGTCGCCGCGTTCGGCGGCATCCTGCGCGTGATCACGGTGGCGTTCGAGAACACGCAGTGGGAGTGGCGCGGCGTGCTCTACGGCGTCGCGGTCGTGTCGATGGTGATCGGTGCCGTGCTCGGTCTCACCCAGACCGACGTGAAGCGCATGATCGCGTACTCGTCGGTGGCGCACGCGGGCTTCCTGCTCATCGGTTCGATCGCGCTGGTGCCGAACGGCGCGGGCGTGAGCGCGACCATGTTCTACCTGCTGGCGTACGGCTTCACCACGATCGCCGCGTTCGGCATCGTGTCGCTGGTCCGCAACTCGGACGGCGAGGCGACGCACCTGTCGCAGTGGGCGGGTCTCGCGAAGCGGTCGCCGATCGTGGCGGGCGTCTTCACGTTCCTGCTGCTGGCGCTCGCCGGAATTCCGCTGACGTCCGGCTTCATCGGCAAGTTCGTCGTGTTCAGCGCGGCGATCCAGGCGGGGCTCACCCCGCTCGTGGTGATCGCGCTGGTGGCCTCGGCCGTCGCGGCGTTCTTCTACCTGCGGGTGATCGTGCTGATGTACTTCAGCGAACCGGCGCCGGACGGCCCGACCGTCAGCGTGCCGGGTGCGTTCACCACGATCGCGATCACGCTGGGTGCCGTCGTGACCCTGGTGCTGGGGTTGTGGCCCACGTTCGTGCTCGATTGGGCGGGTACCGGCACCTTCCTCAGCTAGGTGTACGTAGTCTGCTGATGTGACCAGTAGCGAGCATGAGGGACCGGGGTTCGCGTTGGTGGACCCCGTGCTCACCGAGCTAGTCCAGGACGGCCTGGCCGAGGTGGAGCGCAATCTGCACGACGTCGTGCAGAGCGAGTTCCACCCGGTGACGGAAACCTCGCTTCACCTTGTGGAGGCGGGCGGAAAGCGGATCCGCCCGCTCTTCACACTGCTGGCTTCCCAGTTCGGTGCCGACTGGGACCGCGAGAAGGTCATCAGGGCCGCCACTGTGGTCGAGCTCACGCACCTCGCGACGCTCTACCACGACGACGTCATGGACGAGGCGACCATGCGGCGTGGCGCGGTGTCCGCGAACGCCAAGTGGGACAACAGCATCGCGATCCTGACCGGCGACTTCCTGTTCGCCCACGCGTCCAGGCTCACCGCCGATCTGGGGACGGACGCGGCGCGGATCATCGCGGAGACGTTCTCGGTCCTGGTGACCGGTCAGATGCGCGAGACCGTCGGCCCGCAGCCGGGTGAGGACCCGATCTCCCACTACCTCAAGGTGATCGAGGAGAAGACCGGCGTCCTGATCGCCACCGCCGCGCGGTTCGGCGGCATGTTCTCCGACGCCACCGACGAGCAGACCGACGCGCTGCGCCGGTACGCCGAGGTGATCGGCGCGGCGTTCCAGATCTCCGACGACGTGATCGACATCGCCTCGCCGTCGGTCCAGTCCGGCAAGACACCGGGCACCGACCTGCGCGAGGGCGTGAAGACGCTGCCGATGCTCTACGCGCTCGCGGACCCGTCCGAGACGCGGCTCGCCGAGCTGCTGGCCGGCCCGATCACCGACGACGCGCTGGTGGACGAGGCCCTGGCGCTGCTGCGCAAGTCCTCCGGCATGGACCGTGCCCGCGAGACCCTCGACGAGTACGTGGACCGGGCTCGCACCGAACTCGGCAAGCTTCCCCCGTGCGCCGCCCGAGACGCCCTCGAAGACCTCGCCGTCTACGTGGTGGCCCGCTCCCATTAGCCGTTGCCTGACCGCACGCGGGGAGCTTTCGTACGCTCTGAGAGCACGAAAGCTCCCCGCGTGCGGTTGCGCACCGCGTCGAACGTGAAGATCGTCAGCGCCAGCCAGACGAGGGCGAACCCGGCCCACCTGCTGGGCGGCATGGGTTCGTGCACGACGAACACACCCCACGCGAACTGCAGCACCGGCGCGAGGTACTGCAGCATGCCCATGGTGATCAGCGGGATCAGCCGTGCGCCCGCACCGAAGAGCAGCAGCGGCACCACCGTGACGATGCCGGTGCTGAGGATCATCAACGTGTGCCCGGTGCCCGCGGTCGTGAAGGTGTTCGCGCTGCCGAGCGCGAGCAGGTAGACCAGTGCGATCGGGGCGATGACGGCGCTCTCCGCGGTGAGGCTGGACACGGCGTCCAGCGGCACCTTCTTCTTGAGCAGCCCGTAGATGCCGAACGAACAGGCCAGGACCAGCGAGATCACCGGCAGTCGGCCGTAGTCGACGGTGAGCACGATCACAGCGACGACGACCACGCCGATCGCGACCGCCTGAGCGAGACGCAATCGTTCCTTGAGGAAGATCATGCCGAGTGCCACGCTCACCAACGGCGTGATGAAGTACCCCAGCGCGGACTCGACGACGTGCCTGCTGTTGACGGCGTAGATGTAGGTGCCCCAGTTGACCGTGATCAACACCGCGGCAGCGGTAACGATGAGCCAGCCCTTTCCTGATAAATCGAGGAAGGGGCGCCACCGCCTGAGGATCACGACGGCGGTGGTGAGCGTGACGAACGACCAGACGATCCGGTGCGCGAGCACCTCGACCGGCTGGGCGGGTACGAGCAGTGGCCAGTAGGCCGGGAACAAGCCCCAAAGGACGTAGGCGGCTGCGCCGTACGTGACGCCTCGCCCCTGGGTGTGAACTTCTGGCGAACTGATGGAAGAGGTCGTCAGAGGGGACACAAAATCCCACTCTACGCTGGCGTTTCCTCTGCTTGTTTGCGCTGAACGGCGTAGTGACGGAGCATCATCAAAGGCACTGTAGTTTGGCCATGCTCACCCTTCCGAGTGAGTGGGGTCGGAGTGTGGTCGTAGAAGGGGCTTTCCCGTGAATGTCTTCGGGCAGGTCTGGCTGTGGAGTCTGCTGGCGTTCGTCGCGGGAGTAGCGCTCACGTGGCTGGTCTTGGTTCGACCCGCGCGCAAGCAGATCGCCGACCTCGAAGATCAACTTCTCGACGCACGCCGGTCGGCCGCACCGGTCGCCGCGCCGTCTCCCGTCGACGACTTCGAGGTCGACGAGTGGGACGACAACCCGCCGCGGCCGCTGAGCGACGAGGTGCCGGCGCCCGCTCCCTACGCGGAGCCCCCTGCCTACTTCGGCGAGCCCGTGACGCCGGTCGCCGCCGAGAAGCCCGCTGAACCGGTCGCCGAGCCGGTCGTCGAGCCGGTCGTCGAGCCGGTCGACGAGGAACCCGTCGTGCAGGAGCCGGTCACGCCGGTCCGCCAGTACATGGAGGCGGACGAGTCGCAGCGCCGGTTCGAGGAGCAGCTGGCCGAGCAGAGGGCACGCGCCGAGGCGACCGACGACGACCGCCCGCGTTCGCTGTTCGAGCGGCTCGCCCCGGAGGACGTCCCCGAGGAGACGCCGGCCGAGATGACGACGGTCCTGCCGCGTTCCGGGCTGGAGGCCGCCGACTTCGACGACGAGCCGGAGCTCCCCGCCGAGCAGACCGGGTTCGTGCCCACCGCGCAGCCGACCGCGGAGGTCGCGCCGCGCGCACCGGAACCGACCGCGCCCGCCGAGGTGCACGAGCAGACCGACGACTTCATCTACCAGCCGCGCGAGGTGTGGGCGCAGCAGGAGCAGGAGGCGTCCCTCGACGAGGCCGCCGAGCAGGAGGACGAGCCCGTCCACCCGCAGGGCACCCGCTCCGAGCAGACGACGTTCATCGCGGTCGAGGAGAGCTCCTGGCCCGCCAACGACCTCACCGGCGAGTACCCAGGCCTGCGCGACGAGATCTCCGGCCAGCTGGACGGGTTCGTCGAACCGGAGTCGCCCGCCGAGCAGACCATGGTCGAGCCGCTCGACCTGGACGCACCGCACGTCCGCAACGGCGTCTTCGAGTCCACGCTGGCCGAGGAGCCCGGCTTCACCGAGCCGGCCCCGGAGGCGCAGCCCGCGCACGCCCGGCGCGAGCCGCTGGAGCCCGAGCACTTCGAACCGGCCCCGCACGAGCAGTCCGGCCGCCCTCAGCCTGTCGGCTACGTCCAGGAGCAGCCTGCGCAGGAGTTCCCCGAGCAGGCCGGTCGCGCTCAGCCCGTCGGTTATGCGCAGGAGCAGGCCGGGCAGGAGTTCCCCGAGCAGGCTGCCCGCCCTCAGCCCGCCGGTTACACCCACGAGCTGCCCCAGCGCGCCGGTCGCCCCCAGCCCACCGGCCACGTCCAGGAGCCGGTCGCCCAGCAGTTCCCGGAGCGCTCTCAGCCGGTCGCTTATGTCGAGCCCTTCAGCGCACCAGGTGCCCCGGCGCCCGCGCCGTTCTCGGCGTTCGGTGCCCCACCGGAGACGGAGCTGGAGACCACGGGACGCCAGCCCCGCGCCGTCGCCGCCGCCTTCGACCACGCCGTGGAGGCCCCGCAGGCACCCGCCAGGCCGGAGCCCGTCGCCGACCGTCCGCGGTCGCTGTTCGAGCCCCTGCTCGACGCCGACGAGCCGCTGCCGCCGCTCGGCCAGACCCGCCAGCTCCCGGAGCCGACCAACGACCAGCCGTTCGTGCCCAAGTTCGTGCCGAGCGACGAGCCGTTGCTCGCCGCGCCGCCGGAGCCCGAGCCTGAGCCGGTCGAGACCGACCTGCCGCAGCGGTTGACCGAGGCCGGCCTGCCGATCCGCGAGGCCCGCCGCACCACCCAGCAGCGCCAGCAGAGCTTCTCCGCGTTCGCCGCCTTCGAGCAGCCGAAGCCGGAACCCGCCCCGCCGGCCCCGCCCGCACCCGCGGCCGCGCTGCCGTCCAGGCCGCGTCCCGTCGGGTTCTCTCCGTCGACCGGCGGCCGTCCGAACGGCGCCCCGGCGCCCGGCTCGTCGCGGTTCCAGCAGCCGGAGGGCTTCAACCCGCGCTCGCCGTTCGGTCCCGGCTCGGTGCTGCCGAAGTCGGACGGCCTGGCCCCGGCCGCGGACTTCGCGGTCAAGGCGACGCTGACCGGCCGTCGTTACTACACCGAGGGTTCCGCGAACTTCGGCGACACGCGCGCCGACGTCTGGTTCCGGACCGAGGCCGACGCCGAGAAGGCAGGGTTCCGCCCTGCACCGTGACCCCAACGACGAGAAGGCCCCCACCGAGCACGGTGGGGGCCTTCTCGTCGTTGGGGTCAGCCGACCACGGTCCAGGTGTCCTTGCCGTGCAACAGCTTGCTGAGGTCCGCGGCCTTCGCGGCCTTGGCCTCGGCGACCTGGGCCCGCGCGCTGTCGTCGTACGTCGGCCGGTCGGCGCGCCGGAACACACCCGTGACGGTGTGCGTGAGGTCCTGCGTCGACAGCCGCGAGAGCGCGAACGACAGGTTCAGGTCCGACGCGTCGTGCACCACGATGTCCGAGGCGTCCACGTCCGCGGACTTGGCGACCGCGAGCCCGAAGCCCTCGCGCACCACGCAGTACTCGCCCTCGCGGCCGAACCGGATCGGCTCGCCGTCGACGACGTTGATGATCCGCCGCTGCGCCTCGTCCGCGTCCTTCAGCACGTCGAACGCGCCGTCGTTGAAGATCGGGCAGTTCTGGTAGATCTCCACGAGCGCCGAACCGCGGTGCTCCGCGGCCTGCCGCAGCACGGAGGTCAGCCCTGCCTTGTCCGAGTCGATCGCGCGACCGACGAACGAGGCCTCCGCGCCCAGCGCCAGCGACACCGGGTTGAACGGGTGGTCGAGCGAGCCGGCCGGAGTCGACTTGGTGACCTTGCCTTCCTCGGAGGTCGGCGAGTACTGGCCCTTCGTCAGGCCGTAGATCCGGTTGTTGAACAGCAGGATCTTGAGGTTCACGTTGCGCCGCAACGTGTGGATCAGGTGGTTGCCGCCGATCGACAGCGCGTCACCGTCACCGGTCACCACCCACACGCTCAGGTCCGGTCGCGACACGGCGAGACCCGTGGCGATGGCCGGCGCACGGCCGTGGATGGAGTGCATGCCGTAGGTGTTCATGTAGTACGGGAAGCGGGACGAGCACCCGATGCCCGAGATGAACACGATGTTCTCGCGCTTGAGTCCCAGCGACGGCAGGAACGACTGCACGGCGTTGAGCACCACGTAGTCGCCGCAGCCGGGGCACCAGCGGACTTCCTGGTCGGACTTGTAGTCCTTCGCCGTCTGCTTCTCGTCAGTCGTGGGAACTCCGGTCAGTCCCGGAATCCCGAGGTCGATCGCTGTCACGCCGACACCCCCTTGATCACGTCAGCGAGCACGTCCTGCAGCTCCTCCGCCTTGAACGGCAGACCCTGCACCTTGGTGTACGACACGGCGTCCACCAGATACTTCGCCCTCAGCAGCAACGCCAGCTGGCCGAGGTTCATTTCCGGCACGATCACCTTGTCGTACCCGCGCAGCACTTCGCCCAGGTTCTTGGGGAACGGGTTGAGGTGCCGCAGGTGCGCGTGCGCGACCGGCAGCCCGAGCTTGCGGACCCGGCGCGCCGCCGCGCCGATCGGGCCGTACGACGAACCCCAGCCCACGACGAGCACTCGGGCGTTGCCGTCCGGGTCGTCGACCACGACGTCCGGCACCTCGATGCCGTCGACCTTCGCCTGGCGCAGGCGGACCATCCGGTCGTGGTTCTCCGGGTCGTAGGAGATGTTGCCGGTGACGTCCTGCTTCTCCAGACCACCGATGCGGTGCTGCAGACCGGGCGTGCCGGGCACCGCCCACGGACGGGCCAGCGTCTCCGGGTCGCGCGCGTACGGCTGGAACGTCTCCGGGTCGGTCGCGAACTCGACCGTGAGATCCGGCAGCGAGTCGACGTCCGGGATCAGCCACGGCTCCGAACCGTTCGCGACCGCGCCGTCGGAGAGGAACAGCACCGGCGTGCGGTACTTCAACGCGATCCTGGCGGCGTCGAGCACGGCGTCGAAGCAGTCGGACGGCGACTGCGGCGCGACGATCGGCACCGGCGACTCGCCGTTGCGGCCGAACATCGCCTGCAGCAGGTCGGCCTGCTCGGTCTTGGTCGGCAGACCGGTGGACGGGCCACCGCGCTGCACGTCGATCACCAGCAGCGGCAGCTCGGTCATCACCGCGAGGCCGATGGTCTCGGACTTCAGCGCGATACCGGGACCCGACGTCGACGTGACACCGAGCGCGCCGCCGTAGGACGCGCCGAGCGCGATGCCGATGCCCGCGATCTCGTCCTCGGCCTGCACCGTGGTGATGTCGAAGTTCTTGTGCTTGCTGAGCTCGTGCAGGATGTCCGACGCCGGCGTGATCGGGTACGTGCCGAGCACGACGGGCAGCTTCGAGCGCTGCGCCGCCGCGACGATCCCGTACGCCGTCGCCGTGTTGCCGGTGATCTGCCGGTAGGTGCCGACGTTCAGCTTCGCGGGCGCCACCTCGTAGGTGACGGCGAAGGCCTCGGTCGTCTCGCCGTAGTTCCAGCCGGCGCGGAACGCCAGCACGTTGGCCTCGGCGATGTCGGGCTTCTTCGCGAACTTCTCGCGCAGGAACCGTTCCGTGCCTTCGGTCGGCCGGTGGTACATCCACGACAGCAGCCCCAGCGCGAACATGTTCTTCGCGCGCTCGGCGTCCTTCTTGCCGAGCCCGGTCTCCTCCAGCGCGCCGATGGTCAGCGTCGCCATCGCGACCTTGTGGACCTGGAAGCGCGTCAGCGACTCGTCCTCCAGCGGGTTCGAGTCGTAGCCGACCTTCGTCAGGTTCCGCTTGGTGAACTCGTCGGTGTTGACGATGAGGATGCCGCCGTCCGGCAGGTCGACCACGTTCGCCTTGAGCGCGGCCGGGTTCATCGCCACGAGCACGTCCGGCCGGTCGCCCGGCGTCAGGATGTCGTAGTCGGCGAAGTGCAGCTGGAACGACGAGACGCCGGGGAGGGTGCCCTGGGGCGCGCGGATCTCGGCGGGGAAGTTGGGCTGGGTGGCGAGGTCGTTGCCGAACGCCGCCGCTTCCGACGTGAACCGGTCTCCGGTGAGCTGCATGCCGTCACCGGAGTCGCCGGCGAAGCGGATCACGACGCGATCCAGCTTGCGGGTCTCAGTGCTCATTCCTACGCCGATACCTCTCTCCAAGGGTGGCTGTGCCCCACCTCGAGGGTAGTCGCCAGGACCGCGTGCCAGACGGCCCGCGTACCACTGGGCGAGACGAACTGTCCCATCTGCCGCACCGGGTCCTTAACTAGACGGTAGGCACAGCACTACCAGCGAATACCCGAATGCGGCACATGTCACCCTCGATACCTGTTACTCAAGGTAACACCTAACGTCCGCTGATCCGAGCCTTCATCGCGGCCAGCCTGGCAGCGAACTCTGGAGTGTCGATCGAAGCGACCTGTGGTCGCAGCTCCGCCTCGACCGCGTCCGCGTGGTCGTGCATTGCATCGGTCGCCCGCATCGTCGCCTTGATGGTCCGCACGAGTGCTCCTGGCGCCTCGGCAGCGGCCTTGGCCAGCTCTTTCGCCACTGCCAGTGGGTCTTCGGCCAACGCGTGGGCAAGGCCCTTCTCGACAGCCTGGTCAGCGTCCAGGATCTGCCCGAAGAGCGTCATGGCCGTCGCCGTCTGCCGGTCGGTGATCTTCTGCAACATCCACGTCATGCCGCCGCCGGGGTGGATCCCGAGCTGCAGGAACCGCGCGTCGAACCGAGCCTTCGGCCCGGCGACCCTCACGTCGGCCGCGAGCGCCAGGTTCAGCCCCGCGCCCACCGCGGCTCCGTTGACCGCGGCGATGGTGGGGATCGAGGCGTTGGCCACGGCCAGGAACCCCCGGTAGATGTTCCGCAGACCCTCGTCCTTGGAGTTGCCGAGCTGCGTGAGGTCCGCACCGGCGCAGAACGCCGGCGGAGCGCCCGTGATGATCAGCGCGTTGGCTTCCCGTTCCGCCTCTTCGACCTTGTCCGCGAGCTGCCGGGACAAGTCGGCGGTGAGCGCGTTGCGCCGGTCCGGATCGTTGATCGTGATCACGGCGACGGAATCGTTGTGCTCCAGCAG
>Ga0207692_10000054_pt1 | contig 34138 bp, 73 predicted proteins | sample LARL52metaG_FD_184345 | JGI IMG/M metagenome (GOLD analysis project Ga0207692, IMG submission 184345) | Corn, switchgrass and miscanthus rhizosphere microbial communities from Kellogg Biological Station, Michigan, USA - LAR L5-2 metaG... | ecosystem: Host-associated > Plants > Roots >...
TTCGGTGGATGCGGCCCGGACCTTCGCCGCGCCGGTCTCCGACTGCACCAACAGCAGCGTGTACAGGAACTCCACGCGCTCCAGGTCGGAGGAGTGGCCCACCACGTCCGTGTGGCTGACCGACTTGCCGTTGGGGTAGCGGAGCGTGCGGCATCCCAGGGCAACGGCGATAGCCCGCAACAGCATGTGCTTTTCCGTGGAGTACGGGTTGACGAACGTGACGGTGATCTTGGTGACGTGGTCGGCCTTCTTCTGGCCGGTCGCCTCCAACATGGCCTCTTCGATGCCGTAGGCCGTCATCATCTCCATGGCCTTGGCGCGCAACGCGTCGGCCTCACCCTCGAACTCCGTGCTGTTGGCCTTGTCCATCAGGGCGCGGACCTTGCGGAGGATGTTGGCGTCCGGTCCGTCGGTGGGCTCGGTCATGGTGTGCTCCTTGGTGGTTGGTGTTGCTGACAGGAAGAACACTAGTCGGTCAGAAGCGGGATGTCAACTCCTTGGGTCGGTTAGTCTTCCACCACCCACTTGACGTACTCCGCACCCTCCCCGCACATGCGCTTCAGATGGTTCCGGGCGTGCGTCTCCCGCGCCCACTCCGACATCCGCCCCCATGCCGTCGGCTCCGACATCTGCAACCGGAACGGCTTACGCTCCCGGCCCTCCGCCGGCCAGTACACAACCCGCAGACTCATCCCGGGCACCGGTCCCCAATGTGGATCGACCGAAGCTGAGACCCCGTCGCCCGGTACGTCCGCACCGCCGACCCCGACTGACACACCACCGTGCCGTTCGCCGAAATCGCCCGCACGTAGTACACCGGAGCGCACCCCGACACCAGAACAGCCGCCGCGACCAACGCCGCCACGAACACCTTACGCATTCAAATCACCCTCTCAATCACAATTGGTTTCCGATCCCTGCTCACTACCTCGCGGGGCACACCGCCCAAAGCGGCCTTCACCGCGTTCCGCGCGGCCGACTTCGCGACCGGCTCCGGTGTGTCCCCGAACTCCAACCCCACCGGCACCTGAACCACCACCGTTACCCGGCGCTCAACCATGCGTGTCACAATCCACCGATCCCACAATTAGAACCGAACACGGAATCGGCCGGCGCGCACGTTACAGATTCCCTCATGGCGTTGTTCAACTCGCGAACAGCCGCCACCTTCACCAACTTCATTCGACCATCCGGAAGTGTCGTCGTCACATACCCGAACGCCTTACCGACCGGGCGGGCCGCGCGAACCGCGTTCTTCACCGCCCGCTCTGCCAGAAACGCGGCATCCGCAAAATCCTCCTCATCCGATTCCACGAACACCACCACTGCGACCCGCTGAGTCATCACCCCTCCTTCCTGAACAGAACATCCGTCACCGTCAATTCCACCGCCCGATTTCGAAGCATGATGTTCGCATCTTCCACGCCGAACACCTGATACTCCACTTTCTCACCGTTCATGTACTGGACCGGCAAGAAAATGCCGCCGTCCTTCGGCAACGCCGCGCCCCTCAGAGCCTGAACCACGGCCACCACCGCACCCTCGCAGGTTTGGCGTTCCGTGACCGCGTCCGGCCCTTCCAGGACCACCAGAACCGCAACCCGGCCCATCAGATGCCGGCCGCGATCTCGTCGGCGCACGGCTCGCACAGGTACCGCAACACCTTCCGGTTGTTCACGTCCGACTCATACGGATCCGGCTGCAACCGGCCCCGACCCTCGCACGCCTCAACAGCGTGCGCCCCGCACAACGCCTCTTCCGGAAGCGTCCACGTCGCATTCACGACATTCCCCTCACTCATTCCCGTAACACCCTCTTGGACCGATGTTCTCGAACTCGCAGGCAACAAACCGGGTGCCGTTGTGCAAATGCTCCGCCATCGGCTCACCAATCAACGCCAACACCGGTGGCTTGTGCCGGCGCTGCACCCACACCCGCGCGCCTTCCGGCAACTCTTCATCGATCCCCATCACCAACCACCGGCCCCGAACCTTGATGAAAATCGGTTTCAGCGGAAGGTGGTACCCCCACTGCCCCGACGGGATTCGGGGCAGTGGAAGCGGCGCACCCGTCACCGGCGACCACGCTTCGACCGCTTCGGGCGACGCTGCCCCGACTTCGACGCCGCCACCAGGCGACCGGAACCGGTCCAGCGGGAAACGGGGGCGGGGTCCATGTCGGTGATGTGCGCCGTGACCCACGCCTTCGGCCGGATCGCCGCCGCGACCAGATGCGTGTAGCCGTTCACAACCACGGTCTCCGTGACCGGGAAGTCCCGGTCCAGGTTCTCCACGGTCGTGCCCAACGCCTCCGCCACCGTCTCCTGATCGGTCAGTAGACGCATCAGCGGGTCGTTAGCCGCGTCCTGCTCCGCGCGGGCCTCACTGCGGGCCTTCGCGGCGGCCAGGCCATCGGCCAGCGCGCCGGAGTCGCGGAGCGCCTCGACCTTCGCGGACTCCGCGCGGGTGAACTCCTCCGCCTCGACCTCAGCGGCGGCCAGAGCCTCAACCTTGCGGCGCACCGCGTGCAGGGAAGCGTTCGGGAACGCCTTGCCGCCCCACTCGGCGGTGGCCGCGCGCTGGAACCACGCCACGGTCTCCAGGGCCTCGCGGGCGGTGCCGGCGAACGTGGCCGTGGTCTTGGTCATGGTGACCTGGTCGGTGTCGGTGAACTCGATCATCCGGACCATGGCGTCGTAGTTGGCGGAGGTCAGCTTCACGATCTTGGTGGACATTTCGGGCTCCTTGGGAAGTCTTACCGCTTGAGTTGATGTCTTGCTGATATAGAGAACACTAGTCGGTGGATCCGGGGATGTCAACCCTTTGACGGACATCCCCGGGAAGATTTTCTAGCACTTGCCCTCATGCGCCCACGGCAACGCCTCCGTACGGGTGATGTGCACACCCGAGAAGCGCCGACGGACGTACGCCTCCGCCTGCTCAATGCTGTCCACGTTCACCGGGATCGTGTGGTGCTCCCCGGTCACATCGGTGCACAGGTACCCGTTCACCGGGCACGTGGCCGTCTTCTTGTCAGCCGGGTTGTGATCGGGGTTGCGCGGCAACTTCACCGTGACCAAAGCCAGCATGATCGATTTCCTTTCCGTGGACTGATGATCCGTGGCGCGGAGCGGGACCAAAGTCCCGCCCCCGCCATGGGTGATCAGGCCGGAACACCCCAGTTCGAGTACGAACCGCCGTCCATGCCCACCGGCAACAAGCCGGCCGCCGCGACGCGCTTCACGTCGTCGTCGTTCTCGCAGTACTCCCAGCCCTCCGCCCACCGCGCTTCCTGGGTGACGTGCTCATGGCCGGACTCACACTCCCAACCCCGGTCCGTGGTCCACGCGACAGCACCGGTCACGTCGTAGCACTCCCGGATCACGGGGCCGTCTTCCGAGGGCACCTCGATGTTCCAGTCACATCGGAACGCGGTGCCAGCGAAGCATCGGCGCACACCTTCCACCGTGCGGTGGTATTCCGGCAGTTCCGAGCGGTGGGCGGTGCGGTTCCCGCAACGAATCTCGTGCATGGGGTGCTCCTTGGTTTCGGGGGAAGTTCGTTTCGTGCTGTCTACGACTCTAATCGGGGTGGCCCGGGATGTCAACTCTTTGACCCCGGGCCACCCGAACGGCCTACTCCGCGTACAGGGACTCCCAGTCCAGGTCCAGCGACTTCGCCAGCTCCACGCCCTTCGCGGTGAAGTACGCGAACACGCACCCCCGGTCGCTGTGCGTCGTGAGCAGACCAGCCTTCTTCAGGTCGGTCAGGTTGCCTCGCTGCGCCGGGGTGACCTCGACAATCGGCGTGCCGGACCAGTTGCCCGCGTCACCAACCAGGCTGACGAACAGGGCGGAGGAGGCGAAGGTGAGGGTGGTGTCCATGTCGGGCTCCTGAGGTTCGGGGTTCGTTCTGTGCTGACAAGAAGAACATTAATCGAGCCCCTGGGGGATGTCAACTATTTGAGCTAGTCCGTTCGAGTGAACCGGCTCACCACCGCTTCCGCCGCCCTAAACGGACATTACTCGTCAAATGCCACACCGGGCGGACATGGCGGGCACAGCGGTACGGCCGGCACTCCGCCCGCCCCAACGGCAACGACCGCAACGCGGCCACCGCCGCCAGCAACGACGGATACCCCTTCTTGCCGCACCGCTTGCGCCCCACCGGCTACGCCTCCACCACGTCACCACGGCGCATCTGCGCCAGCGACTCCTGAAGCTCCGCGCTCTGCACCACCTTGTCATCCGCGTACGCCATCAGAACGGCCTCCGTCAGCCGTGACCGGTAGCCATGCTCGTGTGGCTGGTAATCGTCGCCCAACGCATCGAACGCCTGCGCCACGCCGTACGCCAGAGACTTCGTGGACGTGGCCGTGTGCGCGATCCGCTCCCCCGCGTACACCGTCGGAGCCACGTTCTGACCGGGCACGCCCGGCGTGGCGTGGCGCTCGAACACGCGGACGTACCACTGGGTACGGCCAGGCGGGGTCGACTTCGACACGGTGTAGATCAGCGTTTCCCCGTACGCGACGTACGTGCCCGGCAGACTCGCCTTGTGAAACTTGATCATGTCCTACCCCTCTCAGAACAGCGACGCGACGGCGGCCGGAACGGCGGCAACCGCGCTCCAACCCCACACCAGCGTGGCCTGAATGTCGGTGAACAGGGAAGCGAACAGCGTGACCATGGCGTGCCCCTTGGTGTCGGTGAACAACGAACACCCCGGAGTCTAATCGGTAGACTCCGGGGTGTCAACTCATTGGCTAGTCTGTTTCCTCGGCTTCCGGACGGACAACCGCTCCCACCCCGTCCGGAACTCCTCACCCTCCCCGTACATGCCGGCCGACTCCAACGCCCGCACCCACGGCACCTGAACGCCCTTGTCCGTGCGCTTCTTGATACCCCCCACACCCAGGTACCGCACCCGCAACACCACACCGTCCATGGTGGTCAAGAAAATCTCCGCGCCCACCTTCGGCGCGTCACCGGACCTCACAGCTCGTTCACCGCCACGATGGCCGTTTCCGCGATCTTCCACGCGGAGATGGCGCACGACAGCGCGATCGTCACACCGAACGCGGCCCCGAAGTCCATGGCCGGGACCAGCGCCCACCAGTCGTGAACCTGGGACGTGACCCACATCATCGCCAGCGACTCCACACAGAAAGCCGCACCGACCACCACGGCCCACAGAACCAACTTCAGAAACTTAGACATATCACGCACTCCCTTTCAATTCTTTATCGAGCGGACATTACGCGGTGCTTGAGCAACGTCAAGGAATCGGTGCCCTGGCACCGCCGACCCGTGTTCGGGTTGTCGTGCGCGGCAAGGCTCAACTTGCCCGTGATGGACTTCCCGGTGATCGTCACCGTGCCCATGATCTTGAGATTCGGGTGGTAGCACACAGTGCACGAGAAGTCGCCCGGCTTGGCCTTGTCCCTCGGGTTGACGCTGGGCATTTCCGGACCTCCTTGGTTGGTATGTCTATACCCTAGCCGACCATCCGGGGGATGTCAACTCTTGGGCAGCTTGTCTACGTCCGCACCCGAGTGACGTAGGTCACGCATCATGTTCGCAATCGCGCGATGATCCGTCGGAGTCTGCGCAATAAACACCGGCGACAACTCCACATCCGGCGGAAAACACCGCCACGTATGCCCCCGCCTATCCACACGCCACCCCTGCGCCTCCAACTCCTTCACAATCTTACGGACCGTAGACGGCCGCGTCGAACCCTTACCACTACGTCTCGACATCACAACTCCTTGTCATTGTTCACAATCCCCCAAAACCGACGATCCAACGATTCATCACGCGCCGCCTCCACCTGAACACGGAACGCCTTACGGTCAATCAACGCCCGCGCATACGACAAGCCGAACACCAAAAGCACACTCGGCACCACATACAACGCCGTACCCAACAGAGCATCACCCGCCAGCGCCGAATACCCCCACGCCGACCAGCACAGAAGCGCACCAAGCCCCAACATCAGCCACCAATTACCCTCCCGCGCCGGCACATAATCCGCCAACAACCGGTCACGCTTGTACATCCGCTCCAGAATCACCGAATGAAACAGCGTCTCACCGAAGTGGATGAAACTCCATAGCGACACCTGAAGAATTGCGTACATCGTTGCCGGCACAATGCCCGCCGTAATGCCAATCGCCAGCGTGCCAGCCGCAATCACCACGGCCATAATACGGTAAAACATCAGGACTCCTTATCCGTGAAACGAATCTCCGGAGACGGACGGCCCACATTAGGCCGAAACAACCGTTCCGCCAATACACCCTCCGCCACCAACACGTCCGCAATGTCACGGACCACGGCGGACGACACCCACGCCCGATTCCCCATCTTCTGAGTCACGGCCGACAACCGAACCCACCCGTTCCGGCCGCCCAGCTTCGACACAGCGGCCCGAACCTCCCTCACCCGGTCTTCCGGGGTCACTCCCATGCGCCGCGTGGACGGATGGCCACCAGGACGGCGGGGCGGTTGCCAGTCCATCAGCCACCCCGTAGACGACCGGCGACGACGAAGCAACTCGTTCGCCCTGATCTCATCCGCCATGGTGTCCTCAATCGGAACCGGAGTCATCGGCCTTTTCAGCCACTCCCTGACATCCTTCTCCGACACCAACACCGTGTAGACGTTCACCCGTTGCGCGCCCAGTTGCACCCGCGCCCGCAACCGGCCCGACACCACCCACTCCGCCACATGCGCCATACCCACGTGAAGCCGCTCCGCCGCGTCCCCGACCGACATGGCACGAACCCACGGTGTCGCGCTCACTCGTCGTCACCCTCTCCCGGATCCACGATGTTCAACGGCAACCGCCACCAAATACGACCCGTCTGCATTCCCTCACCGTCGCGCAAACCGGTGACCTTCTGAGCGTGCAACAACGGGAGCAATTCCGTAATGGTGGCGACAGACGCCAACGAACGGAAAGGAAGATCCAATTCCTTGTTCTCGATGTAGTCGGAGACAGCTTCCGGCCGGACGTGCACGTGAAGACGGCCGTACCGAGATCCCGCGCGGCACACCAGCGGGTGACGCGTCACATACGCGGTGTTGTGCGACGCGACCGGCGGACAGTCCCGGACGTAGGACTGAAGCAACGTGAAGAACGGCATCAGCAACGGCCGCATCTCATCGGTGGCCTTCGTCCAGTTCTCCGCGATGCGCCGCGCGGCCCACAGCGGGAACACCGGCTCCGGCGCGTCCGCGCCATCCACCTTCACCCACAGCGCCGGCAACTGATGCGCGGACGCCAGGGCCAGCAACTCCGACGCCGGGACGTCCGCCAGGTTGGCCGTCTCCCGCACGGTCAGGTAGCCGATCACATCTTCGGGAAGCACCGGGATCGTGCGCCCGGTCGCCGTGCTCTCATCGCTCATAACAGTGACCTTACCACACTGGGAGGGGCGGTGTTAGGGGTTCCGACTTTCTCATTGGGTTGGACCCCCTTTTTGGCCCTTTGGACGGACTTCGATAGGTCCAAGGAGTCCACTGTTTTGCCTGGTCAGACGTTCTTAACAGAAAGAATGGACGGACATGGAAAGTAGGGGTGGACCCCCCACTTCCCAGATGGGTCAGCGCACCGTCCCCGGTACGTCCACCCTCCGACCGCGCCCCGTCCAGCCTGCGGCGATCCTAGGGGGCCGCGCGGCCCCCGTTGCTTCGCTGTGCTCCGGTACCCCGGCGGTCACCCGCCCCGGGGACCAGCAAAACCCGGTTTCGATCCCTATAGGAGGTAGCTGGATTCTCCGCTGGAAAACAGCACCCTCACGCATTGAGCCTCACTGCGAGGCCCGTTTTTCGTTCCGTTTGTCCGATACATCAGTGATACTCACAGTGTGAGGGTTCGAAATCTAGCAAAGTACGTCCAAGCGAGAAAGTAAGCCCAGGTCACCGGAGCAAACCCGCTGGTCAAACCCGGACCCACTTGGAAACCTTTTGGGGGGTCCAAGGGAGTCCAACCTAGAAAGTCAGCCCGTTGACCAGCGGAAATAACAGTGACATGGACCCCCCGTGGACCCCCCACCCGGTCCCACGATACCGGCATCACACTAGAACCTGTTGCACTGTGGCATAACACGACACCTCCCAGTGCGTGACCAGCCATCCTAGTAATCGTTACCAACAGACTATTGACACGAAGGAGGGTTCGTGTTAATTACTAGGGGCTTTATGCATTCAGATGACCTGAACTGCGGAAACACAACACGCTAGCCAGGCTCGTGTCACGCTCCGTGCCGTTACCTACGCTCCGTATTCTCGCAGGTCAGCACAGACCGGCTGTGCTGTGCCCGAACCGGTCACCCGGCCCGGACACAGTGAGCCACACCGTTACCGGGACTCATCCACGAACAGCCGGTAGAGCAGCTGGGACCCCCAGCACTGTGCCCGGTCGTCCCACCCGTTGGCCGCGTACGGCCGCCCGGTCTCCCGCGCCACGCGCTCCTCCAGCTCCGTCCGCAACTCGTCGGACATGCCACGCTGCGTGTGCACGTAGTCCGCGCCCATCTTCACCAGCTCCGCGCGGTGGCAGCATCGCGACTGGGCCGGGCCGTCGTCGCCCATGCCGTGCCCGTAGGTCTCCCCGGTGCGTGCGCCGTGCTCCGGGCAGTACCAGGTACGCGCCCCGTACTGAAGGTCGATCATGCCGTCGAACTTGGAGCCGGAGAACGGGGCCGTGACCTTGTCGACCGCGTTGGCGGTGGGGCCGTCGGTCCACCGGACGTCGATCGAGGAACCACCGGAGTAGCGGGACGAGCGGACCGAGAACTTGACGCCGGGGAATTCCTTCTTGAGGTGCTTGCGGACCAGCTTGGCCACGTCGGCGGTGTCGATCCAGCGGGCGGAGGCGGTGGGGATGGTCTCGGTCATTTCTGGCTCCTTGGTTCGTTCCGGGCTGATATGTAAAGACTAACCGGGGAGTCCCGGGATGTCAACTCTTTGGCTATGGGCTGTTCGAGTGACACCCCGGGAAGCGGGGACCGTCAGGACAGAAGGGCTGGGTTGTCCAGGTGCGTCACGTTCTTGTGGCCCTTGAACGTGTCGAACACCCGCTCCACGTACCGAACCGCCTCATAGGCGGTGTCACGGACGCTGACCGTGGCCGGGTGAAACGGCGTGTACAGCCGCCACGCGTGGACGCTCTCACCGCTGGTGTCGTGCCAGACGTAGCCGGCGATCCGGCGGACGCCGTTGACCGTGATGGCGATTTCGGCGCGCTGGGCCTCGGCCGGCAGAGCGGCGATCAGGGCGACGATTCGGGCGGCTTCGGTGCGGGTGTAGCGGTTCATCGTGGGCTCCTCGGCTTGGTGCGTTCCGTGCTGACAACAAGAACATTAGTCGAAGGTTCGGGGGATGTCAACTCTTTGATATCCCCCGAACGAGTGAATCACCAGCCCCGACGCGCCCGGCTGATCGCGGCACGGCGCACCCGCGCGTGCCAGGCGTTCGCCTTCAACTGCTCCGTCAACTCGATCGTGGCCGCGCCGTACCGGGCCGCCTTGATGTGGTAGTCACACCGCGACTCCTCCCGGTTCAGCCTGTCAATGGTGCCGTAGCCACCCATGCCGGCAATGTCGTGGTTGGGCTGGCCGGGACGCATGGACGCGGTCACCGCGCCGGACACCGCGAGTCGGTACGTGCCGTTGTCCTCGGTCACCAGGCCCTTAACGACCAGTCGGCCTAGCTGGGTTGCCGTCTGGCCCTTGCCGGCCGCGAACGTGGTGTGAACGTGGTTGTCGTACAGCCGGGCCAACAGGACCAGCTGAGCGGCGGTGGGGCGCAGGTTGGCGGGGGTGCTGGTGCGGGCCATGGTGTCCTCCGGGGTTTCGGTTCGTTCCGTGCTGACATGTAAGACTCTAATCGGTGCCACGTGGGATGTCAACTCTTTGACACCCCACGTGGCGTCAATCACATCACGCGGCCACGCGCTCGAACACAGCCGCCGCCGTCTTGTCCTTGGGCCGGTAGGTCGCCATACGCGCGGCGGCCGTGTCCGCGTCATACCGCTTCACCTCGACACGCTTGGTGACACGGCCCCTGAGCTTGATTTCCACGGTCACCTTGTCCGTGGCCACCATGCCCCGGGAAAACGCGCCAGCGAACCTCTCAGCGGTTGCCACGGGCACCCCGGCCACGATCATGTGGTGCTTTGCCGACGCGGGGCCGGCGGCCACGGCCTTGTGTGCCGCGCGGGTCACTCTGTTGTTCCGGCGCATGGTGCGGACTGTGGCGCGTGCGGTGCGAGCGTTGGCGTTCACTGGGGCCTCCCTGGTTGGTGTGTCTATGACACTAATCGAAGGATCGGGGGATGTCAACTGTTTGACACCCCCCGATCGGGTGAATCAGCCAATCACCAGGATGATCAGAGCGTCCACGATGGCGGACCGCGCGGAGTGGTGCTCCGCGTCGGAGGTGAACGAGTCGCCGCCGTTGTAGTTCGCGTGCGACATGAACGTGCGGCCACCGTCGCGGCTGAACACCTGCGAGAAGTAGTCGGACTCTTCCATCTTCGACGTGAGAAGGGTGAACGTCCACTCGGTCGGGGCAACTCGCTTGCCCAGAACCGAAAATCGGTCGTAACCGAAGGTCCGCGTCGCGCCGATTTCGAGGTTCGTCAGGTTGGCGGGGTTGATGTTCATTGCTACCTCCGGTGGTTGGTGGGAGTGGGTTCTCCCTGATGACTGGAACACTAGTCGGTCCGGTACGGGATGTCAACTGTTTGATGTAGTCCGATCAGGTGACCCCCAACACCCGCGCCCCGTTGTCCGTCGCGCGGCACTCTTGACGGCGGTCACCAACAGTTGCACTCGTGACAGAAAACGCTCCCCCGACCATTCTGGCCGGGGGAGCGGGTATTTACTTGGCAATTCGAACGGCCTTGGTGGGGCGCTTGAAGAATCCGAATTCGGGCCGGTCGCTGGCTTCAATGGTGGCGGTGAAGGAAACGGCGTCACCGGCCTTGACGGCGGAATCGGCGGTGGTGTAGCCGCGCTCATCCACGGTGAGGGACTGCGGCACGGTGCCCCATACCAGCCATCCGGCGTCATTCTTGACGGTCATGACGAGTCGACCACCGTAGGCGTTTTCCTTCCAATCAACCTTGACGACGGTCCCGGTGACCTTGACGCCCTTGCCGGTGGGGACGGGCGCGGCCGGGGTTTCGGTGGCCTGAGCGGCAAGCTTGGCCGTGTAGGCGTCGGCCTTGTCGCTGACCTTGGCGACCAGTTTGGAAATGAACGCCAGTTGCTTCGGGGACGGGTCGCCGTAGCGGTACGCCTTGTCCACGATGTCGCCCATGGTGATGAGTTCCCAGGAGCAGTCAGCGACGTTTCCGAATCGGCCGCCGTCGTCGGTGACGATCACGTTGTAAATGTTCTCGTGATAGGTGGCGTATGCGAGGTCGGGGTTTTCGTCGCACAGGGCCTCGAATCGGGCGGCCTTTGCGATGCGTTCACGGTTGAGTGAGGCGTTCTTGCGGAGCTTCTGAAACTCGTTCTTGGTGAGTTCGAATCGGCCGTCAAGGCACGTTTCGCCGACCCAAATCATTTCCATGACGTCGTCACGGGCCATGAGTGCGCCGTAGCGAATGTTCGTGCCGCAGTGGCCGCAACCGCCGGTGGCGGATCCGCCGAACTTGTAGCCCTTGCTGATCATTTTGTTGACCAGGGCAATGCGGTCCTGAACCTGCATGTAGTCGAATTCGGGGGTGAAGTCGAAGACGCCGTAGCAGGTGTAGAGCTCCGGGTCGAATCGGTCGGATGACGGGGCGTGGACGTCGCGGCGACGGGTCGTAGTGGTCACTGTGTGCTCCCTGGTGTTTGGTGCTGTGCTGATGGGACTAACACTAGCCAGGACGGCACGGGATGTCAACTGTTTGAGCAGGGTGACCTAGGTCACAACTCAAGGGTTTGACATCCCGAGACTGGCCGGGTAGTGTTCTCGTTGTCAGCACGGAACGAACCCAGGGAGAACACGATGGGGATGGGAGGCGATTTCACCCACAAGGAGCGGTACGTCAAGTTCAAGACCGACGCCATCGTCGAATGGAAAGACGGCCGCCGCTGGATTCTGGGCAAGGTCCTGGGACAACCTCAGCGCGATCAGCTGGGACGCCAGTACCTCCCGGTCCGCAACCTTGGGGGCCGCACCCGCAATGCGGACGCCAATGAGGTGATCCGCGTGTACCGGGGAGACATCCGCCAACTGCCAGGAAAGAGTTGATCATGGCCAAGACGGCTGAGTACGTGAAGCACGTCAAGGGCGACAAGCTCAAGAAGGGAATGGTCCTGGTGTTCCGGGACTACTACGAGGTGTTGGGGGACCAGAAGGGCTACGAGGAGCACACGTTCCGGGGTGACAGCAAGCCCACCCGTGTGGGTGTGCGGTTCAGCGTGACCGCGTACAACCGGGACGGTTCCGGCCGCAAGGTGGTGGATCGCACGTACAACATGGCAATCGACTACCCGACAGGGAACCTGGTCGAGGGCTGACGTTCACTCGAACGGGGGATGCCAAGGAGTTGACATCCCCCGTTCCGTCGGTTAGTCTTTAGACACAACACAGCAACCCCCCACCACCAAGGAGCACCCGATGAACACCACGATCTCCCTCCCGGTCCGCGACACCGCCGCCTTCGCGGCCGTGGCCCCCGCCAAGGTCGGCCACAAGACAATCGCCATGGACGTGGAATTCGTCGGATGCCACGTCGCCATCTCCCGCACGGCCAACACCTACTACAACGTGTACGCCCGAAAGGGCGCATTCCACGGCTCCGCCGTCACGGCCGCCATGGTGTGGTTCGACAAGGACACCCTTCAGTGGGTCGTCGACCAGCACACCACCTACGGGCAGGCCCCTATGGAGGTCACCCGCACGCGGACGCTCCGCGCGGCCCTGGGAGTCGCCCAGTGGCAGGTTTCCTACGACGGTCACGCCCTGGGCCAGTGGTGACCCCCGAACAGCGGGAGGCCACCGTCACGGCCGGGGTTGAGCGGGCGCACAGCGTCCGCTCCCCCGGCTACTGGGACGCAGGCACCCGGCAACTCGCCAACAGCTGGCACAAGGCCAACGCCGTAGCCACCACCGACAGCAACCCGGCCGCCGTGTTCGCCGCCGCACTGAACCGTGAACACTGCGCCATGGTCCTTATCCACCGGGCCGTCATCGGCCCCTGGACCCCATCCAAACCCCCCAGGAAACGAAAGAGGTAGCGAATGGGAAACGTCAGGGACTTCGGGCACGACCCGGTGCCCGGATCCGGGAAGTTCGAGGTACGCGAACCGGGCCAAGGCAAGACGCAAGGCCGTCTGTTGGGCACCGTGACCGCGTCCACCGTGGATGAGGCACGCACCAAGGCGCAGAACGGCCCCGGCAAGGGCAAGGCGTTCGTGGTCACGGAAATCCCGCTCGGCAAGGAGTAGCCGCCCGTGTGCCATCCTCTCAGTGACGACACAGAGAGGATGGCACCATGAACGGATCGGAAACCCCCCGCCTGTGGGACGTGGTGACGTTCGAGGATGATGGCATGGAAAGGCGCGGTCGCGTGGTCGGCAAGTCCGATGATGGGACGTTGACCGTGATGGGTTCGAGCAATCAGGGATTCCGGGTCGAACCGGACGACGTGACTGTGATCAGCCGCCCAGCGTGAGCTAGGCAGGGCCGAATGGTTCGGGGGTTCGATTCCCTCACGGCCCGCGCGGAGAGTCCGCCAAGGAGAGGGAGACATGGCCGAATTCGTCAAGGGGGACAAGGTCAAGTTTCCTGGCCCGTTCGAGGGTTCGTTCTATCACGGAATCGTGCATGGTCCGGGTGAGCGGCCCAGGGGTGGAATCGACCCCCACCACGACCAGTGTGAAGGTTGTGGAGACTCGGATGGGCAAGAAGGAAACGAAGTACTACCAGGTTCCGACCAGGCAGCTCGTGAAGGAGTGACCGTGTTTCATCCTCGCTGTGTGGCGTGCGCAAGTGCGCGTAACGCTGGTTATGACGGCTGTGTGACGCACAACAGTGCGCGTGTGCGCTACGTGCGCCCGGCCACGACGGTCGTGGTGACTGACACGCACCACCACCACCATGGCTACTTCGACGACACGCCGGCCGTTGGTGTGGATGTCGCCACGGGTGACGCGGTGCTGAACCTGGGTGGTGGCCTGGGTGTGGACATGCGCACGGGCGACCTGGAGGTGAACGTGGGCGGTGGCGTCTACGTGGACGTGGATCCGTCGCCGTCCTACGACGCTCCGGTGAGCTACGACGCGCCGTCTTCGGACTGGTGACCGGTGGGTGGTGGTGTTGTGACCAGCACCACCACCCAAGGGTTTGACACACCAGGACTCAACGGTTAGACTTGCATCGCAAGGTTGGAAAGCGTGATCGCAATCATTCTGGTCTCCGCCGTACTCGGAAGCGCATTCGCGCTATTCGGCGCAACGGTGGGACTCACGCTCGAACGCAACAGAAGCATCCCGACACGAATCGTGTTCGGTACAAGCCTCGCTATTCTCGTCGGGTGCCTCTATGTCCTGTTCAGCTACTACTGAGGGGAAACGTGGCGAATTACCGCTACCCCGGTAAGGGAACGTGCTACATCGCGGCGTGCAAGAACAGCGCAACCACCTGGATTGAGCGCAGCGAATTCGAAGGTGGAAAGACCCGGACCGTAGAGGCCAAGGTGTGCACTGCGCACGCTAGGAGCTACAAGCGGGCGGCTGACCAGAGTGGGTGACAGTAGCAAGGTCACTACGACCGTCATTGCCCGAAACGGCAACTACACTATTCGACACCACAAGAAGGGTGGGCGAACCGTCGTGTTCGAGGTGACTTCGGGTGGCGTGGTTAGTGACAAGTCCGGCGCGGCGGTGCTCAGCAGCGATATCGCTGTGGTCAGGTCCGCGTTCATTCTGAACGGCCTGTCCGACATGGCTGGCAAGGTTCAACGTTGGTGGGATCGGACCTGATGGCTTTTCCTGATATGGGTGACACGGTGACGGTGACGACGTCTGCCGGAGGGACAGTGTCCGGCACTATGACGAGAATCAACCTTGCGACACAGCGCGCGTGGCTGGAAACTAGTCCCGGTAAAGGCCACTGGGTGTCACTGGAATTGATTCGAAAGACTTACGGCAAGTGACGGAATACCCCCGACAGGTTCGGGGGTATTCCCGTGCGAAGGGAATGGAAGTGGCGTTTTTTGATTGTGATGGCACCTTGTTTCGGGTGGGTGACAAGGTGTCGTCCTACGCGAATCGGGATGGTATTCCGGTGGGGATTCCGGGTGTGGTGAAGGCAGCGGCGAGTAAGGGCCGTGTGCGGGTGGAGTTTTTGGTGGACAGTGTGCCGTGGGTGCGTGTGGTGTTGCCGTCCGTACTCCGTAAGCAAAGGAGTTGACATCCCGCGTCTGACTGGCTAGAGTGGTTCCTGTCAGTCAAACACCGACACCAGGGAGCACCTGATGACCACCATCACCGGCCGCATCCACCACCACCACGGCGCGTTCCTGTCCGAGCTCCGCGCCCTGGGCTTCAAGACGCAGTCCCGGACCACGGCCGGCGGCTACCTCGCCCACGCGGCCGTGCTCAACATCGGCACCCGGCGCACCATCGTTCTCCCGCCGACCGACACGGACCCGGGCGCGGTCCTGGACTACTACGGCGACCACAAGTGTCTCGACGCCAAGTGGGCGGTTCCGGCCGTGTGCTTTTCGGACACGGTGCGGAACGTGCTGTCCGGTGTCGAGGTGATGCGGATGCACGGCCCGGATTGCGTGTGCGTCCACCCGGACGCGCTCTGACGAACAGGCACGGAACGGCCCCTACCCGACCGGGTGGGGGCCGTTCTACGTTGCCGGCATGACAGATGTGACGATTCGCGTTCAGGGCCACCGGGCCGGGCTGCTCACCGTGGCCCCGTCCGGCACCGTCACCCGGGACAACGGGGCGGTGGACGAGCGGGACGTGACTGTCACCGTGCGGGCCTTGGCAGCTGACGGCCGGCACGAGTTGGCTGGTCGTGTCCAGGGGTGGTGGTGGACGTCCGGCGCGGCGTGATCGGTGTTCGGTGCGGACCGAACACCGAACGGCCCCCAGGATCACCCTGGGGGCCGTTCGGGTTACTGGTCGCGGAGCTGGGAGGCGATTTCTACCTTGGCCTCACGGCGTTCGCGGCGGTGGGTTGTCACCTTCACCTTGCGGACCTTGCCGGCGCGCTGGTAGCACGTGTACAGCCGACGCCATCCGGTGTAGACGTCCTGTTCGTCGGCGGTCACGATGCGGCGACGGATCATGGAGTTGTCCTTACCTAGTCCCGGTGAGACTAGGTGTGAGGCTTGCGCCCCATTCGCGTCACCCCCATGGTTCTGGTTGGAGTTGCGGGAAGTCTAGCCGAGCTTGCGGATGATGTCGGCAATCGGGACGGTGATGGCCCCTACGCCCTTGACTTCGATGACGGCCTTTTGGGACTTGAATTGGAAGCCGATGATCTTGCCGTCGAGGGTGGAGGGCCTGGTGTTGCCCGGGGCGGTGTAGGTGAAGCGGACCTTGTCGCCTTCTTCGATTTTCGGTGCCGGCATTGGTGTGTCCTCCTTGGTGTTTCTGACACTTATGACATTAGTCGACCGGTGGCGGGATGTCAACTCCTTGAACAAAAGTTAGGCCGAACGGGTGAACCGTTCGGCCTAACGTCAGTACTTGTACCCGTTGATCTGAACGTACCGCCACGTGGAGTTCTTGCGTTTCAACGCGGCCTTAGCCCACTTCGCGCGTTCCTTGGGGGTCATGTCCTCCCACCGGTACGGAGCCGACACCGTATAGAACTGGTGGGTGAACGAGCCTCGCGGGTAGTAGACAATGTGAAGCTTCTCGGCGTCGTCGCTCACTGCATTACCTCAGACTCACTTCCTTCGCTCCCGGACACACGCGCTCACATTCCGCGAGTGCCCACGCCTTCCGGTCCTTGGTGGTCATCTCCGCCCAGTTGCCAGGCTTGCGAACCGTGGTGCTCCGCATCCGTGCCACACCCGGCGCACGGTACTTCAACTGAAGAAAACCGGCCGGAGCCCCCATTACTTCGGTTTCCTCTCGAAATACTTGTAGGTGAGCGTCGAATTCTTGCGCTTCAACCAGTTAGTTGCCCAGTAGCGTTTTTGGGCGTGATTCATGTCGTCCCATCCCACCGGAACAGTGACCATATACTCGTCCAATGTTCCGGTGGAATGGGCGTACACGATGGCGATTTGTCTACTTTCCGGCATTGGCCGGGTGTTCCTTCACGGTCACGGCGTGCTTCTTGTAGTCGATCGATTCGACCAGGTAGCACACGCGGTTACACCATTGCGGTGCCCCTACGGTCAGGGTGGCGTGATCCACCTGGCCGATTTCCTTGCCGTTGAGAATGACTTTCCATTTCATGACGGCAACCTCACCAGTGTGATCGAATCGGACTTGTACACCGTCAGGTTCACGTCCTTTTCCTTGCCGTCCTTGAACGTCTTGGCAAGGAACGTGTTCAGGAATTCCGTGTCACCCAGTTTGGTGTACATGATGTTGTTCACCCGGAATCGGGTGCCTACCGGCCAGTCCGCAATGGTTCGTGCGGCAGGGCACGTGATTTCCATGCGCGCCTCCTACAGGCAGTAGTCGTCGTGTGCGACGTCGGTTCCGTCCGGCCACACGAGCCGTGCTTCTTCGCTGACCAGCACCCCGTTGCGGACGCTGTACCGTTCCACGTCGCCCTGTTCCTCGCCGTGGCGAATCAGGTAGCCGGTGAACGTGTGCGTGCCGCTGAGCGCTTCCACGAACGCGGGAACCGCCGTTTCCATGGTTTCCGTGATCCCGTAGGCTTCACCGGCCGGATAGAGCGCGGTAGCGACGAATTCGGGGCCACCATGTGCCGGTGGCTTCGGGGCTCCCGGTACAGGGACCGCGCGTTCCATGCGAAGCATAATCGGATACGGGTAGGATCCTTCGCCCCGGTGCAGCGTGGTCGATTTGTATTCGTCCCACGTGACGGGCGGGGTGATGCGGATTTCTCCGCGCATCCTCTGTTCGTAGGACATCAGTTGTCGCCCGCCAACAAGAATTCGTCGCGGAGAAGCTTCGGCTTCCACACTCCGCCGCCGGTGGTGAACTGGCATTTGTAGTAGCCGGTGTCGGGTTCGTATCCCATGACGCGGCCTACGGGCTGGTTGGTGCCGTGTTGCGAGCCCTTGAATTTGATCTTGGTCCCGTTCGGGACGATCGGTTCGGATTTCTTGCCCACCGGGCCTCCGTGGTGTTCGCTTCGTGCTGACAAGGAGAACTCTACCCGACCATGCCCGGAGTGTCAACTCCTTTGCTCTGCGCTGGTCGAACCCCCTGTGTAGACTTCGAACACCTGATCAAGGAGGCATACATGAGCGACCCATTCGAGCCGGAGCACGACGACGCCACGGCCCCGGAAGCCGCGCCCGCACCCGCGCCGGAGTCCCCGGAGCCGGAGTCCGCAGTGTCGAACCTGGACGCCGAAATCCAGTACGCGCCGACCGTCGTCAACTCCCAGGCACACGAGAAGATCCAGGCCGGGGAGCGTGCACAGGGCGTCGGCCTGACCGTGGACGCCAGCGACCGCTGATCATCGCGCGTCACGCCGGCCGCCTCTAGACTGGTCGCCGTGCGATCAACCGGAAGGGGACGCACGTGACCTTTGTGGACGCGACCGCACAACGCCAGTTGGCGTTGCAGTACGCGGTAGAGCTCCTGTCTCCCTTGGGAACGGGAGATGTTGAACGTGTGATCACCACGGCTGAAGCACTGTTCGCGTGGCTGGTTGGCCCCGCGTTCATGGACATCATCCCGGGACAGATCACCGACCAGGCGACCGGACAACCGACCGGCACCACGCACACCGGAGGAACAATGCAGCTTCACGACAACGAACAGGTGACTCTGGCTGTCGCGGAGGCCGATGCCAAGGGCGTAGCGCTTCAGGACACCCTGACGTGGACGATCGACGACAACACGGTGGCCGCGCTTCAGGTGGCCGGGGACACGCAGTCCGCGCTTCTGGTCGCGGGCACGCCGGGTTCGGCGGTCGTGACGGTGACGGACGGAACCCTGTCCGCCACCCTCGCGGTAGACGTGGTTCCGGGAAGCGTCGCCACGATCACGATCACCCCGGGCACGGTCGAGACGCAGCCACCGGCCACCCCGCCGGCTGGCTGATCTACACCTACTACACGGCCCCACCGCAATCCCCGTGCGGTGGGGCCGTGTGCTATTCAGCGTCGCCGGTCGCGCTTGTCCATCGCGTTCTTGAGCGTGCGAACTTCGGCGTTCAGGGTGTCCGTGACCCGGCTCAGTTCCCGGATGTTGTCGAAAACGATGTTCACGGGCGTGTTGCGGGTGTGAAATGTGACGCTCACCTGGTTGTTGTCGGTGAGTTTGGCGGTAATGCGCATTGACTACCCCTGGAAGTCGCGGATGATGTCTTCGGGCCGTTCGGGGCCGTCCCAGATTTGACAGTTGCACCGTTCGTAGTACTCGTTGAACGAGTGATACTTGGTCCACTGGCATTTGCCGCGTCCCTTGTCATGCTGTCCGCGTGTGTGCCCGCAGGAGCAGGGCGGCATCGTGGACTTGGGCGCGGGTGGTTGCTTGGACAGGCGTCCGCCGATGAATCCGGCGACGAGTCCGCTCAGGGCCAGAATGATGTCGGTGATGGCGATCATGGGGCGAGATTCCCTCTCTTGACTTCGGTTACGGCCATGTCTTCGATTGTTTTGGCGAGTTTGCGCAGGACGATTTCGTCTCCGCCGAATCCGCCGTCACCGGTTTTGATCTTCCGGCACCAGGCGCGAACTGCTCTCAGGCTTTCGAGCGGTCCGCCGGTCGGGTCGCCGGCCGGGTTGCCGTTGAACTTGTAGCGAATCACCCCGTTCGTGGTGTCGCTTTCGATTCTGTTCGCTCCCATGACAAGACCCTACCCCGCCGGAACACGGGATGTCAACTTGTAGCGAATGTGTCAGGTGACGCAGACACGACCGTCACGCCCCGGCACGGTAGACACCATGAACACCGACCTCGGAACCCTCTACGCAGCCCTGTACGTCTCCCACCAGGTAGCCGACCACTGGATTCAAACCGGATGCCAGTCGGCCGGCAAGGGCGCGAAAGGCTGGCCCGGCCGTGTTGCGTGCGCCAAGCACGTCGGTGGCCACATGGCCGCGTCCGTCGTGTGCCTGACCATGCTGAACCTGATCGGCGTGCACATCGCGCCCGGCCCCATGGCCGCTGGTCTCGCCGTGGTTGCGGTGACGCACTACTGGGCCGACCGGCGCACCCCACTTCGCAAACTCGCCTGCGCCCTGGGCAAGCGGAATTTCTACGCCCTGGGCATCCCCCGTGACGGCCGGGACGACAATCCCACCCTGGGCACCGGGGCGTACGCGCTCGATCAGTCGTTCCACTTCTGGTGGCTGTTCGTTGCGGCGATTGTGATGCTGATGGCGTGAAATAGGACAACCCCCCTGATGGCACGCCAGGGGGGTTGTCTGCGGGGTCTCCCGAAACCCACAACGAAGTGTATCAGCGACGCTTGCGTTTTCCGCGCGGGGGCCATTCGGCGACGATCCGGTTGCGGACACAACTGAGTGTGTCGTTGACGAGAGTGACGGACACGCACGAATCGGACTCGACAAGCTTTTTCCAATCGTGCCGGGCCATTCCTTCAGACGCGTATTCTTGATGCCTTTTCTTTCTGCCTTTGTTGTCGGGGTCGCGGAGTCTCCAGTTCAGTACCCACGGGGTCGCTGTGCTCATGTGATCTTCTCCAGTACCTCAATTCCGGCAGGGCAGTTCGGGAGACAGACTTTGCAGACGTCCAACAGTACGCCGCCGGGGAAGCGAACGCGGGCGATGGCCCGGTGTCCGCAGTTTTCCACTACGCACAGGTTGTGTGCGTTGAATACGCGCGGCAGGGCGCGTACGGCTTTCCTCGGGATTTTAACCATGTTTCCTCATCGGATATGGGACCGCGCCCGGGTTGCTCCGGGCGCGGTTCGTGTTTACAGCGGGTTGCCCTCATCGTCGAAGAAGATGCGGCTACCGTACTCGTCGTACTGCATTCCGCCGGTGATGTTGTTCCACTTCTTGTGGCGGTCGGCCTGTGCGTCCATGGCGGTGGGTGCTTCGTTCCAGTCGATTCCGTCGCTGGCCATGTCGTAGGCGAGTTGCCGGGCGCAGTTGCCGGGGTGCACGCGCATGGGGCGCGTGACGGGCTTCTTGCAGTGCGGGCACTTGTGTCCCTTGACCAGGTTGATAGCGGCCTTGACGGTCTTGTTTCCGCCCCTGATGGTGACGGAGCCGATCTTGCCGGTCTTGCTGTTCAGGATCTTTTCCACGGCCGCGCCAACGGCCGCGTCGGTCATGTTCCGGATGGGGGTTTTCTTGATGAATCCTTCCCGGGCCTTGTCCTTTTTGTTGTTGAAGATCCCCACTGGTTTCCTTTCCCCAGGTTCCTTGGCGTTGTCAGGGACCTTACCCACCCTGGCCCGGGTTGTCAACTCCTTGGGTCAGGGCACGAACGGGGGTGGTACCTCGCTCAGTTCCCGGCGCAGGCCACGGGGCGGTTCGGCCGACAACAGGGACCGGTCGAACAGGCCCAGCATCTCCAGGACCATCGCGCCGTCCACTCCGGCTCCGCAGTGGCGGACGACGGTCCGCGCGGCATGACGACGTTTGCCATGCTCGTATTCGGCCATGGATCCCACCGGGTCGCGAGGGTCGTAGGTCATGATTTTCCTTTCGTCGAAAGGGGCAGTCTAACCGAAGATGTACGATTGATCAACTCTTGGTCACAGAGCGGCAGATAGTTGACTAATCAAACCATGCCGGTTAGACTCTCTCCATGACGATGATCATGGAAGAAGGAACCCGAATGACCGAACCCACCGCCCCGTCACACTGGACGGGCGACGTGACCGAACGCCTGGACCTGATCCGCGCCGGCTACTACACACTGTCCCAGGCTGCCGAGTACATCGGCCTGTCCGAAGCGACCGTGCGTGACCTGCTGTCCCGCCCGGTAATCACGGCCCAACACAACATGCTGGCCCCGATCAGTCGACCGGCCGCCCGCATCGGTGGCGAACCGGTCTACACCCGCCGCCAGCTGGACGAAGTTAATGCCCGGCGCGCGGCCACTCGGCGTTTGCGTTCCAGCGAACTGGACAAGCTGACCTACGAGGATGCCGACCGGCAACACCTGAAGTCGTACGCGGAGATGGCGGAGCTGTTCGGCTTCCACGAGAACACGCTGCGCAAGTGGGGAAGCGCGCACGATGACTTCCCGGTGCCGATCGCCAGCCGGGAGCACCCCGGCGGCTACCCCGGCACCCCCACCGTCGTGTTCGACGCCGTGGAAGTGCTCCGGTGGCTGATTACCCACGACAAGGTCCACCCGGACCTGTTCGAGGTGAACGGACGGGAAGTGCTCGTTCCCTGACAGCCCTTTCCCTTACGGGGCAAGGAGATCACAATTCAATGTGGACGGTCGCCCAACGTGGGGCGACCCCTCCACAACGGAGACGATCATGGAAGCCCCTGTCAAGGGAACGGTCACCGAGTACCAACACGCACAGGTGATGATCCAAGATGTACACATCTACATCGGCGACAACATGGCTCTGGTTGGACGTGACCAAATCGACATGCTTTACTTGGACGGTCCACACCAAGGTGAACACGTCACTACGTACCGGGTTCGCTGACCCGAAACGAAGAAAGCCCCGCGCCAGCAACGCGGGGCTTTCTGCTGTTCACACTACCGCATAAGTGTGAACAGGAACGCGGCGGCTACCACTGCCCCTGTGCCCAACGACAGACGTCCCAGGGCCAATTCCGCACGGCTGTTCGCCTCCGTGTCGAACCGCAGGAACCGTGGTGTGCCCACCATGCGCCACACCTGGCCCCGGATCGGCACCGGGAACCACACTGGGCACCCTTGCGTGGTCATGCAGTCCCCGATCATGTGCGTGACGCACCCGGCGGCCACGGCGATACCGAACCACCGCGCGGTCAGCTCCGGCGGGGATCCGGCCCACAGGAACAGCGTCAGCACTCCGGCGCACCAGGTGGCGACGGCCAGCGACAGGAACGGGTGCCGGTAGGCCCATTTGCCGGCCAGGGCGCGCACGGCGTAGGTGCCGAACGCGAACAGCACGCCGCCGATGGCCCAGAGCCAGAACAGGTGAACGAGCCACCACGTCAGGACTCCCGTGCCGGCCGCGAACAGGGCGGTGTGGGTGATGCCCCGGTGGCCACCGTCGCGGTCGCGGTCCCATTTCGTGCGGGTGAGGGAGTAGAGCGTGCCGGACAGGCCGTGTACGGCTTTGGACACGACGGTGGAGGCGGGGCCGAAGCTGTGCGCCACGGTGGCGTCCGGGTGGTCGATGTCGGGGAACACGGCCGCGCCGACGACCAGCCCAGTCACGGCGACGCCGAGACTGAGCGGAAGGGGTGCGCCGATGAGGGGGGAACCGAAGGTGGCCAGCGCGATTCCGGCGGGGACGCCTTGGCGCGCGTGGGTCTTGCCCATGCACATGCTGTTGACTCCTCTGGGTGATGACACAACTACTCTACCAAACAGTTGACCAACCGGGCAAGGTCGGTTAAGGTTCTTCCATGCGCATCGCACTCGGAAAGGGATTCAGCACCGCCCACAAGGACCTCAAGGCGGGGATGCACATCCTCACCAGGAGCGGATGGCGCGTAGTCAAGTCTGCGCCCACCCCCTGGCTGGCCGGAACACTGATCGTCTATCTCACCAACGGCAAGCATGAGGTAGCCGAACCGGACTACCGGTGGGTTCGTCGCGTGAACACTCTCAATGCCAAGGAGACCCGATGAACAAGACGTTCCCTTTGATTGCGGTGGCCGCTGTCGCCGCAATCACCCTGACCGGCTGTGGCCTGAACAAGATGAGTCAGCCGTTCAACGACGCGCCCCGCTCCGCGAACGAGGATGACTCCGCCGCCCAGATCATCACCATGCCGGACGGCTTCTCGAACCTGGCCACCAAGTGCGTGGGCGGCATTCGCTACACCGTCGCGTTCCACAACGATGCTGCGTACGGCGCGGTCAGCACCGTTGCCGACCCGAAGTGTAACCGCTAACAAGGAGAACACGCCTTATGGCGAAAGAGGAGTACACCCCCCCGAATTACCGTGTGGTCGGCAAGCCCAGTACCGCTAACGGCAAGTTCATCGGCGTTCTGGTCAAGGACGCTGACAGGACGAACAACCCGATTCTGACGTGTGGCCACCGTCTTCACGACAGCAAGAAGGCCGCTGAATCGTGTATGCGTACCATCGCGACCACCGGTCGCTATAACTTCAACGTCGTCAACTAGCGAGCAAGGGGTACCCCGGTAGGGTGCCCCTTGCCGTTTATCACCAAGGAGGTGGGCAAGGTGAGCAACCTGGACCCGGACAGCGACATCTACGGTCGGCACGCGGCCGGACCGGACCGGACGGTGGGAGTGCCGGCGCGGTTCATGGGTCGTGAGCTGGTGATCCCGTGGTCCGCGTTCGTGTACCCCGGCGCGGCTCCGGTCGCGCGGCACGCGGCCCGGCCGGACCATCCGGCCGGTGCGTACTTCGAGCGCGCGGGCGTCCTGCACCGGGAGCCGTTCGGCTTCCGGGGTGGCTTTGAGTTGCCGCATCGGGTGGACGCGCTGTGTCGGCACGGAGAAAAGCCGCTCAAGAAGTTGACATCCCGCGACTGACCGGTTAGGGTTCGAGTGTCACCAACCAAGGAGACCCGAATGGACACCCTGATCACGGACCGCGTCGCGGCCCACGTCGACTACGTACAGCGACTGCTTAAGCTGACGTCGAAGCCCGCCACGCGCCGCGCCGTACAGGCCGTGCTCACGCACGGTCAGGATGAGGGAGTGCCGGTCGTCGGCCGCTTGGCCCTGATCGGCTCCGCCGCCGCCCCGCGCGTCACGGAGATCACCAAGGTCACCCCGACCCGCATACAGGTGTCCTACCTGACCGAAAACGGCCTTCGGCACGGCCGGACACTCATGGCCTACAACTCCTATCCCATTCAGTTCGACAGCTGGCCCGACTCGTTCCGGGACGACGCCCGCCGTCTGTGGGCAACCGACCCCATCGGCCGCTTGAGGTTCCGTGACGCCGAAAGCTACGCGGAACACCACTACGAATGGGCGCTCACGACACAGACCCTGTACCGGACCGTGAAGCATTGCCCGTGGGTCGCGTTCGCTTCCATCCACAACACCGTCATTGCCCGCGCCAAGCTGGTGATGGTTCCCGAAACCGGAGGTATTGAGTGAAGTATTCCGCGAATTACCAGAACGGCGGCAATGCCCAGTTCGACTGGGACGGCGACCCGACCGATGAGGAACAGTTGGACGCCCTGTTGGAAGCCGCGTACGAAGCGGCTCCCACTGGCCTGTGCCACCAGTGCGCCGGCGATTTCGACATCTCTGAGGCCACGGAGGTGTACGAGATCCGCGAAACCGAATCCGGCAAGAAGGTGTACGAGGAACCGACCTGGGATGATCGTCTCCGGGCCGACCTGTCCCGCACCCACACGGAGAACAACGAACTCCGGCTCCAGCTGATCGAAGCCGAGAAGCAGCGGAACGCGCTCGCGGCCGTCTTGCGTGACGCCGGGTTCAAGGTGGACGTGGACACCTTCGCCGTGTCCCGCTGACTGTCCGGTGTCCCGCCCCTGTCGCGGGACACCGGACACCCCGGGACAACAGACGTCACACCGGGACATCCTGTCCGGTGTCCCGGTCCCTGTCCCGGGACATCCGGCGGGACAACACCCGGGACACTGTCCCGGACAACCCGGGACACACTGTCCCGCTGTCCCGGGACATGTCCCAGTTCAGGCGGGACACCAGCCCGGGACATCCGGGACACCCGGCGGGACACTGTCCCAGGACATGTCCCAACCTATGTCCCAGGAGGACAGTCGGGACCTGTCCCGATACGGTGTCCCGGTGTCCGGCCGCGCGGCCCCGGCGGAGCGCCGTCCAGTCCGGGAAGAACCCCGCCAGACACAGCACGGCCCCACCGATCCATGCCGGTGGGGCCGTGTCGTTTGTCCACTGGACGTTTGATCGTCCAGCGAGGGGGCTGGGGGAGTGTATTCACAGGTCAGAGACCTGTGATCGTCCACTGGACGTCCACTGGACGATCACCGAGCGTCAACAAGCTCTCCGTTCGGCAACGCCCAGTTACCGCGCTTGGTGGTACGTGCCCCCATCTCCGTCAACTTCGCGTACGTCCACGACCGCGCCCGCGTCGCCGCCGCCGCCAGGTCCCGGACATGCGCCCCGTCCGTCCCGGCCGCCCGCAACGCGGACGCCAGGGCCTCGATCGCGTCGGACTCGGACAGCTTCGGCGGATCCAACTCCGCCATCAGCGCTGCCCGTGCCGCGTCCACCGCGTCCCGCTGTCCCGCCGTCAACGACTCCTGATGCCGGCGGACAAGCTCCACCAGCGGGACATCCGGCCCGTCCAACCACGTCGGCTCCGGGACATCCTGTCCCGCGTCGCCCGCGTCATCGTGTCCCACGCTGTCCCGCTCCTGTCCCGCGCTGTCCCGGCTGTCCCGGGCGTCCGGGACAGTGTCCCAGTGTCCCGGGACAGGCTCCCCGGCGTCGTCCAGCGGGACAGCGCGCGGCCGGTCCGCGTACAGCTGGGACACGGCCGAGGCCGCGTTCGCGGACGTCTCGTCCAGGACGCACGTGCGTCCCTGGCGAAGCTTCACCAGCGTGGACACGGTTTCGTCCGACACGTACTGAATACGGATCGGCATACGGTCGATCGTTTCCGCGTCCTGGTAGTAGCACGTTCCCGGCCGCGACTGCGGGATCAGGTTCGCACCCACCTTGCCGTCCCGACGCGTGCCAAACACGAAGTACTCCCCGTCTTCGCCTTGCATCCGGAAACAGAACCGCTGGTCCAACTGTTCGCGAACCAGGTTCGAACCGAACGCCAACAACGTCGGATACTGGGTGGCTTCGATGATCTCGACACCGACAGCACGGCCCTTCTGAATGACCCGCTCCAACTGCTCCAGTTGCTTGCGGTTCATCGCGCCGTTGAACGAGTGACATTCGTCCACGACAACCGTCAGCACCGGGAATTCAACAGTCATAGGCCAGCGGCGAACATTCAGAACGTCCGCGCAATGCTTCGCGCGGGCATTCACGACCGCTTCCAACGCCTCCAACAGTTCCAGCGACTCGTCAAAGCTGGTGACACACCAGTCCATAGCGTTGCGCCACGGACCCAGCTCCATTCCGCCCTTGAGGTCGATTCCCCACACCACGGCGTTGCGGCAACACACCCGCGTGCCCACCAGGACGTTGACCAGACCAGACTTGCCGGAGCCCTTCGACCCGGCCAGCATTACGGACCGGGAGCCGTACTCCTTACTGTCCGTGAGCGTCATGGTCTTCAAGACGCCATCCTCCCGGTAGCCGAGAGTGATCGGGTCGCAGGCGTCCAGATCCCGGACGTACCATTCCCCGTCAATCTCCTCCACCGGGATTTCCCAGTCGATCCCTTCCGCGTGCGGATCCGTCACGAACGCCTTGAACGTGACCGAATTCGAGTCCCGGCCGTTCCGCTCCATGCGGAGTGTCCCGGCCGGGAGGTCCAACGCGCCTTCGATCCGCTCCCGCTTCTCCAGGATCTCCGCCACCGTGTAGTCCCCGGCGGGCCACACCAAACGGCCCTCGAAGTTGCCGCCTCCATGCGCCCGGATCGCGACCGGACGCACCGTGTCCATGCGCAACTTGCGGGCCAGCGCCGGCCAGCGTTCCACCGTGGATTCCAGCGTGACCCGCGTCCGCCGCCGGTTGTTCCGCCACCACGGGATTCCCATGGCCAGGCCGGCACCGGCCGCGATGATCGCGGTCCAGTCGAAGTGCGACCAGCCCACTTCGTGAAGGGTGAGCACGACCGAGCTGGACGCGCCCAACACGCTCCACAGGTACAGCTTGTTGCGGTCGTCGCCGCCGTACGCGGAGATCCACGACCCAGCTGCCGCCGCCGCTCCGGCGACCCCAAGGGCCACCGGAGTGAATGGCGCGTACTGCGACAGCTCGCCTACTGCGACCGTGCCGGCGGTGACGAACATCGGCGTCAATTCCGACCGGCGACGGCGCATGGTGCCGAACACTGCTCCTGTCACCTTCGTGACGCCCATGTCCGTTTCCTCCTTACGCGTTCGGTACGGCGATTCCGTTGCGGTACAGCTGCAACAGAGGTCCGTACACGGTTTCGATGCTGTTCACGACAGCGGTCCATTGCGCCGCTTCGGTGTCGGCCAGCGCGACCAATGGCGTCAGACCGTGCACCACCATCGGGTCCATGTTCAGTCGACCGATCAGGGTCTTCTGAAGTTCGTGCAACGCGTCCGCCTTGTCGATGGCCGCCGCCGCCAATCCGGCGATGAGGTCCAAAACGTCCTGCGTTCCCCGGGGGATCGTTTCGCCTACCCCGGTCCATGCGCGTGCGACGGCGTGCGCCGTGCTTGTGCTGTCGGCCATGACTGCACGTCCCCTTTCTTCGATCCTGCGTCGGTGGCGTTCCACGTAGCTGGTCGCTTTGTGGTGCCCGGCGGTGGTTGCCGTGGCCCGGTGCCGTCCGGCCGGTGCGCCCGGCGTGGGACGGACTTTCACTTTCCCCTTGTGGCGGGGTTTGTAGCTTCGGTGCAACGTCGGTGAGGTGCGTGGTTTCGGTTTCCGCTTCTCGCCCACATGCTTTTCGGCGTAATGCTTGTTCAGTTCGACGGTGCTGGTGAATGTGTCGCCGCACACGCAGTGAACGGCGTGTTTGATGCGCCATTCACCGCGCTTGCGCTCGACTTTCGGCACCTTGTGGGGTGCCCATTTCGGTGCACGGCGTTTCTGGACGTGTCGGCGCACGTGGGGTGCGACGGCGCGGGTTCCTTCGATCGCGCCGACGGTGGCCCCGGCCGCCGCGTAGCCAGCGATTTTCACCGTTCCCAGGACGAGATGGGCCGCCGGACGCAACAGCTTGTGTTTGCGGGGAACACGGTCGGCCAGTCCGGACCGGTACCACTTGGTTGTGCGGACGTGACTGGCGAATCGTTTTCCCACGGTGGGCGTGTCGGTGGTGCGCCGCGCCTTGCCTTTCGGCATCGCTTACTCCTCTCCGACGGCTTTCTGTCCGATCCCGGCGCGGATGCGGCCGAGGGTCTTGCGGGTGGTGTCGCTCTTGGCTCCGAGGTGCACGCCGATGTGCGCTTGGACGGTGGCCGGGGTGGCGGCCGGGTTGTCGTCCAGGTACCGAGTGATGGCGTCGCGGAGGGTCATGTCCGTGGTGAGCCAGTCCGGCGCGGTGGTGGACATTTCCGTGACGCTGGCCAGTGGTTCCGGCTCCGGCGCGGCCGGCAATTCCGGCGTCGGTGCGGGGGCGGTGACCGCTGGTGCGGTTTTCGGCTTCGGTGCCGGTGTGGTGGGTGCTTTCATGCGTGCCTTGCGTGTGGTGGTGAGGCCACGGCGCATGACGAGCATGTGAATCACGGCCGCCAGCGTTGCCGGCGGGATTGCGCCGACCAGCAGCACGACACCCCAGATGGGGGCCAGTTTCTCGACGTTGAGGAACAGGTCCAGTCCGTTGGCCCCGAGGGACAGGCTGATGGCGATGAGTGCCAGCCGTCGGGAGTAGCGCCGGGTGTCGTTGTCGGTTGTGCGGGACAGCCAGATTCGGGTAGAGGTGTACGCCACGGCGTCCAAACAGACGGGCCATACCCATGACAGCCATCCGTTGAATCCGCACATGTCGGCTAGGTCACGCGAAGAGTTGAACGACAGCACGGCTGCGCCCCCCACGATGAGACTGGACATGGCGTGGATGTCCAGCTCAGAGAACCAACGCGAACCTTTTTCAGGCGCAGTGGTCCGCCCTTCCGCGTTCACTGTCAACTCCTTTGCTCCGTTTGTGGGTAGACAACCTCCTTGGTTATGACAGAGGATATGCCCGCTCAAGGAGAACCCGCAACAAGAAGATCGAGTACTGAGGAGTAGCCAATGAAAACGATGACGACTGATGACCTTGCCGCCCTGTTGAGGGCCGATATTCGCAATGGCAAATATTCGCAGGGCGAGAAGCTTCCCAGCGAGGGAGACCTGAGCAAGAAGCACGGGGTTTCGGTGCGCATGGTGCGGGAGGCATTGGCGCAACTGGTCGGAACCCACACGGTCCGCAAGGTGAGGGGAAGCGGAACGTTTGTCCTGTGACACCACGACGCCCCGGCCAATGCTGGCCGGGGCGTCGTGGTGTCGAGGAACTACTTGACGAAGATGCGGCCGGTCTCCTCGTTGAAGCCGGTGACCTTCTTCTTGAGAAGACAGGTATCAATCTTGATCTTCTCGCCGAGGCTCGGCCGTTCGCGTGGCCACTCACCCAGCCACTTGCCGTTCTGCCACACGCTCCAATGCGTGCGTTCCGTCTTTCCGCCTTCGGTCGGGAAATTGGGCACTTGTCCTCCTTGGTTGGATGCGGCAATCTTACATGAGTTGACATCCCATGGCAAGCTGGATCCGATACACTTCGTAATCATGCGCGGACACTACGAAATCACCCTCGAAGAGGGGGCCGACGGCCTGTGGCGGGCCTACCACCTCATTGCCTCGCCACCGTTCACCACCGGAACCGGCGCGACGCTCCGTGACGCCCTGGACGAGTTGGCCCTACAGCTCGAACGGCAACGCCAGGAACACGACAACGCCCCCCACTGACGTGAGGGGCGTTGTCCACCAAGGAGTCCCGTCTACCGAAAACCGGAAGGCTGGGAGTACCCACGACTGTAGGTGATCGACAACGGTTTGTGCAACATGCACAGATCGTGACATGGAAGAGTCGCGGAACGGGTAACCGTCAGTGCAGACTGGCAACTGTGAACACCGTACACCTGTGCGCGGCCGGATGCGGTCGCCAAGCATCCGACGCCGAACTGTGCGGCGCATTCCACGGCGGTGTCTGGACCGGGTGTCTCGGCAACATCATTGCTGACCTGCGCACCGTGTGTGAACAGGCCATTGACGAGCACGGAATGCCCGTTCGCAACCTCGCGGACGAACTGACCGTCACCTTCACCCGCTCCAATCGGACCACGGCCGCTCGCGTCGGCGGCCGTTCCGCCACCACCCCGTTGCCCTGGCATGAAGCCGCCGCCGATGCCACGTTCCGTCTGCGTTCAGTACTAGGAACGTGGGCTTCACGCCTACACCTGTCGTACTCACCACGCCTCCCGGACCCGACCGACCCAACCGGCTACTTTCAGCCACCGCCTGATTACACCGCTGATGTGCGGTCGCTGGCCGCATGGCTCCTGCGCCACCCCACATGGATCGCGCAACACCCCAACGCCGCCGACCTCTACCGTGCCGTCACCGTCGCCGTACAGGACGCGTGGCGCGTCATCGACCGCGCCCCCGACCGCTGGTACGCCGGACCGTGCTCCGTGAAGGACTGCCCTGGCCACGTGTTCGGCGACCCCGAAGCGGCGGCCGGATCCTGCACCGTGTGCCGGTGCACCTACGACATGGCCGCCCGCCGCGCGTTCCTGTTCGAACGCGCCCGGGACTACGTGCTCACCGCCGCCGAACTGTCCCGCGCCATGCCCGTGCTGTTCGGAATCCCCATCAACCGCAAGACAATCACCACCTGGGCCGACCGGGGATACCTACGGGTGGCGGACGTGGACGACCGCTCCGGAGCACGCCTCTACCGCCTTGGCGACGTAGAAACGTTGGTACAGAAGAAAGTCAGCGCGTAGACGCGTGAAGCACAGCACGCGGCGGAACCTGTAGCGCCGTGTTGGTCCCACGTCCCTGGTAAACAACCAGCGTCTCAATCCAGCCCCGGGACGTGCCCAGTGTCGGAGCCCACGTCTGCGACGACGACAGCGACGTGTTCGGCACCTTGTACGCCGCCCGCGTCGACTGTGTCTGTGCGCCTGATGCCGACGGGGCCGCCGTGAGCGAAGTCCACGGCCCACCAACAGTGTTCGTGCTGTCCTCAGTGAACGTGTCCGTGGACGGCGACGCTACGAACAGGCTGCCGTACCAGAGCACGGCGGGCGTCGTCGCGCCCGGGTTCAGCGTGTCTGATGGCGTCGTGGAGGAACCAGTGGCCCCGGTGCCGTCCACCGCCCACGGTTGAACCGCCAACGGTCCAATGCCGGTGAACTCGTCCGCGCCCATGGCGTAGTTGTTGTTGTTCGCGGGGAACGTCACGGTGATCGTGTCACCGGACTGCAATGCGGTGGACAGCACGCTTGACCACACCTGGTTGATCCCGTCGGTGATGTTGGTCTTCGCGAAGTCCAGGTGCCAGGTGTTCGAGCGGGTGTCCGCGATGGTTACGGATCCGGTGCCACCCTGAAGGTTGAATCCGGCGAACCGCACCACCACCAAGTTCCCGAACGCGCACCCGCCGGCCGGCACGGTCACGGCCAGGCTGGTGATGGAAGTGGAGTTGGACGTGTTCGTCCCCACGTTCTTCACCAGCGACACAGGCACAACGGGGGTGATGGTCGGCACGGGTGTTCTCCCTTCCCGGGGTGGCTCGTGACAGCGTAGCGCCCGTGTGGTTGAATCCATGGAAGTTGCGGCAGAGCTATGCCTGTAGGGGGTGACCATGCCCCCGGTGATCCCGCATCCCCGGCACTTCCTTCCACCGTCCCGGTGGGACGACTGGGTAGCCGATCGGCTCGTGACCGTGTTCGGCTCCACATGGACCACCGCCGTGTTCATGGCGGTTCCACTGTTGGCGCTTCTCCTGCCGAATGAGACGCAACAAATCGTGTTCTTCCTGGCGTCCGGATGGATTCAACTGTGGGCATTGCCCCTGTTGAATTACGCGCAGAACAAAGCGGATATCATGCGGTCGGCGAAAGCTGATGCCGACCACCAGTCGCTTGTCACATTGCACACGGCGCTTCAGGACATCAGTACCAAGCTGGACGACATCATTGCGGGTCGCTAACCATTTTTCTCCCGTTCGGTTCTCGGCGCAGAATCGAACGGGGCCAAGGAGGAGTACACCATGGCCGGTGAATTGTGTGGCGGTGAACTCCGGGGTAAAGACGACGACGGCAACCGTCGTATCGGCACCTGTCGCCGGCCCGCCGGATGGGGAACCAACCATGTCGGTGTCGGACGGTGCAAACTGCATTTCGGTAACACCCGCGAATCGAACAACAAGGCCGTTGAGGTCAAGTTCGAACGCGCCGTGAAAACCGCCATCGGTAAACTGGAAATCACGCCGATCGTGGACCCGCTCACCGAAATGGCGAAGCTGGCCGGTGAAGTCGTCGCATGGAAAGACGCCATCGCCGATCACGTGTCGTTCCTCGAAGACATCCGCTACGACGGCGAGAAGTCGGGGGAACAGATCCGGGGCGAAATCGTTGTGTTCGAACGCGCCCTTGACCGGTGCAACACGGTGCTGGCCACGATGGCGAAACTGAACATTGACGAACGCCTTGCCCAGGTGTCGGAGATGCAGGCCACGATGGTGGCGGACGCCCTGTCGGCCGTGCTCCGTGAAATGGGCCTGGACCTGACTCAACAGCGGGAGGCGAAGACCCGTGTTGCGGAAAAGCTTCGCCTTGTCGCTGGCTGAAAGGCTCGACCCGCCCGACCCGGAAGTGTTCCGGAAACTGGAATACGTTCCGACGCCGCGACAGCAAGAATTCCATGAGGCAACGGAATTCGCGGTGCTTTACGGTGGCGCGGTAGGCGGGGGGAAAACCAAGGCACTGGTGGCCGAGGGGATCAAGCAATGCGTTTTGCATCCCGGTTTGCGTGTGGGCGCTTTCCGACGTTCGTATCCCGAACTCAAGGAATCCATGCTGGCCGAGTTGGCGCAAATGGATTTCGCCAAGGCTGTCGGCGCGTCGTGGAACGGCACGGAGTACGACCTGAAGTTTCCCAACGGGTCGATCATCATGTTCCGGTACGCCGAAAACGTGCAGGACGCCACGAAACGCCAGGGTGGACAGTACCAGCTCCTGTTGTTCGATGAGCGGACGCTCACCCCGCCCGAAG
>Ga0207692_10000055_pt1 | contig 33651 bp, 43 predicted proteins | sample LARL52metaG_FD_184345 | JGI IMG/M metagenome (GOLD analysis project Ga0207692, IMG submission 184345) | Corn, switchgrass and miscanthus rhizosphere microbial communities from Kellogg Biological Station, Michigan, USA - LAR L5-2 metaG... | ecosystem: Host-associated > Plants > Roots >...
TTCATCAACATCGTAGCCATTACTCGTGAGCGAACTTTTCCAAGATTTCGTATAACCATTGAAATATTATCGATTTCGATTCGTAATTTGTTCTGCAAGTCTGAGAGCTGTCCAGAATAATCATCGATCATTGAATCGTTTACTGGCATGAATAACTACAAAACTCCGTATAATAAAAGGATATACTAGAAGGAAGCCCACGTATTGACTCCATCACTGATTAGATTTGCGAAGCCCCATTGTCCAGTAATTGTAATGGATGCTCCTCCTACTATGTTATCAGAGACAGAGCCACGGTTTACTACTATATGATTTACTGAAGAGTCAGTCTTGACAAATCTATAAAATTTCCCAGGATAAAGAGAAGAGACTGCAGGAAGATTGATAGTGACTTGTCCTCCTGCACAGTTGCAGTAATAGACATGAGTTTTATTTCCCGCATTAAATATTCCACTAGTTACTCTCAAAATGGTATAGTGTTGTACTTGACCGAAAAAGATTCCATCATCCTCGATGGCAAATTGATAGGCTCCTAGATTTCCATTTCGTGTGAAGAGATGGCCTACTCCAGTGTTTGTATCATTAAAGTCGTAGATTGCATAGTGATTAGAACTATTCTTAGTTATCTGAAGGAATTTAGAAGTAGAGCCTGCTTCATAGATGTTATCTACCACTGAATGGATAAAGGACCATTTGTTAGAAGCTCCTCCGAGTTGTATATTGGAATCATTGTCAAATAGTGGAACTAGTGAGAGATTAGTGAATATCTTGTCTGAAGTCTTATCCCCTCCCTGAATCTGAAAAACTGCGGTTCCTCCATTGACAAAGAACGAGAATCCAGTGTGCGGAGTAGAGTCATTGATGTTAAAGGTTCCATCCCTGATACTTGCAGACTTGTACACTTCCATAAACTGTGTAGTGGAAATTCCCTGATAGAAGGTAGCCTTGTTTGACAAGTGCAAATTTTTCCATCTGTTAAATGTGATTGCTCCAAGACTTACGGAGTTATCCACTATTGGAACTAGATCCAGTCCAGAATAGACAGAATCTCCTCCAATAATTGAAAACAGATTAGCTCCTCCATTGACAAAGAAGGAGTGTCCAGTAAGAGTGTGAGTTCCATCTTCTACGTCGTAGATAGCTCGGTGAGTGATTGTATCTTTATAGATCTGCAAAAATGTCGATCCTGTGTTTTCATAAATGGAAAGTCTGCCTCCCATGTAGATATTATTCCATCTGTTCAAAGATACGGCTGCTCCTAGGCTTTTAGTTACATCCGTAGTGGGTACGATATCAAGCTGAGAATAAACTGCATCATTAGATATTATGGAAAAGATTGCGGCTCCTCCATTGACAAAGAACAGGTGTCCAGGCTTGGTATTTACTACATCCTCAATATCGTAGACTGCATGATGCGTAGTCTGAGATTTATAGATCTGGAGAAACTGTGCAGTTGCTCCCTCATACAAAAATGCCCTATTATTCAGAAAGATATTCTGCCATTTGTTATGTCCTGCATTATCTCCTAGATTTAGTGCAGAAGTGCTAGGATAGATGCTAACACTGGATAGGACGTCCTGAGCTTCTATTCTGAATATTTCCACATTACTATTTTTGAAATAATAATTCTCTCCACTCAATGGACCTGCTACAGTTCCTAGATCGAAAGTCATTCCAATACCTACGGGCCCTGCAATCTGTCTTAGTTTTCCATCAGATTCTCCAAATGAAATAGCAGAAAGATTTGAGAGATTAAATCCTTGCATATTTTTATTTGTATCAATGGTAATCGTAGACCAAAGAGTGGAACTCGACGAGCCTCCAGTTCCGTTTACAACATAATACCTTTCTTCTGTATCATCTTTGAATCCGACAATTTCAAGAACATATCGAGAACCATTTGTAGTAGGTAGAGTAGTCGGAAGATTGAACAGAGTAGCGGGCCAATTTATCGTAGGAAGAGAGGCTGTTCCTACTGTAATATCCAGTGAGAACAGGACTGCACGGTTTTTTATCAGATTGTTAAACTTGACTGTAATAGGTCCTCCAGGATTTGTTAAAACTAGTTTCTGATAGTGGAGAGCTTGATTTGCAAGATCGATATCGACTGTAGCTCCTTGGCTTCCTTTTTGATTGATAGGATAGAGAATAGGAAAACTTGTTCCTGCTCCAGTGTTGATTCCTCCTCCTGCAGTAACTAGAACTGGAGGAGGCGATTTTTCAGTAAATGAATATAGTTTCTGAAGATTAGATCTGAGTAGGTTTACCTGATCATATCCTCGTTTCTTGGATATTGTTACATGAGTTTCAAGATGTGTAGCTCCCATATTATGGCCCTCCTAGTCTCTTTGTCAGTATCTGAGTGCTAATGAATCCGTCTGTTTGGTCGTATGAAGTTGTATCAGTCATTAGAATTAATTTTCTAGTGTTTGGAGTGCTAGGCTTATCTTCCTCGTTTATCAAATCAATATCTTTGAGATAGACACTTTGCTCCAGAGTGAGATCGCAGTGTCCGTTTCTTTTTACCGTATACTGCTCGAATGGCAGTCCGAATACATCCTTTTCAGCCTGTGCTATGGATTGTAACTGAACATAGTTTCTAACATTTGGAGCATCTACAAATTCAGGATTTATTACTCTGTCAGTAACTACGCCACTAGAAACAAATGGAACTTTGGTAAATGCTATTGCATCAATAGTTCCTACAAACTGGATGGAAGCAGTCCTGCTCCAGTTCGTACCATTTTATCCACATTGGCAGGAGTATATCTGAGGAACTCATCATACGAGCCTGCATATTGGATAGTGATTAGCCGGACTCTTTTTTCCTCAAAGATGTTTCTTATTTCAAGCTCTGCAGGAGATATCAAGTCTACAAGATTCTTTGTAACTGCATCAATATTGATAGGAACTCTGCTAGGTCTGTCTACACTAAATGCACTCCATGGGATCGGTATAGCTTGAGGAGTAGAGAGGAATCTGATAGAAAAGTCTGCTCGCCATACATTTCTCAGATCATCAAGAACTGTAATAGTAAATGGCATATCTCCTTGGAATCGTTGTGGAGAACCTCCATAGAGAATATCAAACTGCATGATGAGCTGAATTCCAGTAGTCGGGCCTCCCATATCTGAAACTTCCTTATTGTTTAATCCACGTAATCCAGAATGGGTAAAGTTTGCATTTATGATATCAAGAGCTCCAAATTCGCTAGCAGTTACATCTCCTCCTCCATAGAAATCTCCTACCTTTTCAGCGATTCCATTGAAAGTAGAAAAGGGATATGGGAAAGGTAAGGCATACCACCACCCATAATTCGAATAGTCTAGCGTACTCACTAGGGCTTTTTCATCATCTGTAAGTGTGAATACGTCCAAGATTTGCCCTGCTTCCAGTCCTTGGATAAATTTAGTTCCTCCTGCAATCAGCTTATCGAGAATCGACTTTCCCTTCTGATAGAGTGTAGATCCTAGATCAAACTCGTATGTTATCTTGAGTGCAGACTGTGAAATGTAACTGGAAAAATCCAGAGGGCCTATTAACTTTGGATAAAATCCATCCACTGATTCAATGCTTTTTGGATGATGCCATACGTCATTTCCTCCCTGGAGAGCTGATACGTCCTGCCATTTTGATAGTCCGACATTGGGCCCGATATACTTGTAAGGATAAACATTTGTCGAATGGATTGCTCCATAAACAAGCTGATTTACATCCACTATAGCTTTATTGTATTCGTAGGTTCTGCCTTCGATGTATACGACACATTGATCTCCTATCTGTAATAACTCAGAATCGGAGGCACTGCTAGAGACTGGAGTTCTAGTAACTATCCAGTGATAGCCATCCCATATTACAAATGAATCAGCGAAGAAGCGTCCATTGATATCTTTTCCTCCATTGGCAGCAAAGGCTCCAGTAGGTGTTCCAAGATTTGTATCTACTAGAACTGTGAATCCCTGATAGAAAGTTCCTTCCATAAGATACTTTGAGAGTCTAGAGTCTGCTTGAATGTGAGCGGGATCGATTGCTCTGCACATAACCCAGTCTCTGAAAAATATGTATTCTCCAGTTGCAGAGTTTACTCTGTCACGTATTACCATGTTTCCGTCTGGAAATGCAGGATCATCGAGGCTTCCAGTTGCAAAAGCATGATCTGGATTACTACAACTATTTTTAGTAACGATATCCTTCTGTTTTGTCCATAGAGAATAGTTTATGGAAAGTGCCTTCCAGTATGTGGGATTTGGAGGAGGCGTCGATGTTGGAACAAATAGAATAGCTTCATAACCTATATTCAGTCCTGCAGTAACGGCATAAGAAACATCACTTCCAATGGGATAGGTTTTAGTCGGATCGTATGTAGGATAGTTTGCTGCTATTAGACTATTGATTAATTGAACTGCAGTCATAGCTTGCCAATACAGAGCATTTGGAGGAGGCTGAGATAGAGGCACGAATCCCCGAGCTTGATAAACAGTTCCTCCATATTGAACTCGAATTCCTGCAGTATATGTCGATGTGGAAAGATAAGTGGGATATGATTCTATGATTTCAATGTAGGAGGAATATCTGTGCAAGTCTGGAGGAAGTGTAGATGTGTTTTGCATACCACGGACGAAAACCTGAGTTCCTTGTGGAGTGTTGTCTTGTACTGTTATGTTATGGATAGGATCTGTATCAGTTGATTCAATTACTGGAAAACTCCCAGGAGTTACTCCCTGCACTGTTCCTTGAACAAAAATATTGATAGTTACCGCATCATCCTGAGTGGCGTTATCCTGATATGTTACAGAATAATAATCTCCAGTTCCTCCAAGGTCTGTAGCTTGGTTTAGTCTGCGTACTACTTCCATTATGGCATCATGGATAGATTTTCCATCCGTAAAGTCGTAGGTATTCAGAACTGTATCAGGAGCTAGATTTGTAAGAGTGCTAGTGTCAAAATTAAATGCCACAATTTGAGGCTGAAAAGTTGCTCCTGCATTTGCGTTATAGATTGCTAGAAGATCGTCTATTACAAACTTTGGACTCTTGAACTGATAATATCCAAATGTCTTAATGTCCTGCAAGGCTCGCTCTCTTCCCTTGAGTTCCAGAGGAAGAAGTGTTCCAGTCTTTTCATTTTGCTGTTTTAGAATCTGATCTACTTCGAGATAATAGAAAGTAAAATTCCCTGCGTTATCTTCCCACTCTACCACGATTCTATCAAATTTGCTTATTATCGGTGTTAGTCCTCCGCTAGAATTTGTTATGAATTGTCCATTCTGTGCATCTAGCATTATAGTACCTGTGCGAATTCTTCCCGAGCCTTGATTATTTGTAAGAACAGAATTTATCTTATCTGAAATATCTACTGGATGAGCGAAATCCTGAGCGTATAATACTTGGTAGGGAACTTGTGCTAGAGACATACTTAGCCTCCGTTTGCTACGATTTGGTCAATTAACTCTTTTGTGTTTCCTGCAAATTGGAGAGTTATCAGAACATCGCAAAGATTTCCAAATTGCAGTAAATCATCAGTATTATTTTCTACGATCTTCCATCCTGCAGTATCTGTAGGCTGAAAATTCATCCAGACTTTTTTATCATTTCGTACTCCAAATCTTCCATTGGAAAAAACTCCTCTCACTGTTTTTTGATCTATGCCCCATCTAGCGAGAGTGCCGATGTAATCATTCTCGGATGCATCTTCGTTAAACTTGATTCCAACATAGAGAGTGATATTTGAGATTCCAGTATCAGGCTTGGATAATGCTCTAGCTTGAGGATTTGGAACATCAGTCTGTCTATCTGGAATAATCCAGTTAAAGATCATTACTGCTACGTCTGAAGTGTCTCTCATTCCATAATCCATTCCAAGGGATTCTCCATTTGGAAGATTAGCTTCAGTATCTCCTGTGTTAGTGCATCGATAGATTGCTACTTCTCTTGTAGTGGAGTTTGCCATTACCTAGTCGTAACTCCCGCGGATCTATCAGTTAAGCCTATTCGTGCGATTCTAGTCTCGGACAAGTCTAAATAAGAATTGTAGGTCCACGATGGATTATTGGGAACGAATCCTCTTTGCTGTGAGAAGATTTGCTGATCGACTCCGACTTCTTTTCGTTTTTGTAACATACGAGATAAACCTACATCAATCTGCTTATCGATCAGAATCTGGAAATCCCTGTTCCATGGGCCCCCTTTGACTGAGAGAGCCTCAACTATCTTTTGAATTACTACTGGAGTAGAAACGGCTAATCCAATAATCGCTAGAATAACTTGCCCTTCAGGGCCTGCCATGGATAAGACTTGAGATAAAGCACTCAGAGAAGCACTTGTAGGATTTGATGCAAAACTCGATAGAGTCTGCAGTCCTTTAGAATCTAGATTATTTAGAGTGGTTACTACATCTTTTTTTAATTGTTCTTTGTCTACCTGTTCCTTGAAAAAATTATCCTTCTCGAAATCTTTTACAGATCCTTCTGCTATTACTTTATTGTCGGCTGTAGTCTCTGCCTTTTCATTTTGTGTTTTATCTCCTGCAGGAGTTGATTGTTCCTGCTTGGTTCTTTTTGCCTCTTCGAGATTCTGCAGTAATTGTTTTGTTTCCTCCGAAGCCTTGGCAGTAACTGAGATCTCAAATTCTAAAATTGCATCCTCGCCTGCCATGTTAGATTCCTACCTTTTGAGACACACTATCTTTCATATCTGAGACGATATTAGACTTTAGTTTGTTCATCCCCTGCTCGATTCCCCGCTCCATCGCTAGAGTCTTTGGAACTCCTCTTACCCATTTTGCGTAGATATGTTGTCCTGTAGTTTTATCAATCCAGTGTAATCTATCTGCAAACTTTGGTCCATGGTCACGGGTTCCATAGTTAAACCATAATGCGAGAGGCTTGTCTTTGGTTCCCCAGGTGTTTATGATTTTTACAGTGAATCTTCCAGTGCGTACAAACTTGACTCCATCGATAAAGCCTTGAGGCATATTCATCCCCATAGCGATAATCTTGATTTCAGGTATTACATACTTGAACATCAGTTCGTCCAGATGATCGTCGATGTAATCATTACACGTAGGCTCTAGCATCAAAACTTGTAAAATTGATGTATCGAGCTGATCTAGTTCTTGTCTCTGAGCTACCATTAACTAACTACATAGGTAGAGTTTGCTATTCTTAAAGTAACTCTGATCGTATAGGCTCCTCGTTCTGGAGCTAGATCTTCCATGTGAGGTACGATTGCAGAGAAGGAGATAGTGATATCATCTCCAGAAACGCCTCCTATGTTTTGACCGACTACTGTAAAGGCAGTTAGTGGCAAGACTCCTCTAGAGTTCATAGTCGCGGCTGTATCAAAGGTAGTGTAGACGTCCTTAGATACTATTGCATCAAAGGTAACTTCGATTAGAGGATTAGATGGAAAGTCAGCTGCTCCTGAGCGACTATTGATTCTGTTTACTGGAAAATCTTTGAGTTTTGTTACATTGAAAATAGTGATAACTTCAGATCCACTTATTGAGAGTTTTACATTTTGGGAGTTTATTGCCTTGGCAAGATTTCCTAGAGTCATGCTTCTATTACCTTCTTCTTAGCATCAGGGTTTCCCTTGCACTCATTAACCCAATGACGAGCCATAAGCTGAGGTTTTCCATCATCATCTATATCGCAGGCCCACGGACAGTGAACTATATCTCCCTTAGCCAATATTGGTAAGTCTGTCTGCTAGATTATAAAGATATCAACTTACACAGAGAAATCTACATCTACTGGATCTTTAGGATCTTGAAAGTCTGCATCCATGGAATCTTTAGTATCTGTGAAATCTGCATCCCATACTATCTTCGGATTCTGGAAATCGGCATCAGTTCTAACTCCTCTAATTTTTAGAAGAACGGCGAGCAGAGTATCAGTTATAGCTATATTGAGTTCACTGAGCGACCTAGAGAATCTAGCTTGTCTTGAAAGATTGTCAGTAACTGCGATGTTTGATTCTGAGAGAGAGCGACTTGCCACTAGTTGCCTGATTACAGAATCTGTAATTAGGATAGGAAGTTCTATCAATGTTCTAGAAGCCTTGAGCATCCTAGTAACAGTATCAGAACCGATTACCACATTTAGTTCTGAGAGGGCCCTAGAAAATACTGCCTTGCGTGATACTGTATCTGTAACTGGAATATTTGACTCTGTTATAGTTCTAGAAGCCTTGAGCATACGAGAAACGGAATCTGTGATAGGAATTGCTGTACTTGACGCACTAAAGTTAATCTGAAGTCTTGATACTCCGTCCTGAAGTAATAGATAATCTCCAGTCTGCAAGAGTAGGAATCCAGGACGAAGTTCGATTAGATTTCTTCGTGCGATAAGTTGTCTTGCCACTGTATCAGATACTACGATATTAGTTTCTGTCATGGAACGGCTGAATTTTACATTTCTAGAAATTGAATCAGTAACCGAGATTCCAGATTCGGTTATGGTTCTAGTAGCTATGAGAGCCTTTGTTATAGTGTCTGCTCCTACTGTTACTCCTGATTCTGTCATAGTTCTAGGAACTGCTCTAGTACGAGTTACAGTATCAGCTCCTACTGCTATGTTAGATTCTGATAGAGATACATCATAAGTAACAGGCTGAAGGATGATTCGTGAAGTTCCATTCTCCTCTAGAAGATAGCTTCCAGTCTGCAGGAGAAGCAGTCGAGGAGTAGCCATTAAGATAAACTTCTATTTGTTGGTAATAGGAGTTTCTGATTTTTTAGTCTCAGCCTTGAGAGCGTTTCTTTCATCATCCATTTTTTTATTCAAGGCCTCATTTAGTGCCAAAGTAAGATAGGCGTTTACGATATTATCGATGAATTGATCAAATGAAACAGGCTCATCTTTTACTATGGTTCGAATAAAATTATCTGTCTTGCAGGCAGTCACTAAGCTAGTGTATTGAGATTCTGTGCAGAGGAAAACTCCTTTCTCTCCTTTGAGTTTTGCTTTTGCTTTTGGAATCTTGATAGAGTCGATTAACTCGTAGGAGATAGGAATTCTCAGTCCATTTGGAAGAGTTCGAAATCCTTCATGGAGATCTGTATTAGTCTGAAGAATTACTCTCTTGAAATTGTTATATATGATATCATCAATGTTTCCGTTATTTCCTAGAGCGATGAGTGCATCATAGTAAGCTAGTTTTCTTTCTTTAGTGATTCCATAGAATAATTTATGAGTCAATGGAGTTTTGTAGTTTTGTTTGTATTTAGAGTTTTGTATTTTTATTGAGGAGTATCTGGAATTATTCCAGCATCAGTCATAGCAGTTACATCAAGTGCTTTTGGTACTGCGATATCCTTGTATGCACACATTGAATTTCCGATTTGTGTAATTGTAGCCCATGCAGTATCTATATCAGCTTGTAATTGATCAAGATAAGATTGTTGGAATTTTGTTGTAGCATCAGTTTGATTTAGAATCTGTGCATTTTGATATATGATATTCAACTGTTCTTGACACTTTTCTTTTGCGTTTATTTCTGCTTGTATGTCGGTCATTGTTTTGTAATTCCTTTGAGATTAGATAAAGTTTTCATTATGTTACTGCTACTCCTCTCCAAGTGCTTGTGTTGGTGTCATAGAACCATATCTTATGATTTGTTGTATCATAGTACATAGCTACAAATCCTGTTTGTGCTGTTGGTACTCCAGTTGGAGCTCCTGCATTTGCTGGAATGTATGGAAATCCGTCTGTTGCGTTTGTTGCTATCGCTGATTTTCCTATAACTATACTCAATAGTGGTGTAGCTAACAAGGATTGTGTGCCTGCCATTCTTAAAACCCAATTCCTTAAAGTTCCAGTACCACCTTTTCTTATGTCTATTCCAAAGTTTACAGCATCAGTTACATCTGTACCAAAACTCATAGCTTCATAGTTTGTGTTGATGTCATTTGTCTTGTATATGGTCATGTATGCTACGGTAGAACTTGCAGGAGGATTAAGAGTAAACAACGTATTTCCTCCGTTATTGCGATTTTGAATGTTCCATGTTTGTGATGATACAAAGTCTGAAACTTCTGATAATTGATAATCAGTTGCTAGTATTGCATTGAGTCCAATATTTGTATTGACGTAATGAGTGATAGTATTTGCGGTATCAAATGAGAGTAGTTTTGTACCTGACATATAGACATTGAATGGTCTTAAACTTCCGCTATTTCCTTTATCAACATATATTCCAAATTCTCCCACTACACCTAAATCACTACCAATAAACATTCTTTCGTAATTTGTTACTACATCCGATGTTCTAAAAAAGTGAAATTGTGATGATCTTGATGTTCCTGAAGGAGAAATGCCAACATTCATAGGGTTATTTCCAGATTGAGGAGAAGTATATAAAATTGGATTAATTAGTGTGGCAGTTTCAAACGTTTGATAAGTTGTAGTCTTGATTTTATTTCCAGCAAGTGTAATATCTGCGGATGACATTGTTATTCCACCTGTAGATGTAATAGCTCCTGAAAATGTCTGAGCTAATCCGAGAACTGCTAGAGTGTCTGTGGCAGTAGTCAGAGGAATGTTTAGCTGTCTATTTGCTACTATAGCTCCAGGAGTAAGAGTATAAGCGAAAGTGCCTGCAGGATTGTAAATTACAAGTGGACTAGAACCTGTGTTTATTGTCAAAGTTCCCTGAAGATATGTTCCTCCTGAAGCTATCCATAGAGAATAATTGTTTGATATTGTAACCTGTGTAGATGCAATCGGAGGACCATCGATCTTTAATGACCATGCATTAGGAATTACTCCACTTCCAGGAGAGTTTACTAGAGTAGCTTGATTGATTCTTGCAGTTCCATAATCTGTAGACTGTGCAGTAGTGGCAAATGCTATAGTTCCTGTAGTAAGATTCAATCCTCCGATAAATGTTACAGATGCAGAACCTAGAGGAGTAGTAGGAGGATTGATTACAAGGCCTGTTAAAAGTACCGAGCTTATAGTTTGTCCTTTAGTGAAAGTGTTTGCAATATCAAGATATAGTGCGGATCTTGTAACCTTGCTAGAAATATTTCCTCCAGTAACATCTACACAATAAAGTAAAACAGAATTATCGATATCGCCTGTTGCTATTGCGGGTAAGTCTGTTAGTTTCTGATCTGCCATTTGGCAATCACTCCTAACCTAATGTTCCAGACCACGTTACTATTAGCTGATCGCCGACTTCCAATGTAACAGAAGCAGCCGTGTTTTCGTGATTGAGAACTCCAGAAGATACTGCAGTGAATAATCCATACTTTACGATTCCTGCAGTCTGTGCAGTTGTATTTGTAAATGTAAGTGACAAACTCCAGTCGTTTAATCCTGTGGTATGAGTTCTAGTTGTAGCCTGAGCTCTTCCCATGCCGTGATTTGTAATCTCTCCTGCTAGTACAGTGTCTGCAGTGCTTGGAGCGGTTCCATCTGCAGAAACTGCAATCCAGTTACTCGCTGCTGTACCTTGTCCGTTATGGATATAGTCCTTGTCTATTTCATCATCTCGGCCTGCGAGAGTCTGCAAGTTTTTTTTATTTTTACAGACGATGATATTTTTGTAATAACCACGAACTCCAGTAACGACGTTGAAATCGTCGCCATTTGGATCTGCAAAGAATTTTCTATGAACTGAAGTAAGATAGCCTTTTGCTCCTATAGTTGGTCTTTCTAAAATTGCTCTAGATGATTTTTTATTGACTGAGAATTTTTCTTTTATTTTTATTGGTTTTTCATTTATGATAGTTGTCATGTCTTGTTCTTCTTCTCCGTTTCTCTTTGTTGATGCTTGATAGCTAATCCTTTTAGGCAATCATCACAAAACACTGGATGAATTTCTCCTGGAACTTGCTTTCGCACTTCTCTAAATTCTGTAGGTTTTTTGCAAGTTGGATTCGCACACTGGCTCACTCCTACTACTTCATGCTCTACGTTCTCTTTATGATCGAACATCTCCTGATCTGTCTCAAAGTCTAGATTACATTGTCCACAGTGAGGCAGAGTGTGAGGATCTGTATGCGTAGTAGGCATCACTTTTTACCTGATTCTGTGGAATTTAACTATATTGTTTATCTGAGATTCACATAAACTTCGGGCCTGAAAATTACATTTACTGCCAAAAGTTCCCTCTGTTCATTGTTTTCGAGAAGCCATGGCACAGTTACCCATTGTGAGGATTTGGCAATCGGATTGTTTCCAGTATCATCTAGGAGTCTCTTGTTTTTGTCTAGTGTAGTAGTGACTGCCTGCACGATATTATTAGCCGAGATTTGAGAGTCTGCAAAGGTAGTAGTAGCAAATGCCACTACTACGATATAGAACTCTAGGGTAAAACTCTCTGGACCTTGAGCATCAATGCTATCTCGTCCTACCTGTTTTCTTTCATAGATGGGATTTCTAGATTCCTTTACGAAGATATGCGGAGGGCCTCCTCCAGTGATAGGAGTCTCATTTTGAGGCAGTTCATGGGCTATTATCTGTTTTACTAGATCTTGCTGTGTCTCATCTCCTCCTACAGAATTTGGAAAAAGCAGTGTTGATTTTGATAAAATTAATGCGATTCTATCGATATAGTCGTTATAATTTGGAGTTACTGTGAGACTCATATTCTATATTTCCGTATGCTGATCTTCGATTTCCAAGACTTGAGGCTGTTCTACAAATATCTTTTCTATTACCACTGCAGGAACTGAGTTATCCGAGACAGTCCAGTAGAACAGAACCGAGTATTTTGCTAGTGTTGCATACACTGCATCCGGCACTGGAAAATAGATCAGGCTATCGGAGGACTTGACAGAATCCCATTTTATCTCTGTCTTGGCCCCTGTTCTGTCTGCATATTCAAGATAGAAATCTAGAGGAGTGGTAGAATTGTCTACAAACTTGCTAGAGTAGATTGTTTTGATTTGAGTAACTGTTACTGGAACTTGATTAATTCTTGGAGTCATGAGGATAGGCAAAAAGACAGAACCTAATTGAGCTCGCATAAATTACTCTAGTCTATGTGCGATTTATGTATTTAGTAAAGGAAGTCTTGAGGCCATCCCTGATTCTCAGAGTATGGTATGATGTATGTATCTAGGACGTCGGTTCGTGCTACTCCTATTGGATATTCCTTCAGTGTAGGAGTCTTTGCTAGGAAGTTTCTAGCTCTCTCAATATCTCTATCATAGTCTGCCTTTGCTGCAGAAGCATTTCTGCTTCCTGCCAAATCTCTCTTCTTATACATCAGCCAATTTAACGCGGCAGACTTGGCATAGGAAAATATCTGAGAAGTAGGATCTAAAGGCATTACATCAGAGGAAGGGAAAAGATCAGTTTCTACATTATTGTTAGCTTCTTTTATCCAGTTTATGTATCTGGATCTATCGACTTCAGCCATGGTATTTTTTTGAACTGTAGTATAGCCTAGATGTTGGAAGCCTTCATCTATTGTGATATAGCGTCCTGCGACGTAATCTTGTGTGGACATATCTAGGATGTGAACATACAGTCGTATGTTCCCTTATAGTTTTCTCTGGAAGCTACTGCAAGAAGGTAATATTCTGAGGGGCCCTGTTTGATTAGAAGTTCATCTCTAGGAGGGCAAGTAGGGATAAGAATTCCTGCCTTTCGTTGCGTGATTGCACAGTTACTAACCATGATCAAAAATAGTGTTTCCACTAGAAAAGGATTGTTATGAAAAGAGGAAAAGAGAAAGGCAATTATGCCTTGGAATTCTTCACTACAAGGTCGCTCGGAGGAGCGAGTAGTTTGTAGATCTGTTTGTTTGTTGTGATTTCTGTTCCTGGTGTGACTCCGCTCAATGGTACAGATAGTTTCTCTCCAAATCTCTTTGGATTCATGATCTTGTAGCCTACAAAGTCGTGGACTATGTTGTAGTCTGCGAACTTCTTTGCATCGTATTCTGAGTCTACTATCTTTGGTCCGTCGAGTTCGAAGGCCCCTTCATTTGCAAGTGCGTATACAAATGATCTTGGAACATAAGGAGATACGATTGCTACTGCATTGTATTTCTCTAGTCCGAAGAATGGTACGACTCCGAAGCCTTCAGGTACTTGTATCTGAGTATAGGCGTGAGTGAACCAGTTGCTGAGGTATGCTCTGTAATCGAGAGGATTCCAGACGAAGTATTTGATGTAGTTGTAGTATTTGTTAAAGTGGCTTACGATAACATTTACGAAGGCAGAAGGAGCATCGTTTGAAGAACCTGGAGCAGATGATCCCGATGGAGTTGCAGACATATCGGGGATAGTTCCATAAGTTCCATTGATGGACAAGGTAGAGAGTTCTTTGAGTGCCATTAATTCTCTCGCTCTTGCAATCTGGATGTTTCCTTGCTGTATTGAAGTTGCAAATGGATCGATAGCGGCTTCCATTCTATCTTCTCTTGGAATATAGATGTGGACGTCGTTTCTCTTTATTCTGAATTCAGTTTGACCGAACTCTGTGTAGTCGATAATTGGCTCAGATAATCTATCTACTTGGAGATTGACTGCAGGCCATCCCATCTCTGGAATCTTGCCTCTGAGTTTATCGAGTGGTATGTTCTTGAAGGCTGAAGTGATGAAACTAGGCTGTTCAAGATTTCCTACTATTTGGTTTACGAATTGGACGATTGTTAATTGGCTAGTGTTTCCGTCGCCTATTGCTGCCTTGTATTCTTGGTATGCTTCTTGGAGTTGGGTTCGAATTGAATCATCGAATTGTCCTGCTCCTCTTGCTCTCTTTGCAAAGTATTCTATTTTCTTCTTTGCAGTCTGAGCTTGTAGAATGTTGGATTTTACATCAGTTAATCGGTATACTCCTTTTGGATGATTTGCCATCGCTCCAGCGACGTATGCTTGTACTTCTGGAGTTAGGTTAAAGCGGTTTGTTTGAGGAATTACTTCTTTTCTCTCAAACTGAGCCATGAATTCTGAGTCTAGGCCTATTTCATCAATATCTCTTATCTCTCCAGAATATAGAGTAGCAGATCCTGGAAGGAAAGTATAGGTTTGTTTATCTCGTGCCATAATTTAGAGACACCCCGAATGGATGATTATGATATCATTTGCTGCTGATATTGGAATAGTGTTATCTAGTTGGCATCTGTATCGACCGATTGCCTTTCCTGCTGCCAAGTCTGCAGCGGTTGCAATCACTGCAGTTTGAACAGATGATGCATAGTTGAACTTGACTAGACAGAATGGTAACAAGTCAGTTCCAAATGCGATAAATGGAAAGACAGAACCTGGAGCGAGGACTTGGATTTGAGTCATGCCTGTAGTATAATCTTCGGCTGCTATGCAATATCCAGTAGTGAGGACTGCATCATCAGTTACGAGTCTGTCAAAGTTACCTGAGCTGTCAGGGAACAAGAGATCTCCTATTGAGATCACTGTAGATGGACTTGTAACGAGTGGAACTGTGTAAATGTAAAATGGTTCGTATTGAGTAGGAATTTCTACTGCTCCCTGAAGAAGAACTGGCATTTCTAGTCAGAGCCTCCAAAGAGTTTGTTTACGGACATATCTTTCATACTAGCGGAAAATGCATCTTCTGTTTTTGATGCTGAGAATGGACTGGAAAGTGTTGTACCCATTCCTAGAGGAGTTGCAGTAGCTGTATTAACTGAGATAGTTTTTGCGATGAATGGTTTTACTTTCTCAATTTCTGCGTCTAACTGTGTAAATGTCATATTTTTCCATTGTGCGGTAAATGCTTCTAGAGTCTTTTCATCGACTCTTCCCTTGTATGATGCTGTGAGAACTTGTAATCTTGGTTTTTTGAGTTCTGCTTTCATGGCCTCTTTTTCTTCATCTTCTTTATCGTCTTTCTTTTCATCAGTCTCTGCTTTCTTTGCTTCGCCTCCCATGTGCTTGTAGGCTTCTGCAATCTTTTCTCTTACTTTTTCTGGATCTTCTTCATCGTATGCCGCCTTCATCATCTTTTTAGCTTCAGCCATCTTTTCTTTTCCCTCTGCTTCTGCTTTCTTTGCCTCTGCAGATTTCTTGGCTTCTGCCTCTGCTCTCTTTGCTTCAGCTTCTGCTTTCTTTGTAGCTTCTGCTTCTGCCTCAAAAGTTTTAATTTTTGCGTCCAGTTGCTCGATTTTTGTTATTGCTTCTGGAAGTGTGAGAGTCATTGTAACTATATTGAGTAATCATAGATTGATTATTAAGCACATAGTTTAAGTATTGAAAACTATTCAAAATACTTGTTTTGGGGAGAACAAAACAAGCTACAACAAAAAAACAGACTGCAGTATATTATACTCCTAAAGAGATCAAGGACCTAACAAAACAAGCTCGACTAAAGGGAATGAGATTTAGTCAATATGTCAGAGTCGTTTCATTGAGACGCTCAGGAATAAAAATCGAGGACGAAAATCTATGAGCTGTTCAATCTGCAAGAGAGCAATATGCATCTGTTCTATTTGTAAGAGTATAGAGTGTGTGGACCATCTTCCAGTCTGTGGAGATCATCCAAGGATATGAGCGAAGATAAGACATCATTAGAGAAAAGTAACTTGTTATCTACTACAAATTTAGTAGAAAGAACTTATAAAATTACAGAAGTTTGTTTAGATGACCAACATAGATACTGTGAGAATCATCTTTGCGAGTGTGATTGTCATGAATGATAAGACTTCTTATAATGAAAGTAAGATGAGTGATGAGGATAAATTACTAGAAGAATTTAAAAAAGAACGTAGAGCAATCAGTGATTTATATCTACATGGTAAGATAACTTTTCCAGAATATCGTACAAAGGTTCAAGAATGTATAGGTAGAGCATTAGATAAATTAAATTCACTTCCTAAAGTATCGGAGATGAAGTTTTGACTGACAAGACATTACATCAAGAAAGTCTTATTTAGTTTTTGTGATATTTTAGAAGCTCTTCTGCTAACTTTGGCATGAAGAGATTTTCAATCTTAGCGTCAAGACTGCCTCCTTCTCCACACTCTGAGTAAGCTATCGCAATAGCTTTATCGTGTGGCATATTGGGATGAGAATCCATTTGATGGCGTATATGTTTTGATACACAGCTATCATCAGTTCCTTCTCTTGCAGACATGATATTCCCTACAATATTTGCAAGTTCTACCTGGGAGAATCTTTTTCTGAGAGTCTCTTGAACAAATGGAATTATAGACATTTGAGTCGTATTATTATCTCCGATATCGGCACTTTTAGGATTTGCGGATGTATCCAATAGAAATGCATTACAGCATCCTATCTCCATGTCTATCTTACCTTCGACTAGTCCGCACGCATTAGGCTCTACTCGCCATTTGCATAATCCACATCTCGGTCCACTCGGAGGAATATTCACATAACCCATTTCGTCCTTTGTGTAAGTGTAAATTTCTTTTTCTATTGCAGACTCGTATCTCTTACGATACTCCACAGATGCAGAGACTTCTAGAAGTTTCAAGCCACATCCTACTCCGTCACCTGTGCAGACTGCAGGAATATGATCTACATTTTCTCCATAAGCAGGATTCTCCACTAGGGCATCATGAGCGGGCCTGAATCTGTGCAGGATATCTTCTTGCTGTTCTGTTCCTGCAAATCTCTGTTCTCGTGTATCTTCCGAGTAAATCAGAACAGTAGGAGATCCGAATTCCACTTCTCCGTCCAGAATCTTTTTCTGAGCTTCCTCATCAAAGACTTCTGAAACTTGCCATGCAGTGTGAGTAATTTCATCCAGTCCTACATCTATGATATTTCCTACTCGATAGTCCTCCTGATAGGTTACTGGAGGATGATCTTTGTCCGGCGTCAATACGAGAGGCTTGCCAATAAATCCCCAAATATCCTGCTTCATGGCATCCCAGGTAACACGCCATCTGTTTAGATTGAACTTGTCATTTATCAAAAACTTCTTAATGAAAAATCCCTTCTTGCCCTTGTAGTTGTCTAGAAAACTGAGATCCTCTGATTTTAGTAGAGTCGCTCCGTGATAGTGTGGAGTCTTGTTTTTGATTGCAGTCTCTGCCATTAATTGGCATGGAGTTTTCATCATGATATCCCTAAAGATTACCTTCACTTATCTTTTTCAAGCGTGAAATATGCAGAGGCTGCTACTTGCATCATAGTTTCCATCTTAGCTTTCTCGGCGAGATAATAGAACTGATACATGGCCTGATACAGTTCCTCCTCTTCAGCTAATGAGATAACGTCATAGTGGCATCTGCAGTTTATGTGTCTTGGAATCAAAGGCAGATCTGGATCTGTAGGTCTGTATCTGTTACCCTCTAGGGGGGAGCAATACTTGCAGACTTTGGAATCTAGCTGAGTTCTATAGATTAACCATCCAATTTTAAACGGAGTCTCAGGCTGTACTACATCGGGAAGCAAAACGTGGGGGATCAGCATCGCTCCTGGAACTAGTAATGCTGCAGGGATTACATCACTGTCAATGTGGAAAAATGCAGTTCCGCTAGGAGATAGGCTCTTGTCTGGAGAAACTCTTACTGTATAGTCCTTGCCTGCCTTTAGATCTGCAGTCGAGATAAGTTTCGATATGGTTGATGCATCTATCTCTATGGTAGAAAGGGGCCATACTGGAACTCCATCCTCGTCTAGGATTTCCATGTAGATAGTAGGATATTCTATAGGAACTGTAGTATAGCGATCCTGAATATACGCCTGAATCGATATCATTTGCCCCTTTGATACTTTGTTCGGAGTTATGGTAACAATTACTTCAGGATGCAGTTCTTCAGACATTTAGACTGGAGTTACACGAACTTGAGCGGATTTGTTAGTGTCACTGTCTTTTACTGAAAAGGTTCCTCCTCCTTGTGCCTTTGGTTTTTGAGGAAATGGAAATGGACTGTTATTAGCTTGATCGTCCTTCTTCTTGATTTTTTCAGCGTCGATATGATTCTCATAGTCCTTATCGCCGAGTTCCTCTCCGATATACTTGTTAGTGTATGGGTTTAGTTGCTGTTCTAGGATGAGTCTCTCTACCTTCTCCGTTTTTGTTTCTAGGTCCATCTCTTCGAATTCTACTCCGATAGTGAATTTCTCCAAGATATCTTTCTTGTCTGCATAAAGAACTCTAAAGTTTCTGATATACCATTGAGAGGCAATCTGCTCACCGATCGAGCTTCTAAGCTGAGTTACTTCATTGTTGATGAAAGAGATGATACGTCCTACTAGAGTGCTACGTGTTGCAGATGCCTCATCAAAGATTAGGCTCTGAGGCATACCCATGATTCCTACGATTAGCTTGATTAAAGATTCCTTGAGAGTGACTAGATTCTGAATGTCTGCATTTATTTTGATTTCTTGATATTTGAAATCTTTCATGTTTGCATAGTCGATTACTGCCATTTCTCCAGCCTTGAAATTATTGATAAGTAAAGTTCTGATCTTCTTTCTTACATCGTCTGGATATTGTGTAGAGTCAAATAGGAAAACCCCCATGCCACTATATCCACTTCTCACATATTGAGGAAGATTCTGTGCAAGTATTCTTCTGAGAATTCTTACTGCATCAATGCATCTTTGCATGATGGAGAATCCATAATACATCGATCCGATCATCGGACTGGCAGGCTTGTTTACAAGATAGACCATACTCTTTATCGGAATAAATGGAACTGAGTTATACATCCACAGGCCCCCTATCTTTCCAGTGTAATAGTCTAGAGCTATCATACCCATATCGATAGACTGGATTAATTTTAGCACATTTGGAATATCTTTGAACTCTTTTTCCTTGCCGTCGATTTTTGTTTTGAAATGTGGAAGATGATCCCAATACTCGAAAACCATGCAGTTACGCCCGAATACAAGATGATTTGTAATGAGAGATTTCCATTTTGCCTGAAGTGGAATTCCTAGATAATCATCATTTGCCTTTACTCCGTCACTTGAGAAGAAGTTATCGACTTCCATTAATTTCTCTATAATCTCCTGGTTAGCTTCAATCTCTTTTTGCTGTGCCTTATCATCTCCTGCATCATCTGGATTTCTCAGTTTTAGAACTGGCTTTAGCGTCTTTGGCATGATGAAATCTACATACATATCGACTACAGATCCTGCATACGAGTTTACATAGGAATCAGCGAGCAGGATATGATCGAAATATTGTAATGGATTATGATAGTATCTTGGCATAATTGGAGTATTGGTTTTCTCAAATGTCTTGAGCATTAGTTCTAGCGGGCTTTGGCCTTCCTGCCTCTTCTTCTGATAAACCTCTCCTTTGAATTCTTTAGTGAAATCAAATGTATCTCGCAAGGTAGCTACATAATCGTCATTTTTTGGGGAGGCTTTTTTCAGCTCATGGGTTTTAGGATCTAGTTCTGCAGTGTATTCTACTTGAGCCATGAAAGGCTGATAGGTTCCATCCTTGAGAGCCGTGATTGCCTTTCTCTCTTCTTCAGGCATTGAACTAGAAATTTTGAGACTTGGCATAAAGTCAAATTCTTTATTGGTATTGGTTAATGATGTAATGACAATTTCAGGCTTTACTGCTTCTTTCTCCTTGGATTTAGTTCGTGCCATGGACTGAATTTTCTAGCCTTCTCTAGATAATAAGCTAATAGGTTTTATCGGAGTCTGAGTGACCATGCAGCCACTGCGAGCTTCATTCTGAGATAAGCTCCATTTGACCATACTCTCGCTCCGTATTTTGCAACATAGCGAGCAATATCCAAGACTGCAAGCTCGATAACTCCATTGTAGAAATTATACATTATACACAGAGGACAGTCTGGAGAATGTACTAATCCCATGCAGTGGCCCATCTCATGGAGCAGTGTGTTTAGCGGGTTAAATTGGAAGTTAGTTCCTGAGAAACTCCAGTTAAAATCGTCATTGAGTCTTATGTGGATAGCGGTTCCGTTTGCATCAGGAAATCCAGAATATGCAGTAGCGGTAGGATTGTTTACAAATACTGGATCATCCTTTGCTGCAATCCATTCGAAGGTAAGGTCTGGATTATCATTAGGTCCTACCTTTACAAACTTGATAGGAATTTCATCCTCGATTTTCTGGAGTGTGAGATTTACTGCTATTGCGATTTCATGCTGATCTGAGATATCCTGAGTTCCACGTAGCAGGCAGAACTTTAGGATTGATTTGTGCCATTTCTCGGCATATTCGACTATTGGAGGAGGAGCAGTCAGTAGAGCAAATTCCATCTTTCCAGTCTCTTCATTCTTTACTGGATGCTGTGAGATACAAAATACCTGAGCTAGTTGCTGAGTCATTTCCAGAACCAATGTCCATCTACTAGTCGTCCTAATAGAATAACTATTGAGAATATGGAAAACAAAATAACTCCATAAAATGGAAACTCAGGAACAGATGGGATCGTATTTCCATTGATTGTATTAGGGCCTGTTTCTGCATAGCAGTAAGAGGGATAGATGAATCCAGTAAGATCTTTGATCACGGTTCCATTACTTGATACAGTGTAAGTCTTGTTTAGATATCCATCCTGATTTACTAGAATCATCTTTGCAATAGGGCAATAGTTCGAAGTCGGAGAGGCAGTAGTAATTACTGGAGGCTCGCATAGTCCGTTATTGAATCCCCCGCAAGCTGTGAAAAATCCTACGTTATTTTTGATTGCAGTGTAGTTCATTGGATCTACTACAAAATTGTTTATCTGTTTTCCAGTCGGAGTTATGAGCAGTTCAAAGAAATAGTTTACGTTTACTCCCTGAAAGTTTGGAGTTTTGCTAAAGATCTGCTCTCTTTGGAGATGAGACATTATTGGAATCTTTGTACTATTGCCATCATCGGCAAAGGCCTCATAGGTAACAGATGCACAGATTATCATCATCGAAAAAAGTAATGTGAATCGTACTAGTTTTCTCAAGATAAAAAACAGTACAAAAGCTCAAATAAAAAGGTAGAGCTTGAGTTTTGGTTAAGTTCCAGGAAGTGCTTTCAGTGCTTCCTTGATAGATCCAGACAAGATTCCACCGATTATGATTACTACACCGATAATCAGTTTTAGTTTTTGCCCTTCAGGTGAACTATCAAGCATACCTGAAACAGTTGTCAAAGTTCCCAAAGCTCCTAGACCGTATGCTATACCGACTAGAATAGCCTGAGTTCGACTTCCTATTCCTTTTGGAGGATTAGCTGTCATGATAGGATTTGCTTTGTATTTTGATTTAAGTCTTTATGGCTTGCCACACGTAGAGCAGTGAATAGTATTTCCTTTCCTGAAATATGCAGTTCCAGGCTCTTTAGTCATGCCGCATCCGTTACAGATGAAACGAACTCCTGCTCTGCCTGAGTGTTCTATCATAACGGAGGCAGATCCTTGTAATGTCTCAATGGAATAGCAATTAAGCACTCATCACACTCTACTAGATAATTTAAGATACATTTAGGATTTCCACAGACAAATTTAGCGAAACAGATTACACAGAAATGTTTCATGTCATACTATCCGCAGTTCTAGTTCTTACTGATACTCCGTCTATTATCATCTCTTTAGGAGTCTCGAATAGCTCGTGCCATTTGCCATCTTTAGGCATGATTCTATCAATCTGTTTTAGATTTGCTACAGTAGGAGCTATGTTTGTTATAGCTGCCCATCTGAGGCCTTCAATCTTTGGCATGAAATCATTAATGTTTCTCATTTGGATCTAGGATATCTCAGCTTGTTAATATCTTTCATGGAATAGTCTTTGCCTCCAAGTCTTTTAGGAATCTTATCATCTACTTCAATCTTCCAGCCTATCATAGAAGGATCTATTGTAGGAGAAGCTGGAAAGTTTACTGCAGTGTTAGTCGTGCATGGACTAGCTGATAGTGTTTCATCCCATGGAGTCATAGCGTACTTTCTTGATGTAATGTCTTACTGTTTATATCAACGGTCATGTAAATTCCTCAGGCCATTCTTCAGCGATACATTTTTGGCATAAAGCAACCATTCCGAACACATCTTGGTCTAACCAAACTTCTAAGTCTGCCTCACATTTAGCACAAAATAATGATTGAAAATCATCAGGTTTGCCAAATTCTGAACTGTTGTTATTATCGGTCATGTTTGCAGGTCCTTTTGAAAGATAGTGCAAACTCTAGGCTTATGATAAACCCTAGTAATGATAGATATGATTCCAAGATACTTTGTTCCAATAGGTCTAGGTGTCCAATAAACGTGGTAACAGGCAATTATCCCTCCTGGCTTACAGACTCTAACCGCTTCTGCCAAATACTTTGATGGTTTTAGTTTACCCGTACCATAGATTTCTTTAGATTCATCATCTGAATACGGAGGGTCTAAGAATACGTTATCAAAGTGATTATCTGGAAACGGTAAATTATGACAATCTGCTACTGTATCAGGACCAGTCTTGGGATTAATATCAACGGTATGGAACATCTTTGTACCACCTGCAAACATCTGTAAAGATTTCTTATTATCTTCAATGCCAAACAATCTTCTAAATTTAATCTCAAAATGAAGCGGTACACTTCCTTTGTATTTGGATTTAGACGGTCTAGGGAGATGCCATGCTAAAGGCTTGAATTTTTGTTTACTGATTGATGATTCAGCCATTATTTCTTCCTCCTATTCTTACACAATATGCAGGAACAGTTCTTTCTATGAGTGCCATCATCATTTACTCTCATGAGTGCTTCTTATCCTTGTGGTCTTTATCTAGATGATTAAGTAATGCATCGACTTTGAGAAATTTAGATTCACAGAATGGACACTTGATTAGCATACTCTCAGGAATTTCAGGTTTAAGAAGTAACTTCAGAAGCTCATCTTGATCAATAAACTTGATTTCTTCATCTATTGCTATTACTCGGATTTTCTCCTTGAAGGCCTCCTGCATAGCTCGTTCAATTACATTACAAGCTTCTTTCATGAAATCACCGCTATATCCTGACATCTTTATGAAAACTAGTTTTATCATTTTATGAAAACCCACTTTTCAAGAGCTAGAACTGAGATTGCTAGGCCAAAGAAGCAGAACCATCCTATAGTAACGAGTTTTTCTGGAGTGGTCATTGAGCTACTTTGCCTCGGTAATTTGAAAGCGTAAGTATTTGATCCGTTACTCCTGCACAGAATCCATTCTTTTGAGATAGATAGAAATCATGTGTTCGTCTGAGTTCATTCGCTAGAGCTTGATCATGTAGTATTTTCTTGATGATATTAGAATTAAGTTTGATAGTTACTCCTTCTAATCCTATTTCGAAATCATCTCTTGATAATTGATATTCGAGTAGTTCTTTTTCTGATAATTCTCCAGTAGAGCCTCCTCCCATGGTAAGTCTACAAAGTCGCTCTATAAAGGTATTTTGTATTTATTTACAAAAGGTTTATTATATTAAGTAGGAGCAAGTAGAGCAATTATGAAACACAGTGAGATACGATATTACACTCCGAAAAAAAAGAGTACGTTTATCCTTGATCCTAAATCTTACCATGCTGCACTAAAAGATCCGTTTGAACTCAAAGAACTAGAATCCTACAATATGGTAAAAGCTCACATTGAGAATTTCAAGAAATTAGTAGTTATGACGTCACACGGCAAGGACTCTCTAGTTTTAACACACATGGTTTGCATGGCGAGTCGAGAATTAAAAATGGAGGATAAAATAGAATATTGGCTGAATAATACTCTGAATCTATATCCAGAAGAAAAAGACTTTTGGGCTTTATTTAACAAATGGTTAGGAATAGAAAAGCAATTTAGAATCTTTATTCCTCCAAAACTGCCAAATGGTAAACAAGCGACCGTATGGTCCGTCGCAGAATACTATCATGAGATGCCTACTTTCCGGCATTTGGCAAAATCCAAGAAAACTAAGAGTGGAAATATTCCACATTGTTGTAATTGGTTGAAGAAAAAAGCAGTAAAAACACACATGACATTATTTCCAATAGATTCTAGAGTAGACTGTAAATTCATAGGGGAGAGAGGACAAGAATCGCTAAACAGGCGAGTAACCATATTGCAACGTTGCAGAACCTATACAGTGACTACTAGAGAAGCTTATCCAATAAGAATAGTGAAACCGTTAGCATTTTGGGAAGAGTTTGATGTATGGGAGTATCATAAAAAATATGGATTTCCTAAACATCCTACCTATGAAAATCATCATCTAAAGAGAATGGGCTGTGCTTCTTGCCCTGCATACATTGGCTGGGAAATAGAACAAGCTAAAGATCCCTCCCGTCATGCCATGCTAAAGGAGAATTTGAAGAGACTATTAGAATATGGACAAATTGAACGCTATAATGAAGCTATATCAAATCTGAGAGAGCATAGATTAATGCCCGAATTATGGGGCCAAACTACTCTAGTTTGATATGAAAATTTTATCCCTATATTCTGGAGGAGGAGGAATAGATGAGGGCTTGAAACAAGCAGAAATCAAGACAGATATCGCCATCGATTATAATTATGATGCTTGCAGGACCTTAAAGATGAATCATCCAGATACCGAGGTTATTTGTGGCGGCAGAGTGGGAGATTATGTAGAATCTCTTCCAAAGGCATCTATTGTAGTGGGAGGTCCTCCTTGTCCTGAATTCTCTAGGGCAAATATTGGAAGGACTTTTAATATGTGTGAGATCAATAATTTTTAAGAAATTATTGATGTTTGCAAGCCAAAATATTTCTTGATGGAGAACGTCCAGGATTCTAAGAAGAAACTCTACAAGGGAAGCTATCTAGTAAACTGTGCAGATTATGGAGTGCCACAAATAAGGCTACGCAGATTTTTTACGAATCTTTCTCTGCCCTCTCCTACTCACTCTGAGAATCCACAGAGCAATCTGTTCGGAAAACAGCTTCAGAAGTGGATAACGATAGGTGAGGCATTGAACATCAAAGGAATCATTGAGGACCGAAAAACTACCTTCGGAGAAAAATATCTCAGAGAGGATGGTAAGTTTAGGCATTATTCCACAGACAGACCTAGTATCACAATATCCACAGACTCTAGACTTTTTCTCATTGTAGATCATCAATGGCTTATCGATAAGAATCCTACCATATACGAAAAGCATAGGCCCCAATTTTTGGATCAGCCTGCTACTACTGTAAATACCAAAGATAGAGCATCTCCAAATGATTACGTTACAGACGGAGTAAAGGCTAGAAAACTTGAGAATGAGGAACTGGCAATAATTCAGGGGTTCCCAAAAGACTACAAGTTCTTCGGAGGAAAAGCAAGTGTACGTATGCAGATAGGAAATGCAGTTCCTCCTCCAGTTATTCGGGCCTTCTTCAGTCAAGTAACCCCCTTTGTATAAAATTACAAAGGTTTAAGTAGGTTATTAGTGTATAACCCAATATGCAACAAACAATAGAACACGATACAAGCGTTCAAGAAACGATGCTAGAACAATTACAAGCATCAAAAATTCATGGCTTTAATTTTTTTGCCTACACTGGAATCCGTGGTTATACCATGGCAGGAGAAGATACATTGATTCTCAAGACTCCTAGAGGTTCGAAATACGATTCAGTCCATGTAATCCTAACTCCTATGGACGAGTACGATCTAATCTTCATGAAGGGAGGATTTCCAAAGGAATCAGTAAGAGGCATTTACTGCGATATGTTTGCAGAAGTCATAGTCAGAAATCTAGGAGTTTTCTGATTATGGATTCAATCCTAGCAAACAAAATAAAACTCATCTTCAATTATGGAAGATTGTCCTCATGTTGGGAGCATAAGTCAGGCATCAGCATTGAGATCAAGACTAATTTTTACAACAAGGAAATAAAGGCAGTAGAGAAGCTAGGCTACGAACTAGATTTCATCAATCCTATTTGGGAGGATAAAACCTGTGTTGCAGTGTTCAAGAGAGCGAAAAAGAAATGAATTTTCACAGACTCAGAACATCTCGGATAAGTAATCTCCTAGTGGATGATTACTCCTATTTCATCGGAGAGGTTACACAGAAAGATTCCATGAATACTAGATTCAGGGCCAAAGACTTCTCCATAATATCCATCATCAAGATTCTGGAAGCATTAAATGGCAAGTCAAGATCGTTTCATGATTTTTATCTCAAATCAGGAGTCGGAATGAAATCCTCCTTTTTGAGTTATTCCAATATGCTACAAGAGTTCGGATTGATTGAGAAGAAGGCAGTAGGAAAAGTGTATGTGTTCTATAGTATCACTCAGAAAGGCAGGATGTTTTTAGGATTGTTTAGAAAATGACTCTGCCTGAATCCCATGTAAGATACTTTGGAAAGAAATTCCAGACTCTCATAGTAAGACATACTGGATATCGTCGTATTGTAAAGTGGGCTGTACCTACAAAGGAAGTAATCTCAGATCAAGTAAAGCTCTATAGCAATCATCCTATCGAGTGTGAGTGGTGTGAGAAATGACCGACGTAGAAACTCTTGCAGTCAGGCAGAATAGCACTTGTGCTAGCTGTACGGTAAATATGCCACTTGAGGAACAAAGTTACGGAATGAAATGCTGGAAGTGTGATAAGCTATACTGCTCCAAATGCTATGCGAGAGATCATGCTAGACATAATATGGAAATGTGGGAGCAGTGCGATTAGATGAGCGAGTGTACGTGCCACTTGATACTCGGACAAGCTAATCTCGTTTCTGTTTGTCCGTTTCATTATGGCCTATGGTTAGGAGAAAAGGTAGACTATGGATGTATGACTGATAAAAAGACTGCAGAAGAAAAATTCGGAGTAGATGTAGAGAATCTAAAATGAAAATATGCACTCAATGTTTAGAGGTTTCCTGGGATGATGATATGCTTCCCTTCAGTTGCAGATATGGTTATTGTACGCCACTAGCTAGATTCGAAAGATGCCAAAACTAGCGGAAAGGAAGTCTAGATATTCCTACTCTGTCATAGACTGCAGAATCATCTTCATCCTCATCTTCTGAAGGCATGGAATAATTCTTGTAGATATCCTCTGCGACTGTCTTGTATGTATTGGCATCAGATGTAGCCCGCTTTTCAAATCCTAGATTTCTCTTTTGGAACTCCATTACGGAATTCAGAGACATTTCCCATCCATGGACCAAATCGTTATGCTTGCCTACTGGATGCTGAAACGTTACTCGATTGTTCTCCGTATACTTGACTTGTTCCATCATCATCTCTTTTTTTAGAATCCTGAGTAGCTTGGCAAATCTTGGAAACTTTTTCTCAAGCAGTAACGGATCGGGCCATTCATAGCCTGCATCGATGTAGGCGAAGCCTAATTGCTTTAGCTTGAATTTGGTATTAGAGTTTCCAGAGTTTGCAAACTTCATAGGAATAATTCTAGTCTCTCCATATTTTCGAATCAGTGCAGAAGATAGGAAATCCTCCCTAGTGGAATCTATTGTGGCTCGCATTGGAGGGTATTTGTTGAATAGTCTTACCTGAATATCCATGATATCATTAGGCTCTCGTTTTTTCAGCCGGACGATATCTACTAGAAATGGAATCCATTTGTAGTCCTTGGCTTGCTCTACTGCAGTAGTTCTAGGCTTTTCAGTCAAGAGATGCACTACATCAGTGTAATAGTCGCCTTTTGTTGCAGGATCTATTCCATGGAAGAATCCCTGGATCTTGTTAGGCTGATTATATTTTTTCATTGAAACAGCTTCTCCCAACATTTCTTATGATAGATTGTTCGCTTGTTTCCTGCCTTGTGTTTTGATATGATTACATCTCCATACTCTAGTTTCACAGTACAACGTCTGCAAGTATCTCCTGCATCTCTTGGAGTAGTGCCATAGATGTATTCTCGTACTTGTTTACTCATTACTTCCACTTCCAATAATACGGAGCAGGGTATGGATGCCCTTCTTCTATCTCAGGCTTGCCTACTACTTTTTCTAGCCAAATGTTTCTCAGTAGAGGAATATGTGATAGGATGGCAAGTAGAATATCTGTCATAGCATGATCCTCATCATTTGATGAATTACTAGAGTCAGACATAGCATCTTTCTCCAGACTCTAAACATTATTACGTGTTGATTCTGATCGCTCATAGTGTCATTTGTCCTATCGGTAATTCTTTTGGCTTGTCTACCATGTCGAGTAGTTTTAGTATCTTCTTATCCATTACTGGAAGTTTTAGGAGGCAGTATTCACATCGAGGATGATCTATTACCTTGTTATAGTAAACGTGATTCATGAATCCCACAGAAACTATGTTTACGTTTTGCTTGCAGAGTGGACAATATGCTCTTCTGTCTAGGTATCTCCATCCTACAAGAGCGGGCCTCTTTCCGTAGAACTTGTAATAATTCATCTTTACTTTATAGGCGTAGGATATCTTTGTGATACTGTCTAGCTTCTCAAATTCTATCATGGTTAATCTTTTCATATCATCCCTCTCACATGATAGCATTTTTTGCACATCCTCTCGCCACTTCTCAACATCCCGCACATATCGGGATATCCTCGTTCTCCTCTGGAAGTATCAGGAAGTTTCCACAGATACTCGTATTGATGTTTGCAGAATCTTTGTCGTACTCTGTCAATCCAGATATGAAACGTAACATAAGGCTCATTGAGTGCATCAGTATCTAAGAGCCTCAGAAAGTCTAGAAATATTCCAAGTGGCCTTAACTGATAGTGATTTCCTGGAAAGTCTTTGATATCGTATCTGCAGAATCTAATCATCTGTCAAATCACTCAAGCTATCATCTTTATCGTGAAACGCCATAAACAAATCGGTTGCTTCCTCCGTCTTGTTTGCAAAGTGTTCCTCACTGTACCACGTATTCTCGGATGCAAAGAAATCAGCATTATACAAAGTACCAAATAGCGGGCCTAAGATTCTTTTCTCTGCCTCGATGAATTTCTCAGTAAAGAATCCATCTCGTATTCCTAGCTGATACGTGAACTTTTCCACATAGAAATCATGTGCGGGATCTAGCCTTCTCTTCATCTCCTTTTCTTTTTCATATCTCTCAAAGGTATCATATACGGGCCCTGCAGGAGCTCTAGCAGGACATTCTACTATACAAGGACCTTGAGTTAGTGCAAGTCTGGAAATAAATGCGGACCATACATCGTTCATCTTTTGTGAAGTTAATCCTGAGATTGTCATATCACTGCTCCACACTAGACCGACTCTCTTGTGAGATAACAAGGCTCCAGGTGACATACCCGCTACGATGATCTTTGTAGGCAGTCTCATGTTTCTAGGATTATGTAGATAGATAGTGTGTACCTTGGTAACTTCATCTTTTAGCAGTCCTAGCTGAGTAAACTCTGAAGTGATTAGATAATCTCTGTACTTGTCAGATCCTAGAATCAATCTTCTCAAATCCTGTGCATGAGTCTTAGCCTGTTCATCAGACTGTGCAGTGATTAGAATTTCCATACCCATACAGTCTGTGAAGGCGTGCCATAAACAAATCAAAATGCAGAGGGATGATATGCCTATTTTCTGAGACTTTAGCACTAGGAGTTTTTTATATTTTCTATGCAGCATCCAGATTCTAAGCTGTAACTTTGCTAGCTTGAGAATAGGAGCCTTTGTCTTTGAATCAAAGAATGGATGCCCTAACTCGTCATAGAAGGCCTGAATATCATCCGGCACATCTTGCGGAAGATTTAGCACTTCAGTATCTACTATCTTTGCCATTACTTTGTCTAGTTTCTTTAGCAGGAACTGATTGTTAGCCTGAAATCCTCCTGAGAGAAATGTCTTTTGTTTCATATTACAGTGATCTCCTCAACTTGTAACTGCCTTTTCGTTGTAGGCATTACCCATTCATCATTTAGTAATCTGTAAAATTGATAGATGGGATCTTGGAAGTGCTTCTGTAAATTGAACATATACTCCCAATAGAATTTATGCTCCACATAGACATACTTCTTTTTTGGATGTTCTCTCTCACAGACTCTCAGATGCATATTATCTCCATTATCAAAAGGTAGTTTACATTTTATGCAAAGTACGATCAAGCTAGAATCTCCTTCCAGATTTTATCCGTGATTGTTTCATGGCTCTTTACTGCAAGCCTTGGATCTCTTCTGAAGTGTTTCAGGCTAAGTAATCGTCTTAGTTTGTTGATGTAAAGTTCGTATCTGTGATGTTCTATTTGGCATCTATTGGTACAGAATGGATTACTCCCTCGGTTATTTTTTACGGCATGACACCAAAAACATAACTGCATTACTTCTTTTGCTCCTGCTTTTCTGGAATAGCTACTGGATAGAGATTCTGTTTTGCTGCTATACGCTTCTCAAGCTCTGCCTCTAGAACTTCAGATGGGGGAGGCAGGATTTCTATAGAGTCGTATTGTTGCTGTAACTCTGCAGAGAAAACTAGCAAGGCCTTCTCTGTGAGCATTTGCTGATTGAATAGATATCCGAGGTTAGCATACTCTTTGAGATAGCCTGCAAGGAAATTTATTATCTCGAAAAATATCTCCTGCTCCTCATCTTGTGCCAATTCCTGGAAGAATATTTGTAAGTGTGATTTCTTTGCTTTTGATAGAGTCTTTTCTAAAAGTTTTTTCTGCATCTCCCTAGCTTCATCTACTGCCTCCCGTGCTACTTTGATTCTTGGTTTTAGGTCCTCAATTCTTGTAGAGATTCCCTCTAGGGCCCGCTTGCGTACGATATCATTTCTTTCAATCCAGTCATGCTCCTCTTCTTCAGTGATAATCATCCCTAGACGTTTGAAATACCATACTGCATATCGATAGGAGCATCCGCATTTTGTGGCTGCCATATTTGCAGTCATGCCGTCCTCCATGAAGCAGTCTCTGAGTTTTTTATTCAGCTCTACCTTCTCTTTTGGATCTTGATGATTATCTAGCAGAGTTTTTTTTTCTAAATATTTTTCAGAGGGGGGGAGGGCTTCCTTCCTTTTTTGAGGGGATTGTTCCATAGGATGATACTACATCTATAGCAAGTTAATAACAATTAAACCCTTTCTTAATAATGAGTGGTGTTATCGGTACTAGAAAACCATTGAGTACCATCTAATGCATACCATCTATCATGTGTATACTATCTATGGCATCCATATTGTATACCATCAATGAGAAAGGGGAGAGGTTTAGGCATCTCCACAATAGAGAGCCTCATGACTTCACCTGAAAGCCATCCAAGTATATGATACGCTACGCTATATTATTAAGATTCTTGTAAATTGTTATTAACTAACAAAGTTCACTTACTATGTTCCTAGACTGGAAATAATGGGGTTAAGGAGGATCGATCATACCTTTCTTTGCCTCATCTTCTGTGAGAGTCAAGTCTACTATCCATTCGTAGGGCCCATGATATCCGCAGTATTTTGAGGCATCAAAACTAGGAGTAAGTTTGATTTGAGACTCTGAGAGTTTTTCATACTTCCAGACATGATACTCCTTATCTCCCCTCGATTCTTTGCTATTTACATAGATGCAGTGAATGAGATTGCAGTGTGGACATTTGAAGCAGAGATAATCGTCTGGAAATATGGCTCGATCGATTACACGCAAAAAACCCTCTATCATATTCTAGGCAGGCACTCTATGAATTAAAAGGATTTGGAGATAGGGGAGTCTGAGGGGAAAGAACCTTTATAGTATTTCTTCCTAGTGGATTCATGCCTGAGAATAAGACTTGCTCTGGATGTAATGCAATATGCGGAGATAGCCTGCAGTTTAACGGTTTATTTTATTGCTGTACTTCTGAGATGAAGCAGGCACAGGAGAAGCACATTACAAGGCAGGCAGAAGAGAAGGCTAGACTGGCTCTGGAAGAGTCCAAGAAATCATCTGTACTTTAGTCTGATTAGAAAGTTTTCTATACGCTCCTTTCCTCGATAGAATATTTGGGCGTCTCCCTTGGTATAGTGGATATAGTTTTTTGTAAGCTCTGGAAAGATTCCTAGATGTATCTTGTCATGATGCAGTTCGCAGACTCCTATTGTTTCTTCAGGGAAATATTGTATGTGGTGTTTTATCATGGCGAGATAAGGACAGCTTACTCCATTCTCAATGATTCCACAAAGCACTAGAATAGTAAGTATCTACTTGATTTAGGTTTTATTCTTGAAAGATGGCAGTTCGATTTCATCTGCCATTTTTTGGAGAATTGCTGCAGACTCTGGATCTTTCTTGAATTTGGAAGCTGGAAGGCCTACTATTGGAGTTCCGCATTTTGTGCATATCCAGACTCTTACTTCCTTTTCTGAGAATGTTCCTTTGGTTCTTGCAAGGATAAGAGCGGTATGTCCGCATGGTTCCATGATTCCATTAGAATTTTCAGTAAATGCAGGAGGAGAGATCTTCTTTTTCTTCCAGTCTATTTTGAACTTCATTTTTCAGAAGGACGTCTTGCTGAGAACTTGGCTGTAGTTGCTCCTCCTGAAGTGTATTTTGCCTGCAGGAGAATGTAGCTGTATAATATGTCTGTGTAGGTTTTACTGGAGTTTGCTCCACTAGCTACTGCTACGTTTGAATCAAGAGCGGTCCATAGCTTGATTCCGACGGATGGATCTGTCGGAGGAATGTTATTATCGGATTCGTGGATGATTCCGAAGGTTGAATAAGTTACTCCATTAGAGCCGTCTACATACAGATTTATCAAAAGTTCTTTGCGGTTTATCCTGCAGTCGATAACTAGCTGGTCTACCATGGAGGCATCAGTGACATCTAGAGCCATATCTTCTATGTATTCATAGGAGTTAGTCTTGGACGAAACTAGGGTAAATGGAACAGTGTTAGAAACATCATAGTTTACAGTA
>Ga0207692_10000056_pt1 | contig 33105 bp, 31 predicted proteins | sample LARL52metaG_FD_184345 | JGI IMG/M metagenome (GOLD analysis project Ga0207692, IMG submission 184345) | Corn, switchgrass and miscanthus rhizosphere microbial communities from Kellogg Biological Station, Michigan, USA - LAR L5-2 metaG... | ecosystem: Host-associated > Plants > Roots >...
TATAATTGTTTACAAGTATGTGTACATAGAAAGTATTAGAAGAGATACTCGGTCTCTATAGTGATAAGCCCTTTACTTTGAAACCTACCTTGCCTACTTTTACAACGCCTTTAACACCTTTGAACCCTACCTTCACTACCTTCACTATTAAAGTATCCTGCACCATGAACAAGATATTTAATAGTATCCTCAACCTCTACCAAGCTGCTTACTACACTTCTAAAGGGTGTCCAGTGAGCAGTGAAGTAGCTGCGTTAACCACCTTCTATGGACCTCACAAGACCTTACGCCCCTACCTTGTGGCTATAGTAGCTGACATGAAACAACTACGCCAAAGATCTTTACGTGCATTGTATGGTAAATGGAATAAGACCTATGGAGAACCACTTGCTACTACTTTAAACCAATGCATTACCTTGACCCGACCTACCCCCTTGGCTCCTGTTCCTGTTTCTTCTGGTTTGGCTCCTGCCTCCGTTAGTGCTATATGCGCAGAAGAAGCTGAATGGGATCCATTGAAACCTGATGTATCCTACAACATGGATACTGCCTCTACTCTACCTTATGGTCCTACTACCCCACCTCACACTACTCCTACACCTCCCGTGAAATGCACCTTACTTACTATATTAAATGAAACACCTAAACCTACTACCTTACACAAATTTCAAGACTTAGTGGTTGCTTATGTTCATAAAACCAATTTGGCTAAAACTAAGAAAGCCATTCAAAAACATACAGAAGCTGGTTGTCGACCTTGTGTAATACCTAGACAAGTTGTAGCTACCTTATCTAGGGAATCACAAGAAGACCCAGTTAGTGACGTAGTCGCGGCTCCTGTATTGTTTACTTCACCTTACCAAGAAGTAGCAACCACTGTGGATTACAATGAATTTGAAGATGATGATGACGATGATTTGTTTAGGGAACCTGCTCCTGTACCTGTACCTGTACCTGTAAGAACCAATATATTAGATACCATGACCATGGATGAATTAGAAGATAGAATGATGGAACCTGTAAACCATGTAGTACCCACCACTTACAGATGGACTACTGAAAGCCAAGAGACCACCAACAAGAGATTGTTAAGCGGTCTAACAAAAATTGAAATAAACTTTGATGCTACCATTGCTAAACCGCTTATTAGCTCTGGTACTGTAGAGTTAGATTCAATATATGTTAGAAGCAATCTCTTAACGGTAGGACTCAGACGCTACTTCAGATATCAACCTGTAAGACCTGTGGAACTTAATGAAGTTTACATAGTAGAACCTATAGATGTGCCTGAAGTACCTGTCACCTATACTAGACTTGAAGATGTGCCATTCAGACCTGCCAATCCTACTAGCCCTACTTATGAAGCCTTCTCTCCACCTGCCCCTGAACCAAGTATTGAACCACCTATTATAGAACCTCCTATGCTTGTACCTGTTATAGCCCCTAGCATATTACTTGCTACCCCTGAAGTTAGATCTGAAGTAAGAAGAAGCAGAGAGCCACCTAGAACTCCGCCTAGACTACCACCTAAGATGAAAGCTGCTGCCGAACCTAAATTAGAAGTGTGTCACAGAGATCCACCTATGTTAGGTAGAAGCCCATCTAGAAAATCCTTTAGATTACATTGGCCTCACAACAAAGAGGATCGCTTAGGTATGTACACTAAAATGTTTCTAGATTATGCTGGATGTTTGCCTACAGATATCATGTTCCTTATCATCTCCCACATTGGCTTAGTGAAGAACAGCCAACAAACCTGGACTGAACCTGTAGATACCACTTATTGGAGAGGAAGATACAACTATTGGAGAACTGAATTAGATAGTATCATGATGAGTTCTGGATATGAGTTACCACCATTTGGTTATCACTCTCATACTAGATCCTATGCCAATTCCACCTTTCCTGGTTTGAACTGCTACCAAAATGAAATGAAACATATTAATGATGAATGCTACAGAATGAAATGCTTTATGGAAGCAGAATGGAAGGATTTGAAATATATTAGAGATGAGAATGTTATTAGTGCAGAACATCAATTAGAAGAATACATAAAAAGGTTCAAATATTTAGTGGAGAAACTACGCAAAAGATTTAAAAATGTTAAGAAAGACCAATCTAGGTTATTAGCTATGGCAGAACCTGTATTAGAAAAAGAACATAAAGATGATGAACCCCTACCTGTAGTATCAGGTTGCAAAATCATATTAGGTAATCAAGAGCAATATATGGAGGAAAACAATTTAAGTGATAGTGACTTTGAAGAAGAAGGTTTAGATTTAATAGGGGGTAGTAGACCCTTCATACCCAATCTACATGCTAAGAAAAACAAAAAACAAAGAAGATTAACCCCAGAAGAAGAAGCTAGAAGACAAGCAGAAGAAAGAGCTAGAGTTGCAGAAATTAGAAGAATAGAAGCAGAAGATATGGTAGCTAATTTAGTGCCTTCTATGCCCCATACCTACTACTCCTCCGATTTATACAGTCCTCTATATCCACATGGTATTGCTGGGTTTAGAGATACAGATATACAAGCCATTGCCAGAAGAAGAAGAAGACAAGAAGACCTATCTATCGCTTTAAGAAGACAAAGAGGAATACCTAGAAGAATACCAAATAGAAGTTCAAGACCTCCAACTGTAGATGACCAAATCAGACCCTTATCCCCAGAACGAACTCCTCCAGCACCTGAACCTTCTATTTCACCTAGATTCCCATTCCGTGTACCCCCATCCAGACCATTACCTGCTTTACCTCCAGCACCTACTATGGAAGAAATTGAAGAAGAGGAAGAAGAGTTTGATCCATTTGCCATCTTAACACCACCATCAGAAGAAGAAGAAAAGAAAGAATATAAAGAAGAAAAAGAATATAAAGAACCTAGAATTGAAATCTATGATCCATTCAACCAAATTGTAGGAAAGTTTGATTGGGAAGATGAACAAAGTGGCATGATGTTACCTGAATTTGTACAAGAAAACTATGCCCCACCAGGTTGGACTGTATCCTTAGGTAAAGGTCTAGGTAAACCTATCACCTTTATAGATGAAGAAGGTAGATATGTGGCACCTCCAAAAAAGAAAATGGGTAGACCTCCAAAATATGGTCCTGAACTTCCTCCTCAACGTCCTGGTCGACCTAGAAAAGAATATAGAAGAAAAGTATTAAAAGTAAATGCATTAGGTCAATTGGAAGAAGTAGAAATTGTAGAACGTGGTATTGGATCTAGAGAATTTGCCAAGAGATCTAGACAATTACAAAGAGGTGTAGAACAGATGATTAGAAACAGAAGACAAAAACCAAGTCAAAGAGTAAAAGAAAGAGCCATTGCACTTAATATCCCTGGTTTATCGGATCATCTTACTGATGTCTATAAAAGATCCATTAGAATGAGACCTGGCCAAAAATTAACCTACTTTGGTTTCAAATTTGAACCTCTCAAACAATTAATGCGTGGACCTGACTTTGCTATATCTGAATTTGCTACCTCCACTATGGTACATGCACTTGACATGTTTCAAAGACAAACCCTCCATTTAGAAGACTTTTTAAGAAGATCATTAGATAGACCACTTAGTATGTGGCGTATTATCATCATCTACACCAATCAAAATGGTCAACATATTACCTCTACCACTTGGGCAGGTAGTTTTGAAAGATGTTACAATTTAGCTCAAGCCAGAATTGCAGAATTAATGGGTAGATATGGTGAAGATAATATAGTAATAGATAGATGGGAAGTTAGAGTTAGAATTATGAGAGGTCAACAAGTTTTAGCGGGTGGTAGAAACACTATATTAGATGAAAAACTGAAGACCTTGGAATCTAAATGGGTAGTAGTGAATCCTAAATCTAAAACTAACTGCTTATGGACCTCGGTAGCTATATGTTGTGGTTTTCAAGCCTCTCCTGATCTGATACATAATAGAAAAGCTCAAAATAGAGCAGGTATCAACTTAAAAAGAAAAGTAGGTACAAGAAATGAAAAAGGTGGTACTGAAGAAGACTTAGAGAAATGTGCGACCTATAAAAGTTTAAATATAGTAGTACACAATCAAGCAGATGAGGTCATCACTCAAATTGTACCTAGAGGAGATGCAGTTGGAGATATACATGTAATGTTACATTTAGGACACTATCACTCCTTGCTACCTAAAGACAACCAAGTCGTAAAAGATAATGTAACTTTAATGGTAGATGCTGAACCTAGACCTCTTCAAATGATTAAACAACTTAAAAAAGAATTTACACCCCGCAAAATCTGTACCTATGATCTTGAATCCTACAAAGAACCTATGAAAATAAAAGGTGAGATATTAGAAGAAATTGACCAAGTAGCATATGCAATAGGTTGGGCAGTAGAAATTCAATCAATTGGGGAATGGACCTATATGTTAGAACAAGGATATGAAGTGATACCTGCAGACCTTGGCTTTGAGAAAATTAATATTGCCTACAAAAGATTACTTGGTGATACTTGTTTAGATGATGCTATACATGAATGGATGCATTTACCAATATTTGATCAAGCTGTCTTCTATGCACATAATGGTGGTAAATTTGATCTTAGATTAATACTTGGTCAATCTGATCTATTATATAGAGGCAATTATGTGGCAGTACCTGAAAAATTAATTGAATTAAATGGTAGACTTATTAATATGGATGTGAAGAACACCTTTATGGAATATACCGAACCTGATGGTAAAACTAGAAGCCATTACATTAGTTTCAGAGATAGTTTACCATTATTTGGACCTGATGCCTCCTTAGCTAAATTAACCACTGAATTAAATGTACCACACAAGAAATTAGAAGAAAAGATCAACGTACATGATATGCAATTTAAAGATACCTGGGAAGCAAATTGGCAAAAATATGAAATGGATATCTACCTTAGAAATGATGTGATTGGTCTTCTTGAGGTCTTGATTAAATTTAATAAAGAAGTGGTTGAAGGTACCCAAATCCCTATCTCCAGTGTCAATACAGGTGCCTCCCTTTCCAAAAAATATTATCTCAAACATCATTACCACAATCAAAATGAAGAAGGTATTAACGATCCTACCCTCTCCATTTATACACTTGATAGAAACATGGATAGCTTTATTAGAGAAGGTTATGGAGGTGGTAGATGTGAAGCCTTTAGAGTAGGTGAAATCAATCAAAAAGTATACTATTATGATTTCACTAGTTTATACCCAGATGTAGGTAGAATGAAAATGCCTATTGGACAACCTAAATGGTTATGTGAACCAGATAGTGAGGAAGATATGGAGATGATACGTGGAGTATGGCAACAACGTGTGATAGAAAGAAGAACCTTTGGAACCACTTGCTTCTGGAAAGTTAATATGAGATCTCCACTTGCAGCACAAGGAACCCCTATGGATACATTAAAAAGAAAACCTTTATTTGGATTGAAAGAAGAAAACATGTATCTATTCCGTTGGTATAAAGATTGGACCGAACTTGTAATATATGAAGAAGAATTGAAATTTGCTATAGATATGGGTTTGGATTATGAATTTGAACCTATCAACGCCATAATGTTTAACCATCAAGAAGTATTAAAATCATGTATGGAAGACCTCTTTAAGAAGAAAGCCCAAGCCAAAGCAGATGGAAAACCTGGCCTTAGTAAAACATGGAAAATCATTATTAACTCCTTATATGGTGTATGGGGCCTTAAAGTATTAGATCGAGAAGGAATAGAAATAGCAAGACCAGAGCATAGTAGCTGGGCCATAGACCTTGTCACCGAAAAATTAAAAGATGTAGAAAAAATAGGAAGATATGTGGTATCAAGAAGAATACGGGACTTGGAAGTAAAAGATTGTAATGTAGCTATAGCAGCTGCCGTTACTGCCGAAGCTAGAATGAAACTATACCGTCTATTTATAGATATACAAGATCGTGGAGGTGAGATACTATATTGTGATACCGACTCTATTATCACCAACTTCTGTATTGAAGAGAATGTGGAGATGAACAACAAATGGATAGGTCCTTCTAAAGGTAAAGACTTGGGTAGTTTAAAGAATGAAATAGAAGAATGTTATGAAAAACTACAAAAGAAACAACCTAATATCACTATAAAACCTTACTTTGACCATGCCATCATAGTATCCCCCAAGTTCTATATTGTAACTGCCGAACATGAACAAATTGTAAAGAAAGGTAATAAGGGATGGAAAGAACAACCTGGCGATGAAATTACCTACCAACGCATGAAGATATTAGTGGACAAAGAAATACCTGAAATAGAAAGAATATTAGAACAAGATACTATACAATGGTTAGGTGGTAATGCAGATATCATGAAAAATCAAATAGGTGTACGCTTGGTGAAGAGACACAAAGTAATTCAAGGTCTATGTGCAGATGGTCACCCAATCAACAAAGGTACACTTAGAGAAGATGGAGTAGTAGAACCCTTTATCCAACGAACTGAACGACGTAAACATAAGAAACCACAACGTGAATGAGCAAAAAAAGATGGATTGGTCCCGTTAGATGGATTAAAAAGAAGGAGTAGTGAGAGACATTTAAGTTTCTTCCCACTCTTTCTTTTTGCCTCCGTGATAAAGGTAGCCACAATTTTTCGATAACAACCATTCTGAAATATCGAAATTATAAATCATGGCATTGCATAAAATTCGTCCATATTTATCTTTTCCTATATTAGATAACTGAATAATGTTATTTAATATAAGTGTAGAAAGCTCATCTCGTACTTCTATCGCACGATTATGTTGTTGTGCGTCCTTAATTTCAGGAGCGTCTATATCTCTCAATCGTACAACAAATTTATAGATTTTTGTTGCGTTTGCTGGTTTACCTATGACATGAAAGGTATCACCGTCGTACACTTTCACCACCTTGACCCACTCTAACTCGGGTAAGAAGTAGGGGGCATCTTGTATGTTAGTTAAAAGATTATTAGGTATATTTAATGAATCTTTAACTTTTTCAATGATTTTCGACATAGTTTTTTGGTGTTGTGTAGAGATATGAAAAGTTATAAATGAACTGCAAAAAAAGTAAGATCAGAGTAAGATGAAGTTTGGGATGGATTCTTAAGATATACTACATATGATAGACAATTAGGTTTTTAAAAATAGTTGTATATATAGAAATATATATCAGGTTATTTCATGATTCTAGGAATATGGTGAATTAAATATATTATCTAGGTATCGACTTTACTTCTTTCAGGTAATTGTTTTTATATTCTTTCTTTTATGAAAATACTTGAACCATTAGAATGCGTATTTTCTTCAACAATCATATTCTTAAATTTTCATTTGTGGATTGAAATCTAATATCATCCTTTTTTTGATTGAAGTAGGTATGGACACGGGTAAGATAAGGTTAGATGTTAACGTATCAACTTCAAAATTTAGAGGAAAGTATAAAAGATAGTCAAAATTTGAAATGATTTATAGATTGATTCGATCCATTCAATCAAAATGCATGAATGTTTCTTTATTTTTATTGAATATATCTATTGCCTTTTATGTTTGATATGAAGCGTGATGTGTTCTTTTTAATTCATTTTTCACCCTTCTAAACATGGATGCACGTGATAATATAATAAGAGATTCATTTTTATTTTTCAATCATTCTCAATTATACAAAGAAAAAAACACAAAATACAAGACGATTGGCATAAAAAATCATACACGAAAACAAATAATCTGGTATAATAATGGAGCAATATCACAAACATATCACAAACATACACAAAGAGAAAAAACAAACACAAAAGATAACTCAAGCAACTCAAGGAAAATGTAAACGGAATCAGGAAACTCAAGAACTCAAGCAAAGACATTAAGCGTACAGTTTGCCTTGATAATGTTATTTGGGTCAAACAGAAACAAATTGCACTGAATAAAATAGGCCATTAACGATGATATGTTACTGATCGACTACACTACGGTTTGTTTCCAGATGTCTGACAACAATTACAAATTCTGCTATTGTTTTTTTATATTTTTTTTTTTTGGTTTTTCTTAATAGTCTAGTAATCGGCGTGTGAGATCAATTTTTGTTTTTCTTATTTTTTAAGCTCGTGTAAGATAACTATACTGTAAATTTTTTAAATATAGCTTTTCTTAATTGAATTTGTCCCCATGTTGAATTTCATCAATTACAGGGTTTTCATTTTTTATTTTTTTATTGCTATATTTACGAACTTTCTTTTTTGGTTCTTCTTTAGCTTCAATGGTAGGTATAGGGAAGTTGAGTTCATCATCTTCCTCTTCTTTATTTTCTTTAGATTCGGATATAGATGATCCAGGGTTAGAAGCAGGTTCAGGGAGAGATGCTTTTTCAGGTTCGGGTTGAGGTTGTTCCGGTAATGCTGCTTCCGGTCTAGATTTCTTTAGATTGGGATATTGTTTCTTACCCTGTTCAGATCTTTTCTTAGATACAACTTGACCTTTAGAGTTTAAAATAAGATCTTCTTTCTTTAAACCACCAGAAGTACTGAGGGCTAAACCATCATATACTTCTTGTTTAGATCCTTTCTTTTTTGGATTAGACATTTTAAATGATGTTGTGAAATTGGCTTTATTAAATAATACTGTAAAAAATTGGTTTTACTGGTTATGGGTTTTATCAACAAAACGATCCCCAAGTTTTAAACCGGTATTTAATAACCTAGCACCCATTTCTACAGAACCATTTAATTTTCCACTTCCAATTAAAGCATCACCAGCGTTAATGGCTGCATCATAATAATTACCGCTATCAACATTTTTGACTCCATGAACTAAGGCATCTGCAACAGCTACAGGAGGAACAAAATAACCTACTGCGGCCTTTGCTACATTTAATCCAGGTATTTTACCTATAAAGTCACTGGCATTAGCAGTTTCTCTTATGGCACTAACTCCAGGTTGTACAGCTAATTTGACGCCACCTAGTACAGTTTTATTAATGGCATTATTTAAGTTACCAAAGGAAGGACTACTATAAAGTTTTTTATTGGCACTTCCGATCATGGTAATATTTTTCCTTTCTTGATTGACAAATCGTTTACCTTCATATACACTTTGTTTAGCAAAGTCTTTGGCTGCACTTGCGGTTCTGTTTCCTATATAGTTTCCAGTTCCTTTTGCTGCAGCTTGTAATCCTTGTCGAACTAATTTCCACATACCACCTCCAACTTCTCTTCGTATTTGATCTCTATAGTCATTAAAATATGGATTTTGAGCTGCTAGGTGTATCATTTGTTTGGCTTTATCATTTCCATTTCTCATAAAGATATTAGGTAATTCTTCTTCTTCATTACGTAATATACCTTGAAGTGCTGGATAATAAGCATGAGAGTGCATTTTACCAGGTACCAATTCACCAAATCCACCTCCGAGTTCATCTGTAGAGTCATGTTTTTGTTTTTTATGTTGTCGTGTAGGTCCCTCTTTTACAAAGACATAGTTTTGATTAATAAAGGTTTTATCTAATTCTATAGGAAACAAACGTCCTGTATGAAGATCCACTACATATAATTTACCATGCATTTTAGAGACATCATGTTTCATTCTCAGTAGATCAGCTTCATTTTTTACATCATATTCAACGTAACGATCTCCATAATGTGCTTTATTGATTTCAGGTTCTTCTTTACTAATATGTTTTTGAAATTTAAAGTTGGCTGCTCTTTCTGCATATCGTTTTTCACGTATTTCTCTAGCTCTTCTTCTATATGCAGCAGTTCCAGCTACGGTCATACGAAGACCTTCGATATTTCTTTGATTAATATCTACATTAAGTTCATGTGGAGGTTTTGCTTTTTTGGCTTTTAAAGGTTTTAATTTAATAGTGGCTTTAGAGGTTTTAATAGAAGGTCCATATAAACTTTTATGACTGGTAGCCGGAGCCAATTTAATTCCTGCTATATTTTTTGCATCCGTTAAATTAAGATCACCAACACGATCATTATCTAGATGAACTACAAATTTTTGTGCCTCCCTTATATCTGTAATGAGTTGAAATACATCTTTTGCGACTTGTTCATGTTTTTCTGCATCTGTAAATGGTCTTCTTGCAGCTATTTTACCTTTTCGTTCAGGACTTTTCAAATGGCTCATACTAGTCATTGGATTTAGATTTTTAAATACTTCTGTGTTTAGATTTAACACTCCTCCTGAACCTACGTTTACTGCATTTCTTAAACCAGTTCTCATAGATAATAAAGTTGGTAAACTAAAATCACGTGCTAGTTCTTTCTCATCATGATATGCAGGAACCGCTCTAGGTCCTTCTGGAAATCCTTTTACCGTGTGACCAGCAGAACCAAATACTATAGATCCTAAATGTTTTAACTTAGCTGTTTTCATTACTTTAACAGTTCCTCCAGTTGGTGTTTTCTCTTCTATTTCTTCACCAAATGTAAAAGGAGTAAGTACTACTTTATTGAGAGCATCTAATATTGGTTTACGATCTGCAGCATTTAAGAACCTAGCACCACCTAAAATAGGTGTACCATGGCCTCTTCCTTTAATTTTTAAAGTTGGAAATGCAAATACTTCATTCACTCTAAATTGTGCAGTTTTCTTTTTCCATTGTTCAGGATCTTTAAATCTTTCTTTGTATTTTTCAGCTATAGGACCAGGTTTGACTTCTTCGTAAGGTTCTTCTCCATATTCAAGATGTTTGGTAATATGTTTTGCTCCACCTGCACCGGGAATACCAGGTCGACCTACACTTGCTGCCCATTTATTATATTCTTTGACTTCATTATTCATTAATTTAAATATTCCATTCGTTTTATCGTAGGCCTCAGTTAGATCAGGTGAAGTTTTTAATTTATCAATTATTTCATCCCGTAATCTTGTTAATTTTTTAGATAATATATGATTTGGATCTGAATCTATAATTGAATCTATCCATTCTAAACGATCATTAAATATTCTATAATCTAATAAGGCTTTTTCAGTAAGAGCTTCATGAGATTGATTTACTAAATTTTGAAAATCAGGTGATTCATGAGTGGCAGCTTCAGCTAATGCTCTAAGATAATGATGTGTTTTATCACTAAATTCATCATCTCCAAGAAAACCATTTTCACGAGCTATACGATCTTGTTTATAACTATCATTCATTTCAGATAATAATAATTGAGTTTGTGGAGTTAGACCTGCAAAAATTTTTCCATGTCTACGTAAATAATTAATTACAGTGGAAGGATCAGACATCATTTGGCTTTCTTTTAAAGCAATCCTCATTTTTTCTGGGCCAGTAAATTTTGCTCTTATTTCTTTATTTATATTGGTAGTAGCAAATATATTTTGAAAGGCAGGTAAATCTTTTCTACTATAATAAAAAGCTAATATACCTGATAATTGTCCTATTCTTTCATTATGAGTTTTTACTGGATCACCTAGATAAGTTCTATTTTTGTAAAATCTTTCCCAACCAGAAAAATGAGGGTTCGTACGATCTATTTTAAATAAAGGATCACTAATTAGATTACGACCATGAGTTTTACTAGCATCATCAAGAAATTCATTTAATTTTGCATCATAAAATTTATCATCATCTGCCCATTTGGATAAACTATCTGGATCAATGGCAAGTCTTGCAATCTTGTAATTAGGCACTTGTCTTGGGTTGAATTTGACTGATGATGCAACTGCCGCAGATGCTCTTTGATAAGTATCCATCACTTTCTCTTTATCAATTTCATCCAAGATACTGTGTTTATATCTAGCTTCATCCTCAGGTGTAATTTCTACAGGTTTGACCGTTAGATCTTTACCCAATTCTCTGGCTTCTAATTTAGTAGATCTTAATCGTTCTAAACTAGGTAACATTCTTACATTTACTGGAGGGGCAGCCGCAGCAGCAAAACCCACAGGAGGTAAAGGAGCAGGATGTACCGTAGAAGGAGCAACTTTGGAAGCACCTGTAAGTGAGGCCATGAGGATAGGTTTAATTATAGAAGTAGCTCCAGTACTGAAAGGCTTTTTAGCCGATTTTCTTGCTTTCTTGGCAGGAGATAATATACCTAAATGAGGACCTGTAGGAGGACCTCCCCCACCACCTCCTCCACCTCCTCCTCCTCCTGATCCACCTGAAACCATACCTCCACTACCACCCATAGGTAAAGAAGAGGTTATAGTAGAGGTAGGATGAGTAGAAGAAGTAGTAGTGGTGGTAGAAGCAGGTACAGTAGTAGTACCACCTCCACCTGTACTACTAGATGCTGCTAAGGAAGAGACTACAGTTCCTCTGGGGGTAGTAACTTTCACAGGTATAGCAGGCATAGGACCTGAAGAAGGAGGTGTGGAAACATGATGTGTAGAGGCAGGAGAAGCAAAAGCAGGGGATGAACCTCCACTTTTGGCTTTGGTAGGTGGAGTTGGTGTTTTCATTTTAGGAGTTGATGTACCTCCTGTCATAGTAGTGGTAGTAGTGGTGGTAATTGGTACTGTAGAAGTGATAGTGGAACTAACAGGAGGTATTGGAGGTGCGGTAGGTGTTAATCCAGTATGTGAACCACCTGAAGGTGCAGGTACTACAATAGGAGGTACTTTTAATGGAGGATGAGGTAATGTAGCTGCAGAAGATAAAGGTTTGGGAGAAGATGGAGCAGCTAATCCAGATAAAACATGGGTTCCTCCACCTGATGATAAAGGTATAGTTGGAAAGGTAGAAGTAATAGAAGTACTTGCACTAGGACTAAAACTAAATGCTGGAGGTGATGAGGCAGAAGGACCTGAAGGAGGTGTAAATCCAGTAGGTACATGAGGTACAGTAGAAGTTTTAGTATCATCAGAGGAGGTAAGAGGTGTAGTAATATGAGGAGGTATTCTTTTTACTCTTGATATAGGTACCATAGTAGAAGTAGTACCTATAGGTGGCACAGGAGGATACACAGGTGCTTTAACATGAGTTCTAGGACCAGGTACTAAACTACCTCTACCTCTTCCTCTACCTGCCATAGCGGCAGCCCTCTCTGCATCTATCCTTGCAAGTCTTTCATTTTCTGCTCTCCTTGCTGCTTCTCTTGCTTCAGCCCTTTCTCGTCTTTTTTCTGCATTAGACTTTTTTGGGGGTGAATGTGAATGTGACATCTTTTATTTTTTTGAGGTTTTTTACAATCTCTTTAACGGTGAAAAAAGACTATGGCAAATTACGCAATTGCAGCACTTAAAGATAATGCTTTATCTTTTAAACAACTTCAATTTTTAGTGGGACCTAATCAAGCCAAAAACTGTAGATGGTTAATTTATGATGAACTTCAAAAATTTGCTACCCTACAAGAAGTTTTATCCCTAGGTGCCGCTGTAGTTTTATTACAAATTGAAGCTAGAAACGCACCTAAAGTGGGTCATTTTATTGTCTTGATAGATCATGGAAACCACATTGAACATTTTGATAGTTATGGTTTAACTATAGATCAAGAAGTTGCTATTACTCAAGAACATCATCTTACTAATCTATTTCGAAGATCAAGGAAACCTATACGTGAAAACACGAAAAGATTACAAACCTTAAGACAAGATGTAAATACTTGTGGAAGATGGGTAGTAGCAAGATTATTATTAAGAAATGTAGAGTTAGATCAATTTCTTAAGATGATTGCCTATTTTCATGTCAATCCAGATGATCTAGTTTCCATTATGACCATGTTATTACAATTTAAAAATTGAACTAGTGGTAGCAATGGCATTGGGAGTAAATTTATGTATAATCAAATATCTTCCTTCCTGATTGGATATTTTCATTAAACGATTTAATTGTTTCCGAGTTAAACCAATTTCATCTTTCAAATATTTTCTTACATGACCTCTATTGCTGCTAGGAAAAGTTACTACATATCGACAATCATTATTCGCTACCTTAGTAACATACCAATCTCTAAGTGCATGATTGACACATATCACTATAGTATTGGAGTGTCTTCCTTCTTCTATCATTTTATCTTTAAAGTTTTTCACTATAGTGTTGTTTCGTATATCATCAAATATAAGGATCTTATGTTGGAGGTTTTTCAATACCCATTCCCAATTATATTTTCCTTGAGGATCAAATTTTACCATATCTTGTATACCACGAAAACTAACATCTTCACCAGATAAATTCGTAAATAATATGACAGGTCGATGTTGTTTATCATTCATGACCATACGTTTAATAAAGAAAGATTTACCACTTTCGGTAGCTCCTGCAATAAAGGTATGTCCATCAAATTTAGAACTATAACCTAATGCAGGTAACCATTCCGCTTTTTCCTCATGTATTAATGGTTCTAATTTTTCATCATCTTCTTCACCCTCATCATTTTCATTATCTAATTGTTTTTCTAGTTCCAATAGATCATCACTAAATACAACATGTTTGGTTACATCATCCATAAAAATGGCACGACGTTGAATTCTATTATTTGGATTATTCATTATGTGGAGTTTTTATAATAAAGAAGGTATAAATTTTTACTGTTTCTATTGATAAAAAATATACAACATGACGTCATTTGCAAGATATAAACCATTTTATTGTTCTATGTCTGTTCGTAATGATGGACTTCAAGATTTTCCGGATAAACTATATCATGTAAACACTACTCCTGATAATACCATGGAGGCAGTAGCAAAAACACAATTTAATGCAGCGATTATAGATAAAGCATCTGATTTTTTATGTGCGATAGAAAGAATGGAAGTCTCTACTAATGGTATACCTTTTTATGATGGGGATCAATTGCCTAGAGAACAAATTACGGTCAGATCCAGAACTAACCTTTTAGCTGCACCTACTGTCACTCCAGATCTAGATACTTCTTGTTATAGTTTAACTCATTTATTTGAATATCTAAATTCTTTAGTGTTTAATGATCCTAATGGAGGTGCCGATTTTCGTTGTACCTTCAGTGTATCTAAAGATGGGTTTATTATATTAACTTTATTGGATGGAAAAGATTTTAATCAAATACAAATAGAATTTCCTAGACGACTTAATATGATATTGGGTCTTTCTACCGCTGTACAAGAAATAGATGCTTCTTTACCACCAGCTCCTTTTACTGAGGCACAATCTAGTTTTCCACGTGTAGATTTAGGAGATGATTTGGACCATATTATATTGCAGACCAATTTGCCTACTAATTCTGATGCTTTGGGGAATGCTAAGTTACAAGTGCTTACTGATTTTTCTTCTCCTACTCAATATAGTAATTCGATGGCATATGGCGCTAATGGTACCTTGGTTAAGGCTGGTTTCACTTCGAATATAAGACAAAAACTAGTATATACACCTAATGAAAGAAGATATTTAGAATTAGTAGGTGATTTTCCTATTCAAGATATAGAAATTGCATGTTGGTATATTAGTATCGATGGAACTATTAAACGTGTAGTTCTTCCTTTAGGTGGTTCGTTTGAAATTAAATTAGGTTTCTATTTAAGACAATAGAAATGTACCGTAACATAGATATATTCCATCATGTCGGTGTTACAAGCAGAAAGAGATTTATTTGAGAAAATTAATGAATATAGAGAACAAAAAGATCTTACTACGTTTAAATACGATGATTTTATGTGTACCTTAGCACGATATCATAGTCAAAACATGGCAGAAAAAAAAATACCATTTGGTCATGAGAATGCAACTAATCGTTTAAATATGATTAAAACTCATTATAGTAAATTAAATTTTCATGGTGGAGCTGAAAATGTTTATTGTAGTTTTAATACAGAAGATTTTGGTAATGCATTAGAATCATGGCAATGGAGTGATGGGCATAATAAAAACTTATTAGGACTTTATAATCGGATTGGTATAGGTTGTGCAGTCAATGAAAAGAATCATAATCATTATACTACTGCCATATTTGCACAATTAAAATAGGTTTTATACAGAGGATTTATATAAAGTATTTTTTCTTTATCATGTCAGGTTTTGCTGAAACAACTGCACGACATTTTGTTAATAACACTACTGGAATCTTACACGGTCTTAATGAAAATCATGTCCAACCCTTAGCAAATGTAATTAATCCACATACAAGTAGGTTAATTTCACATTTACAAGCAAGAATGTCTGGTAGTGCCTATGGTGGTTCCGCTGGTTCAGGTGGTGGTTTTCCTTCTGGTGGATCATTACATACTGGAGGGAATTTGGTTCATAATAATGGATATGACATTGGAGGAGCTATTGCTAGTGGAGGTTATTTACCTGCACCACAAAGTCCTAAAGAAATGTATCATTATATGTTAAATTTAACTCCACAACAATTTGAAGCCCATAGAGAAGTAGCAGCACAAATGCTTGGTGGAGTACCTTCACCTATGTGGGATCATATAGCAGATGGAAAAGAACCTTTAGAAGCAGATGATAATGAATATGAAAATATTATGAGAATGCCTAATCAACATGCTGCAGCTAGATTAGTAGAAGCGGATCGAGGTGGAGGTTTCTTTAAAGCACTTAAACATGTAGGAAGAAAAGTAACTGCATTATATAAAGTGGGTCGTGGAGCTCTTAACTTTGTAGATCGAAATAAAGATCTTTTATTAGATTTACCTGGTGTAAGAGATTATAAAGAAGGTATATCAGGTTTTCTTGATACTGCAGTTGCTATAGATGATGTAGTTAATCCTTTAGTAGATGCTGCTATAGATGCTTCACGTAATGCTGCTACCGATGAACAAAGAAACAAATTAAAATCTATGGCGAATAAATCGATTGATAATGCTATTCAAACTCATTTACCACAAGCCCAAAAGTATGTAGATGCTGCCAAAGATGCTGCCAGTACAGTACAACAAGTAAGAAGACAAAGCAGAAATATAAATCAAAGTTAAACACACAAGAGACCAACAAATATATTTATATAAACAACTTTTTCACACTACAAAAAATTCAAAAACATCAAAAAAAAAACATCTTATATATATCTTATTTGATCTCTCCCTATCTAAAAAAGTATCTTACTCCCCATCTTACTTTTTTTGCAGGTTCTTTGATGATAAAAAATAATATGGCAGAAATAGATAAAAGTATCAAGTTGGTTTTCAATGAATTCCAACAATCCATTGCTGAAGTCCCCTTAGAAGTATATTATCAAACGTTAAATGCAGATCAATTTAATTCTGCAGGTTATCAGTTTAATATTAAACAACCTGGTGCACATGCTCTATTAGATACAGATATTTGGATAGAATTTAATGTAAGAATATCTGATTTACAAAATAATCATATCCAAGGTTTTTTTGAACAATTTGGAGCTGCTGGTCTTTTTAGTAGACATGTTCCTCTACATACAGGTTGGTTAGCATTAAGATCAGGTTATGTCATTCAAAGATGTACACAAAATTTTAGTTTACAAATTAACAATCAAACCTTAAATGTAAGACCTGGTTTTACTACTGATGTTTTAAATCGATTATTTGTTTCTAATGATCAAGCAGAACATGAATTTTCTACTTCAGGTGGTAGATTTGAAGAAGGTAATCATGGTCATCGTGTATGTAATCCTGCTATATCGAATCCTAATTTTGGTTATGCAATTGTAAATGGTTATCCCAATGCAGGTCAAGGTACAGCATATGGGTCTATGATAGCAAATGCCTTTGGAGGTAAAAATGATGCTGAGGTTGCAGGTAGTAATGCTACGATCACACCTTATATATATGCAAATGCACCATGGCAAGGGACAAAAAATCCTGGAGTTTTTCCTACTGGTCAATCAGCAGTGGTATATGGTTGGCCTGAATATCCTAATATATATGAATTTACCAATTCAGGAATAGATAGGAGAAGGGCTCAAATGGCTTTAAGATTTAGGCAAAATATAAATTTTCTAGATGCAGGAGGTAAGGATCCTTCTACTGCTCCGGGTGCTGGTGGTCTTATGGCTGGTGAAGCTAGAAATCCTCCAATAGCTAACCAAACTGTTTATACAATTAAAGTATTTGAAAGATTACCTATTTCATTATTTAAAATGTATAGTACCGACGATGTATATGGAGTTATACCTAATATAGTTCAAATGCAAATTCAGGGTAACTTTGTAAATAATATGATGCGTTTATTACTTCGATCGGATACAGATCAAGATGGAAATATTGAAATGTATTGGACTGATATACAAGCTTCAATGTGTAGAATATATTTGAGATGGTTTACAGGACCTAAATCCATGCCTATCCCTAGAGAAATACATATACCTTATAAAAAGATTGTGACTTGGTCTGTCTCTCATCCTATTAATGCTACTAATGCAGTTGGTAATGTCAATTTCGTAGACAATGATGATGTTGGAGAATATAATATATCTATAGAAGCTATACCTGATTTATTATTAATTTATATGAGAATGCAAGCGGGTAACTACACCAATGATACTCCAGATGATTTCAATATGGAAATACGAAACCTCTCCATTAATATTGATAATGCTTCAGGTAAATTAAATCAAATTCAATCTATAGATTTATATAATAAGTGGAAACGTCTTTTAAAACATAGTGACAACAAAATTATTAATTATGAAGAATGGAGACGTTATTGTTGTGTAGCTTGTTTACAGCCAGAAGATTATGGTGTTCGTTATGGTCCAGGATATTCTAATCCATGTGTATTAGGTATTAAATTTACACCTAGAAACTGGCATATCAATCCAAGTATTCACGCTGGTCCTCCTTATCTAGATGGTAATGCAGGTGTTGCTGCAGTTGCACCAGGTAACCGAGGTACCAATGTAGAATATTTAGGTGGGGCTGCAGGTGCTGGTACACAAACAGAATTGGTAGTGACACAGATCTTTTATAAAAATAAATTAATTATTAGAGCAGATGGTACATGTTCACAAGAGATGACTAAAATTGCAGCTGATTTTGATATGAGAGCCCCAGATGTTGAATCAGGTGGAATGGGTGCTTCAGGTTATGGAATGCAAAATGCTTAAAAAAAAAACTTCTATATTTATATAATCTTTACAGGATCTTTAATATGATTTCACAATATGTCTTTCTTCGTTCATTCAGATGATTTTAAATCAGGAGGTTCTAGTTCAGATGGCACTTGGAACTTTGGACGTAATGTAAGAGGAAATTGGGATGTGATTGGACAACATATGGATAATCAAAATATTCCGTGGTTATGGGATGGTACTAACTTTATGGTCATGAGGATACATGATCCAGCAGATGAAACAGGTCTAACTTATACCACCTTTGAAATCACATTTAATCCAAGTATAGGCTTTCTATCTAATGTAGACGATATTGCAGCAGCCATGATTACCGAAATACAGGATACTACAGCAGCCATTGCCATAGATGATCCTTATGCAGCCAGAACATTAACCTATATTTATGATTCTGCTACTGAAACTTTAACCTTTCACTTTGTAGAAGGGCCAGTAGATATCATGTGGCAAGGAGCACCTGTAGATTTAGCTAGTACCATTAATGTTCCTTTAGGGAAAGACTCTACTACTGCTAATGAACTTAATGTTTCAGATTTAGCAGTATCTACACACAATATGGTGACTGATCCTAAATATGTAGAGTGCTATATTGCAGAAAGTAATACACAATTTGCAACTAGTCATGGAACGACACCTACGTTAATGTTTTCTACTAGAGATGGTGAATTTACTGGACAAACATTTGCCATCCCAAAAGATACACACAATTTATCTATACAAATCAAAAGAATGTCTGATTCTTCTATTGTGCCTTTGTCTGGAACCTGGTATTTAATCTTTCAAAGTGCATCTTAAAAAATTATTTTATATTTTACAGTGATATAGATATAAAAACCAAAAAATTAGAGAAAAAGTCAATATGACCAACGTAGAACAATTTATTAAACAACTTCCAGGTAAGTTGACTGAAATTAAAACGGCTTTACAGGGAGGTTTACCTATAACTGGAACCGATCTTACTTCGATAGCCACTAATACTTCCAATACTGCAGCCAATACATTAGTTTTATCTGATTGTGTAACTTCTGGAAATAAGATCAAAACTAATTTTCGGGAGTTAAATGATCATGTAATATCTGCTAATAGTGGTAATTTGGAAGATGGTACTTTAAGAGTGTGTATTGCTAGTAATGATGTGAATTTAGAAGCGATTAAAGTTGCTTCTGAACAAGTGGCAAGTACTGTTAATATGGCAGGTTTTCAAGCAGTTGATATTGCAACTATAAATGGTACGGTAGTTCAAGAAGGAGCAGGTATTTTAGGTTCAGGGGTACAAAGGGTTGCTATTGCCAATGATGATACAAACCTCTCTGCTATAAATACCAATGTGAATAACATAGTTCCTTTAGTGACGGCATGGAATAGTGGATATGTTCCAGCTATAAATGTAAACTTATTAGGAGTACAATTTGGAGCAGGAGCAAATCCTATTTCAGTTGCTAATGGTAATGTTACTACTGCTACCCTTAGAGTTACTATAGCAGATGATGATACTAATCTAGCACATATTAATGCTATTTTATCAGATGTATGGGATTCTACTGCACATGCTCTTAGAACAGTTTAGTGATGTCTTTCTATATATCATGAAATCCAACAAAAAATAAAAAATTATTTTAAACTGTTATCTTAATCGATCGTGTAAGATTATCTTAAACTGAAACTTAAAATTTTTGCTGTTTTATAGAAAAAGGTTGATGGCGTTGTTTAAATGCATTGGTATTTTAATATCCTCTACTATCACGTAACTTTGATGGACCACTAGAAATTTAGTATGTTTGAACTTTAACACTTTGAGAACATTTTGATACATTACAGAAAGGTAGACAGAGTTTTCTAAATTAATGAGAAGATCAAACCATAATGTTACAAAGCTACGATTTTCTCTTTTTACGATATACTTTGATTCAGTTTCAAGTATAGTAGTAGGATCGCGGTACCAATAAACAGTAAGATACCTGCTATCACATATAATTTTATTAAGTCTTCGGTACTGGGCTCTATAATGTTCATCAGGTAAATAAAATAATACAAAGATAGAACAATCTGAAATATAATGTTGTAAAATTTGATATAGATCTGGAAATTGACGTATTATATATCTTATTTCACGTGGTTCTAATTGAAGTAAAGACATTGTTTATATTGTTTATATCTGTAGAAAAAAGTCAATGTATTTTTTTGCAGAAGATATTAGTTTATTGTTTCTTCACGTATTTTTTATGAACCATGTAAATAGATCTAAGCGCAAACGTAGAAAAACAAATTATGTCGTTCCTTATATTTATAAACCCGTAAACAAAGAATTAGCTAGTTACGAGATAATTGATACAATCGAAATTATTATTGAGACTGAATATGAATTTATAACTATAGATGTCAAGAGCGAAGTAACAAGTGATCATATGAAAAAATCAAATGTTTGTTAAATATATAAAGATGTGTAACTTATTTCATGCAATACAATATATGAGTCAACAATATAATGTGTGTAACTATACCACGAGTTTGATGTTTCCCATGGTTGTGTAATAGTTGAGAACAGATACGCAATTTTTATACCTATATATAGATATAAACGTGTGTGTATGTACAAGTTAGTATATTATCAAAACAAATTTAAAAACCTTGCGATACAAGGAAGCGAGGAATGGATGGAAGCACGATCTTACTCGTTTGGAGGTTCAGAAATGAGTACTATAATGGGCAAAAATAAATATGAAAAATGGAATGACTTAATTCTTCGTAAACAAAACACTACCAATTTTAGAAGTGATACTACTGAATGGGGTCATTTATTTGAACCTGTTGCTAAGTTGTTTATTAGTAAACAATATGGTACCATTTATGAATTTGGTTCGATTCCACACTCTTATTATCCTGTTTGTTACTCTCCAGATGGTCTTATGGTAATTGAAGATGCTCTAATCATGATCGAAATTAAAAACCCCATTTATCGTGGAGTTCATAATATTCCTGAGGCATATATAGAGCAAATACAAACAGGGATGTCCATCATTAACGTCAAACATTGTGTCTTCTGGCAATTTAGATTTCGACGTTGTAAATTAGGTACAGGTCCTTGGAATATGAGCTATGATCGAGTGTATCACAAAGAATACAGAAAAAGGTGCAAAGACATGGGCAATATCTCCTTTGGTTACTTGCACTGGGATGTAGATTGTGATTTGGTAGATCTAGGCAATGTACCTAATATTCTAGATGAATTAAAAGATATTCCTTTAAGTGTACAACCTTCGATTATTATAGAAAAACCATTTGAGGGTACACGAGGAAAAGTATTAATGTGGAAATTGTTTGAAAAAACTAAAGAAGAGATTCTACCTGTCAAAAATTATTTGGCGGATAAAGAAGATTTTCTTTGGGAAAAATATAAAGAATTAAGAAATTCCATGGTACAAGGTCTTAAAGTTGAAACAGTGACAGAATAGATTATAGTGCATTGATCCTCACTTTATACTCTGGTCGAGTGTGGGGGTTTGTAATTTCTAAACTTCCTCTTCCCCAGTTGGATATACCTTAGATATTTATTAGGTTTTAGAGTTGGTCTGCGGTACGTGGGACTTTATAACTTATAAATGTCAATGTTCATCTTACAAAAATAAAATGTCTCCTGCCCAGTTCAGTAAATTTTCGACACTGAGAGGAAGCATTTTATTTTTGGTGTTTTATACACCGGGTGTTGTATCATTTAAGATACTGGAGGTAAGATCATATATAGTGTTACTTAAAATAACCTATGATAAGCTGGATACCATTACGTTTCTTAACTGTGATGAACCTTTTAAATTGATTTGGTTCTAAGATCCTGTATTCATAAAAGTTAGGTGTAATATGAGCTCGCTTTAAAGGTGTATATCCTAAATCACTTAATTTCCTTTTGGAAGTTGTTGCTGTCCAATAGGTTTTCTCAAAGTGAATAGATTGTACTTTAGACATTTTTGTTTATGTGGAGTATGTTAAACTATCCTGAATATATTTCTTTACACATTTTGCAAATTTAGATAGGAACTCTTGTTTATTCCAAGTGATCTTATGTTGAACAGTTTCATGAAATATCCATCCATGTTGATCACATATTTGTTCCCACCATATATCTGTTTTACGACACCATGCGGCGGAATTCTTTAATGGGATTCTTTCTTCATCTCCAGGTTCCCCAAATAATTGAGTAAATTTGTAGAGAAGAAAGTAATAGGATATACTATATTTACCATGGCCGATTTCCATATAGGTAGCAAAGTGATTCATAATATTTTGATTTAATTTAGGTCTTAAACCTATAAAATCACCAAATGCCACCCAATACTTTAATAAATAATACTTTTGAAATACTTTATATACATCATACCAACGAAAAGGATCTGGTATGTCACGTATAATTTCAAGCCAACATTGATCGGTTAACTCATGACTATTTTTACCTAGCATCATATCTAAACTATATCCTGTCCATCTAGATTTGTCATATTCACGATTCCATATAATCAAATTACTATTTTTATTTTTCATATCTGGTTCATGTACAAACCAACTATCATGTATCGCGAAACATTTGGGGCAATATACTTCTCCATAGGTTTCATCTATAAGACGATGGTGTTTGCAGGTCAAAGCTCTATCAGGTTTCTTTGGTTTCTTTTTGGATTTATGTGGAGTAAAGGAAGTGTGTTGTTTAGTGGATTTATGAGGCACTGGATGTAAATTAGGTTGTAAAGACATTTTGTGTGTTATTGTTTTATACAATATAGTTTTTGACTTTTTCATAGTTTTTTACAAGTCGTCGTGTTTTCAGCAAAAAAAATGGAGTCTAACGTCTCCTGGTGGTAGGCCCGTATAGGACCTGTAAGATGGTTCATAACCTTAAGATGTTTTTTTTTTTATTTTGTGTTGGTGTTTTTTTTTCAAGCCCTCCCACATCAAGCAAATTAATATGTAATATGTTTACAACTCAAGAAGGTCTAAATTGAACTGAACGGCGTCCCGAATCAGCCAATTGTATTTTCACAAGTTTATAACTTATACCAAATTTCTTTGGTCGACACTTAGTACTATCAGGATCCGATTTACCTCCAGCATACCATATAGGATTTACCTCTAATATACATTTTACCTCATTACGATGTTTAAACATTTCATCAAATTCTGTAGCAAGAGGGTAATATAATTCGTTCCCATCCTCTTTTACGATAGTTATCTTTAATCTTTTAGCATCACTAGGTACCTTCACGCGTAAGACAGGTGGTTTATTCAAGTTTTTAAAATTGGGTAAGATAGAACTAGTAAATTTAAATCTGGTATCATCAAAGTTACCCTGGTAAGCAAAGAGATCCAAATTCTCAAGTAAATATTTAAAATTAGTGACATTATGACCGTTTTCTGCTTCTCTGCAGATTTCACGTAATGAAAGATTAATACTATACTTGTCAAATTGGCCCTCTGGATTTCTATATTTTTCTAATTTAAACATAAATAAACATTTTGGAGTTTCAATATGACAAGTTTTGTTTTTAAAGGTCACTGGAAAGAAGAAGTCATTTCCTCTCTCCACTCTTTTTCCATAACGTAACTCAGAGATATTCATAAGGATATCCATAGGTAGATATGCAAGTTTCATTTTTTCAACGTCTTTAGATTCTTCAAGTAAGGCCATGTTTATGTATTTATAGTTAAGATATACTGTAAATTTTTTATATGTTTTTTTAATGCTCTTCTACAGTTTCTAGTTTTTTCTTTATTGGTTCTGGTATATTAGGTTCATTATCAATATCATCATGTGCTCTTAAATGGGGTGGCATATAAGTATTATTTTTAGGTTTATAACTCGATACAGCGCCTTTTTTAAATTCAGTAGCATCTATTTTTCTTATTTTCATTTGTTGTTGGGATTGAGCAAATTGACATTTACGACAATATACTTGGTGGCTTTCAAATGTATTTAAAGTTTTAAGTTGATTACACCCTCTACATCGTTTCATTTCTATAGGTTCACTTTCAAACCATTTATTAGGATCTTTGGTACTACATGCTACATATTTGAGTGAAACTCGGCCTTGAGGGTTTGGATCAGAATATTCTTCACTCCAGGGTGTAGCGTCATTAGTCTCAGTAAGAAGAGCAGTACGAATGTGAGGCAAACAAGTATCAGAAATGAAAAAACTTTGAGGATCCGGAGCACTACGCAAATCATTTCTAAGACACCATTTAAGATAACCATAATCGCCTGCATTAGCCACTTCATACCAGGTTTTACCTTTATGTTTTCCAAAATTAATATATTGTGAATAACCAAAACCTCTTTGGGGTGATCGATTAAATGCAGACATCAAAAACTTTTCTATATCTATTCACCTGTACATTTTTCATAAGTTAAAATATAGAAAACCTCAATATACAAGTTACATCCTTTATTATTTTGTTTCCACCAGTTTTTTAAATTTTGCCTCCATTTACCATAATTACCCAACTGTATTATAAAGTTTTCAATTTTCTTTTTGGCTTTTGTATCATGAACCTTCATCATTAACTGAAATTCTAATTCTACAATAGGTTTCGTTTTAGGTTGATACATATATAAGGTCTTGCATAGATTAAAGGTATGTAGATGTACACGATAAATTAATTGGTCAATTCGATGTTTCGTTAACAGATAAGAACCTAGATTGATTTCATTAAGATCGACTTGATAGATCGTGAAGTTACTGGCAAAGTGATGAGGTATGATCGTGACATGTCGGTTCATTTCTTTTTTCCTTTATGTGGTTTCGGTAAATTTATTAAATCATCGGTTTTAGATCTCACTTGGTTTTTTATATTTTCTTTTTGTTCCCAAGGATTTAATGGTTTGTTATCCTGGCTATCTTTTTTCATATCTAATTTAACTTTAGATTTAACTGGATTCTTTACTAAACCTGCCTGATTATCTTGTAATAGGTTATCCATTTGAATCTTGTCTCTAAATAAAGTAATATCGTTTAAGATACTACCTAATGACTTACCTGATTCTATACCTGCCATTACCTTTTTCTTTTCTACTGTATTTAACTTACCTGTATATGTGATGATAGTGTCAATACTAAGTTTTTCATGGTTTGAAGAAAAACTGGTCTGTTGTGTCATCCTGTGTTACCTGTTCTAGAAGTTTGTGTTTGTAATCTAGCCTGTATATTTCTTGCTAAAAAAGCTATTTCATCAGGTGATCTATGTAAACTATCTCTTTCAAAGTTTTTTAATATCTCATATTCATTTTGTTCTTTCTTACATATAAAGGATACTACCTCTTGTATCCATTTGACCCTTTTCTTGTACATACGCATAAGTTGCAGGGTTTGACAATAATGGGTACTTCTTAATACAAAATCCTCTTTCTTAGGTGCTCTACCTTTATATTCTTTTATGCTTTTAAATTTGGTATAGATCGCTGAACTTTGTGTATTATATAAACGTTTCATAACCACTTCTGCAAATGTATATTCAGCACCTATAGGGGTATGTGCAAAGGTAAAGGTTTTTCTCCAAGCAAATCCATTGTGATAAAAGTATTTGTCTTTAATGGTTTCTATACTTGGACATGGTAAATAACCTATTCTTTTATTTAAATCTGCTTTTACTAATTTACTCCATAGGTCATCGGTCACTAAATGAAATTTCCATTTTAAAAAGTAATCTAATATATCAAATAATTCATCTACTTGTTCAAACCATAATGTATAGGTACATATGATACCAATAAGTTCTTTAGGTATATATAAAACAAATATAGGTAAGATAGATATTAAGATTTCTTGTAATACTTGAAACCTTTGATCCATTTCTTTGGTGATTTTGCTGATATGTTCTTTGTCATAAGGAAATTTGGAAACTGTAAATTCCCAATCTCCATAACAATTTGGTCGATTGCAATATAAATCTTTAACTGACATTGGGAATTGAGTTGGATATGTGATTGATTTAAAGTGAAAAGACATTTTATAAATATATGGTAAAAAATTTAGTTTTGTCTAGTTTTTTACTCGGAAAAAATTTGGCTATGTTTTCAAATGTCTATTTACCCAATGATTCCACTGGTTCGATCTTTGACCAATCAAAAGTGCATCTTTAAAAAACCTACGAACTAACCAATAAAAGTACGAACCACTAAATATTCTTTCATCTATAGAACAAAAAAAAATCTATATAATAAACAAAAAACTTTATATTTTTAACTTTCAAAAAAATGTCTCAAGTCAATAATAATTATTTATTTAAACGATACTACACCACATTCTATTCGGATTTTAAAATTGATGCAACACCAAATAATTCAGTATGGATGGCTATTTATTATAAATGTCCTGTATGTTACAAAGAGCATGCAGTAACTTTAGAATTTGCTCCAGTATCAATTAATACTACTAGCATCACAAAAATATGTAACCAATGTAACGAAAAAAGAATAAGACTTCACAGATTTGGATAATTTTTTATATTTTTGAGGTAGTATAAAAATACTCCTCCCACCAGGTGTTTTTTAACACCATCTATCTGGTTCAACCTCAAACCAATCAAAAGTGCACCTTTGGTTCACCTATGAAAAACCAACGAACCAACCAATAAAAGTGCGAACCACCCAATATTCTTCCATCTGTACCACGAAAAAACCTATATAATAAACGAAAAACTTTATATTTTTTCAAAGTTAAGTCCCAAGCTCTAGGGACAATAATATCTTGAGTAGTAACTGTAAGGATAACTCGGAGGCGGCCTAACCAGCTACAGGCCAAGACTATATGTAGCTCCACCAGGTGTTGTTTAACACTACCACCGGATTTTTAATTTGGTGCAGGCGGCATCGGATTTTTAATTTTTTGATGCAGCACCAATTAATTGAGGCAGGCGGCATCTAATTATTTTTAGGGGAGACCAAGAAGGAATCAGTTAAAGGGGGTCATACATAACTTTTCTTCGTGATGCAGGCTGCTTTTTATTGGTTGCTTCCTGGTTCGACCAATCAAAATGCGAACCACCCAATATTCTTTTATCTACCAACCATAAAGTTCTATATAATAAACGAAAAACTATGTAATTTTTTACCTTTAATTTAAACAATTTAATTAACTAACTTTAAACTTTAATTTAAAACAACATGTCTATTAAATTTTTACAAGTACCTGTAGCAGTAGCACAACAACAACGCCAACAAATTGTAGCAGCATCAATTAATGAGGCAGCATCATTTTTACCTCAAGTATTAAAAAATATAATCATTAATGATGTAGTAGCCATGGAGCAGAGAGAATTTAAAGAAATATGTGAAATATTCGACAACACCAAAAAAAGATTAAGTTATTGTAATAATTCACGTAGTTGCTTCACTAAAAAAGAACAAGAGGTATTAAAAAAAATGAAAACTAAAAATGATAAATTATGGAGAGAGCAACATTATAGGTTTATTAGCGAACCAGATACTATAAAAAAATATGTAATGCAAGCACATGATATGTGTATTTATGTTGCAGAATTAGTAATATTTGGTAATATAAATTATATTGATGAAGCAATCATTTTTGATCCAACTGATTTTTAAATAAAAAATGTAATAGAGGGGGCTACATATGTGGTTCCCTCACACCAGGAGGCTTTAGCCACCCCACCAGGTGTTTTTCAACACCATCAAACTTTTTTTTGAAGTTGTATATGAAGAAACATTTGTGGTGTCTGATTGTATGTATGTGAATTTTAAAATATCACAAACAAGACATTACTTTCAACATATCATTAAAACCTTGGTTTCAACTTTTAGACCAATAGTTGAGCGAACCACCAAAAATTCTATTATCAACAAACCATTATTTTCTATATAATAAACAAAAAACTATGTAATTTTTTTCACTTTAACTTTAAAAATTTTTTTAACTTTAACTTTAAAACCTTTAAATACCCCACCCTACACCATGCAACAAGTATCAAGAGTACCTGCCTCAAATTATGCAACCTCAATTCCTGATGTAGTAGTAATAATGCGTGATCCTGCAACTTTTATACCTTTCTCTATCTGGTTCCCTGTAATTAAAGGTACTGGTACACATGCCCAATTAATTTCATTGTATCAAGCTATGGGAGGTACTGCACATATTAATGTAGCATGTATTATAATGCAATATGCAGAAGATTTTAGCGGTAAATTAATACAACGAGGTCTTGCTCCAAAATTAAGAGCAGTTAATTTTTTAAATGGTACAGTAGCAACTTATTGGTCTACAGGTGTACCAGCGGTAACATTAGGTAACGGCATCACTCTACCCTCCTCCATTTATATACCTGCTAATTTACATCAAATCTACCAAATGTTAGATAGTATTAAACACTGGATGGATATGTCATCTTATGACCCTGACTTACAAAATGCAGAATTAAATGAATTAAATCAAACTACCTTAGCATGTAATATTTTACAACGACATGTACTTGCAGGTGAAACTAAATTATGGCATATTACACCACGGTATATAGAAATTGATGGTAGACGTAAATTTAAAGTAATATTTAATACTTTTTGGATTGAATATGAAAGATTTTTAAATGAAATGGTAGATGCAACTGTAAATTAAATGTACTGCACCAAAAAAAAATTTGATACTGCACCAACCAATTAAAACAAGGAGATTTGGTTCTCCACCACCAAGAGTCAACGGCTCTACACCAGGTGTTTTTCAACACCAACAACTTCTTCAAAAAAAACCTAAGTACCTTGGCGAAAGGATAACTAGAAAAAAATGCAAGACTTGTGGGTCCCACAGGGTCACAGCCTGCAGGTAAACGTACTCTTAAAACAGAGTAGTAATATATACTGTAAAAAATTGCATATAAAAATATATAACTTTTTTAACCAATAAAGTTGCGAACCACCACTTTTTACATTATCAACACAACAAAAATTTCTATATAATAAACAAAAAACTTATATATTTTTTCACTTTAATTTTAAACTTTAATTAACTTTTTAACTTTTAACTTTAAACTTTTAACTTTAAAACAATGGCTCACATGATCTTAGCTGATATTACCTCTGAATTTAAAACTGAAATATCTGAATGTGGTAGTGCATCAAAATGTTATTGTATCACCTGCACCAGAAAAAGAGCAACTACCTTTAAATTATTTGCTGCCTGGAGACAAGTAGTAAGAGATCAAAAAAATCGTGCACCAGTAACTTTAAATGTAATATGTAATAAATATGCAACCAGTAAACTTCAATTTAATGAGGTAGTACAAATAGTACAATATCACGGTAATTGTAATGGTCATTATGCAGCAGGTATTGCAGCAGAAATAATAACTTATACTAATCCTCCAACTGCATCGGTAGTAGCAATTGAACATTTAAATGGTGCATTACTTCATCCTGAATGGGTAGGTAGACCTGAGGTATTAACTTATTGGTACGACCCTTTTATGTTTCATGGTGTATCAGTAAATTATTATTGGGTACGTATAGAAAGACAAAAATTATTTAAATATTTTAATGAATGCTACATGGATGCAATAATGCCTGATGTACAACATGCATTTGATAAATTAAGAAGAAGTGTACCTATGTTAAGTAGTGGTAAATTTAAAAATCAATTATATATTTTAAGTAGTGTTCGTGCAATACTTAACGGTAATGAAACCATTGAATTAAATCATGTAACATCACAAGGAGATGTAATAGGTTACTGGCATCAATATTGGTATTATTTAGAAAAAGTAGTAGGAATGTAAAAAAAATTTAAAAAAATGTAACCCGAGATAAAAATAATTTTAAAGTAGGTTAAGTCCTACACCACCAGGAGTCAAAGGCTCCACACCAGGTGTTTTTCAACACCATAAATGTTTTACAATATATTCTTCCTTATGTGTTTTTATATCTTTTGAAATATTCTCTTCTGTTGCTTTTATATCATCTGCTTCAACAAAAAAAGTAAAGTAACGTAAGTCACTCTACCTACAAATTAAACAAGGAATTGCAAAAGCTAACAAATAGATTTATACATATATATGCAAAAAAATAAAGTAGCCTAAGCCACTCTACTCTTCGCAAAATAGATATCAAAATATTACTGAAAATACTCTTTATACCTATACTGCAAAAAAAATATAAACAGTAATAAACCATTTATATTTTTGCTGGGATTTTTATTTAATATGTTAATATATATGTAAAAAAATTAGACCAATAAAACATCGAACCATAAAAATTTTTTCTATATAAAGAAAATAAAACTTTACATATTTTTCATTAAACAAAAACCAAAAACAAATTTTTTTAAATATGAGTCAATGCAAATATATAATAGTACAAGTAGAAAAGATAGTAGGTCGCAGCCTCAATCCAAAAGAGGTTGATGCAGTATCTGAAATGTATAATTTTGGATACACTACCAGACAAATGGCATGTAAGGTAAATCAATTAGCTGCTATAGAATTAGGTAATCAACGTAGAGAGGTACATTTAAAAAAATTAAAAAAACTTGGTACTACACTAAATGGATTAGAGATGCAAAAATTTAAAATGCAGGTAGATAAAGAAGATGGTATTGTAAAAGATTGGGAGCAATTAGGTTATCCTACAGCATATATAAGTGATGCAGTAGTAAAGGTAGTTAAAAAAACAAAATCAAAAGCTAAACCAAAGTTATCTAAAAAGAAAAAAAATTTTTTAACCTATCTAAAAACCAAAAAAACAAAACCTCAACCTCCTCCTCCTATAAAAACCTGTTTAGATATGTTAAATAGTATGAGTGTAGTAGATTAATAGAGAAAATAGACAACACTTATAAAACGTGTAACTTCGGTTACCACACCAGGTGTTTTTCAACACCACCAAACGACAAAAAAAGAAAAATTTGAAGTAGTCACTACCTCAAACCTTTCTTTAATTTCTTGTAACATACTTGTAAACAATTATATACAACATTCACTATGCAAAGGGAAAAAATCGGTAAAGGAAAGTGCGAAAACATAAATAACGTAACGAACTTAATTGTAATCGAATATTTTGTGAATTGAATAAGATATAAACTTTTCTTCTGCTCAAAACGAAAACGAAAAACATTTCTCGGCTTCATTATTTTTTCTTAACATTTTCTTACACATTTTGTTCTATTGGAATTTAGATTACTCTTTTTTGATGTGAGGAATAACACAACTATCCTAACCTATATGTATATTTTTACAACAAAAAATTTAGTGGATAAATCCACTTGGTGTGAGGGTTATAAAGCCCTCGTAAGATAGGGTAACTTTAAGATTTTCTCTTGAACATATCACAAAATTTCACTGGAGGCTCTTCATAACATTCTTTACAAATCAATTCATAACACCATCCAAAGAAAATAGGAAGGCGTCTTAGAGTATTAATAGCAAAGTAACGATGACAATATTCACATTCTTCTATATCTTTATCTACTTCCATGTTTTTCTATCACTATATATACTGTAAATTTTTTAGATATCTAAAGGTCCTCTCATATTAATGAAAAACGAAGGTAGGTTTAAACTAGAGTATTCATCAAACTCAAAGGCCCATACATCTTGATGGATATGGGTTATAATCACATACCCTGGTTTAGGCGCGTCACAATCAAACATATATCTCATACAAGCAGATACTTCATGTAATTCACCTTCTGTAGCATGTGCAAATACAGCTCTGATGTAAGAGGTGGTTAAATTAGCTCTAAACCTCTTAAGTCCTATTAATTTAACTTTGTGGTTCATATTAGATGGGGTAGGAATAAGGTCTGGGTCGTTGATATGTATATAAACTACCATAACTTTGGTTTTAAACATTCTAATATGGTGACGATAGTTGCTATCCACCTCAGGGTCTGGTAAGTAATTCAATATCACACTAGTTAAATACTTGTCATGATGGGTCCAATTCATAGCAACCGTATGGTAGGTAGGGTAACTATGGTTCACTATATACCTATAGGACAATTCAGGGTAAGGACTAGGTAACCAATGAAAACATCCTTTGGGTCTTTGGTTCACTACTGGGGTTATAGATAGGGTAGACATAGGGTTCAGATGGGGTACGATATATAGGTAGGGTAACGATAAGCCAATAAGATCACTACCTTAAGAACCTAGTACCTTCTATGTATTTTCTA
>Ga0207692_10000061_pt1 | contig 32263 bp, 32 predicted proteins | sample LARL52metaG_FD_184345 | JGI IMG/M metagenome (GOLD analysis project Ga0207692, IMG submission 184345) | Corn, switchgrass and miscanthus rhizosphere microbial communities from Kellogg Biological Station, Michigan, USA - LAR L5-2 metaG... | ecosystem: Host-associated > Plants > Roots >...
AGCGCGGCGACCTCTCCCCGAAGGCGGGGAGAGGTGAGCATCTTCCGTGGCTCGACCGGTGAGCGCAAAACTCATCAAGCATTACGCCGCGTAGATCGAGGACTTTGGCAGCGGGAAGACCGGGTCCTGGGTGCGGATGTTGGTCGGCCAGACCACCGAGATATGCTCGCCGGCGTTCTGCATCACGACCGGTGTCGAGCGCTCGTTCTGGCCCGACAATTGTGTGCCCGGCGGAAAGAATTTGACGCCATAGCCCTGGATGGTGCCGCCGGGCGGGATGTCGACGTCGAGCGCCGCCTTACGAATGGCCTCGGGATCGAAGCCGCCATATTTCTCCTTGGCGACCGGCAGCACGTTGTTGAGCAGCACCCAGGTCTGGTTGAAACCCATCGAACAATGCGGCGGCACATCGGTGGCGCCGGTTTTCTGCTTGTAGCGCTCGACCATCGTCTTGATCAGATCGCCGAGACCGGGCGCGAGTTTTGCGGGATCGAGCAGTTGCGCCGGTACCGGATCGATGTTGCAGAAATTGTCGATGTCGGCACCAAACGTCGTGCGCAATTTGTCGAGCTGGCTGTAGCCGGCGCCGGCGCCGAACAGCATCTTGAAATGCAGGCCGTTCTCGCGCGCCTGACGCAGGAACAGTGTAATGTCGGGATTGTAGCCGGCATGCGAGATCACGTCGGCGCCGGAGCGCTTGATCTTGGTCACCAGCGCCGAGAGATCCGGGGCGGCTGCCGAATAGCCCTCCTTGAGCACGACCTGCAGGCCGCCCTGCTTGGAATAGGCTTCATCGGCGGCGGCGACGCCGACGCCGTAGGGGCCGTCCTCGTGGATCAGCGCGACCTTGAGGTCTTTCGGCTCGATGCCGAGCTTGGCTTTGGCGTGCTCGGTGAGAAAGCCGGCAAAGGCCTGGCCATACTGGTCGGAATGAATCTGCGCGCGAAACACGTATTGCAGGTTCTTGTCCTTGAACACGGCGGTCGAAACCGCTGTCGTGATCCAGAGGATCTTCTTCTGCTGCTCGATCTTGGCCGCGAGCGGCACCGCATGCGCGCTGGAGAAGACGCCGTCGATGATGTCGAGCTTCTCCTGGTTGATCAGGCGCTCGACCTCGTTGATGGCGGCATCCGCCTTACTCTGCGAGTCGGCGGTGACAGGCGCGACCTTGTACTTGCCGCCGATGCCGCCCTTCTCGTTGACGAGGTCGATCGCGATCTGCGTGCCGATCGAGGAGGCCACCGATCCGCCGGCCGCGAACGGACCGGAGAGGTCGTAGATCACACCGATGCGGACGGCTTCGGCTTCAGCGCGCGCCCGCGTCCAGTCGAGGCCCATGACGGCGGCAGCGGCGGTCGTCTTCAGCAGCGCTCTGCGTGACGTCGGCATCGCGTTCCTCCCACAGAATGGTCGCTCGGAGCGACTGTGTTTTGTTTTTTTCGAAGTATTGAGAGGACGGGTCGGAAAGTCAACACGCCCCGGGACGCGGATGCCGCATCGCGGAGTTAGCCGAAAGGTGGAGGACCTCGTCCGATCAGGTGCCGACAGCGAGCGCGGCGCGCTGCTTGCGGAGCAGTGCGATGACGGACAGCGCGGTGATGACGCCGGTTCGCGGGTTCTCGGAGGGGATGTTCTCGATCGCCATCGAGAACCGCGCGGAATCGGAATCGACCTCGATGCGATGGGTGTTGCGCGTCACGGTCGGGTCGGCCCAGATCTCGATCATGGTCCGGTCGGGCCCGATGCCTGCGAGAGACAAGGCGACCGCGACGTTGAGGTTGGCGGGAAATCCCTTCGCCGCCTGGCGCGCCGACCCTTCGAACAATTTGAGCGGTTCGCGCAGTCCGTCGATGGCGATGTTGTTCTGCACGATGAACGGCGCGCCCTTGAGTCCGTCGATCGGCTTGCGCGTGACCATGCGGACGGAATGGATGACACCGCAGGCCGCGGCGTTGACGGCGTCCAGCCCGATCAGCGCGCCGGTCGGCACCAGGATCCGGCCGCCATGGGCCTTGGCCAGTGCGATCAGATCTTCATGGTCGAGCAGGGCGCCGGCAGAGAGCACGATCGTCGTTTTGCCGTGCATCACGACGGGCTCGACGATGGCGCGCAGGTTCTGGCTCGGCGCACACTCCACCACGATGTCGGCGGCCTCCCAAAGTCGTTCGACCGGCAGGATCTCCGGCCGCGCGCGCAGGCTTTCCAGAAACCCACGATGCTTGTCCCTGTCGCGAACGGCCACGGCGGCGAGCAGCATGCCGTCGATGCCGCGATCGAGTTCGCGCGCCAGCCGTGACCCGATCGATCCGAGGCCCGCGATCGCGACCCGCAGCTCCACCTGTTTCGTATCGGTCAAGGCCCGGCCCCCATCATCGAGAATGTCTGCCCGCAATAAGGCCCAGGACCGGCGCGGCACACAAGAGCCGGTTTCTCCACATGTTTCGGCGCGGCTCCGGTCGATCTGGCACCCCTTTTGCACTGCACAAAATCGAGCCTGACGGCGATGTCGGGCTCGTTGGTGTGACCTGAGATGGAGAGGCACTCGCGGTGAAATCAAAGGCAAATTGGCGAAATCAGACCATTCTTGCGGCGCTTGTTCCTGCAGTTCTTTTCGGCAGTCTGGTTCTGAAACCCCATGGCGCAGCGGCCCGCGATGTCGATGGTCGCTACGCCGACTCCCCGCTGCACGGCTGGTTCGAAAGCCTGCGCTCCGGCAAGGGCCCGTGCTGCTCGGACGCGGACGGAACCGCGCTGTCCGATGTCGACTGGCAAGCGCCTGGCCAGGCGGACAACAAGGGCGGCCACTATCGCGTGCGCATCGAGGGGCAGTGGTGGGACGTGCCGGACGAGGCCGTGATCACGGAGCCGAACCGGGCCGGCCGCACCATGGTCTGGCCGGTCTATTTTCGCGCGGTCGACACCTCGCTGCGGGTCGAGATCCGCTGCTTCATGCCGGGCACGATGACCTAGTCACCGCATCGGCCCGGCCAGCATCGTCGTGCCCGGCGGCGCGTTGCGACGCGGCCGCAGCCGGAACGCGAGCACGAGGAGGGCGATGCCGAACAGGATCGTGAAAACGCCCAGCGATGCGGTGAAGGCGACCGGTGCGATGCTCATTGCACGGATCAGCAGCGCGCCATAACAGACGACGGCGAAGCTCGCCAGGACAAGCCACCGCAGTTCGGCTGCGATGCCCTCCTGCCGTGTGGTCGCCAGCATCACCATCGGCAGCAACAGGCCGGCAACCAGCGTCCACGCGGCAACGATCGGCACAACGGGAAAGGTCGGCACCAGGAGGATGACGGCGCCGGCTTCGAGAACGACGGGGTCTCGCCACGACAAGACGGCGCGGCGCTCGTGCGAATGCAGGATGCGAAGCACAGTCAGCGCGACCACGAACACGGCCTCCAGCAACATCAGGGCCGCGGCCAGCATCGCGAATGGCAGCATCTCGTCCGCGGGCGTCGAGATCAGGATCACGCCGAGCAGGATTCCGAGAAGGCCGCGGATGGCAAGTCCCAGCGCACCGCGTGCACTCGTTGTCTCGGTGGCGGGGCGACCTTCGCCTTGCGGCAAAGCGGGCCCTCGCTGATCAGGGTCGTTCGCCATGCCTTGCCCTCCTCGATACATGCAGGGACTGCAGAGCAATGACCGTATACGGTCTTGCAGCAGACCGGCAAAAAGGCGGCGTGGATGGGGTAACTCTGCGGAGATCTGTCGTCGTCGGGTGATGAATCTGTGATAGCCTCGCGGGCACGGACTTTTGAGGAGACGGCCATGACGACATACACGGTCGGGCTAAAGCTCCGGGCGCGCACCAGGGCCGTCACGATCGAAGCCGAGGATGCCTTGGTGGCGGCGCTCAGGATCAAGCTCGACAATCCGGAGGCGCTCATCACCTATGTGCGCAAGGCGAACATGCGCGGCGACCGTCGTCATCCGCATGAAGCGCTGACGAAATAGGCGCAGGACGGCGGCCGCGCGTCAGCAGCTATGCCGGCGGACAAACGTGGCGTCGCGCGAGCGGTCAGTTCGGACACAGGGTTTTGAGGGCTGCGGGCCGATCACCACCTGTGAAGGATAGGGCAGGGCTGAGCGATAGGAGTTGCCGGCCAAAACGCCCGCCGCGCCAAGCCACGCGCTTGGCGGGTCGGCGGTAAAATTTCCCGGGAAGAAGCCGTTCGCGGTGAAGTCACGGCTGTCGTCACGATTGTCGTAGAACCAGCCGCTGGTATTGCCATAGCGCAGCGGACGGACGCCGAGATCCTGCGCGGATGAGGCGCTGGCGTGCAGCGCGGCCAGAAGAGTGGCGCCGATGATCGTGCGCGTAAACCTGGTCATGTGGCCATCCAAAAATCTCACGGCCGGATCGTCCCCCAATCGCCTTTCCATCCCGAGAGCCGTCCTTTGCGAAACTGCAGATAGAGCCCGTCACTGCGGCTTGCGAGCGCCGCGCCCTTGACGTCGGGAACCGCGAGCAGAAGTTCATCGCCGGGACGGCCGCGGACGTAGGACAACTGAACGCCGAGCGCGCGCGAGACCTCGTCGGGATTCATCCCAAACCTCAAGGCAATGTTCGGCGGCGTCAAAACCTGCTGCGCCTGCGCGGGCATCAGGAACGCAGCCGCCAGCGCCAGTGCTGCGCAACGCATCGTCATGCTGCCGAGGGAACGATCTATGTGCATCCGCAACCTCACTCGATCGACGCCAGCGTGCCGCCCGGCGTCCAGCCGCCGCCGAGCGCCTGGAACAGGCTGCTCGCCGCCAGTAGCTTGTTCAGGCGGACCGTCACCAGATTGTTTTCCGCGGTGAAGAGGGTCTGTTCGGTCTGCAGCACCGTGATGAGATTGACCGTCCCGCCGTTGAGCTGCTTTTCGGCGACGTCGAACGCCTGGCGCGACGCGTTCACGACGTCCTGCTGCAGGCGCTCCTGCTGCGTGAATTTCTGGAGCGCAATGAGCGCCTTCTCGACATCGGCGAAAGCGGACAGCACGGCCTTGCGATAGGCCTGCAGGTTCTGGAGCTGCACGCCCTTGGCCTGCTTGAGCTGGCTCTCCAGCAGGAAACCATCGAAGATCGGTTGCGTGAGGCTCGCCGTCAGTGTGTAGAACCAGGCGCCCGGCGTGAACAGCGAGGCCAGCGCGGCGCTCTGGAAACCGGTCGTGCCGGTCAGCTGGATCTGCGGAAAGAATGCCGCGCGTGCCGACTCGACGCTGAAATTGGAGGCGGCAAGCTGCGCTTCGGCCTGCCGGATATCCGGCCGCTGATAGAGCAGTTCCGACGGCAGCCCCGGCGTCACCCGCGGCACCGCGATGCTGCGCGTCGAGCCGCCATGCACCGCGAATTTCTCCGGCGCACGGCCGACCAGCAGCGCCAGCGCCGCGATGTTTTGGCCGACCGTTACTTCGAGCGGAGGAATGGCGGCGCGCTGCGTCGCCGCCAGTGCTTCCTGTTGCGACACGTCGAGCTGCGAGGCCGTGCCGCCATTGAACTGCTTCTTGATCAGATCGAGGATGCGCTGGGAGGCGGCCAGATTGTCCCGGGTGACACGCAACTGGTCCTGCGCGGCGAGAACCTGGAAATAGGTGTTGGCGACCGTAACGATCGCCGTCAGCGTCACCACCTCGCGATTGTATCTGGCGGCGCTGGCATTCTCCTCGGCCGAGTAAAGCGCGGCGCGGTTCTTGCCCCAGAAGTCGAGCAGGTAGCTCGCGGTCAGTCCGGTCTGGAAGGTGTTGAAGGTCGTACCGCCGATCCCCTGGCCGCTGACGACACTGTTGGCGCTGCTCTGCTTCTGACGCTCGGCGTTGGCATTGCCGGTCAGGGTCGGCAGCAGCGCAGCACCGGATACTCCGACTTGTGCGTCGGCCTGGATGATCTCGGCGATCGCAACGGCGATATCGAGGTTATGAAGCTGCGCCGCATACATCAGCGCGGTCAGCTCGCTGGAACGAAAGCCGCGCCACCAGTCGACCGCAGGAACGGCCGCGTCGGCGCCGCCCTTGGGTGTCGAGCGATAGCTGTCGGCGATTTCCAGATTGAGGTCGGGCCTTTCGCTGCCGATGATACAGCCGGATAGCGTCGGGCTTGCGGCGAGCGCGAACAGGGTGAAAGCCGCGCGCAGCCCGCTACCGCCGCGTGGCGACATGCGCCGGACACGGCTCAGCGTTTGCCTGAACGAATAGGCTGGTGGTGGTGCTCGCATCTACTCGCCCGGTTGTAGTGAAGGCCCGGGCCCATGAGTCGCCGCATTGCCCTGCAGACGTTGGCTCCAGAGGCGGAACCTGTCCAGATACAAATAGATCACAGGTGTGGAATAAAGTGTCAGTGCCTGGCTCAGGATCAGTCCTCCCACGATCGCGATGCCGAGCGGCTGGCGCAGTTCGCCGCCCTCGCCAAAACCGATGGCAAGCGGCAGGGCGCCGAGCAGGGCGGCCATGGTTGTCATCATGATCGGCCGGAAGCGTAACAGGCAGGCTTCGCGGATCGCGTCGAGCGGATCCATGTTCCGCTTGCGCTCGGCCTCGAGCGCGAAGTCGATCATCATGATGGCGTTCTTCTTGACGATACCGATCAGCAGGATGACGCCGATCAGCGCCATGATGCTGAACTCGGTCTTGAATGCGATCAGCGCCATGAGCGCACCGACGCCCGCGGACGGCAGCGTCGACAGGATGGTCAGGGGATGGATGTAGCTCTCATAGAGCACGCCGAGCACGATGTAGATCGTGACCAGCGCGGCGAGAATGAGGAATGGCTGGTTGCTCAGGGAATCCTGAAACGCCTTTGCCGTGCCCTGGAAGGTGCCACGGATCGTGGCCGGCACGCCGAGCCGGTTCGTCGTCGCTTCGATGGTGGCGACTGCCTGGCTCAGCGAGACGTTGGGCGCGAGGTTGAAGGAGATCGTGGTGGCGACCAGCAGGCCCTGGTGATTGACCGCAAGCGGCGTAGCGCCCTGGCTGAAATGCGCGACCGCCGAGAGCGGGATCATCGTCTCCTGCCTGGTCGAGACGGCCGCTCCCGTCGACGCCGCGCCCTTGCCGGTCTGGCCGATCGAGTTGTTGGCGAGGTTTCGCGCGGCTTGCGCGTTTGCGGCCGCCGCTGATGTCGATGAGGCCGCCGCCGAGACCACCGTGCCGGCCACCGCGTTGGTCGCCTGCGAGCCGCCGACCGACCCGCCCGAGGTGGAGACATAGACGTCGTTCAGCGTCTCCGGGCTCTGCCAGTAGCGCGGCGCCACCTCCATGATGACGTGATACTGGTTGCGCGCGACGTAGATGGTCGAGACCTGGCGCTGGCCGAACGCGTCATAAAGCGTGTTGTCGATCTGGCTCACGGTGACGCCTAGCCGCGCCGCGGCGTCGCGGTCGATCGTGACGTCGGATTCCAGCCCCTTGTTCTGCTGGTCGCTGTTGACGTCGGCAAGCTGTGGATCGCGCTGCAGGGCGGCGGCGATTTTCGGCGACCATTCGTTGAGCTCGTCCAGCGAGGCGCCTTGCAGCGTGTACTGATATTGCGCGTTGCTGGCGCGGCCGCCGACGCGGATGTCCTGCACCGCCTGCAGGAACAGCGTCGCGCCGGGAACCACCGCCATCTGCCGTCGCAAGCGCGCGATCACGGCATCCGCGCTGGCTTTGCGTTCGCGCATGGGCGTGAGCGAGACGAACATGAAACCGGAATTGGTCTGGCCGCCGCCGGTGAAGCCGGCCACGGTCTCGACCGCCGGGTCCTTCTTGATGATCGAGACAAACTGCGTGAGCTTCTGCTGCATGAGCTGGAACGAGATGCTCTGGTCGGCCTGGATGCTCCCGACGATCCGTCCGGTGTCCTGCTGCGGGAAAAAGCCTTTTGGAATGGCGCCGTAGAGATAGAAGTTGAGGCCCAGGACGGCGGCCAGTATCAGCATCACGGTGCGCGGGTGTTCCAGTGCCGATGTCAGCGTCCGGCGATAGAAACCGAGCATCGCGTCGAATACATATTCGCTCGCCCGGTAGAGCCGGCCGTGGCCGCCGGTGTCATGCCGGAGCAGCACCGCGCACATCATCGGCGTGGTCGACAGCGAGATCGCGAGCGAGATCATGATCGAGATCGAGATCACCATCGCGAATTCGCGGAACAGGCGGCCGACGATGCCGCCCATCAGCAGAATCGGGATGAACACCGCGATCAGCGAGATGCTCATGGAGAGCACGGTGAAGCCGACCTCGTTGGCGCCCTTCAGCGCCGCCTGCAGCGGCGACAAGCCCTGCTCGATGTAGCGGGTGACGTTTTCCAGAACCACGATGGCGTCGTCGACGACGAAACCGGTCGCCACCGTCAGGGCCATCAGCGACAGGTTGTCGAGGCTGTAGCCGACCAGGTACATGACGCCGAACGTTGCGACCAGCGAGACGGAGACCGCCACCACCGGGATGAGCGTCGCACGCAGATTCCGCAGGAACGCGAACACCACGATGATGACGAGCGCCACGGCGAGCACGAGCGTCCGCTCGACGTCCTGCAGCGAGGTGCGAATCGTGGTCGAGCGGTCGACCCCGAGGGTGATATCGATGGCCGGCGAAATCGAGGCCTTGAGGAATGGCATCAGCTCCTTCACGGCGTCGACCGTCGAGATGATGTTGGCGCCGGGCTGCCTGTAGAGAATGATGAGGACGGCCGGTTTGCCGTTGGCGAGCCCGGCATTCCGCAGGTTTTCGACGCCGTCGGTGACCTCGCCGACGTCGGACAGGTGCACCGCCGCGCCGTTGCGGTAGGCGACGATCAGCGATTTGTAGTCGTCGGCCTTGTTGGCCTGGTCATTGGAATAGATCTGGTAGCGCTGCTCGCCGACGTCGATGCCGCCTTTCGGGCTGTGGGCGTTGGCGCTGGACAGCGCGGCGCGCACATCCTCGAGGCCAATGCCGTATTTGTAGAGCGCGGACGGAATCAGGTCGATACGCACCGCTGGCAGCGAGCTGCCGCCGACCACGACCTCGCCGATGCCTTCGACCTGTGACAGTTTTTGCGCAAGCACGGTGGAAGCGGCATCATAGAGATCGCCGCGGGTCGCGGTGTCGGAGGTCAGCGTCAGGATCAGGATCGGCGCGTCCGCCGGGTTGACCTTCTTGTAGGTCGGGTTGCTTCTGAGACTGGTCGGCAGGTCGGCGCGGGCGGCATTGATCGCGGCCTGCACGTCCCGCGCGGCGCCGTTGATGTCGCGGTTCAGGCCGAACTGTAGCGTGATACGCGCCGAGCCGACCGAGCTCTGCGAAGTCATCTCGGTGACGTCGGCGATCTGGCCGAGATGACGCTCCAGCGGGCTTGCGACGGTCGTGGCGACGTCCTGGGGGCTGGCGCCCGGCAAGGTCGCCTGCACCGAAATGGTTGGGAAGTCCACCTGCGGCAGCGGCGAGACCGGCAGCTTGAAGAAGGCGACCACACCCGCGGCCGCGAGCCCGAACGTCAGCAGCGTGGTTGCGACCGGCCGGCGGATGAAGGGTGTCGACGGGTCCATGGCTAGTGCGGCCCGCTCGGCTGGCGAGCGTCGTCAGCGCCGCCTGCGAGCCGGTTCGCCAGCCGGTCGAACCAGAGATAGATCACCGGTGTCGTGAACAGCGTGAGCAACTGGCTGACCAGGAGGCCGCCGACGATGGAAATGCCGAGGGGATGCCGCAGCTCCGAACCGGCGCCGGTGCCGACCATCAGCGGCAGGGCACCGAGCACCGCGGCCATCGTCGTCATGATGATCGGGCGGAAGCGCAGCAGGCAGGCCTGATAGATCGCGTCGCGCGGCGTCCTGCGTTCGTTACGCTCGGCGTCGAGCGCGAAGTCGATCATCATGATCGCGTTCTTCTTGACGATGCCGATCAAGAGAATGATGCCGATGATCGCGACGATGGTCAGGTCCTGGCCGGCCGCTATCAGTGCCAGCAGCGCGCCGATGCCCGCCGACGGCAGCGTCGACAGGATGGTCAGGGGATGGATGAAGCTCTCATAGAGCACGCCGAGCACGATGTAGACCGTGACGATCGCGGCCATGATCAGGAACAGCTGGTTGGACAGCGAGGACTGGAAGGCGAGTGCCGCGCCCTGAAAGCTGGTGATCACGCCGAGCGGCTGGCCGATGTCGATCTGCGCCTGCTTGACGGCAGTGACCGCTTCGCCGAGCGAAGCGCCCGGCGCCAGGTTGAACGACACGGTCGCGGAGGGAAACTGGCCGAGATGCGACACCTGCAGCGGCGCGGTCTCCTCCCGCATCTTCGCCATCACCGCGAGCGGAACCGGAGTCGAACCGACCGAGGAGGGGAGATAGATGTCCTTCAGCGACTGCAGCGAGTTTTGCAGCGCCGGATCGGCTTCGAGGATCACCCGATACTGGTTGGAATTGGTGAAGATGGTCGAGACGATGCGCTGGCCATAGGAATCGTAGAGCGCGTTGTCGACGGTCGCAGGTGTGATGCCGAAGCGGGCGGCCTGATCGCGGTCGATCTCGACGAACACGGACAGGCCCTGCGCCGAGATGTCGCTCGCCACGTCGCTGAACTGCGGCAGCGTCCGCAGCTTGTCCACCAGCTTTGGGGTCCATTCGGCGAGCTGCGCCGGATCGGCATCCATCAGGATGAACTGATATTGCGTCTTGCTGACCGTGCCCTCGATGGTGAGATCCTGCACCGGCTGCATATAGAGCGTAACGCCGGTCAGCGCTGAGGTCGCGGCCCTGATCCGCTGCATGACGGTCGCAATGTCCGACTTGCGCTCGTCATGCGGCTTCAGGTTGATCAGGATGCGGCCGTTGTTCAGCGTGGTGTTGGTGCCGTCGACGCCGATGAAGGACGAGAGACTCTCGACCTCCGGGTCCTTCAGGATGATGCTGGCGAGCTGCTGCTGGCGTTCCGCCATGGCGGCGTAGGACACCGATTGCGGCGCCTCCGAAATCGCCTGGATGACGCCGGAGTCCTGCAGCGGAAAGAATCCCTTGGGGATGACGATGTACAGGTAGGCGGTGAGGCCGAAGGTGGCGAGCGCGATCAGCAGCACGAAGGTCTGGCGATCGAGTACCCAGCGCAGCATGACGGCGTAGATGTCGATGATGCGGTCGAAACCCACGCGGCTCCAGCGCTGCAGCGCGTTCTCATGCGCATCCGTTTCGGGCCGCAGCAGTTTTGCGCAGGCCATCGGCACCAGCGTCAGCGACACCACGGCGGAGATCAGGATCGTGACCGACAAAGTGATTGCAAATTCGCGGAACAGGCGGCCGACCACGTCGCCCATGAACAGCAGCGGGATCAGCACGGCGATCAGCGACACCGTCAGCGAGATGATGGTGAAGCCGATCTGCTCGGAGCCGCGCAGCGCGGCCTGCAGCGGCGACATGCCCTCCTCGATGTAGCGCGAAATGTTCTCGATGACGACGATGGCGTCATCGACGACAAACCCCGTGGCGATGGTCAGCGCCATCAGCGAGAGATTGTTGAGGCTGAAGCCGAACAGGTACATTGCGCCCAGCGTGCCGACCAGCGACAGCGGCACGGACAGGCTCGGGATCAGCGTGGCGCGGGTCGAGCGCAGGAACACAAAGATTACCAGCACGACCAGGATGACGGCGAGCGACAATTCGTACTCGACGTCGCGCACCGAGGCGCGAATCGTGACGGTGCGGTCGGTCAGGATCGAAAGATCGATCGCGGCCGGCAATGTCGCCTGCAATTGCGGCAGCAGCGCCTTGATGCCATCGACCACGGAGATCACGTTGGCCCCGGGCTGGCGCTGGATGTTGAGGATGATCGCCGGCGTCTCGTTCATCCAGGCGCCGAGCTTGTCGTTCTGGGCGCCGTCGACGACGTCACCGACATCGGAGACGCGCACCGGCGAGCCGTTCTTGTAGGCGACGATCAGCGAGCGATAGTCGCTGGCATTGCGGATCTGGTCGTTGGCGTTGATGGTGTAGGCACGCATCCCGCCGTCGAAATTGCCCTTGGGCGTGTTGACGTTGGCGTTGCCGAGCGTGGTGCGCAAATCGTCGATGTTGAGGCCGTAGGCGGCGAGCTTGCGGATGTCGGCGCGGATCCGCACCGCCGGACGCTGCCCGCCGCTGAGGCTGACGAGGCCGACACCGGGGAGCTGCGAGATTTTTTGCGCGAGGCGGGCATCGACGAAATCCTCGACCTGCGTCAGCGGCATGGTTTTCGAGGTCAGGCCGAGCGTGAGGATCGGCGCGTCGGCCGGATTGACCTTTGCGTAGATCGGTGGCGCGGGCAGATCCGAGGGCAGGAGGTTGCCGGCGGCATTGATCGCGGCCTGCACCTCCTGTTCGGCGATGTCGAGCGAGATGGAGAGGCCGAATTGCAGGGTGATCACGGAGGCGCCGGCCGAACTCACCGAGCTCATCTGGTTGAGGTTCGGCATCTGGCCGAACTGCACCTCGAGCGGCGCAGTCACCGACGACGTCATCACGTCCGGGCTGGCGCCGGGATAGAAGGTCTGCACCTGGATGGTCGGATAGTCGACCTCGGGCAGGGCGGCGACGGGAAGGAAGTGGAATGCCAGCATGCCCGAGAGCATGATGGCGATCATCAGAAGCGTCGTCGCCACAGGCCGCAGGATAAACGGCTGTGACGGGTTCATTGCTGCTGTCCGTCCTGGGAACGCCGCTTCTTGCCGCTGCCCGGTCCACCCGGGACGCCGTCACCGGCCTTGCCTGGACCGGTATCGGCGGCTTTTGCCGCGTCGGCCGGATTGCCTGCTTCGCCCTCAATGCGCACGATGACCTTGGCGCCCTCGCGAAGCTTGTCGGCGCCGTCGATCACGACGCGGTCGCCGACATCGAGGCCCGACAGCACCTCGACGCGATTGCCATCGATCACCCCGAGCTTCACGGGGCGCACGGACACCGTGCTGTCGCTGCCAACGAGATAGACGAAGGTGCCGGGCACGCCGCGCTGAACGGCGGCGGTCGACATCGTCACCGCGTCCTTGTGGGTATCGAGCAGCAGACGCACATTGACGAACTGGTTCGGAAACAGCGTTCGGGTGTCGTTCGGAAAGGTCGCACGCAGCTTGATCGTTCCGGTGGTCGGATCGATCTGGCTGTCGAAAGTCTGCAGGGTGCCGTCGGCAAGTTTTGTTGCGCCGCTGCGGTCGAGCGCCGTCACGGGCAGCGTGGCGCCGGCCTGCAGGCGTTTCGAGATCGCCGGCAGATTGTCTTCCGGCACTGTGAAGAGCACGCTGATCGGCGCAATCTGCGTGATCACGACCAGGCCATTGGCATCGCCCGCCGTCACATAGTTGCCCTGGTCGACCAGGCGCAGGCCGACGCGGCCGTCGAGCGGCGAGACGATTTTGGTGTAGGCCAGATTGACCTCGGCCGCCTTGACCAGCGCGCGGTCGGCCTCGACCGTGCCCTCGTCCTGCGCGACCAGTGCGGTCTGGGTATCCAATTGCTGGCGCGGCACGGCATTTTGCGCAGCGAGGCCCTGGTAGCGCGTGAGATCAACCTGCGCGCCCTTCAACAGCGCTTCATCGCGCGCGAGTTGTCCACGCTGCTGCGCCAGCGCCGCCTCGTACGGCCTCGCGTCGATCTCGGCGAGCGGGTCGCCTTTCTTGACCTCGTCGCCTTCCTTGAACGCCACCTTGATCAGATAGCCGCTGATCTGCGTGCGGACGGTCACGGTAGCCAGAGATGTCACCGTGCCCAGCGCGTTGAGATTGATCCCGATGTCGCCTTTGCCCACGGTCTCGGGGACGATCGACATCGGTCCGCCGCCGCCGCGTCCGCCGCCCGGGGGACCGGATTGCTGCTGAGCCGTCTGCTGGCGCGTCCACCAGACGACGCCAGCGATCAGCAGCAGCACGATGATCGTGGTCAGGACGAACCCCTTGCGCGATCGCGGCTTGGCCGGCGCAGGCTTTATGGTGCGGACTTCAGTCGGCGGTTTGAGCGGTTGATCCATAAGACGTGCCAGAGCTACCCCGTTGAAGCCGAGAAATCATCACCCAGTTTACCCCGGGCGGATCACGTCCGAATACCCCAACAGCGAACATTTGAAATTGTTGCCTTGCCCTTGTCTCATTAATATTCGGAAAGAATGGCGGACGAAGGCCATAACGCGGCCTGCTTCGCATACCTGCGTGCATCTGCCGTACACGAATACGATCACGGCGTTGCGATCACCACGCATGGGTTGTTCGAGACCAATAGACTTACCCGCCGCGGACAGAGAGTCGGTCGATCCCGTCGAGCTTTTCATTGGTCGAGCGCGTCGAGATTTCGGCGAGCTGCGGTTTGTTCGGCGACGAATCGGGATCACGTGCGAAACGCGAGCATGGAGTCAGTTGAGCGCGAACCGGCCGTTGCTGGCGCCATGCACCGTGACGAACTCGGCGAACTGCGTCATCGTTGCTGTCCTCTCTCGGCAGCCAAGTGTCGCTATCCTTCCCGATCGCCCGCTCCGGCGTCCCGCAGTGGCGCGCGGCTGAGCTCATTGGCGGCGGCGATGGCTTTGCGCAATAGCCGCATGAACTCCCCGGCTTCCGTGTCGGTCAGGCCGCGCAGCATGATCCGCTGCGCCTGCTCGACGGCCGGCATGATCGCGCGCAACGTCGTCTCGCCCGCCTCGGTGATGTGCAGAGCGCGGGCGCGCCGGTCGCGCGGGCTCGCCCGGCGAACCACAAGACCCTTCTGCACCAGCCGATCCACCACGCCGGTGATGGTGGTCCGATCATAGGCGATCACGCCGGCAAGGGTCACCTGATCGAGCCCCGGATTGGTGCTGATCGCCGCCAGCGCCGCGTATTGTACCGGCGTGAGGTCGAAACCGGCGCCCTCGACCTCGGACAGGAACACCGCAACGGCGATCTGCTGGAACCGGCGCACCAGGTGGCCGGGCATCTCGTTGTTGTCTTTCACAAACCTCTCCGTGGCGGTCGAGACTTGACTAGTATACTGATCATCAGCATACTGAGCAATATCAAAGACGCCGCTGGTCGGTACGGTCCGGACGGGAGGAGTGGTCTCATGCAGTTTCATCTGAATGGCTTTGAGCCGGGCGACCCCGAAATCTCCGACCCCGCGGAGCGTCTGCGTGGCTCCGGGGCATCCGGCCCTGTCCCCGCGGAGGTCGATGTCCTGATCGTCGGCTGCGGACCGGCGGGTCTGAACCTTGCGGCCCAGCTCTCCCAGTTTCCCGACATCAAAACCTGCATCGTCGAGCAGAAGGGCGGCCGGCTGCTGCTCGGCCAGGCCGACGGCATCGCCTGTCGCACCATGGAGATGTTCCACGCCTACGGCTTTGCCGAACACGTCGCGAAGGAGGCCTGCTGGATCAATGAGACGACGTTCTGGAAGCCCGACGACCGGCAGCGCGATCACATCGTCCGCAGCGGCCGGGTGCAGGACGTCGAGGACGGGCTGTCGGAATTTCCCCACGTCGTTCTGAACCAGGCGCGGGTGCATGATTTCTTCCTCGATGTGATGCAGAAGTCGCCAACCAGGCTCGAGCCCTACTATGGACGGCGCGTCCAGGATGTCCGGATCGATCTCGCGGGCAACGCGGACCACGCGGTGACCGTCAGGCTGGAGCGGCTCGATGGTGCACATGCCGGCGAGATCGAGACCGTGAGGGCGCGCTATCTGGTCGGTTGCGACGGCGCACGCAGCACGGTGCGGAGGGCGACCGGCCGCGAGCTCCATGGCGATTCCGCCAACCATGCCTGGGGCGTCATGGATGTGCTGGCCGTCACCGATTTTCCCGACATCCGCTTCAAGTCGCTGATCCAGTCGGCCAGCGACGGCAGCATCATCGTCATCCCCCGCGAAGGCGGCTATCTCGTGCGCCTGTATGTCGAGCTCTCAAGGCTCGATGCCGGCGAGCGGGTTGCAAGCCGCAACATCACCGCGGATGATCTGATCGCGCAGGCGCGGCGGATCCTAAAGCCCTATACGCTCGAGGTGAAGGAGATCCCCTGGTGGTCGGTCTACGAGATCGGCCAGCGCCTCACCGACAAGTTCGACGACGTGCCGGACGGCGAAACCGGGACCCGGCTGCCGCGCGTCTTCATCGCCGGCGATGCCTGCCATACCCACAGCCCGAAAGCGGGGCAGGGCATGAACGTCTCCATGCAGGACACCTTCAATCTCGGATGGAAGCTCGCGGCCGTGCTGCGGGGGCGATGTGCGCCGCAACTGCTGCACAGCTACTCGGCGGAACGGCAGGCGGTCGCCAGGGAGCTGATCGACTTCGATCGCGAATGGGCCAAAATCCTCGCCTCGCAGGCCAAGGAAGGCGGCAAAGGCGCAGACCCGGCCGCGACCCAAAACTACTTCGTCAGACATGGGCACTACACCGCGGGCACCGCCACGCACTATCGTCCGTCGATCATCAGCGGCGAACCGGTCCACCAGCATCTGGCGACGGGATTCGTCATTGGCACGCGCTTTCATTCCGCGCCGGTGATCCGGCTTGCCGACGCCAAGCCGGTTCACCTCGGCCATGTCGTCAAGGCGGATGGCCGCTTCCGGATTGTTGCCTTTGCAGGCCGCGAGGATCCCGCTGCGCCCGACTCCGCGATGCGCGTCCTCTGCAACTTTCTCAGCCTGAGCGCGGAGTCTCCGCTCAAACGATACACGCCGTCAGCCGCGGACATCGACTCCGTGATCGACGTCCGTGCGGTGTTCCAGCAGGGCCATCGCGAACTCGCGATCGAGACCCTTCCTGCGCTTCTGCTGCCGCGGAAGGGGCGCTATGGGCTTTGCGACTATGAGAAGGTGTTTTGTTCCGATCTCAGAGATGGCCAGGACATCTTTGCGATGCGCGGCATCGATCCGGCCAGAGGGTGCATGGTGATCGTGCGACCGGACCAATATGTCGCCCATCTGCTGCCGCTGGATGCCCATGCCGCGCTTGCTGCCTTCTTCGACGGCTTCATGCTGCAGGCGGAGGACAGCGCGCGCATGGCGGCCGCGCTTCCGGCCTAGCTAGCCTGCTTTTTGCGACATGTGCCGGTGGTCTCATGGAAAGAAACCGGCGGCCGCGCGTTAGTTCGGCGGAGGGCGCACGGCGGGTGATGGAGCATGACCTCTTTCAAGGCGGCTACGGTGCGATGTGGAGGGCATGGCGGCGCCGGCCTGATCCTGCAGCTGCTGCTTGTTGCATGCGGCGGCCTGATGGCCTGCGCGCCGGCGAGTGCCGGCGAGCTAAGCGCGGAGCGCATCAACACGGCTGAGTTCAGCGGCAAACCGCCGCCGGCCGACGAGGTTTCGCCGCTCGGAGTGCGCCTGCAGGTGCTGCTCGCGCGCGCCCATTTTTCGCCGGGCGAGATTGATGGCAAGTTCGGTGAGAACGCGAAAAAGGCGCTGCGCGCGTATGCCGAGGCGGAGCGGCTTTCGACGGCCGATCGGGTCACGCGCGAGATCTGGCAGAAACTTCGCAGCGATGACCGCCCCGTGCTCACCACCTACGACGTCGCGGAAAAGGATGTCGCCGGCCCCTTCCTGGCGAAACTGCCCGCCAGAATGGAGGACATGAAGCAGCTCGAACGGCTCAATTACACCAGCGCGCGCGAAGAGCTCGCCGAGCGCTTCCACATGAGCGAACAGCTTTTGGCCGCGCTCAATCGGCATCAGTCATTTGACCGCGCCGGCACGCGACTGGTGGTGGCCGATCTCGTGAGCGGCGAAAGCGGCGTTGCACAGGCGGATCGGGTCGAGGTGGACAAGGTCCGGCAGACCGTCAAGGTGTTCGATACGTCGAACCATATGATCGATTTTTTCCCGGCGACCGTTGGGAGCGAGGACAAGCCGTCGCCTGCGGGCACACTCAAGGTCACCAGCATCGATCACGACCCCAACTATCGTTACAATCCGAAATATCACTTCAAGGGGGTGCACGCGACCTCCCCGTTCACGATCCGCCCGGGGCCCAACAGTCCCGTTGGCACGGTCTGGATCCAACTCCCAGGGGAGGGATATGGCATCCACGGTACGCCCGATCCCGGCAAGGTGAGCAAGGCGCAGTCCCATGGCTGTGTGCGCCTGACCAACTGGGATGCGGAGCGACTGGCAAGCGAGGTGAAGAAGGGCACGCCGGTTGCATTCGTGGACGGCTCAAGCTGACGGGCGCCGCGCACGGTATCGTCGCGGGATCAATTGATGCTGTAGCGCGGGATCGGCGGCACGCCGAATTGCTGCACATAACTGCACCGGAACGCCGCAACGCTCGGGAAGCCGCATTGCAGGGCGACGCACTCGACCGAATTTCCGGAGAAAACGCGCAGCTGCAGCCGCGCCATTTGAAGGCGAACACGCTCCAGATATTGCTGCGGCGTGCAGCCATAACGGAAGCGGAAATACCAGATGACGCTGCGGGCGCTGACGTCGGAAATATCCGCGAGCGTTTCCAGGGTGAGCGGTTCGGCGTAATGCGCGACCAGATATTGTTCGACGCGCCCGAGCTGTACCATCGAGGGAGCCGCGGGCTGCTGCTCCGCGGCGAGCACTTCCCGGCTGAAGCAGGTGAATAGTCGCAGGCTGATCTCGTCGAGCGAGCTGACGGCCAAATTCGGCAAGAACCCATCTCCGACCTTCTCCACCTCAGCCGTGACCTGGAAGATGGTCCGGCGAAGGTCTTCGGCGCCACGCGGATCCGCCGCCGAAGGCTGCAGGAGATCGAGCGCCTGACGATCCGATCCAAGATAGGCCGAAAGCTTGCGTTGCAGCGTCGCAGTGGGAATGCGCACGGCCAGATCTTCGAGCTTGGCGGCATGGCGCCCATGCCAGCGCCGCCCCGCAGGGATCAGGCAACCGGCCCTGGACGCGGCGATTTCGGACGTTTCTCCCTCGAGCAGGACCGCGCTGCCTTGGCGCATCTGATAGATCAGTCGCGTGTAATCGGCGGCTTCGAAGCTGACGGCAATCGGTGCGTCGTATCTGCCATGCGTCAATGCGCCGTCGTCGAGCCGAGCCAGACTGGCCACGAACTCGCTTGCCGCGCCGGCGCCGGGCAGGTCGACGCTGCGGCCGCGGGAGTACTCGATCCAGGCGGCTTCGATCTCGTTCACATCGCTGGTTTCAATCAGGCGATAGGATGCGAGCATGGCTTGCCAAGAGCATTCGTGCAGCTCTGAGTTTAATCACGTTCCCGTCCCCCCAACAATCTCCCCTTCGGCGACCTGAACGCGCCGTTTGCGCTTTGTCCTGTGGTTTTTCGGTACCGGCCTCGGAGCCCAACGATTGGCGACACCAATCGTTCGATCCGGCGTGCTTATCAGGAGTGCCCGTGGTTTGGGCATGTGCGCGCATGAACCTGGACATGTGCACGTATGAACAAGGCAGCGGTTAACCACGCATCCGATTCTACCGCACCGCCATAGTTTCGCCGCTACTGCTACTGATGGCGATGCGTCCGCATGAGCGCCGCCGACCGAAGTCACGACCTGCGTGTCAGCGGCGCGTTCCGCCTCGGCATCGGACGCGATTGATGAGACGAAGAGGAGTCCATTTTGAACGTTTTCAAGTGCGTGGCTGGTGGGGTGCTGTTGATGGGCCTGCTGGCAACCGCCGCGATTGCCCAGGAGGCAACACTCATCGGCGAGGTCAAGAAGATCGACGAGAGCAGCGGAAGCATCACGTTGAAGCACGGTCCTGCTCCAAGCCTCGGCTTCAAGGAAGACGTGACCATGGTCTATGAGGTCAGGGACCGCGCCATGCTGAAGCAGGTCAAGGTCGGCGACACGGTCAAGTTCGACGCGGAGAGCGGTGACAGCGGCTTCACGGTCACGAAGCTGCAGAAGGGCAGGTAGCAGCGCGCAGGATACATCCTGCATCTTGCATGCGGGCGCAGTGGAGAGGACGCCGCCGCGTCCGTGGCTATCGATCCCAGCGAGGTTTCAAGCAGTAGGACGCGCCATCCAAGGGCCTGATCTTCTCCCTCCCGCCGCCTTGTTTCTGACAAGCCGGACTGGAGGGTTGGGCCGGGGGTAGAACGGAAAGCCCGCCGCGTTCCGGCAGGCGGTGTTCGACGGTGAGCGCCATGGAAGTCAGTTTGACCCCCACATTCGGCCAGCGGCTGGCGAGCCTGTTCAGGCTCCTGGTGATGACGGCGATCTTCACGACGATCGGGGCCATCGGCATCAATCTCTGGCACGCCTACAGCGAACCGGCGAGGCTTGCCCTTGCCGAGCTGGTCCCGCGGGTGACATCGGTCATGCTGCCCGGGCGCGACCAGGCCGCCGCCGCGATGGCGGTGCCGTCCGCGGACGCGACGAGTTCGATGCAGGGCAGTCAGGCGGGCACCGACGGCGCCGCGCTGCCCGAGGATGTGGCGCAGCTCCTGCGATCGCTGGCGCGCGATGTTGCCGCGATGGGACAGGACATCGCCGAGCTCAGAGAGCGCATGGGTCGCCTTTCGACCGGCCAGGACCAGATTGCGCGCGATGTCGCCAGGATCCGTCAGACAGGCCCGCGGGCCGACGTGCGCTCGGCCATGGCGGCCGCGCCGCCACCAGGCCCGCCTGCAGCGACCGACCCGCGCAGGCCCTTGACGCCGCCGCCGAGCCCGCGCCCGCGTTAGCGTGCGAGACCGCCGCCGTTACGTCGCATGCAGTCCTCCTCGCGTTTCGATCGTCGTCCTTGAACGGCTTGTCCGAGCTGCGCTCGCGCCATGAGTCGGACCGCGTCCATTCGAATCCGCTTTTTCAACAGGCCGTGTCTCTACGATCTTTCGTCGCTCCAGGGCGCGCGCCATCCTGTCTGGCATCGTTCTTGCTCCAGGCAGTGTAAGGTGTGTTGACGGCGGCTTGTTCATGCGACGGACCGCGGGACTTTGCGGTGGTGCCGTCAGCATGGGTGTTGCCGTTCGCGCTCCTCTGCTTGCTATCCAGAGGATCCAACGCAAATGACTGCGCCCGACCAATCGAGTGCGCCTTGCCGAAACGGCGTGATCGCAGTGGTGTTTGTTACAGTTCTTCTCGGTGCTCGCGTCCTGGCACTTGATCCGGCAAAGGCCCGCGATCTCGACGGCCGCTTCGCCAATTCTCCGCTTCACGGCTGGTTCGAGGGCCTGCGTTCAGGCAAGGGGCCTTGCTGCTCCGATGCCGATGGACGGTCGTTGTCGGATGTCGACTGGGAATCGAAGGACGGTCACTATCGCGTCTACATCAATGGCGAGTGGTGGGACGTTCCGGACGAAGCTGTCATCAAGGAGCCTAACCGGGCTGGCCGGACCATGGTATGGCCGGTCTATTACAGCCCGCAGGGAGGGCCGCTCCGGATCGAGATCCGCTGCTTCATGCCGGGCAGCATGACATGATGGAATGATCGCTGGTGGCTACCGACGCGCCTCGCCGGCGGGAACCACAAAGACCTGGCCGGGGTAGATCAGGTTGGGATTGCGGATCTGCTCCTTGTTCGCCTTGAAGACTGTCGCATAACGCGTGCCGGCGCCGAGCGCCCGTTGGCTGATGCGCCACAGGCTGTCGCCGCGGGAGACGGTGATGGTCGCAATCTTCGACACCACCACAGCCGACGGCGAGGTTGCGTCTGGGGCTGTTGCGGTCGCCACGGCCGCCGAATGCGGCTCGGTTGCCGCAGCCGGATCCGGCGTCACGGGGGCCGGCATCTGCGTGTGCACGGACGCGGTGGTCGCGACCTCGGGAACGCTGAATGGCGCTTCGGCGCGCGCACGCACCTTTCCTGAATTCGAATCCATCTCGTCGAGCCTGACCTGATAATTGCCGGGCGCGACGCCCTGATTGATCGTGACGGCGAAACGTCCCTCGGCATCGGCGGTCACGGGTGCGACGAAGCTGTCGTTCAGATAAAGCCTCACCGTCGCACCGGGACGTGCATGGCCGCTCACATGCGCCTTGCCATTCGGCTCAACATCGACCGCGTCGACAGCCACGGCGCTTGCCGCGGGCGCTGCGGGCTGTGACAACACGACGGTCGGGCGGTCCGGGGTCATCAGCGCGACCATCGGCTTGTCGTCGGCGGCCGGCTGGAGCGCCACCGCAACGCTCTGTCTCGACGTGACCTCCTTGCCGTCCGGCTGCTTCGCACGCAATGTGAGGTCGTACGTTCCGCGCGGCAGCGGACGCGGGACCATGGCGAACTCACCGGATTGATTGGCGACCGCGCGATCATGAGGTTCGCCGTTGCGCAGCAGTTCCACCGTCGAGCCCGGCGCCGCCCGGCCCGCGACGACGGCTTCTCCCGTGGGCTCGATGCGGACGATGTCGAACTCCGGCGTGCCGTCGCGACTCGCAGGCGGCAGCGACGATCCCGCAAGCCCGGCCGCCAGCTCGTCGATGTTTTGTCGGACCGCTGCGAGTTGGGCTGGAGCCTGATTGCCTGTAGCCGAAGCCTGCTGTGTGGCTCCCGGTGCAACGGCCGGTGTCGCCGTTTCGGTGGATGGCTGCAGATGGCGGTTCACGACGACGGCGGCGACGCCAATCACCGTGACGACGGCGACGATGGTCACGATGAATCGGCTCATCGATATGGCGCTCACGCTGTTCATTGGCAGACCCAATCGCAACGCTTGGAGCGATGCCGACGCGGAATCGCTCGTCTACACTGCGCCCATCCACTCTGTTCATCAAGCCGGCGCCCCCTGCGTTTCCCTACCTCGGCACCGCGCAAGCCACCCCCCGTGAGGGGCCGATGCCCCCTCGCGGAGCCGACCCGGGAGATGATGTTCGACGGGCCAAGCGCGATGGCAATCCGACCATCCCCCCGTGTGCGGGCCATCAAGCCGTCCGCAGTTCGCGGGATTCGACCCGGTGAGGTGTAATGAAGGGCTGGTCGGCGGGGGCGCCGGTGCCCGGCAATCGTCCGGGCTGCAGGCTCGACGCGGCAAATGGCGCGTTCTCGTGCCGCTTGTCGGGTCGTGCCGTCGATGCCGGCACCTGAACCGCCTTCTCGATCCAGTGGCTGAAGCCCGGATTGTAGTCGAACCAGCAGTGAAGGATGAGAAAGGTGGCCCATTGCGGGACGCGCGCCACGTAGCAGTAGGTCGCCGTGACCGAGGGGCCGACCACGCAATACGCATAGCCTCGCGGGACGAAAGATCCCTTGGCGATTTCGTTGGCGAAGTTGACCTGGCCGCCCCATTTCTTGCTCAGGTCGATCGCATCATCGGCGTGGATGGCGTTGAGGTCGAAACGAAATCCGTGAATGCGGCGCTGAACCTTGCCCTTGTTGTTCAGAATGGCCTTGAGTTCGACGACCCAGAAATTGTCTTGCTGCCCGATGAACGAAATTTCCGCCGAGGTTTCGATGTGGGCGTAGCTGCTCTCCCTGGCCTTGTAACGGCGATAGGCCAGAAGGCCGACGATCACCACCGCCAGGCAAAATCCCGCGACAGGCACGGCAAAAGGAGAGTCGGCTGCCGGAAAAATCGCCGCGATGGCGTTCGAGTTTGCTGGTGTCATTGGATGTCCCTATTGGCAAAACAATAGTCTAAGCGCCCAGCCGGTGGCGATTATAGACAACCACGGCAACCGGCCCCAGCTTGAATTGGCGGAACCGCCGGCTTGTTCACTGCGCAGTGCAGATCGGGTGACACGGAACCGCCAGGAGGCGGTGTCGAGACCGTCTTGCGCGGCGTCCGCAGTTTCCACTGGCCGTGAAACCACGGCCCTGTTCTGCAGAAAGAATCGCGTACTCTGAGCTCGTTCTGCACGCACGAAATTCGAAGTTTAACGACGTACGCATCGGACCGCGATCCGGCTCGCGGCGGCCGCGGCGCCGTGCGTCACATTCTCAACCCTGATGATGGAGCTCGAACGCAATGACTGCGCCTGATGAATCGGACGTTGGCTGGCGGGACTGGTTGATCCTCGTGGCGTTTGTCGTCGTGCTCGCCGTCGCGGTACGTGTCCTGTCACCTCACGCCGCGGCGGCGCGCGACGTCGATGGCCGCTTTGCCGGCTCTCCGCTTCACAACTGGTTCGAGAGCCTGCATTCGGGCAAGGGGCCGTGCTGCTCCGATGCGGACGGGACGGCCCTCAGCGACGTCGATTGGGAAACCCGGGAGGGCCACTATCGCGTGCGCATCGAGGGGTTTTGGTGGGACGTTCCCGATGACGCCGTGATCACGGAACCGAACCGGGCCGGCCGAACCATGGTGTGGCCGATCTATTATCGCACGGTCAATACGCCGCTGCGCATCGAAATCCGCTGCTTCATGCCGGGCAGCATGATCTAGCAGCTCACCGCGCGCGGCCGGCGCGGCGCGCGAGGCATCCGCCATGCTACGGCGGAGCGTTGGTCACGATGCCCAGCTTCGTCCATTCGGATGGCGGCAACTCGGTCGCCTGGTGCGTTGCTGAATTGCGATCGATGATGTCGACCAGTTCGGTCTGGACCCCCATTTCCCGCAGGTAGACTCTGAATTGCTGGTCGAACATCGCGGTTGCGCCTTCGCGGCCTTCCTCGGATACGTTGGGTGCCAGGCGGTTGTGGATCGTCATGCCAGTCACGATCACCCGCGTGGTGGGCGGCAGGCTGCGATGCACGGCCCCGGCAAGCATCAGCACACAGGCAATATCGCAAGCGGTGTCGAGCGGCTTGATCGTGGCCTCGAGCGGGCCGCCCGGACGCTTGAGCGCAAAACATTCGACCTCGGGCTTGTCATGGCAGGCGTCGACGTCGGTTACGCCTGCTGACGCGTCGATGCCGCGATCGCGCAGGATCCGGCCGAGCCTGGTCGCGGTATTGAAATTGGATTGGCCCCGGGCATGAATGACGACGGGAAGCTTGCGGCCGGCCTGGCGGTCGAGGATCGCCATCAGCCGCCTGTTGGTGTCAAACTGCACGGTGCCTTCGGCCGCGATCCAGTCCGAACAGCCTTTTCCGCACGCATCGGCCGGGCCGTGCGCGACATAGAAGATCATCGCATCGGCGGCTGAACCGATGCCGCCGACCGCAGGCCGCGGCGGCGTTTGGCCCGCTGCGCATCCGGCCGTAATGACGGTGATCAGCCCACCAACAATGAACGCGCGCGCAGAGCATGCACCCATGCCAACAGCCTCCTGCCAGATCCCCGGCGATCCTCCATCGTGAAACCGGGTTGCGCAAGCGCGCTTTCGGCAGGCCGATCGATCGCGAGCCCGTGACATGCCGTCGAAAGGCGGACGCGCTGGCCGGGTATCCGCTTCGCCTGCTTTCGTGTAGCATCGCGCTATGAGTGAAGCCGAGACCCTGTTTGTAGCCTTGCGTCAGTCGGCCGATACGGCCGTGGTGGACATGCTCGCGCGCATGGTGCGCGACGCCCCGGACCATGCGTTGAACAGGATCAACGCGCCTGCCGTTGCGGCGAGGGAGGGCGTCAGCGAGGAGCAGCTCATCGCGGCGCTTGTGCACGCGGTCGGGCTCGGCCTGTTCGAGATGACATGGAATGTCATGTGTCCGAGCTGCGCCGGGGTCCTCTCCACCAACAAGAGCCTGAAGACGCTGGACCGGTCGCAGTATAATTGCGCGTTCTGCGCCGCCGGCTATGAGACGCGGCTCGACGATCTCGTCGAGGTGACCTTCACGGTCAGCCCGCGAGTGCGCAAGATTGCGGCCCATAGTCCCGACGAACTGTCCCCGGCCGAATATTATCGCCAGATGTTTTGGAGTTCGGCCATCGATCTTCCAGTCGATCTCGAGAAGCGGCTCGAAGAGGTCACGCTCGAAACCGTCGACCTGCCGGCGGGAGAACGGGCGATCCTCGCGCTGCATCTGCCCAAGGGCACGTTGATCGTGTTCGACCCGGTGACCCACACGGCCCAGTTCCTCGAGGTTACCGGCGAGGAGACCAGCGAGCGCCAGAACCTCTCCATGATCTTCGGCAAGGTGCAGGTGCCGGTCGAAATGGTGGCCTTGCATCCGGGGCCGCTGCGCCTCGCCCTGGACAACCGCACCGAGAGCCGCGTCCTGCCGACCGTGTGGATGGCGAACCAGGCGCTGGACGACCTCCTGAAGCGGCGCAAGTCGGTCCTCACCGCAAAGCGCCTCCTCACCAATCAGACTTTTCGCGACATCTACCGGACCGACACGCTCGCGATCGGCCAGCGCCTGAAGATTTTGAGCCTCACCTTCCTCTTCAGCGATCTCAAGGATTCCACCGGGCTCTATGACCGCGTCGGCGACCTCGTCGCTTTCGATCTCGTCAACGAGCATTTCCGGCTGTTGCAGGAGATCATCGCCTCCGAGAGGGGCGCGATCGTCAAAACCATCGGCGATGCCGTGATGGCGACGTTCGAGACGCCGGACCGCGCGATCGCAGCCGCGATCCGCATGCGCGAGGCGATGAGCAATCTCGGTGCCGAGCGTCAGCATCAGAGCCTGGGCCTCAAAATGGGGATTCATGAGGGACCGTGCCTTGCGGTCACGCTCAATGCCCAGCAGGACTATTTTGGCCAGACCGTGAACATCGCCTCGCGCGTCCAGGGCCTGGCGGCTTCACGCTCGATCGTGGTGACCGAACAGGTCGTGGACAACGCGCAGGCCCGCGCTTTGCTCGAGGCCAGCGGATTGACGCCGATGCCCCGGCGCGTGGCGCTGGGCGGTATTGCCGACAAGGTGTCGGTCTACGACATCACCTGACCTGGACTCGCCGTACGACCTACAGAACACGTGAGTGTGAGCTGACCGGCCCTGGGCTGGGCTTCTCGCTGATCCGGCCCGATTGACCGGAGACGAAATCGTTCCATCCAGCGGGCGATTTATCCCGGGAACGGCACCTCCAAAGCGGACGTTGTCATTGCAACGGAGGAGGATCACCATGCTGATGTTCTATTTGCCTCTCATCATATTCGAAGCGGCTCTGGCGATGCCGCCATGGAGCGTCGCCACGAGCAAGGCGAAGAAGATCACGCGGGCCGACTAGCAGGGGATGGAATCGAAGCGGCGCGGCGGACGGACGAGGAGCCCGGCGCTCTCGACGATGCGCATTTCCTCCGTGCCACGGGCCGCAGTGCGCTCCAGAACGGCGAAGACGGCGGAGGCGGCATGGGCCAGCGCGTCCGGCGTGTCCTGGTCCAGAACGCGCGCCGCCGTATAAAGCGCGGCGAACAGATCGCCGGTCCCGTTCGGGTTGATCGGCAGTCTTGGTGTCCGCACCCGAAAGGCGCGCGACCGCTCGACGGCCAGCGTGTCGATCTCGCCGTCGGGCGTATCGGCAAGTTCGGCCGAGGTGACGATGACGGTCGATGGCCCGCGCGCCAGCAGCGCCTGCGCCTGCGCGATGACCTGATCCGGCGTCGCGGCGCTTGTCCCGACGAGCCACTCGAACTCGAAGTGGTTGGGCGTGATGACGGCGGCGAGCGCGCACAGCCGGTCCCGCACCAGCGGCGGGATGTCGGCCTGCACGAACAGGCCGCGATCGCGATCGCCGAGTACCGGATCGAGCACATAGCGCAGTTTGGGATTGCGAACTCTTGCGCGCGCAACGAAGTCGGCGACCACGGCAGCGATTTTGGCCGAGCCGAGATAGCCTGACAGGATCATCGTGGCGTCGTCGACCGCGCCGCGCTCCTCGATCCCGCGCAGCAGATCGGCGACCAGCTCCGCGTCCAGCACACGACCGCGTAGCGTCGGATAACCCGGCCGGTTGCTCAGCAGCGTAGTGGGCACCGCGATCACGTCGATGCCGTGCATCTGCATGGGAAAAACGGCGGCGCTGTTGCCGACATGACCGAAGGCGACCTGCGACTGGATTGAAATCACGCTCATGCAGCCGCCTTAAGGACGTTGGAGTTCCATCGTCCTGGGTTAACACATTGGTCATCTCTTTGCGGTCATTTTCATGATCTCATTCAACAAAGAGGCACCATGTCTGACATCACCATTCCCGGCGGGCGGATCCGTTCCTTCGTTGAGCGCATCGAGAACCTGGACACCGAACTGCAGGAACTGAACGAACAGAAGAAGGAAGTGTTTTCGGAGGCCAAGTCCGAGGGGTTCGATGTGAGCATCCTCAAGGAGATCATAAAACTCCGTAAGCAGGACAAGGACGAGCGCGACGAGCGCGAAAGCCTGCTCGATCTCTATATGCGCGCCATGGAAGCGGAAGTGCCGGAAAGGGTCGCCAAGGCGGCCTAAGTCACAGAACAGCAGGGTGGGCAAGGCGATCGGTCCGGGCAAGGCGCGGACCGATGGCTGGCGCGTCCCAGCCTTCCATCGCAAGCGCGCGGGGAGATGGCGGGCGCGGCGCAAATGCGCCGTCGTCCACTTCAAAAACTCTGGTCATTGCGGGGGCGATGCAAGGAGGTTCATGGCTTCGTCGGCTTTCTCGCGCGGCACGAACAGATGATCGTGGTAGTAGGCCGAGACTGCATTAACGCTGATGCCGGCCTTGGCCAGCCGGGTGGCTACGGCCGCGAGGAAGCCGATGGCATCGAGCGCCGAGGGAACGTCGAGCGTGATCATGCAGCAGGGGAATTGATAGTCCAACGCGGCGGCCTCGGCTTCGGCGAGCGGCAGGATCAAGGTGATTCCTTCCCGCTCGCGGAAGATCTGGACCGCCTTGACTGCCGCGGGAACGGCCGCATCCGGCGCGATCGTCGAGAACACGAAGATCTCGGGAGCGAGCACCGGCTTGATGTCGGCGAGCAGGCGGTTCAGATCGCGTTCTTGTGTCATGGGGATGCTTTGAGGAGAAGGGGCGAGGATCGCTATGAATCCCGTCCCATTTCCACAATGTCAACGCACGGTGCGTCGTTTGGTAGGATGGTCAAAGGTGCGTCTGCGCCGTGCCCACCGATCCAGTTCGCATTAGTGTTGGTGGGCGCGCTTCGCTTTGCCCACCCTATACATTCCCGCGCCTGGTACTGACCCTAGTCGTTGATCTCCGGCTCGGCGAGAGCGGCGAGGTTGCTCAGCGACTGCTGCCAGCCGAGATAGCAGGCCTCCAGCGGGATGACGGTCGGCAGCCCCTCCTGCACGATGTCGATCTCGGTTCCGACGGACACCTTCCTCAGCGTGACCGTCACGTGGATGAGGCCGGGAAGGTTCGGATCATCAAAGCGGTCTGTGTAGCGGATACGTTCATGCGGCACCAGCTCGAGATACTCGCCTCCGAAATGATGGCTCTTGCCGTTGGTGAAATTCGTGAATGACATTTTGAAATGTTCCGCCCACCCTGGCTTCCATGTGGTGGACCTTGGCCGTGAAACCGTTGGGCGGCAGCCATTTCGCCAGCGCGTCGGCATCGAGGAAGGCGCGATAGACCCGCTCCGGCTTGGCGGCCAGCACGCGGTGCAGGCGAACGGTGTTGGTTGCGGGCTCGGCTTGTGCATTTTTCGACATGTCGTGTCTCTCTGCTCCCTTTGGGCGCGGCTGGGTTCCTGGTCTGGCGTCCCGGTCTATGCCATGAAGACGCATGGCGGTCGCGGGCTCCGACAGTGCCGCAAGAGATTTCTGCAGGAGCTGTGCGCAAATGACGCGGTCGCCTCAAGCAGCACGGTGGTGCAGGTGAAGATCGGCGTGATTTCGGACACCCACGGACTGCTGCGTCCGGAAGCTGAGCAGCTCATGGCCGGCGTGACACAGATCATCCACGCCGGCGACATCGGCCGGCCCGATGTCATCTCGAGGCTCAGCCGGATTGCGCCTGTGATTGCGATCAGGGGGAATGTCGATACCGGCGCGTGGGCGGAAGCTTTTCCGACCACCGTGATGGCCAGACTAGGCGAACGCTCGGTCTTTGTGCTGCACGATGTTCATGAACTCGATCTCGATCCCGTCGCCAGCGGCATTGACGTGGTGATATCCGGCCACTCGCATCAGCCGAAGACTGAGACCGTCCGAGGCGTACTGTATCTCAATCCCGGCAGCGCCGGGCCACGGCGTTTTGACTTGCCGATCACTCTGGCGATCCTGGAGCTGAGCACCACCGGCATTCGGCCGGTCATTCACGATCTCGTGCCCCGGTCCACGGGATCGTCCCGCAACGGCAAGCGCGGACGCAAATGACACTCCGCGTGCCCGGATATTGTGCTCCCGGCGAGGCCGACGGACGCAAGCCGGACTTCGTCGCCGGCACAGCGATTGTCGCGACAGGTCAAACGTCGGCGTTTGAAATCCCGCAGGCCACGCTGCACACACACGCTTGTTGCACCCTTCGTTTTTTCGGCACGCAACTACATGGGTTAACCGCGACGCGTTGTCGGCCGCGGTCAGGCCAACATACGGACATCTTTGCTGGGTTCCTTCGCGGCGGCAGGGGATGTCCAGACCAGGAGTCCTCAATGTTGAAAGCTGTTCTCGTTGCGTCGTTGCTGTCTCTTCCCGTCCAAGCGTTAGCTCATCCTCGTCACCATCTTCATCGCATCGTCTACGTCTCCAATGCGATGGCCTCGCTCGCCGCCAATGACAAGGTCCTCAACGGTCGCCCTGCGGGCTGTCCGCACGCGTTTTGCGGATGCGAGGCAGCGCTGTATCGGTTCGGCCGCATCATTCCGCAATTGAACCTCGCATCCAACTGGCGGCGGTTTCCCCGTGCCGCCCCGGCGCCGGGCATGGCGGCGGTCCGCGCCGGCCATGTCATGATCCTGCAGCAGCATCTCGATGGCAACGTCTGGTACGCGCATGACGGCAATTCCGGCGGCCATGTCACGCGCGAGCACGCCGTCTCGATTGCCGGCTACACCATCGTCGACCCGAGCGCCGTCCGCTAGCGAATGATCCGGAAAACTGCGACGCGAGCTTCCGACGGGATCATCGGCAATGAGACATCCAAAGCGCGATGGCGATTCAACGTGGCGTCATAGCGCCTTGATGTCCCGGTCTCGAGAAGTCTGCTTCGAGGCCGGCCGCTGGCGGCAGGGCGAACTCTCAGTTCGCCTGGCCCAGCACGGACGCGAACGGCATGGCAAGAACCTCATCGCCAAGCCGGTCCTCGACGTGAACGACCCAGTCGCGCCAGTCTTCGAGGTTCGGGGCCTTGATCAGCGTCTGCGCGATGCAGGCGGCGCGCTCGCGCCTCGGCCAGATTGGCGACGGCCGTGCCCCGCTGGTCAATCAGCGCTCCTTCGGTGCTGTGGCAGTGGAAAAAGAGCCGTGCCATGGTCCCTCCGATCGAAACGAGGCGTCTGGCGGACGGGGTAGCAGACGCAACCTCAAGGCGAAATTCAGGTCAATCACGCTCGGGGAATCTACGGAGGGACTGCGCAACGCATATGAAGACGATTGCCCGGCTCGCGGGGGTGACGGCGACGCCCGAAATCTCAGGCCGGTTCGGGAAGCCTGGCATCAATGGCGAGGCTAGTTTCTGTCCTCGGCCGCAAGGCGCAAGAACTGGCGCTTCATCGCATTGACTCTCGCGAGATAGGCCGCGACGAGGTGATCGCCGCAGCGCTCGCCTGACGCCACCTGAAAACCACGGCGGACGAAGGCTGTGGCCGGGCCTGCGCCGCAGAGATGGATGACCGCGGCGAGATCCTGCTTCTGCTGCGCGTTTGCCGTCCCATCGCCCGCCCGGGCGAGGACGGCGCCGACATTGCGGTCCAGATACACGGACGTCAGTTCGATGGCATGGCGCGGGATCACGCGGATGAAAAGGCCGGTGAAGCCGCAGCCATCATCGACGACGACGCCGCCGCGGATACAGAACCGCGCGGCCTCGGCATAGGCCGCATCGGTCATCTGAAACAGGCCGACGGCGCTGGAGGCAGGCTGGTAGATCGCCAGCGGGTTGAGGCTGAGTTGCCAGCGCCAGTAGGTCCGTGTCAGCGGATTGCCGCTGCTCTCGACCTGTGCCAGCGCGGCCAACAGCTCTGGCGTGATCGTGCCGGTCGCGTAGGCGCGGAACAACGCAGCGTAACTCCGCCACGTCTCGGCCGGCTCCTTGTCCAGCGTGTGGCCTGCGAGTACGAACAGTTCCGTCGGCTTCCTTGCCACGTGATAGACGAGGTTGGTCAGCGCGAGGGCCGCGAGCAGGACGGCAACGATGACGACGATCCGGACTGCACGCGGTGCTCCCTTCAGCTTCCGCCGCGCCCAGCGCGCGCGGCGCCTGAGGTCCAGGCGAGGGAGGTAGCTCTTGCTTTTTCTGGACATGCGTCGTGAAGCGCCCCTCATGCGGAGGCGGGACAGCGAGAGGAAAATCATGAAGTGACGAAAAACAGAAGTGAAATATTTTTCGCGCGAGGACTGGACAGCCGAGTCGGCGTTGAATTAATTTGCGAATTTCGGGTTTTCGCGCACGCGCTACTGCGGCTTGACGGCCGGCCGAGGATGATGACCAGAGACGAAATCGCACCGATTTTCCCGCTCGTCGGGCAAACCGGTCGGCTGATGCGGTGG
>Ga0207692_10000067_pt1 | contig 30359 bp, 30 predicted proteins | sample LARL52metaG_FD_184345 | JGI IMG/M metagenome (GOLD analysis project Ga0207692, IMG submission 184345) | Corn, switchgrass and miscanthus rhizosphere microbial communities from Kellogg Biological Station, Michigan, USA - LAR L5-2 metaG... | ecosystem: Host-associated > Plants > Roots >...
CATGCCGACGCCGCCCATCAGCACGACGCGTCCGTGCTCGCGGACCGTCATGGCCGCCGCCCGTGCCGCCGAACTGGGCGCACTGGGCGGCAGGAGGTCGAGCACCACGTCGATCGGGCCTCCTGCCGCCGCGGTCATCGCCGCGCGGTCGGTGTGTTCGTCGCCGGTGAGCTCGACCGGGCTCACCCGCGTGCCGAACCGGTCGGCGAGCAGGTCGAGCGCGGCCCGGTTGCGGCCGGGCGCCACCACACGTCCCGCGCCCGTGGCGAGCGCGACGGCCACCGCGGTGCTGCCGAGGTTGCCGGTCGCGCCGCTGACCAGCAGCGTTTCCCCCGCTTCGAGGCCGCCTGCCAGCAGTCCGCCGTAGGCGATGGTGTGCGCGGTGAGCGCGGACCACCTCGCCGGATCGGCGGTCGCGGGCAGCGGGTGGGCGTTCTCCGTGGGCACGCGCATGAGCTCGGCGAACGACCCGTCGTGCAGGTGCCGGGCCAGCTGAGCGCCGCCCTCACCGCGAGAACTCCAGCCCTGCAACGCGATGTCCGGTGTCAGTGCGTCGTCACGAGCGCGCACGGTCGCGTCGCACCACACCAGATCTCCTACGGCCAGCTTGGTCGCGTCCGGTCCGGCAGCCACCACCCGGCCGACGCCGCCGACTCCCGGGATGATCGGCAGTTCGATCGGATAACGCCGTTCACCGCTGAACACCTCGTGGGCGTACGGAGGAACGGAGGCGGCGAGGACCTCGACGAGCACCTCGCCTCCACCGGCACGCGGATCCGGCACGTCGGCCACGGTGAGCGGGTGGCCGAGGGCCGTGAGTGTCGCTGCTCGCATGGGAAGAACTCCTTCACGTCTGTTCCCCCTCGACGTTAGGAACGATCCGGCCATGCGGGAAGCGAAGATCCGGCATCTCTGGTATGCGTGATCGACATGGACGTGTCGAGCGCGAGCCTGCGGGTGCTGTGCCGGATAGCCGAGTCGGGCAGCTTCACCGCGGCGGCCGCGCAGCTGGGTTACACGCAGTCCGCGGTCTCCCGTCAGGCGGTCGCCCTCGAACGCAGCGTGGGCGCCGAGCTGTTCGAACGGCGGCCCGACGGCGTGCGGCTCACCCCGCGGGGACTGACGCTGCTGCGGCACGCCCGGACGATCCTGGCGTCCGTCGACGCGGCGAGCCGGGACCTCTCCGGTGCGGCCGAGGCGGAACCGGTGCGGCTCGGCCTCGTCCCGAGCGCCGGACCCGTCGTGCTGCCCGCCGCACTGGCACGGCTCACCACCACCGCGCCCTGGATCCACGTCACCACGAGGGAAGGCACCACACCCGGTCTGGTGCGGGCGTTGCGCACCGGTTCGATCGACCTCGCCGTGCTGACCTCCCGGCCGCCGCACCGGCCACCGGACGGCGAGTCACCGCGGCTGCACCTCACGACCGTGCGGGACGTGGAGCTCGTCGTGGCGGCGTCCGCGACCGGCACCTTCGCCGGACGCACGTCCGTGCACGTCGACGAGCTCGTCGAGGCGCCGTGGATCGCCACTCCCGCAACGGCTTCCGAACCGCAGCTCGGTGTGTGGCCCGGGCTGCCGGGACGAGCGCGCGTCGTCCACCACGCGAGGGACTGGCTGACGAAGCTGCACCTGGTCGCCGGCGACTTCGGCATCACGACCGTCCCGGCGACCGTGGCGCCGGTGCTGCCTGCCGGCGTGACGACGCTGCGCGTGGAGGGCGCGCCGGCCGAGATCCGCCGCGTCCTCGTGGCCCGGCTTCCCGGTGCCGCCACACCGGCGATCGCGGCGATCACCGAAGCAATCACCGTTACGTGACACCGCTTCCGCCGACGATCACACGAGCGTGTCGTCCACGAAGCACCAGCGCCAGCTCTCCCCCGGTTCGAACGAGCGGATCACCGGGTGCCCCTCGTCGGCGAAGTGCTTCGAGGCGTGCTTGGCGGGCGAGGAGTCGCAGCAGCCGACCTTGCCGCAGCTCAGGCACAGCCGCAGGTGCACCCACCTGCCGCCGGTGGCCAGGCAGTCCTCACAGCCCTCCGGCGTGGTGGGGGCGGGATCGGGACCCAGCTCGGCAACGTGTTCGCAAGTAGTGGCCACGGCCAGACGTTACCTCGATTGCGGCCGTCGACAAGTTCTGGTGTTTGACTGAGCGCATGACGACTGCCGACCGCGTCGCGCGGCCCTCGATTCTCACCGTGGACGACGACCCGGCCGTGTCCCGGGCGGTGGCGCGCGACCTGCGCCGCAAGTACGGCGAGCACTACCGCGTCGTGCGGGCGGAGTCCGGGCCGCAGGCGCTGGAGGCCCTGCACGAGATCAAGCTGCGCGGCGAGGAGGTCGCGGCACTGCTCGCCGACCACCGGATGCCGCAGATGAGCGGCATCGAGTTCCTCGAACAGGCCATGGACGTGTTCCCGCAGGCACGCCGGGTGCTGCTCACGGCGTACGCCGACACCGACGCCGCGATCCAGGCGATCAACGTCGTGGACCTCGACCACTACCTGCTCAAGCCGTGGGACCCGCCGGAGCAGAACCTCTACCCGGTGCTCGACGAGCAGCTGCGGGCCTGGGCGGTGAGCGACCGGCAGCCGCCGCAGCGGGTGCGGGTGGTCGGGCACCGCTGGTCGCCGCGGTCCTACGAGGTGCGTGACTTCCTGGCGCGCAACAACGTTCCGTTCCGCTGGCACGCGCTCGACGAGCCGGAGGCGCGCTGCCTGCTCACCGCGGCGCACCAGGACGGGACGACGCTGCCGGTCGTGGTCACGGCCGCAGGCAGGGCCCTCGTCGACCCGTCGGACGCGGAGCTCGCCGCCGAGGTGGGCCTGAGCACGCGGCCGTCGGCCGAGTTCTACGACCTGATCGTCGTGGGCGGCGGGCCTGCCGGGCTCGGCGCCGCGGTGTACGGAGGGTCGGAGGGACTGCGCACGGTCCTGGTCGAACGGATCGCCACGGGTGGCCAGGCCGGTACGAGCAGCCGCATCGAGAACTACCTGGGCTTCCCGGACGGGGTGTCCGGCGGGCAGCTGACCGAACGGGCCCGCAGGCAGGCGGTCAAGTTCGGCGTCGAGCTGCTCACCACCCGCGACGTCGTCGCCCTGGAGCGCCGGGGAGCCGCGCGCGTCGTGCGGTTCGGTGACGGCACGGAGCTCGCCGCCCACACCGTCATCCTCGCCACCGGGGTGTCGTACCGGTTGCTCGACGCGCCGGGTCTCGCCGAGCTGACCGGACGAGGCGTGTACTACGGCGCCTCGACCACCGAGGGCCCGAACTGCGCCGGGCAGGACGTCTACCTGGTCGGCGGCGCGAACTCGGCGGGGCAGGCGGCCGTCTACTTCTCCGGGCACGCGCGCAAGGTGGTGCTCCTGGTGAGGGGTGACTCGCTGGAGCAGTCGATGTCGCGGTACCTGATCGACCAGCTCGCGGCGATCCCGAACGTGGAGGTGCGCACGCACACCGAGGTCCGCGGCGGCACCGGTGCGGACCACCTGGAGACGCTGACGTTGCTGCACCACAAGACCGGCGAGACGACGACCGTTCCGGCGAGCTGGCTGTTCGCGTTCATCGGCGCCGCCCCGCGCACGGAGTGGCTGGACGGCACGCTGGAACGCGACGAGCACGGCTTCCTCCTCGCCGGGCCCGACCTGGGCGGCTCACCTCCCGGCTGGGACCTCGAACGGGCGCCGTACCACCTGGAGACGAACGTGCCCGGCGTGTTCGTGGCGGGTGACGTCCGGGCGGACTCGGTGAAGCGCGTCGCGTCCGCGGTCGGCGAGGGCGCCATGGCGGTCACCCTGGTCCACCGCTACCTGGCGAGGTCGTGATGGAGCGGCTCACCACAGCCGGGCTGCGCGAGCTGGTCCTGTTCGAGAAGCTCGACCAGGACCAGCTGGACTGGCTGGCCGGCCACGGTCACGTCGAGGTCCGCGAGGCGGGCACGGCCGTGCTCACCGAAGGCGAACCCGCGACGTGTTTCTTCGTGCTGCTAGAAGGAACCGTCGCCCTGTGCCGGACCATCGGCGGTCAGCGGGTCGAGGTGAGCCGCAGCAGCCTGCGCGGCTCGTACTTCGGCGCCACCCAGGCCTACCTGGAGCTCAACCAGCCGACCTACCAGATGACCGTCGAGTCGATCACCGCAACGTCGATGCTGCAGTTCGACGCCGACGAGTTCGGGCCGATGGTCCGCACGTGGTTCCCGATGGCGATGCACCTGCTGGAGGGCCTGTTCTGGGGCATGCGCAACACCCAGGCGACGGTGGGCCAGCACGAACGGCTCACCGCGCTCGGCGCCCTGTCCGCGGGCCTCACCCACGAGCTCAACAACCCGGCCGCGGCCGCCGTGCGGGCGACCGCGGCGCTGCGCGAGCGGGTCGCCGGAATGCGGCACAAACTCGCCCTCCTCGCGCAGGGCGCGATCGACCCGTCCGTCCTGCCGGCTCTCGTCGAGCTTCAGGAGAAGGCGGTCGAACGAGTCGCCAAGGCACCGAAGCTCGGCCCGCTGGAGGCCAGCGACGCCGAGGACGAGGTCGCCGACTGGCTCGACGAGCACGGCATCAGCGGCGGCTGGGACGTCGCGCCCGTCCTGGTCGCCGCCGGGCTCGACGTCGAGTGGCTGGAGAGGTCGCTCGAACCGTGTCCCGCGGCCGTCACCGGATCCGCCGTGCACTGGCTCCGGTACACCGTCGAGACCGAGATGCTGATGAACGAGATCGAGGACGCCACCACCAGGGTGTCCACTTTGGTCGGTGCCGCCAAGCAGTACTCGCAGATGGACCGCGCGCCGTTCCAGGTGGTCGACGTGCACGAGCTGCTCGACTCCACGCTGGTCATGTTCGGCGGGAAGCTCACCGGCGTGCGGGTGGTCAAGGACTACGACCGGACGCTCCCCCACATCCCCGCGTACGCCGGCGAGCTCAACCAGGTGTGGACCAACATGATCGACAACGCCCTGGGCGCGATGGGCGGGTCCGGAACGCTGACCGTGCGGACCTTCCGGCAGGACCGGCACCTCGTCGTGGAGATCGGCGACACCGGTCCCGGCATCCCCGCCGAGGTGAAGGGCCGGATCTTCGAACCGTTCTTCACCACCAAGCCGGTCGGCGAGGGCACCGGGCTCGGGCTGGAGATCTCGTGGCGGATCGTGGTCAACAAGCACCACGGCGACATCCGGGTGGAGTCGGTGCCGGGCGACACGCGGTTCCAGGTCGTGCTGCCGTTGGAAGCCACGGGGCGGTGAGCCGGAGCCCTTTCCACTGACCACAATTGTCAGCGACACCGACGTCGTGAACGAAATCCGTGCCAATTCGTGGCCACGTGATCCGCCCCACAGCGCCACCGCTACGCTGACCCGCCTCTCATCGAGGCGCTCAGGGACGGAACAGATGCGGGCCGACGAAAAAAGGAGTCGAGACGGTCTCGATTCCGTCGTGCACAACGACTTCAGCGGCCGGGCGATCGGGCCCGTGATCCAGACCGGCCACCTCCACGGCGACGTCCACGTGCACGCCCGGCGGCACCGCCACGACCTGCGCCCGTTCTCGACCCCGACCCGGCCCGACACCGCTGAGCTGCGCATACAGCCCAGCCAGCTGCTGCTCGCCGGCAACCGCGTGGTCCCGTTCACCGGCCGTGAAGCCGAGCTGGCACGGCTGCGCCAGTGGCTGGGCGAACCGTGCCGGATCGGCGCGAAGCTCGTGTACGGACCCGGAGGTCAGGGCAAGACGCGGCTGGCCGCGGAATTCGCGGCGGAATCCGTCCGTGCCGGGTGGTACGTGGTGGTCGCCCATCACGCGGGCGATTTCGAAGGCACCGGCCACGAACTGATTTCATGTTCACCGGGCCGAGGTGTTCTCGTCGTCGTCGACTACGCGGAACGGTGGCCGCGCAGCGATCTGCTGGCCCTCTTCGAGGACGGCCGGATCCGGCACGGCGGTCCCACCAGGGTGCTGTTACTGGCCCGGTCCAGCTCCCGCTGGTGGGACCTGCTGCGCTACCCGCTGCACAAGCTCGGCGTCCGCACCGCGACCGAACGGCTCACCGAGCTCGCCGCCGACGTGCCCTCCCGCCGGGCCGTCTTCGAGTCCGCCCGCGACAGCTTCGCGGTGGTGCTCGGCACCGACGCCACCGGAATCGGCCCGGCCGGGTCGCTCACCGACGACGCGTACCGGTCGGTGCTGACGATCCTCATGGCCGCGCTGGCCGCGGTGGACGCGTGCGACCGCGACCGGACACCGCCGACACATCCCGGTGCGCTCGCCAACTACCTGCTCGACCGCGAGGCCGACCACTGGGCGGGGATGCGCTCGGCCGGCACGATCGAGTCGTCGACGAACGTGTTGGCGCGCATCGTCTTCCTCGCCACGCTGACCGGCCCGATGTGCTACTCGGAGAGCTCCGACTCGTTGCGGATCGCCCGGCTGGCGAGCACCGACGAGGAGGCCGCCCGCCTGCTCGACGACCACCTGGCGTGCTACCCGTCCGCGGACGACGCCGCGGTGCTCACCCCGCTGTCCCCCGACCGCATGGGCGAGGACTTCGTCGCCCGGTGCCTGCCGGGCGGTGACGAGCCCGGTGATCCGCGCGCGCCCGAACTGATCGCGAAGATGCTGACGCTGTCGGCGTTGCGCCGGGCCCAGGTGATCACGGTGCTGGCCGAGGCGAGCAGGCGGTGGCCGCACGTCGCCCGCCACCTCGCCGCGCTCGTGCGGGAGGACCCGGACCGGGTGATCACCGCGGGCGGCGGCGCGTTGATGGCCGTCGTCGACACCGCGGATCCGGACCTGCTCGCCGCGATCGAACCCCGGCTGCCCGAGCACCGCCACGTCGACCTCGACTTCCCCGCCGCCAGGCTCACCCAGCGGCTCACCGAACTGCGGCTCGCCAGGACCGCCGACCCGGCCGAGAAGGCAGGCCTCCACCTCCTGCTCGGCCGCAGGCTCGCGAACGCGGGCGCCTTCGACGAGGCGCTCAAAGCGAGCGAGCAGGCCGTGTGGAGCTACGAGCGCCTGGCGGCCGATCGCCCCGGCTGGTTCGAGGCCGACCTGGCCGAGGCGCTGCACCACCTCGGCTCCCACCTGGCCGGAGCGGGCTTCGGCGAGCGCGCGTTGAACGTCACCAACCGGGCGGTGGCCATGCGGCGGCTGCTCGCCGAGTCGAACCCGGCCGTGCACGAACCCAACCTCGCGTCGTCGTTGAACAACCAGGCGCTCGACCTGTCCGGCGCCGGTCTGCGCGACCCGGCGCTGCGCGTCGCCCAGGAAGCGGTGACGATCCAGCGGCGGCTCGCGGCCGCGCACCCCTCGCTGCACGAACCCGATCTCGCCACCGCGTTGAACACGCTCGGCATGCACCTCTCCGACGCCGGGCGCCACCGCGAGGCGTTCGAGGCCGCGCGCGAGGCGATGCAGCTCCACCTCCGGCTCGCCGCGACCAACCCGATGCTGTTCGAGCCGGACCTCGCCGCGTCGCTGCACAACTTCGGGCACCACTGCTCCCAGCTCGGCCGGTGGACCGACGCGCTGCTCGCGAGCGAGGAAGCCCTCGCCATCCGCAGGCAGCTCGCGATCACGAACCCGGCGAAGTTCGAACCCGAGCTCGCGCTGTCCCTGCGCGAGCTCGCCGCCGTGCACCTGCAGCTCGGCCACGTCCACGAGGCCGTGAGCCGCATCGGGCACGCGGTCGACCTGCACCGCAACCTCGCGGTCGTCAACCGCACCGCGTTCGGGCCGGAGCTCGCCACCTCGTTGCACAACCAGGGGATCTGCCTGGCCCGCATCGGCAGGCACGTCGAGGCCGCGGCCTGCGCGCGGCACGCCATGACGATCAGGGCGGACATCTTCGAGGAAAGGCTCCACGCCTACGAGCTCAAGCTCAACGAGGTGCTCACCGACCTCGGGGTGGCGCTGCCCGGCGCACCCCGCGCCCTGCTGCCCCCCGAAGGTGCCCTTGAGCTGCAACAGGAGGTGAGCGAGATCTTCCGCGGGTTCACCCTCGGCATGCAGTCGACGGACAACCTCGCCGAGCGGTCCGCGATCGCGCACCGGCTCACCGCCGCGATCGCCGCCCGCCATCCACGCTGGGCCGATCGCCTCACCCCTGCCGCCACCAGGCTGATCGCGCTGGAAGCACAGCTGGCCAGGAGCCTGAGCAACCTCAGCACCCGCCACGTCGCGCTCGACCGGCAGATCGACGCGCTCAGAGCCGCCGAACAGGCCGCGGCCATCTACGAGCGGCTCGCCCACGTCGACCACGCGCATCACGCGGACTCGGCCGCGTCGCTCGCGAACGCCGGTGCCCGGCTCGTCGAGTTCGGCCGCCGCGACCAGGCGCTCGCCGCGACGAGGCTCGCGGTCGACCGCGTCCGGGGCACCAGCCACTCCCCGCAGCTGGCGGCGTGCCTGCAGGCGTTCGCCTGGGTCCGGATGATCTCCAAGCTGGAGCTCGACCAGGCGGTGCTCGCGGCCAAGACCGCCGCGCACCTCTACCGCCAGCTCGGTCCCGTGCACACCAGGGAGCTGCGCGCGACGCTGAAGACCTGCGTCGACCTGCTGCACGAGGCGGGCCGGTCGCACGAGGCCATCGCGCTCAAACGGGAGCTGCGCGCCCCGATCACGGAGTTCTTCCTGCGCACGCCCCAGCTCGCGGAGCTCAACAGACGCCCGGCGCTCGCGCGCGGGCAGGACTGAGCTGACACCTTTGGAGGAGTTCGCCGCGGCACGGGCTGGGATACGGTCCCCAACCGGACAGGCCACCATCGCGAGGCCATCGACCACAACACCCAGGCGCTCGCCCTCTCCCGTGCCTGCGGACGCGCGACCTGGGAAGCCAAGGCGTTGAACAACCTCGGGCGGTGCCACCTCCTGCGAGGCGATCACCGTGAGGCGATGCGGCACTGCCGCGAGGCCCTCGCCCTGTTGGAGAAACTCGGCAACCACTACACCCAGGCGGGCACCCTTCGGCGCATCGCGGCTGTGCATCACGCGTCCGGCGACGTCCGAGCCGAGCTGAACGCGTTGCGGCCCGCGCTCGTCATCCTCGACCGCCTCGGCCACCCCGAAGCCGAAGCGGTCCGAACAGCGCTGCGGTCGGCGAGCGACCGTCGGTAAGGTCGGCTTCGTGGATCTGGAGCACACCGCCGCCCGGCTCGGAGTTCCCGTCGACGAGGTGGAGCGCGTGCACCGCCTCGCCGGTGACCTGCCGTCGGCCCCGCTGCCCGCGAAGTCCGACGCGCCAACGCTCCTCGACCGGCTCTCGGTGCCGCCGGACGACGCCGCCGAGATCACGGCGGGCTGGCCGGACCCCGACTCTCCACTGTGGACACCGGAGCTGCGGTGGCTGCTGGACCGCTCGACCGCCCTGATTCGCGCCGACCTCGGCGGCCACGGCTGGCTGCCACCCGGCCCGGAGCTGCCGCGCGACCGGGGTCCCGCCTGGCGGCATCTCTACGTGTACGTCTACCTGGCCCTGGTCGACGTGGCCAGGAGCTACCACCGCGAGCACGGCATCGCCGACGCCGTGTCGTGGACGACCCTCGCGGACCTGGGGCGCAACCTCGCGGTCGACCGGCGGATGCGCGGTGAGGGCTGGCCGGTCATGCAGAGCTGGCTGACCCTGCACGCCCGCGGCGGCGTCTACGAGCTCGGCCGGTTGCAGCACCAGCGCGGCGGCGACGCCATCTCGTTGCACATCCCCGACTCCGGGCCGATGACGCCGGAGGCGGTCACGGCGTCGCTCGACGAGGCCCGCGCGTTCTTCCCCCGTCACTTCCCCGACGAACACTACGCGGCGTTCTCCTGCGGGTCGTGGCTGCTCGACCCGCAACTGCGCGACTACCTGCCCGCGGACTCCAACATCATCCGGTTCCAGCAGCGGTTCGAGCTGGAGCCGTACGAGGAGCCGGAAGGCATCGACGCCGACGTCGAGGTGCTGCGGTTCGTGTTCCGCACCCTCACCACACCGCTCGACCAGCTGCCGCGCCGCACGGTGCTCCAGCGCGCGATCGTCGACCACCTGCGGGCCGGTCACCACTGGCAGTGGCGGCGCGGACGCTTCCCGATCGCGACGCGCTGACCCTCGCATTCGGTTTGGCGGCGGTCACAGCCCAAGGCTGGGAACTTCCCCTTTCCGCAGCTGGCGCGAATCGTTCCGAAAAGCACCGCATTCGCTTTCGTCCGCACTGGAATTCCGGTCACGATCACGCACGGACTCCGACCCGGAACTGACAGTGAGGAATCTCGATGACACAGCCGAAGCGGACGAAGGTGCTCGGCCTGGCCGGTGCGCTCACGATGGCACTGACGACGATCACGCTCGCGAGCGCTCCCGCGCAGGCGGCCGACTGCCGCGCGCCGCAGGGCGAGTCGTGCGTGCGGATCACCAACGCCACCAGCCAGATCCGCAGCCTGCGGGAGAACCGCAACGGGCGCTGCCTGACCGGCATCGAGCCCGGCCGGACCAGCGAATGGGCTTACATCTCGTTCAACTACTGGCGGCACCACCTGACGCTCACCGGTTACACCGGCCGCAACTGCGAGGGCAACACCCAGTTCAACGCCTGGGACGGGGTGTGGGACGGACCCGACTCCCGCAACTACTACTCCATGATCATCCGCAACAGGTGACCTGAACAGGCGGTGCGGACCGGCGGGCCGCACCGCCTCCCCTTCTCCCGAACCTGGGGCAACTCGATGTCTGCCAACGGATTTCCGCGGCTGTGCGGGGCGGTTCTGCTCGCGGTCACGTTCTGCCTGCTCGGCTCCGGCACGGCCGGAGCGCACGTCACCGCCTACGTCTACGGCGCAGCGCCGGAAAAGGGTGGCGACGGCGCGATCGTGCTCAGGGTGCCGAACGAGGGCACGCAGCCGACGGTCCGGATCGAGGTGACCGTGCCCGCCGGGTACGACATCACCAGGGTGCGCACCAGACCGGTGCCCGGCTGGACCGCCGAGATCGGGCGAGCGGCCGGAGGTGTCGTCACCTCGATCACGTGGTCCACGTCGGACCGCGCGATCCCGCCCGGTGACGAGCACTACGACGAGTTCTCGTTCACCGCGTCACCGCTGCCCTCGAACGTCGACCGGATCCTGTTGCCCACCAGGCAGGTCTACGCCGACGGCACGCTCACGGACTGGGCGCAGGAGCAGACCGGGGACGCCGAACCGAAGTACCCGGCGCCGGTGGTCGCGCTCGCCGAGCCGTCGGGCACCGCCCACGGGCACGGGCACACCCAGCCGACGAGCGGTCCGGCCTGGCTGGTGACGGTACCGCTCGGAAGCGCCCTGCTGATCATGGTCGTGTTCGGCGTGATCGCGCTGACCCGGCCGCGCCGGAGGAGTCCGAAGTGAACAAGCTCTGCCTGATCGTCCTGGTCGCGCTGTTCGGCCTGGGCGTCGCCGTCCCGCCCGCCTCGGCCGCCGGGCGGCTGGTGTCCTCCACTCCGGCGGCCGGTGCGCGGCTGCTCAAGGCGCCCGAAGCGGTCCGGCTCACCTTCGACCGGCCGGTGCTCGGCGGCGGCGCCAACGTCGTCACCGTCACCGGCCCGGACGGCAGGCCGTGGGGTTCCGGCGCGATGGGCGTCGACGACAACGTCGTGACCGCCGTCCTGTCGCCGCAGCCGCCGCACGGCGACTACGTCGTCGACTACACGATCCGCCTCGGCGAGCCGTCCCCGCTGACCGGGCAGCTCAGGTTCACGTTCGCGGAGCCGGGGTCGTCCGGCTCGATGAGCTGGCAGACGTGGGCGAGCCTCGGTGCGATCGCCCTGGGCATCGCGGCGCTGCTGACGGCCGTGGGCCTCCGGCAGGCGCGGGCGCGCCGGTGACGGTGCGACACGAGCTGGGCGTCGTGCTGGCGGACGTCGGAGCGCTGTACCGGGCTGCGGACGGACCGTCCGAACCGGACCTGGCGCGGCTGCGCGAGCTCGGCATCGGCTGGGGGCGACGGAAAAGGCCGCTCGCCCTGCTCGTGCTCGCCGTGCGGCACCTCACCGAGTCGACCGTCGCCGCCATGATCATCGGTGCGGCCGGCGGTGACGTGCCCCAACTCGTCGAGGCGGTGCGCCGCACCGAGGTGGCGGTCGTGCGCGAGCTGGTGAGCGGCTTCGAGCAGGCGGCGACCGGCGAAGACGTGACGGCCGCGAACCTGCTGTGGGGCGGGTGTGTGCCGCCCGAACCGGACTACGCGGTGATCGCCCTGCGCTGCGCCGGCGACCTCGGCCCGCGGATCGACGACGTGCTGACGGCTCGCGAACGGGTCGGCGCCGTGCACCTGCTCTCGGACGGCGGCGGGTTCCTGCTGGCGCCCGCGCACGACGAGAAGGACGCCCTCCGGCTGTGCGAGGAGCTGCGCGAGGATCTCCCGGACCCGATGTGGCTCGCGGTCGCCTGGCGGCCGAACACCGAGATCGAGGACGCCGGCGTGCAGGCGAGCATCGTGCTCGGCCTCGTCACGAACCTGACCGAGCCGCCGGGTGTCTACGACATCGAGGACGTGGTGGTGGAGTACGCGCTGATGCGCGACACCGAAGCGTTGGTGACCCTGCTCGCGCTCATCGCACCAGTGGTGCACCAGGAGCCGCTGCGCACGACGATCGAGGCGCTCGTCGCCACGGCCGGCAACCGCAGCAAGGCCGCGAGCACGCTGAACATCCACCGCAGCACGCTGGACTACCGGCTCAACCGCGTCGGCCAGCTGACCGGGTGCCTGCCGACGACCGCGCGCGGACTGCAGACGCTGGCCACCGCGCTCGCCCTGCACGGCGTGGTGCACCGAGTCGCGCAACGTCGTCGATGAAGGGAACATTCATCCACCTGAGGTGGATGAATGTTCCCTTCATCGACGAGCGGAGCGGGGCGCTCAGGCGCACAGGGCGTAGGCCATCGTGAGCACCTGCAGTCCCCGCACGGTCAGCGGGGAGTGCCCGGTCAGCTGCTCGATGCGCGCCAGCCGGTAGTCGATGGTGCTGCGGTGGACGATCAGCCGTTCCGCCGCGCCGGTCCGGTTGCCGCTCTCGGCGATCAGCGCCGCCAGGGTCGTGCGCAGCGAGTGGCTCTCCATGACCGGCGCGATCAACCGGCGCAGCGCCGCCGAGCTCTCCGGCGAGCGAGCCACCGCGTCCTCGATCGGCACGTCGGCGCGGACGTAGACACCGCGCGGCAGGTCCAGCGCGGTCACGATGCCCAGCAGCCGTGCCGCGGCGGCGAGACCGTCCGGGCCCGAGGCGACCGCCGCCCTGATCGACCGATCCGGCAACTTCGCGAGGACGACCTCGCACTCGCGCACCACCGTCTGCTCGCTTCGCAACGGCAGCAGCACTTCGACCCGGTCGCCCTTCACCACGCACGCCACGTCCGGCCGCGCGCCTCGCTGGAACGCCGCCGCCACCACGTCGGCGGACCCTCCGTCGACCACGAACACCACGGCCGTTCCCGCGGGCGTCTCGACCGGCTCGGGCAGTTCCGGCTCGGGTGGGCGGAAACCGCGCATCAGCTCGACCGCGAGCCGGCCGCAGCCGTCGTAGCGCGGAGCGCCGTTGTCGTCGAGCTCCGCCGCCATCGCGTTGAGCGCGCTCAGCAGGTCGTCCGCCCGGCCGCCGGACCGCGCCCACAACGCGCCGATCTCCCGCACGCCCGCCACGACCTCGGCCTCGCCGTGATCCGCCCGCGCCAGGGCGGCCAGGCAGACCGCCAGCACCTGACGGGCGCATTCCCGCGCCGAGGTCACCACTGTTTCCACGGGGTCCACTACATCGAACAAAAGGCACGCCTGGCGTTCCGAAAGAAGAGGAAACGAATCCGAAGGCACCGAAAACTCCGGCCAGATGTCGGGTGATGCGCGAATCGCTGATTCGGACACCGGACGCGAGATCACCTTTTCCGAACATCGTGGATGGACGATTACCGGACGAATCCCGCAAGATTTTCACCGTTCCGCCCTATCCATTTCACGGCATCTCGCCGTTTCGAGGGAGGGTTTTGTGGGATTTTTGGCGAAAGCCGGTAAAGCAGCGGTGCTCGGTACCGTCACGGCGGCGGTGACGGCACTGCTCACGGCGGCACCGGCCCAGGCTGCGAAGCACTGCGACTTCTCCACCAGCACGGGCCGGTACAGCTGCAGCGGCAGCGGTTCGGTGCGCAATCCGGGCGACGTGATCGGCGGGAAGCTGTTCACCGGCCTGGACTACTCCGGCGACTCGCTGACGATCTGGGTGCCCAGGCCGTGCCCCAAGAACGACCAGGTCGACTACTGGGTCGACCTCGGCGGCGACATGCGGAACAAGGTCAGCTCGGTCCAGGCCTGGTCGAGCTGCTGGGTGTGGCTCTACTTCGCCGACGGCCAGCGCGACGGGCCCTACAAGGGCAACGAGCCGGACGTCGGCACGTGGGCCAACGACAGGGCCGTCACGGTCGGACTCAGCTGAAGCAAAGGGGCAAGATGAACACGTTCGCACACAGGGTGGTCGCCGTCGCGGTCGCCGCATTGACGGGCACGACCATCGCCATCGCCGCACCGGGGACGGCCTCGGCCAACCACGAGGGCACGGCGACGACCCGAGAGCTGCTGGACCTCTGCAACCAGGGTCGCACCGACAGCTGCGACTTCCGGCCCAGCGGCGGCATCTCGACCTTCAACGGTCCGCGCCAGCTCGCGGGCAGCTCGACGAACTGCACGAACTTCAACCAGACCAGGGTGATCAGGTACGAGGCGAGCCAGGGCACCTCGCACTCGTTCGGCGTCGACTTCTCCGCGGGATCGAAGATCGGCAAGTCGTTCGAGTGGTCGATCCAGACCTCGTACCGTCGCGAGTGGACGTGGAACGACACGACGTCCGACGAGCTGCGCCAGGACGTCGGACCGAGGTCGCGGGTGATCATCTACGCGTCGAAGCTGCGTTCGCGGGTCAGCGGCACGTACGAGCTGCACTTCGGGAGCCGGTACAAGGGCCACTACTACTGGTACGTGAACGGGCAGGTCGAGGGCCAGACCCGCGGTCAGCCGTGGGACATGTCGTCGGAGCAGGTGCGGGCGTCCTGCTGAGACACGGGTCGTGGGTGGTTTCCGGTCCGCCGCCGAGGAAACCACCCACGCCCTATGCTCCGTCGGCGTGACCTCCTTCCCGATCGTCAACGCCCTGGGAGAGCTGGACGACCCGAACGTCGAGGACCTCACCGTCGACGACCGCGTCCTCACCGAGGCGAAGGCTTCGGGGCTCACCGCCGTCAACATCACCATCGGCTACACCTGGGGTGACGAGGACCCGTACGAGCACACGGTCCGCGACCTGGACCTGTGGGACGAGATCCTCGCCGCGCACCCCGATCACCTGCTTCAGGTCCTGTGCACCGACGACATCAGGCAGGCGCACGCCGAGGGCCGCATCGGCGTGATCTACGGCTTCCAGAACGCCGCGATGCTCGGCTCCGAGCCCGCCGGCCGCGTCCGGTCGTTCGCCGACCGCGGTGTCCGCGTCATCCAGCTGACCTACAACCAGGCCAACCACCTCGGCGACGGCTCGATGGCGCCGCAGAACCGCGGGCTGACCGATCTCGGCAGGGAGACCGTCGCCGCGCTCAACGACCACCGGATCATGGTCGACCTGTCCCACAGCGGCGAACGCACCTGCCTGGAGGCCGCGCGCGTCTCCGCGCAACCGGTCTCGATCAACCACACCGGCTGCCGCGCGCTCACCGGCCACCCGCGCAACAAGACCGACGAGGAACTGCGCCTGATCGCGGATCGAGGCGGTTTCGTCGGCATCTACTTCATGCCGTTCCTGGTCCCCTCCGGCAACGCCGGCGCGGCCGACGTCGTCGAGCACGTCCTCCACGCGGTGAACGTCTGCGGCGAGGACGCGGTCGGGATCGGCACCGACGGTCCGATCACGGCCGTCGACGACCTCGACGCCCACCGCACGCACCTGGCCCGGCAGCAAGCTCTGCGCGTCTCGGCCGGAGCCGCGGCCGCCGGGGAGTCCGGCACCTGGCCGTTCGTCGAGGACCTGCGCGGAGTCGGCCAGTTCCGGGAACTCGGGCGGCTGCTGGAGGAACGGGGCTACCGGGAGGACCGCATCGCCAAGATCATGGGCGGCAACTTCCTCGCCTGCGCAGACCGGATCTGGACGGCCTGAACGTCACTCGTGGTTCAACGCCCCCGACCGGAACTCCCTGAGCTCCACCCTGGTGAACCCGGCCGCGCGGACCACCTCGGCCAGGCCCGCGCGGATCTCGGGCAGTTCGGCGAGATGCGGGTCGAGCTCCACCCGTCCGACGTCGCCAAGATCGCGCACCCGCAGATCCCTGCTCGGCGTGCCGACGTCCGCGAGCCACGCCCGCACCGCCACCTCGGCGCGCTCCACCCTGGCCAGCCGCGCGGGCGTGATCGCCAGCCCGTACCGGACGCGGCTTGCCAGGCACGGCAGCGCGGGTTTGTCCCATGTGGACAGTTGCCAGCGCCGGCTCACCGCGCGGACGTCCGCCTTGGTCATGCCGAGATCGCGCAACGGGGTGTGCACGCCGATCTCGTCGCCGGCGCGGATGCCGGGCCGGAACGGGTCCCGCGCGTCGTCGGCGTTCGTCCCGGTCGCCACCGCCGTCAGACCGTGCTCCCGCGCCACGGCAGTGATGACGTCCAGGACCGTGGACTTGCAGAAGTAGCAACGGTCGCGGCCGTTCGCGGCGTAGCGCGGGTCGTCCAGTTCGGTGGTCGCGGGCGTGAGGTGCCGCACGCCCAGGGTGCGGGCGAACGACGCGGCGTGCGCCAGTTCGGCGGCGGCGACGCTGGCCGAGTTCGCCGTGACGGCGAGGACCCCGTCCGGGCCACTGGCGCGCACGGCGGCGGCCAGGACGAGGGCGGAGTCGGTCCCGCCCGAGAACGCCACGGCGAGCGGCCCGATCTCGGCGAGACGCGCCACGAGACGGGTGTCCATCAGCTCTCCTCCTGCGATTCCGCCACCATCGCCAGCACGGTTCGCAGCGGCAGCCCGGTCTGCCGCGCGACCGCCACCGCGTCGTCGTACTCGGGTTTGCTGTGGTGCGGCCCGTGTTTGCGGCGGACCGGCATGCCCTGGACGCGCACGATGTCGGTGCTGCGCGCGACGGCGGTCCTGCGCACGGTGCTCCGCCGCACGCCCAGGCTTCCGGTTTCCGCGAGCATCAACCGTTCGACGTCGTCGGCGTTCTCCGGCGCCGCCAATGCGTGCAGAACGTGCGCCGGGCGGCCCTTCTTCATCACCGCGGGGATGATCCAGCTGTCGAGCGCACCGCCGTCGAGCAGCCGGCCGAGGACGTACCCGAGCACCTCACCCGTGACGTCGTCCAGGTTGGTCTCCAGTACGACCAGGTCCTGCACGTCCGCGTCCTCGGTGTCGCCGAGCCGGACGACCGCGACGTTGGGACGGTCGGCCAGCACCCTGGTGCCCGCGCCGTAGCCGGTGGCGGACAACCGCATCGGAGGAGGCGGCCGGAAGTCCGCGGCCAGAGCGCGCAGCAGAGCGGCGGCCGTCGGCGTGACGGTCTCGCCGCGCAGCTCGGTCCCGGTGACCGTGGCGCCGTCCAGCAGCGCCGCGGTCGCCGGCGCCGGGCAGGGCAGCAGGCCGTGGGCGGTGCGGACCGTGCCGGTGCCGAGCGGCAGCGGTTCGCAGTGGACGGTGCGGACGTCCAGCGCCTTGACGGCGGCCGCGACCCCGACGATGTCCACGAGGGTGTCGTGACCACCGAGCTCGTGCAGGTGCACCTCGTCGGGATCCTCGCCGTGCAGGCGTCCCTCGACCTCGGCGATGGCACGCAACGCCGCCACCGCCACGTCCGCCACCGCGCGGTCGCGGACCCGGCCCGCCATGGCGATCAGCTCGGCCGCCCTGCGGCTGGCGGCGTGGTCGGACACCAGGACGTCGGCGCGGGAGGCGGTGAGGCCGTGGTTCACGGTGCGGGTGACGACGAGGTCCCAGCCGGTCAGGCCGGTGTCGGTGACGGCGGCGCGGATCGCTTCGAGCGGAGCGCCCGCGTCGACGAGGGCGGCCAGCAGCATGTCGCCGGCGAGGCCCGTGAACGGGGAGATGACGCAGACACGGCTCATAGTGCGCTCCGACGGGCGACGCGGGACAGGCGGAAGGCGGCCATCGCCGCACCGAACCCGGAGTCGATGTTCACCACGGTGATCCCGGCGGCGCACGACGCGTGCATGGCGAGCAACGCGGTGATGCCCTCCAAGCCGGCGCCGTATCCGGTGGAGGTGGGCACGGCGACCACCGGGCAGGCGACCAGACCGCCGATGGCGCTGGCGAGCGCGCCTTCCATCCCCGCCACCACGATGACGGTGTCGGCGGCGCGCAGCCGGTCCTGTTCGGCGAGCAGACGGTGCAGCCCCGCCACACCCACGTCGGTGACGGTGGTGACGGTGAGACCCACGGCGGTCGCGATGGCGGCGGCTTCGCGGGCCACGGGCTGGTCGGCGGTGCCCGCGGCGGCGACGACCACGGTGAACCCGGCCGGTGCGGCGGGACGCCAGACGAGCAGGCGGGCTGCGGCGTCGTAGGTGCCGTCCGAAACGTCCGCCAGGACCGCAACCGCGGTGTCAGCGTCCACACGGGTAGCCAGCACCGGACCGTCGTTGTGCCGCAACAACGTCCGAACGATCGACGCGATCTCCGCGGCCGTCTTCCCGGTGCCGTACACGACCTCCGGCAGCCCCTGCCGCGCCTCCCTGCCGACGTCGACCCGAGCGAAACCGAGGTCGACCGCCTCCTGCCCGCTCACGCCGCCCCTCCCCGCGCGACGACGGACGGCAGTTCCCGCCCGATCCGCTCCAGCAACTCCGGCGCGCGCCGGACCGCAGCCTCCAGGTTCCCCGCGCGGGCCAGCAACGACCACGTGGCCACCACGCCGATCTCACGCAGTTCGTCAGCGGTAAGCCGGACGTCGCCCGCGACCACCACCACCGGCACGCCGTGCCGCCGAGCGGCCGCGGCCACCCCGAAGGGCGCTTTGCCGCGCAGGCTCTGGGAGTCGAACCGGCCCTCCCCGACCACGACGAGCGACGCCGAGCGCAGGGCCTCCTCGACGCCGACCTCGCCGAGGACGAACTCCGCGCCGGAGACCCGGCGGGCGTCGAGGGCGGCGAGCGCCGCGAAACCGGTGCCACCGGCGGCTCCCGCGCCCGGCGACGAGCTCAGGTCACAGCCGGTCGCCCGCGCCATGGCCGCGGCGAACTGGCGCAGGCCGCGCTCCAGCACCTCCACGTCGCGCGGCGTCGCGCCCTTCTGCGGGCCGAACACCGCGGCGGCACCGGACGGTCCGGTCAGCGGATTGTCCACATCGGACACCAGCGTCACCCGTGCCAGGCGCAGGCGGAAGTCCAGCAACGACAAGTCCACGTCCACGGCGTTGGTCAGGGCCGCGCCGCCGGGACCGACCGGTACGCCGCGGGCGTCGGTGATGCGGGCGCCGAGAGCCCGCAGCAGGCCCGCTCCCCCGTCGGTGGTCGCGCTGCCGCCGACCGCCAGCACGATGTCCAGGCAGCCGTGGTCGAGCGCGGCCCGGATCAGCTCGCCGGTGCCGTGGCTGTCGGCGACCAACGGCGCGAAACCTCCTGGCAGCACGTCGAGGCCGCTCGCCTGGGCCATCTCGATCACCGCGCGGGACCCGCGCACGGCGAACGCGGCGCGCACCGGACGTCCGGTGGGGCCGGTGACGTCGGCGAAGACCTCGCGATAACCGGCTCGCGCCAGGGCCGCCAGGGTGCCCTCGCCACCGTCGGCCACCGGCATCTCCACCGCGCGGCCTCCCGCGGCGGCCACTCCCGACGCGACGGCCGCGCAGGCCTGGGCCGCGGTGAGGCAGCCGCGGAACTTGTCCAGGCACACCAACACGCTCATGGGCGTGCCAGGTACGGGATCGTCTGCGGGCCTTCGGGCAGCACGCACAGGCGGGCGTCCGGTCCGGCCGCGGCGAGCGCCTCCCGCACCGCCTCGGAGACGTCGGCGGTCTGCGAGAGGTGCGCCGTGGCCAGTTCGGCGTCGCTGAGGTACGACGTGTGCATGACGACCCGGCAGGCGGCCTGGATGCGGGCCTGGATCTGCACCTGCCACTGGTCCGGCACGGTGACCGCGCGCGCCGAGATGTCCGCGAACAACGCGGCGGGCGAGTCCGCGGACGCCAGCACCGAGCGGTACGAGCCGTGGTCGGGGAAACCGTCGCGGCACTCGGCCGCGCACACGATCGTGCCGCCCGGCTTGACCACCTCGAACGCCGCCGACATGCCCTTCACCGACTGGTAGAGGTTCTGGTCGAGCGGGTAGCCGGAGTTCGTCGTCACCACCACGTCGAACAGGTGCGGCACCGGTTGCATCGCGACCCCGCGGGCCGTGCGCACGGCGGCGGCGTGCATCGCGAGCAGGTCGCCGCCGAACGCGGCCACGACGTCCTTGTCCTGGTTCAGCACCACGTCGAACCCGAACGTCACCCCGGTGGTGGCGGCGATCGCGCGCACGTCGTCGTGCACCGGGTTGCCCTCGATGACGCCCCACGTCGCCCGCGGGTGCCCGATCCGCCGCGCGTCGTGCAGCACCAGCACGGTTTCCAGCGCGGCGAGACCGGGGGCGACCAGCTTCGGGCCGCCGGAGAACCCGGCGAAGAAGTGCGGTTCGACGAAACCGGTGGTGATCCGCACGTCCGCGGCGACCCATTCGCTGTTGAGCCACACCGGCACGTCCGCGCCCATGCGGCCAAGCCACGTCAGGCTCGCCTGGTCCCGGGCGTCGTGGTTGACGATCCGCACCGAGTCGACGACGTCGTCGCCGAACATCGCGCGCAGTTCGGCCTCGGTGTTGCCGCGGTGCGTGCCGGTCGCGACCAGCACCACGACGTCAGAGAGCTCGACCAGCCCGTCGAGCTCCTCCAGGATCGCCGGGATCATCAGGTGCCGGGGTTGCGGGCGGGTGCCGTCGCAGGCCGAGATCGCCACGGTCTGGCCGCGGCGCACCCGGTCCCGCAGCGGCGGGCCCGCCACCGGGGACCGCAGTGCCCGCCGGAGGATCTCGCGGGGCGCCTCGGTGACCTGGTGGTGCTTCGGCACCACGACGGTGGTCCGAGCCGGGTCGACGCGCAGGTCGAGTCCCGTCTCGCCGTAGGCCAGTCGCACGGTGTGCATCAGCTCGTCCCCAACCGGTAGACGCGCTCGGCCGTGCCGCCCAGAACCTGGTCGCGTTCCGCCTCGGAAAGCCCGGCGACCAGCTGTGCGGCGCTGTCGACGACCTCCTCGTAGGACGCCGCGAGCAGGCACACGGGCCAGTCGGTGCCGGCCATCAGCCGGTCCGGCCCGAACACCTCCAGCGCGATGTCCACGCACGGCCGCAGGTCGTTTACCGTCCACTTCGGACCGGCCTCGGTGACGAGACCGGACACCTTGGCGACCACGTTCGGTTCGGCGGCCAGCGCGGCCAGGTGCGTCGCCCACGGCTGCAGCACGCCACCGGCGATGTCCGGTTTGGACAGATGGTCGAGCACGAACACCATGTCCGGCACCGCCCGCGCCGCCACCAGCGCCGCCGGCAGCTGGTGCGGCCGGGTCAGCACGTCGTAGGTGAGCCCGGCGTCGCGCACCGCGCGCAGCCCGGCGAGCACGTCGGGGCGCATCAGCCAGTCCGGGTCCGGCTCGGGCTCCACCAGGTGCCGGACGCCCACGAGCCGCTCGCCACCCGGCCCGGACCGCAACCGGTCCAGCTGCGCGGCGACGTCGGGCGCGGTCAGGTCGACCCACCCGACCACGCCCTTGATCAGGTCGGACTTCTCCGCGATCGCGAGGAACTCCGCGGTCTCGCCGATGTCGTTCAACACCTGGACGAGCACGGTGGCGTCGATGCCGGCCGGTCCGGTCACCTCGCGAAGGTCCGCCGGACCGAAGTCGCGGCGGATCGTCCTCAGCTCCGGCCCGTCGAGCCAGTCCTGCGGCCGGGCGGAGAGGTCCCACAGGTGGTGATGGGCGTCGATCCGGCGCATGGCGGTCACGCCTGCCCGATCCGCTGCCGTTGCTCGCCGAGACCGTCGATGCTGAGCTCGACCGCGTCACCGGCACGCAGGTACTCGAAGTCGTTGACGCCGAGCGCCACCCCCGCGGGCGTGCCCGTGTTCACCACGTCACCGGGCTCCAGCACCATGAACTGGCTGAGGTACCAGATGATGTGGTGCACGCCGAACAGCATGTTCGCGGTGTTGCCGTTCTGCCGCAGCTCACCGTTGACGCTCAGCCTCAGGCCGAGCGCCTGCGGGTCGCCCACCTCGTCGGCGGTGACCAGCCACGGTCCCAGCGGGTTGAACGTCTCGCAGGACTTGCCCTTGGTCCACTGGCCGCCGCGCTCGATCTGGAACTCGCGTTCGCTGACGTCGTTGGAGATCGCGTACCCCGCGATCACGGACGCAGCGTCCTGCGGGCTCTCCAGGTAGCGGGCCGTACCGCCTAGGATCACGGCCAGCTCCACCTCGTAGTCGGTCTTCACGCTCGCCCTGGGCACCAGGACCGTGTCGTTCGGCCCGACGACGGTGTTGGTGTTCTTCATGAACACCACCGGCTCCGCGGGCGGTTCGGCCGCCGTCTCGGCCGCGTGGTCGGAGTAGTTGAGCCCGATGCACACCAGGGCGCCGGGACGGGCCACCGGCGCGCCGATCCGCAGGCCGGTGACGTCCAGCTCGGGCAGACCGGCCAGGGCGTCGCGCACCCGAGCCACGCCCCCACCGGCCAGGAAGTCGCCGTCGATCTCCGCCGTCACCGGGCGCAGATCACGCACGTGGCCGGCGTCGTCGAGCACCGCGGGAATCTCGGTGCCGGGGTCGCCCATCCTCAACAGTCGCATTGCCGTTCCTCATCCATGTGTTCTTCGATGCCGTCACTGGTCACGGAGTTGGCACACCGGATTCAAGCAGCCCGGCGTCGCGCAGTTCCGCCCACAACCCCGGCGGAGGGGGCGTGGCGAACGCGGCCACGTTCGCGCGGAGCTCGGTCTCGGCACGGGCACCGATCAGCGCGCCCGTCACGGCCGGGTGTCCGAACGGGAACCACAGCGCCGCGGCCGGCAGCGTCGTGCCGTGCCGGGCGCAGACCGCGGCGATCCGCCGGGCGCGGCCGACCACGTCCGCCGGCGCGGTCCGGTAGTCGTAGGTGGCGTCGTCCGGCACGTCCTGGCGGGCCAGCAGACCGGAGTTGAACAGCCCGGCGGCGAGCACGTCCACCCCGCGCTCGGCGCACAACGGCAGCAGCTCGGCCAGCGCGGGCTGCTCCAGCAACGTGTAGCGACCGGCCAGCAGCACGGTGTCCACATCGGACTCACGCACAAACCTGGCCAGCATCTGCCACTGGTTCATCCCGGCACCGATCGCGCCGACCACGCCCTGCTCGCGCAGTTCCACCAGCGCGGGCATCGCCTCGTTCGCCGCCTGCTCCCAGTGGTCGTCCGGGTCGTGCAGGTACACCACGTCGACCCGGTCGAGCCCGAGCCGGTCGAGCGAGGACTCCAGGCTGCGCCGCACGCCGTCCGCGCTGAAGTCCCACACCCGGCGCGTGATGGCGGGAACGACGAAGCCGTCGTCGTCGAGCCGTCCTTCTCCGGACGGGTCGGGCACCAGCAGCCGCCCCACCTTGGTGGACAGCACGAACTCGTCGCGCGGCCGGTCGCGCAACGCGGCGCCGAGCCGGCGTTCGGCCAGCCCCAGGCCGTAGTGCGGGGCGGTGTCGAAGATCCGGATCCCGGTCTCCCACGCGGCGTCGACCACGGCACGGGCCTCGCGGTCGGTCACCTCGGTGTACAGGTTGCCCAGCGGGGAGGTGCCCAGTCCCAGCCGGCTCAGGACGTCAGCCACGGGGACGCAGCCGGAGTGCGTCCATGCCGCCGTCGACGGCGAGCACGGTCCCGGTGGTCGACCCCGACATCGGGCTCGCGAGGTACGCGATCGCCGCGGCGATCTCGTCGGCCTTCACCAGCCGCCCGTGCGGCTGCCTGGCCTCCAGCGCCGCCAGCTCGGCCTGCGGGTCCGGCGCCGAGTCGAGCAGCCGCCGCACCCACGGCGTGTCGGCGGTGCCGGGCGCGACCGCGTTGACCCGGATGCCCTCCCGGATGTGGTCGGCGGCGAGCGCGCGGGTCAGCGCGTGCACGGCGCCCTTGCTCGCCGAGTAGACCGCCCGTTGCGGCAGACCCGCGGTCCCGGCGATCGAGCCGGTGTTCACGACGGCGGCGAAGTGGGAGTTGCGCAGGTGCGGCAGGCAGGCGCGGGTCACCCTCGCCATCCCGACCACGTTCACGTCGAACACCCTGAGCCACTCTTCGTCGGTCGCGGTGGCCACGTCGCCCTGCGCGCCGATGCCCGCGTTGTTCACCACCACGTCGATGCCGCCGAACCGGGTCACCACCGCCTCCACGGCGTCGCGGACGCTGTGGTCGTCGGACACGTCCGCCCGCACGAAGAACATGTTCTCCGGCAGGTCGCTCGCCGCCAGGTCGAGCACGGCGACCCGCGCACCGCGAGCGGCCAGCAGTTCGGCCGTGCTCCGGCCGATGCCCGAGCCGCCGCCGGTGACGAGAGCCACCAACCCGTCGAAGTCACCCATGACCGATTGCTCCGTTCGTCGATTGAGCCACGGCGGAAGCCTTGTCCGCCAACCGATGCGTGCTGCCTAGCGGGCCAGGCGCCCAGGCTCCCCCACGTCGCTGCGCCGCACCAGCCAGGCCTCGGTGATGTGGGTGAACATGGCCTCGGCGGCACCGTCCGGGTCGTGCGCGGCGATGCGTTCGCAGATGCGGCGATGGCCCTGGTTCGAGGCCGCGCACAACCGGCGGTCGGTGCGGCCGGTGTAGCGGGCGGTGTTGAAGACCTGGCTCTCCAGCGCGCGCACCACGCCTCTCGCGATCCGGTTGCCGGACGCCTGCATGATCCGGTCGTGGAACGCGTGGTCGTGCCTGCGATAGGCGACGGGGTCGCCCACCAGCCGGTCCATGCGGTCGACGAGGTCGCGCAGCTCCGCGACGGTCTCCTGGTCGGCGACGCGGGCGGCGACCAGGGCCATGTCGGACTCGAGCTGCCGGCGGGTGACCACCAGGTCGTCCAGCACGCCGAGCGTCTCGTCCTCCTCGACGACGGCCCCCAGCACGAGCTCGTCGAGCATGTTCCACGCCGACGGCGGGGTGACCATCGTGCCCGCGCCCTGGCGCACCTGCACCAGCCCCTTCTCCTGCAGGACCTTCACGGCTTCGCGGATGACCGTCCTGCTCACCGAGAACGACTCGCACAGCGCGGGCTCCGGCGGCAGCGACGTGCCGGAGGGGTGCTCGCCGCGCACGATCCGCGACACGAGCTCGGCCGTGACCGCCCTGGCCAGGTTCGCCGGCCGGTGTGCCCAGCTCGGCGCGGCGTGGACGTTCACGATCGCGCTCGGTCGCTGGCGTGGTGCGGTCATCGTTCCTCCGGTTGCACCCCTCGCCGACGCGATGGAGCGTGCCGATGACTCTACCGACAATCGGCCGTTGACGTAATACGTCATACGAATTACGTTCAGCACACCTCGTCGGGCCCTCGACGCCCGGCCCCATCTCGAGAAGTGAGCAGCAATGAAGCAGCGCACACTGTGGTGGTCCGCAGCCCTGGTGGCGGGGTTGACGCTGACGGCGGGTTGCGGGAGCGCCGCCGGACCGGGCTCGCAGTCCGGCGGGTCGAGCGACAAGCTCGTGGTCTGGGACTGGAAGTCGGGCGACGCGAAGGCCGCCGGGTACGTGCAGAAGGCCAAGGACGACTTCGCGAAGAAGCACCCCGGCGTGAACGTCGAGTTCGTGGCGCAGCCGTTCGACCAGTACTACACCCTGCTCGGCGCGGCCATCCAGTCCGGCAAGGGCCCCGACGTCATCCTGTTCAACGGCGGCGGGCAGATCCGCGACCGCTCCGACGCGCTGGCCCCGCTGGACTCCTATGTGGACGCCGACCGGTCGCGGCTGGCCGGGTGGGACGCGTTCACCAAAGCGGGAAAGGTGTACGCCGAACCGGTGACGTTGCAGGGACACCCGATCTACTACAACAAGGACCTCTACCAGAAGGCCGGCCTCAACCCCGACAGCCCGCCGAAGACGTGGGACGAGTTCACGAAGAACTGCGGCGTCATCACCCAGAAGACCGGGGCGAAGTGCTTCGCGCTGGGCAACAAGGAGGGCATCGGCATCCAGTTCTGGTTGTCCGCGCTGGGATCGGCCGTGCTGACCCCGCAGGAGTACGACGACTGGATCGCCGGCAAGCGCGACTGGACCTCGGCCGACGTCAAGAAGATCTTCGAGCTGTGGAAGCAGGCCGGTGACTCCGGGCTCAACACCGACGGCGCCAACTCCACCGCGATGTTCAACGACGCGTTCGCGGCCTTCAACTCGGCCAAGGCGGCCAACGTCATCGGCCTGATGTCCGACGTCGGGCACTGGAAGGACTTCGCCGAGTTCCTCACCCCGGAGAAGGTCGGCGTCATGGAGGCGCCCCTGGTCAACCCTGCGGCGAAGCCGAGCCTGCCCTACGACGGCGGCATCGGGTACGCGGTCGCGAAGTGGACGAAGGACCCCAAGCTCGCCGCGGACCTGGTGCACTCGCTGACCTCCACCGACGCGCTCAAGGCGTTCTACCTCGACGGCGGCGCGATCGCGTCCGACACCACGATCGACACCTCCGCGGGCGGCCCGGCCGTCAAGACCATCGTCTCGGAGGTCAAGTCCGGCAAGCCCGCGCTGCACGTCGCGCTGGGATCCAAGACGATCGACCTCATGGGACGCCTGTCGCAGCAGTTGCTCAGCGGTTCGATCACGGTGGACGAGGTGCTGCAGCAGCTGGCCGCCTCCGACAAGACGGGCTGATCGCGTGACCGCTCAGTCCCTGTCCTCCGTGGACCCGGCCGCGGCCGGGTCCACCGGGAGGACCGCCGGCTCCGCACCGGCCGCGCCACCCCGCCGCCGGCGAGGCCTGCGGGCCGAGCGCCTGGCGCCCCTGGTGCTGCTCGCCCCGGCGTTGCTGATCATCATCGGGCTGCGGTTGTGGCCGCTGGTGCTCGGGATCAACTTCTCCTTCACCGGTGACGGTGACCGCAACGGCATGGCGGTCGGCTTCGACAACTACGCGACGCTGTTCGCGGACCCGTTGTTCCGCACGGCGTTGCGCAACGTCGGCCTGCTGGTCCTGCTGCTGCCGGTCGCGGTGGCGATACCGGGCCTGCTGGCCACCTTCATCTACCTCAAGGTGCCCGGACACCGGCTCTACCGCGGCGTCTACTTCTTCCCCGCCGTGCTCTCCCCCGTGATCGTCGGCGCGATCTTCAACCTGCTGCTCGCGTTCGACGGCCCGCTCAACAAGCTCCTCGGCGGGCTGGGCCTCGGGCCGGTGGACTGGCTCGGCGACCCGGACGTGGCGATCTTCGCGGTCGTCGGGGTGCACGTCTGGGCGACGTTCGGCATGGCGCTCGTGGTGTTCCTGGCCGGGTTCGCCACCCTGGACCCGTCGCTGCTCGACGCGGCCAAAGTGGACGGAGCGACGTTGCCGCAGACCATCCGGCACGTCATCGTCCCCGGCCTGACGCGCACGATCCAGTTCGTCTTCGTCACCACCATGATCGGCATGCTGACCTCGATGTTCGGCCTCATCTACGTCATGACCACCGGTGGCCCGGAAGGATCGACGTACCTGCCCGAGTACTACATCTGGATCCAGCAGGGACAGATGAACCAGCCCGCCCTCGCCTCCGCCGCCTCCACCGCACTGTTCCTGATCATGCTCGTCGTGGGGCTCGCCCAGATCGGCATCCTGCGACGCGCCGGCAAGGAGGACTGATGACCGGCCCCCGGCTGACCAGATGGGTCGTCGCGGTCCCGATGGCCGCACTCGCCCTCGCCACGATCTACCCGCTGGTGTTCACCACCAACGTCGCCATGAAGACCCGCCGCGAGTACGTCCTCGACCGGTTCTCCCTCGCCGACTCGCTGAGCTTCGCCAACATCGTGAAGGCCTGGACGAGCGTCGGCATGTCCCGGTACTTCCTGAACTCGGTGGTCGTGGTGGCGTGCTCGGTCGCGCTGCTGCTGCTGTTCGGGTCGATGGCGGGCTTCGCGCTCGCGCGGCTGACGTTCCGCGGCTCGTCGACGCTCTTCCTGGGCGTGCTGGCCGCGTTGTTCGTGCCGTTCCAGGTGATCATGGTGCCGCTGGCGCGGATCATGGCCGACACCGGTCTGATCGACACCTACCCCGGCCTGGTGCTCGCCTACGTGGCGCAGTTCCTGCCGTTCACGATCTTCCTGCTGACCAGCTACTACTCCACCGTGCCACCCGACATCGTCGACGCCGCGCGGATCGACGGGAACACGGTGTACGGGGTCTACTGGCGGATCATGCTGCCGATCGGCGCTCCCGCGCTGCTGTCCGTCGGCGTGCTCAACGCCCTGTTCTGCTGGAACGACGTGCTCATCTCGTTGCTGATGATGCCGTCCGCCGAGCACCGCACGCTCATGGTCGGAGTCACCTCGTTGCGCGGCCAGTACTCCGACGACATCCCGACGTTCGCGTCCGGTGTGCTCATCGCCGCCATACCGGTGCTGGTCGTCTACCTGTTCCTGCAACGCCAGATCGCCGACGGCGTCACCGCCGGGTCCACGAAGGGTTGACATGCGCATCACTCACTACCGGACCCTCACCACCGTCCACGACTGGGGCCGACCCGTCGGCGACGCCAACGGCGTCTACGCCGACGGCCGCGTCCGCGTGCCGATCGTCGTCGTCGAGACCGACGAGGGCATCACCGGCGTCGGCCTCGGACCGCACGCGGACATCGAGAACGTCTTCGCCGCCATCGAGGGCGAGGACCCGCGTTCGGTCACCACCCTCTACGACCGCATGCTGCGCCGGGTGTTCAAGGCGGGCCACGCCGGCGCGGTGTTCGGCACCATCGGCGCGCTCGACACCGCCCTGTGGGACATCAAGGCGCAGGCGGCGGGCGAACCGCTGTGGCGGCTGTTCGGCGGCCGCGACCGCCGCGTCCCCGCCTACGCCTCGGCCCTCGACATCGCGCTGGACGACGACGAGTTCGTGGCCACGTACCAGGAGTACGCCGACCTCGGGCTGCGCGCGGCGAAGGTCAAGGGCGGCCTCGACATCGAGCAGGACCGCTACCGCCTCACCATGGTCCGCGACGTGCTCGCCAAGGCGAACCGCGGCGCGCGGCCGAGCGTCATGCTCGACGTCAACGAAACCTGGACCCGCAAGCAGGCGGTGCGGCACGTCAACGAGATCGAACGCACCCTCGACCTGACCTGGATCGAGGAACCGGTCCGCCGCTGGGACGCCGAGGGCCACGCCGCCGTCGGCCGCGGCATCCGCGCCTCGGTCGCCACCGGCGAGAACCTCACCGGGCTGGAACAACACCGCGCGCTGATCGCGGCAGGCGCCGTGGACATCGTGCAGACGGCCGCGGTCTGGGGCATCACGCACTTCCTGCGGGTCGCCACCCTCGCGCACGCACACGACCTGCCCGTCAGCCCCATCGGCACCACCCCGGTGGGCCTGCTGCACGCCGCCACCTCCGTGCCCAACCACCTGGTGAGCGAACTGCAGGACCTCCGGCCGCCGCAGGGCGTCTCGGTGGACCTGCACGTCGAGGACGGCGCCTACGTCCTCGGCGACACCCCCGGCCTGGGCGTGCGCATCGACGAGGAGGCCATCGCCGCCGCGGGCCACCTGATCCCCGACCCGCTGGCCGGCGGTTCGCACATCCGGCCGGAACGCGCCGGACGCCGGCTGCACCCCGACGAAACCCTCAACGCCTGACCCGTTTCCCCGAGGAGCCCCAACGTGACGACACCCCAGCGATTCGGCATGGTCATCCGGCTGCGCCCGGAGAAGCGCGAGGAGTACCTGCGGCTGCACTCGGCCGTCTGGCCCGCCGTCGAGAAGACGATGCTCGACGCCAACATGCGCAACTTCACGATCTTCCTGCACGACGACCTGCTCTTCGGCTACTACGAGTACATCGGTGACGACCACGAGGCCGACCAGGCCCGCATCGCCGCCGACCCGGAGACCCAGCGGTGGTGGACCTTGACCGACCCGTGCCAGGAGTCGCTGGTCGAGCGCGGTTCCGGCAGCTGGTGGGCACCGATGCGGGAGGTCTGGCACCTGGACGACCCCGCGTCGTCCTGACCGCTCTCGTTGTCGATGAAGGGAACCTTCCTCCGCCGTCGATGAAGGTTCCCTTCATCGACGGCGTGCCGCAGCCTGCGCGAGCGCGGCGTCGCGGCGGCCCTGGCAGCATCGAGCGACCGGCACGAGGGGGCGGAGTGTGGCGTCGCTTGGGGACGTGGGGGACGCGCTACA
>Ga0207692_10000069_pt1 | contig 30165 bp, 34 predicted proteins | sample LARL52metaG_FD_184345 | JGI IMG/M metagenome (GOLD analysis project Ga0207692, IMG submission 184345) | Corn, switchgrass and miscanthus rhizosphere microbial communities from Kellogg Biological Station, Michigan, USA - LAR L5-2 metaG... | ecosystem: Host-associated > Plants > Roots >...
GTGAATCTGATCCCGAATGCGGTCGAAGCGATGAGCTCAATCGAGGACGGGACGCGAGAGTTGTCGATCAGAACCGAGCAAAGCCAAACCGGCGGCATTCTCGTCGCAGTCCACGATTCAGGGCCCGGCATTGATACGGCAAACCTCGAGCGAGTTTTCGAGCCCTTTTACACCACCAAGACCAGCGGAATTGGGATGGGGCTTTCGATTTGCCAGACCATCATCAACGGTCATGGGGGCCGGTTGTGGATGAGTGCCAATGAGCCTCGCGGGGCGGTGTTTCAGTTCACCCTGCCCGCGGCCCAAGAGGACTCATGAGTTGTCTTCAAATCGGCCTACCGGCTGCAAAGCCGAACGCAGGCATCGTTCGAGCTCGTCGTCGTCGACTGGCTTGCTGAGGTAGCAAACGACTCCGTCCTTCAGGGCCTGATCCCTGACGACTTCATCGGGGTATGCAGTCACGAGGATCGTCGGAATCGCGTGCCCTGTGTCGACCAAATGCCTGTGCAGCTCGACCCCGGTCATTCCGGGCATGTGAACGTCGGTGACCAAGCAGTCGGTTTCAGGCACGAGACGTGATGCCAGGAAATCGGCTGCTGACGGAAAAGATTCAACAGTGTAGCCGAACAACATTACGAGCTTTCGCAGTGATTCTCGAAACGGCTGATTATCGTCGACGATAGATACGAGCGCATGGTTTAACATTGCGGCTTCCGGGAAACTTCGTGGCTCCGCCATACCCGCGACGCAATACCTTGCGCCAGTATGCAACTATGTAATGTCGGTGACATTCCGCAATAATGCAATGCCGGCGCCCCTAAGCGATGGCTTAGGCCTTGGGCTTTCCGCTTAGGGAGCAGAAGCTGTTCAGGTCAATCAATTATACGTACTATAAGAGCCATAAAAGGAAGAATGCGCTACCGTTGGGATACCGGGGATGGGTGACGCGAATCCCAGTGTCTTGGTGATCGATGACGATCCCGAGTTTCGCGAATCGGTCGCGCGGCTGTTGCGGACGGTCGGCCTATCTACCCGGCAATTTTCGTCTGTTCACGATTTTCTCAAGGCTGTTCCGCCGGAGGGCCCCACCTGCCTGGTGCTCGACGTGAGAATGCCGGGGAGAAGCGGTCTTGAGCTTCAGCGCGACCTTGCCGCCGCGAACAGGCAGGTGCCGATCATCTTCATTACAGCGCATGCGGACGTGCCGATGACCGTGCAAGCGATGAAAGGCGGCGCGATAGAGTTCCTCACAAAACCATTCCGTGATCAGGACCTGCTTGACGCTGTCGAGGCCGGCCTAGCACGCGATCGTGTTCGACAGGAGAGTGAACGGGCATTGGCTATACTCAGGGAGCGCTTCGACAAGCTTAGCTTCCGCGAGCGTGAGATCATGCTCCATGTCGTAGCAGGTCGCCTCAACAAACAGATCGCCAACGATATCGGAATTGCTGAGTCTACGGTAAAGGTGCACCGTACCCATCTGATGCGGAAGATGAAGGCTCGTTCGCTTCCTGAGCTCAGCCGGATGGCGGACAGCCTCAACGTGAGACTACAGTAACCCGCAGAAGTGCGAAGTCGGCCGGAGCCTCAAGCGTTTTCGCGCGAAGGCACTGTTTCCGCGAGCAAATGACTATCTGCTGCATTTGCTGCAACGCTGATCGTTGGGCATTACATGCTTATCCGGCTAACGTTACAGAAGCGCGAGGTTGGAGTCCTGCGCCTATGTCATTCCTAAGCGATGGCTTAGTACAGGCAACTACAAGCGAACCTCACACTACAGCCGCGTAATCGACGGCGCCGTGCGAGACCGCCAAAATGCATCTTGCCGGGTTTGTCGGGGACTCGCCCCACGCACGCGAGGTTATAATGCGCCCATCAGGATCCAGTGCACCACCCTCCGAACGCTTGACACCGTTTCGTCGTCTCGAACCGGGGCTCCAAACTACAGCATCAGAATCTTCCTCGGCAGCGGATATACAGTTCCACTTGGTGGCGAACAGTCTCGTCGAGCTGCTCGAAACTGCAAGGCGAGAGCTAGAGCGTGATCGAGAGTTGGCCAAGGCGTCACTGATAATGGCATCGCGCATCTTGCACACGGAGATCGAGCGTTGTTCTGTCCGTAACGACTGCCCAAGAGGTGGTCTAGTGGCTTGGCAGATCGCTCGCGTGCAAGCGTACATTGACAGCAACTTACATCGCACCCTTCACACCCGGAATCTCAGCGCGGTCGCGCGCCGGAGCCCAGCACACTTCTCTCGAACCTTCAAATTGGCTTTCGGCGAGTCTCCACATGCGTACGTGGTGAGAAGGCGTCTGGAGAGAGCCTGCCACCTGATGATGACCAGTGCGGCATCGCTGAGTGAAATAGCCTTGAGCGTAGGTTTTTCAGATCAAGCACATCTATCCAGGCTCTTCAGAAGGGCTTTTGGTCAAAGTCCAGCCGGCTGGCGACGCGAACGAGGAATCCCTGGCGAGGTCACCTTGCGAACCGGCGCTGACCAGAATCTCTCGTGAGCGATCACCGGAAGCGTCCCAAGGCTTTAGACGCCGCTCCGAGCCAGCTCCGGCGGTGATTTCCGCCGGCATTGCGCGTAAGTTGGGGACAAGGTGGCCATGATTCGAATGGCCCATTGCACGCCAGCGTGAGTTGCAGAAGATATTACCTTTCAGAACACGTGTGGGTGCGGGGGCACGGCATGCGTCAGCAAGATCTTGGATTCGACTATGACCGCTACAAGCGCCTGCTTGCGGAAGCGGTCGACGAACCGAAACGGCTGGCTTTGATCGAATTGCTGATCGAGGAGCGCGCGATGGACCGCCTGGCGGCCCAGCGTGCTATCGAACGCGAGGCGATGACCGCGATGACCGTCGCCAGGGTCGTGAGCGGCTCCCGGCGCTGAACGGCGCCTTCGGCTAACGGCCAAGAAAACGGCGGCCGCCAGGATGGGGCCGCCGTATCGATCCAATTCAGGGATGACTGCCGTCAGGGCTTGCGCATGCACAGCCCGATGGCCGGCGTCGATGGGCACTTGGCGCCATCCGCCGCCCCGCCGCCCGGGCAGAACACCGACACCAGCGTCTCATTCGCCTCGCAGCTCAACGCATCGTAGGATTGCACGAGGCGAAGATTGGAGACGCTGTCGCCTTTGTCGCCCTTCTCGCCGCGGTCGCCCTGCTCACCCCTGTCGCCCTTATCTCCCTTGTCACCCTTGTCGCCTTTATCTCCCCTGTCGCCCTTGTCACCTTTCGCGCCAGCCATCCCCTGCGGTCCCGCTGGTCCGGCTGGACCCACCGGACCTGCTGGTCCGGCGGCGCCCTGTGTGCCCGCCGGGCCGGGCGGTCCCTGCTCACCTTTCGGACCGGGATCGCGGCTGCACGCCGCCAGTACGATCGAAATCCCCACAACGAGTACTGGAAAGAGTCTCATGGCCTCCCCTCTCAACCAAGTTTTTACGCGAGCACGACGCTAAACCAGCGAGCGCCGGTCCGTCACCTGCTATCGCTTGCTGCGAATGCGCATGCACGCTTGCGGCAGCGGCTGATGCGTTTGCTGGGGATCGACAGGTTGCAGACATCAATCTGCCGGCGACGGATTCACTGCACGCATTGCGTGTCCCTGCTCCGCAGTTACAGCCAGGCGCAACCCGCTGATGGTCGCCTTGCCTGCTGAACCCCATCACGGCCGAAAGCGCGTGTGGATCGATGTTCTTACCATAATACCTCTTCGCTACACGTGCGTTGCAAGCGCTCGTCAATCTCTTGGGGCTAAAGCTTTTGAGCCGCTGGGGGCGGAGCAAGGGAGTGGTTACCCATGACTACGATTTCACTCGTTTCGGCCTACCCGACGGTCACGACCGGCGATCGATCGCTCTCGGCGATCGCGCTGTTCTGCTGTTGCGGCTTGATCATTTCGTTCGGCTTGCTGACATACGGCGTCAATCTCGCACCTGACTTTGTCTGACAAGGCATCGGCTTGTGCGAATTTGTCCAAGGCCGGCCCGCTCGACCCTGAGCGGCCGGCTTTTTCGTTCCGGTCATCGTGTCTCATCCCTTCCCTTGCGGAAGTTGTGTAGGATGCGCGAGCGAGGGATGACGCGGGTGTTTTCCCCGCCAATCGACCTCGGAGCAAATCATTGCGTCCCTTCCTACGCCGTGCTGTCGCCACGGCGCTGTCTGCCTTCAGTTCGTTCGCGCTGGCGCTCCCCCTGCTTTCAGTCCTGACAGGCCCCGTCTCGGCCCAAAGCCCGGCCGCGCGGCTTGTCGCAAAACCGGTTTCCCTGCCGGAAATGGCGCTCGGTTCGCCCAATGCCCCGATCACCATCGTCGAATTTTCGTCGATGACCTGCTCGCATTGCGCCGCGTTTGCGGAGAACGTGTTCCCGATGCTGCAGGCCAAATATATCGACACCGGAAAAGTCCGCTTCGTGTCCCGCGAGTTTCCGCTGGAGATCAAGGCCGCGGGCGCGGCGATGCTGGCGCGCTGCGCCGCAGGCGGCGATGCAGCACGCTATTTCGCGGTGCTCGCCATGCTGTTCAGGGAACAGGATGACCTGATCGAGCACACCACCGAGACGTTGAAGGAGGTCGGCGGCCATTTCGGCATGAGCGGCGACGCCGTGGAAGCCTGTGTGAAGGACCAGGACCTGCTCGACAAGCTGAAGGCCGACCAGAAGTTCGCCTATGACAGGCTGAAGGTGGATGCCACGCCGACATTCTTCATCAATGGAACGCGGGTGAAGGGCGCCATCTCCTTCGAGGAGCTGGAGGCAAGGCTGGCAAAGCTCGGGAAGCGCTGAGCCGCGCCATGGCATTGCGCTGGCTGCAGCGCGATGCGAGAGGTCTGTTGCTGCCGTGTTCTTGCCGCAGGTATCAGAAGGAGTAGCCTTCGCGGGCCACGACCAGCGCAAGGCGCAATGCTCGCCGGACAACGACAAGCAATAATCAATGAACATGCGCCGAATGGGGAAACCGCCATGTTCGAGGAGTTCGATCGCCGCACCAGCCTGACCCGCAACCAGATCAAGATCCTGACCGCAGCGATCATCGGCGATGCGCTCGCGTTCTTCTGCTCCTGATCATCGCGGGCTACAATTACGATGCGACGCTGCTGGGCCTCTCGGCGTTCTGGCTGACAATTGAACGCCGCGGCGGACTTTACAGCGGTGCAGGTCAAGCAGGCCCGATGGTCGCACAGGGAGAATTGGCGCGCGGCGTTGTCTTGGTGCGCAAACGATTGCAGACCGGCTCCCAACATCGCGAGCCGACCCTGTCGCGACGACGCAGCTTTTTCGGCGTCGTTGGCATCGCTGCTGATTGGAATCTTTCCAAGACCGAAGGCAGCGCAAGGCCCGTCAATCGCGTCTTGGGAGAAGTTATTTGAAGGCCGGCCGAAATCCGCGACCGCCGCGCTAAGGTTGCAAGAGGGCTTCGCGACAAGGCCCCGAGTCGGCCATCACCATGGCCGGAATCGGCCAGCCTTTTTTCAACATTGTGTGGCGACCTAGGAAGCCGCGCCGCTGCGGCAGGATAGCCGGGTGCCGCGCCTTCCCACCTACCCCAGGGCACGTGTGCCCGGCTATTCGTGGGCGGCCGCAACCAAACCGACATTGCACGCCACGGCTCCGGGCAAACCGCAAGACAGTCGCGCGACCGGCAGCCGCGGCCAAACGCACCGAGCCGTCAAACGGTCACGGTGCGGCAGACCGAGCACGGTGAAATCGTGACCGTGAGCCAGAATCTAGTCCAGCCCACGCTCGTGGCTGAGGCGCACCATCTCCTCGATGAAAATTTCCTTCTGCTTGTCGTCGAGGCTGGCAAACAGCGGCTCGGCGGCGTCGGCGACATTACGCTGGTCGGCGGCACGGTCGATCAAGAACTGCGCCTCGTTGCGCATCTGCTCGATGATGTCGTCGGGCGGATCACGCTTGGCGCGGGCGGTCCGCAGGTTCAGCCGCTCGGCCCCGTTATGCCCGAGATAGTGCATTGCGCTGGAGAAGCCCGACCAGTTCTTTTCCTGCTCGGGCGTCAGGTTCAACTCCTTCTTGATCCGCTCGATATAGCCATCGCTATTGCTGACGATCTGGTCCGCGGTCACTTGCGGCGCACCGTCCTGGGTCAGGACCTGAACCTGCTTGGCGGCCTTGCCGGTATCCTTCGCACTCTCCTTGGCGACCTTCGTCCCCTTGGTCGCGGCTGAACCGGCCTTGGTATCCCTTGCATTGTCCTTGGCATTGTCCTTGGCATTGTCTCTGGCCGCGGGCTGCGGCGCCTGTCCACCCGGTCCGCTGAACACGCCCGTGACGGCGCCGACCACCCCGCCGATGGCGCCGCCCAAAACGCCGCCGACCGGCCCCGCCGCCCTGTTGCCCTCGCGGGCGCCCTGCTCGACGCCCTTGATCAGCCCCTGTGCGTCGACCATCCGGGGCGCGTTGAACAGAAACAGGGCAGACACCCCGACCACGACACACAACCTCCAGCGTGCGCGCAGTTTTGATGTCAGTGTCGGCATTGTCTGGGTCTCCTTCGATCGCTCTGATGGGCCGCTGAAATGATTGAGTGGGGTCGTCCGCCGATTCCTCGTTTTAACGTTTTCGAAGCGAGGTCGCTACCGTGCAAGGCGTCGTTGTCCAACCTTCGGCAGGCAATGCGCAGGCCGCGTGCAAACGGTTCCGTTCGCTCTGCCGTGTGCGACGCAATATCGTCATGTGCGCGCGACATTAGTTCTAGGGCAGCGACAACCTCGTTTCTCGACAGACGCCATCAATTCTGCTCTGATCCCGGCTAACGAAATCTCCACGGGCCGGCACAAGACCCGCAAGACAATCAACGACAACGAGATTTTTCGACATATCCGATTGGCTCACCAGGGAGGGTAACGCCATGATCCGGAGAAGACTGTCCAGGAGACAGTTCGTAGCAGCCACTGCCATGTCCTCAGCGGCGCTGGTCACCGCGCCCTATATCCGCTCCGCACACGCCGCCGGCAAGCTTTCGATCGGCTTCTGGGATCACTGGGTTCCCGACGCCAACAAGACCTACAACGCCCTCGTCAATGAATGGGCGGAGAAGGAGAAGGTCGAGGTCTCGATCGACTACATCACCAGCAACGGCAGAAAGAACGAGATCACGATCGCAGCCGAAGCCCAGGCGAAGTCCGGCCACGACATCCTGGCCATGGCTACCTGGTGGCCGCACGGCAATTCTGAATTGCTCGAGCCGATGAACGACATCATGGAGCCGATCATCAAGGAGAACGGCGATGTCAACGGAACGGTCAAATATCTCGGCCAGCTCGACGGCAAGTGGATGGCCGTGCCGACCTGCATCGGCAGCCAGATCAAGGGACCCTGCTCGCGCATCGATCTGATGAAGAAATACGCCAACATCGATGTGCAGGAGATGTACCCGGCAGGCTCACCGCCGAAGGACGACAACTGGACGCTGGATACGTTCCTCAAGGCGGCGGAGGCCTGCCAGAAGGGCGGCTTCCCGTTCGGCATTGGTCTCGGCGAAACCAGCGACAGCGTCGACACTGCGGGTGCGATCTTCCAGTCGTTCGGCGCCGAGCTTGTCAATGCCAAGGGCGATCTGACTATCAAGACTGACGCGGTACGTCAGGCGCTCGACTACTACAAGAAGCTGATCGCCTTCCTGCCGCCGGATGTCCCGTCCTGGGATGACGCCTCCAACAACAGGTGGCTGATCTCCGGCAAGGGCGCGATGATCATGAACCCGCCGAGCGCCTGGGCGGTGGCGAAGCGCGACGCGCCGCTGGTGGCGGAGCAATGCTGGACCCATGGCTTCCCCGCCGGGCCGAAGGGGCGGTTTGCTCCTTATCTCCCGTACTTCTGGGCGGTCTGGAATTTCTCGAAGAACAAGGAAGCCGCCAAGAGCCTGCTCGTCCACCTCTCGAAACCGTCTTCGATCGAGAAGCTGGTCGCGGCGAGCGGCGGCTACGACCTGCCGGCCTATGAGAAACTGAAGACATTCAAGACATGGGCCGAAGCGGAGCCGCCCAAGGGCACGCTCTACCACTATCCAAATCCCTACAACCGTCAAACCCTGTCGATCGCCGCCTCGCCGGCGCCGCCGAAGATAGCCCAGCAGATCTATGTCCAGGCCACGCTGACGAAGCTGTGCCTACGCTATGCGCGCGGGGAAAAGATGGAGGACACCCTGGCCTGGGCCGAAGGCGAATGCGAAGGCTTCATGCGAACCTGAGCCTCGAGCCGATGCGCCGCGCGAGCCGCGGCGCATCGGCTTTTCGCGTTCACAGGAAGTCGAGCTATTACGGCTTCTCGGCGATTGCTCCGGCAGGGATCCACGCACCATGGTTGATGTCGCCTTCCAACCGACCCGCATCGCAGCCGCGCAACGCGCGCGCAAGCGCCCCAGCCTGAGGAACACGCTGCAGCGCAAATCGACCGTCGCTTTCCTGATGACGCTGCCGCTGATCCTCCTGATCTCGCTGCTCGTGGTCTATCCGGCTGCTTACTCGATCCATCTGGCGACGCTCAACAAGGCGATGACCAGGTTCATCGGCTTCGGCAACTTCCAGTTCCTGTTCAAGCGCGACACCTTCTGGATGGTGGTGGAGCAATCCTGCATCTTCGCCATCACCGCCGTCGTCTTCAAGGCGTTGATCGGCTTCATCGTCGCGCATTTCGCCCACAACATCCCAACCAGGAAACAGCGCAAATGGCGCGGCATGCTGCTGGTGCCCTGGGTGATCCCGCCGGCCATGAGCACGCTCGCCTGGCTGTGGCTGTTCGATCCCTCTTATAGCGCCTTCAACTACACGCTATCGGCCTTCGGCCTCGGCCCGATTTCGTGGCTTGGCGAGACCGGCTGGGCGCGTTTTTCGGTCATTCTCGTCAATGTCTGGTATGGCGCGCCGTTCTTCATGATCATGTATCTGGCGGCGTTGAAATCGGTGCCCGAGCAGCTCTATGAGGCCGCCGCCATCGACGGCGCCAACTGGTGGCAGCGCATCTGGTACGTGACGCTGCCGATGATGCGCAACATCATCGCGATCACGACGCTGTTCTCGCTGATCGTCACCTTCGCCAATTTCGACATCACGCGCATCCTCACTGCCGGCGGCCCGCTCGACACGACGCATCTGTTTGCCACCTGGGCGTTCCGGCTCGGCATCGAGGGCGGCGATATTCCGCTCGGCGCCAGCGTCTCGCTGTTCATGGCGCCGATCCTGGCGATCGCAGCGATCTTCATCCTGCGCGACATCAACAAACGCGGGAATGAAGCCTGATGAGCACGCTCGCAATCGACAAGTCCGGCCCTCGCCGCAAGGTCAAATATGGCAGCATGAGCCGCGATCGCGCCTGGGCGCTGCGCTGGTCATACTTCTTCCTGGCGCTGTTTGCGATCTTCGCGCTGGTGCCGCCGATCTACATGATCATCACTTCGCTCAAGAGCAGCGCGGAGATTTCGGCCGCCACCAACCCGTGGTGGGTGTTCCATCCGACACTTTCGAACTATATCGAACTTCTGACCTCCAACCAGTTCCTGCGCTTCTTCTGGAATTCCGCGATGGTCTCGGTTGTCGTGGTGACAATCACAATGCTGATCAGTGTGCCGGCGGCGTTTGCCTTGTCGCGGATGCGCTTCTGGGGCTCGGCGACGCTCGCGACCGGCGTGTTCCTGACCTATCTCATTCCGGACAGCCTGTTGTTTCTGCCGCTGTTCAAGATGTTCGCGCGGCTGTCCGAGTGGACCGGGATCTCGCTGATCAACCACTGGTACGTGCTGCTGTTCCTGTATCCGACGCTGACGGTGCCGTTCGCCACCTGGATCATGATCGGCTATTTCGCCTCGATCCCGAAGGAGCTGGACGAGGCCGCCATCATCGACGGCGCGTCGTGGTTCCAGACCCTGACCCGCATCTTCATTCCCGTCGCGCTGCCAGGCCTGATCGCGGCGACCATTTTCGCCTTCACGGTCTCGTGGGCGCAGTTCCTCTATCCGCTGGTGTTCACCACCTCGACCGATCAGCTTGTCATGCCGGTCGGCATCATCACCTCGCTGATCAAGGGCGACGTCTTCAACTGGGGGCAGATCATGACCGGCGCGCTGCTCGGCGCAGCCCCGCCGCTCATCATCTATGCGTTCTTGATGGACTATTACATTGCCGGCCTGACCGCCGGTGCGACGAAGGGCTGAAACTCATGGCGGAAGTTAACCTGCGTAAGGTGGTGAAGCGTTACGACGATGTCGAGGCGGTGCGCGGCATCGATCTCGATATCGCGGACCATGAGTTCGTCGTGCTGGTCGGCCCGTCCGGCTGCGGCAAATCGACCACGCTCCGGATGATCGCCGGCCTCGAGGACATCACCGACGGCGACATCATGATCGGCGGCGACGTCGTCAATGACGTGCCGCCAAAAGATCGCGACATCGCCATGGTGTTCCAGAACTATGCGCTCTATCCGCACATGACGGTCGCGGAAAACATGTCGTTCGGGCTGCGGCTGAAACACTACCCGAAGGCCGAGATCAAGAGCCGCGTCACGGAAGCCGCGCGCATGCTCGACATCACCGACCTGATCGACCGCAAGCCAAAGCAGCTTTCGGGCGGCCAGCGCCAGCGCGTGGCGATGGGCCGCGCGATCGTGCGCAATCCAAAAGTGTTCTTGTTCGACGAGCCGCTCTCCAATCTCGACGCAAAACTTCGGGTGCAGATGCGGATCGAGATCAAGAAGGTGCACCAGAAGGTCCGCACCACGACGGTCTATGTGACCCACGACCAGGTCGAGGCGATGACGCTCGCCGACCGCGTGGTGGTGATGAACAAGGGCCGCATCGAGCAGATCGGCACGCCGAACGAGCTCTATCACAAGCCGGCGACGCGTTTCGTCGCGGGTTTCATCGGTTCGCCCGCGATGAATTTCATTCCTTGCCGGCTCGAGGAGGCGTCCGGCCATCTCAACATCCGCCTGGCCGACCGCCTGTCGTTTCCGCTGCCGCCCGCGCGCGCCGCGCGTTATCGGAACGTGCCGCGCGACGACAAGCTCTTGATCGGAATCCGGCCCGAGCACCTGACGGAACCCCGCGCGCCCGAACCAGGCATCGAGACGTTCGAATCCGTACTCGATGTCACTGAGCCGATGGGAATGGAGACGCTGGTCTATTTCACGCTCGAGGGATCCCAGATCTGCGGTCGGGTCAGTCCGGGAGCCGGCGCGAGCGACGGCGCGCCGATGCGATTGGCGGTGGACCTCAACAATATGCACCTGCTAAACGAGGGAACCGGCGTCGTCTTATGACGGCGACGAGAACCTCAAGGGCAGGAAATGACGACCAACAAGAAGAAGATCTTTGTCACGCAAACGATGTCGCCCAGGGCGCGGGCTCTTCTGACCGAGCGCGAAGACATCGAACTCGTCGAGTTTCCCAACCTGATCTCCGCTCCCGATTTCGAGGCGATGCTAAGGGAGCACGCGCCCGTCCACGGCGTCGCGCTGGGTGCGACCCGCTTCGGCGAAGGGGAGCTGGAAGCCTCGGGCGACATGAAGGTCGTGACACGGATCGGCGTCGGCTACGACGCGGTCGACGTGCCGGCGCTGAGCCGCCGCAAGGTGCCGCTGATGGTCGCCGGCACCGCCAATTCGCCGTCGGTCGCCGAGCAGGCGCTGTTCATGATGCTGACGCTCGCCAAGCGAGCGAGCGAAATGCACGCGATCGTCAAGGACGGCACCTGGGCCGATCGGCTCGGCAGCCTGCCCTTCGACCTCTACGGCAAGACCGTGCTGATCGTCGGCTTTGGCCGCATCGGCACGCGTACCGCAAAGCGCTGCCTGGCGATGGAGATGCAGGTCCTGGTCTATGATCCCTACAAGTCGGCCGCCGAGATTGCAGGGAGCGGCTGCGAGGTGGTTTCCGATCTCGACGCGGCGCTGCCGCGCGCCGATTTCGTCAGCATCCATTGTCCGAAGACGCCGGAGACGGTCGGCATGTTCGGCGCGGCGCGCTTGAAGTTGATGAAGCCGACCGCCTATCTGATCAACACGGCGCGCGGCGGCCTGATCGACGAAAAGGCGCTGCATGAGGCGCTGGTCTCGGGCCGGCTCGCAGGCGCCGGCCTCGATGTGTTCGAGCAGGAGCCGCCGCCGGTCGGCCATGCCCTGCACGGTCTGCCGAATGTGATCATGGCCCCCCATGTCGCCGGCGTCACGGTCGAGGCCGTGGATCGCATGAGCGAGCAGACCGCACGCAATCTCTTGAGCGCGCTCGACGGCGATCCGATCCGGCAGAACGTCATCAACCCGGACGTGCTCTGAGCGGGCTCGGGCGTTTGGCGGCAACCGTGCCTTGATCGATTCCTCCCGCAAGAACAGGACCCTACCACGCAGCCTTCGAGGCGCGGCGGAGCCGGACGCACTGGGCTTGGAACCGGCGCGCCTATTCGTGCGGAACTTTCGGGAGGATCATAATACCACCATTCACGGTCCAAAAGGCTTAAATTCCCCGTCCCTGGTACCATCTGGGATAGGCAATGCCCCGGTTTTGGAGTCCCAGAGTTGTGAAGGAGGTTGCGGCGGTGAGTCAAAGCGATCCGGCGGATGAAGCGCTTGCGACGATCGCGAGCATTCTTGATCAACCCGAGCCGCCCCGTGGCAAGGCAGCGGCCGACACGCCAGAGCCCGTTGAGGAGGCGACGGCGAGCGACGAGACCACTATGGCACCAACCGCGGATGCCCATGGCTATTCGAAAGTGGGCCCCGGCCCGATGGAGGCGATCCGCTTCAAATGGATGGTGCGACGCGCCGATGACGGCGCCTATTATGTCGACGAGACGATCGGCGCGAGTTCGGTTCCGGTGACGTCAGGCCCGATGAGCGCCGAGGCCGCCATCAAATGGGTGGATGACAGGGAAAGCGAGGCCAATCAGCGCTTCGACCGGCTCCGAAGCGAAATGGCAGCGCGAAACGACGAGGTCGAACTGATCCGCCTCGGCGGCGGCGACATCTAGCGTCCCGCTGCGCCGCTCGACCCTCATGGTGAGGAGCCGCGCCCTTGCGCGGCGTCTCCGGACGATGCTTCGCATCGCTCGGTGAACCCTGAGGCCCCATTCTGACATCCGGGCCTCATCCTTCGAGACGCGCGCAAGAGCGCGCTCCTCAGGACGAGGGGAAGCAGCCGTAGTCGCGTCTCAAGGCTGCCGCGGCGGTCCCAGAAAATCCTTCTTGGCGAGATCGACGCCGGCGTGGCGCAGGATGTCGTAGGCGGTCGTGACGTGAAAGAAGAATTGCGGGACGCTGAAGCTCAATAGCAGCGAGCGGCCGATAAAACTGCGTGTCGTCCCGTTCTTGAAGGTGAAAACGACCGGCTTGTCCGCGGCCGCCTCGATCGCATCTTTCGACAGGCCCTGGAGGAATGCGATCGCGGTGGCGACGCGGGATTTCAGTTCGCCGAGAACAGGTACATCAGTCGGAAACAGGCAGGGCTCGCAGCCGGCCAGCAGCGCGCCGGCGACCGTCGCGTGGCGATTGGCCTCGCCGACCTGCTGGCCAAAATCGTACATGGTCGGCGCCAGCCGCATCGCGACGAGAACCCCCGGGTCGATCCTGCGCGCCTCTGTATCACCAGCGGCGCGGTCCAGCAGGCCGGAGAGATTTTCCAGAAACGGCACGAACAGGCCGACCGAGGCCTGGTACATCGAAATGCTCACGGCGATTTCCTTCCCTCTCGCATCTCAGAAAGCGTTGGTCTAAAGCGCGACGGGACGCCATCGCGCCTTATATTCTTGATTGCGCATGATCTTATGGAAAACCGCTGCACACTTTTCCGGATCATGCGCTATACGGTTCCAGCGTCCAGCGCTGCAAGAGCAAAGTCCATGGGAGGAAAAGGCATGGTTCGTATCGCGATTGGTCTGTTGACGGGGTTTTTGCTGATCTGTTCGGCTCACGCCCAGCAAGCCGCCCGGCTCGACGAGATCATCAAGCGCGGCACCTTGCGCGTCGGCATGACCGGCGACTACCGGCCCTTCACCTATCTCGACAAGGCCAGCTCCACATTCACCGGCTTCGACGTCGACATGGCGCAGGCGCTCGGAAAAGCGCTCGGCGTCAAGGTAGAGTTCGTGCAGACCGCATGGCCCCAGCTGATGAAGGATTTCGAGGCCGACAACTTTGACATCGCGATGGGCGGCATCTCGATCACCCTGGACCGGCAGAAGAAAGGCCTGTTCACGACACCGATCATGCGCGAGGGCAAGACGCCGATCGCGCGCTGCGCCGACCAGGGCAAATACCAGACGCTCGCCGATATCGACAAGCAGGGCACCCGCGTCATCACAAATCCCGGCGGCACCAACGAGCGCTTTGCGCGCGCCAACGTCAAGAACGCGGAGATCAAGGTCTATGGCGACAACGTCACCATCTTCGACGAGATCGCCAAGGGCGACGCTGACCTGATGATCACGGATTCATCGGAAACGCGCTATCAGCAAAAGCTTCATCCGGGCGTACTGTGCGCGGTTCATCCGGACAAGCCGTTCGACTTCGCCGAAAAAGCCTATTGGATGCAGCGCGATCCTGCCCTGAAAGCTTTCGTCGATCAGTGGCTGCACATCGCGACCGAAGACGGTACATACCAGAAGATCTACGCCGCCTGGTTCGAATGAGACCCTCGTGGTGAGGAGGCGCGTCTTCGTGCCATCTCGAACCATGAGGCCCGAGTGTTGGCTTCCGGGCCTCATCCTTCGAGACGCGCGCGAAGAGCGCGCTCCTCGGGATGAGGGGAGAGAGCCGGTGCGACGCACCAACGCTACGCCGCGCGGGCCGATGGCGCGATCAGGCGGCCGAGGCGCACGGCGGTCAGCCCCGCCCACAGCCGCTGGGAGGGCATCAGGATGAAACAGTCGTCATGCGGGGTAACGACGGGCTCTCCCCCGTCATATCCGATCACCGTGCCGGCACGCGGAATGATCTCACCGCCACGCAGCGGCAGCGCGAAGACGAACTCGTGCTTGATCGTCACCGGCATGGTGATCTCGACGAAGCGCCTTGCCTCGCGCGGCAGGGATACGACCGGCGCCTCGAACGCGTCGGGCGCCATGTTGAGCCGTTCCAGCATCCGAATGCAGGCGGCGTAGGCGACATCGGCGCTTGCCGTTTCCCAGTGCTGGCCGCACTCGATCAGCAGCGCCGTCCTGGATGCCTTGGGGTCGCCGAAGGCACCGTAATCGCGCATGCGCCGGCCCTGCGCGTGACCGCGATCCACGATGACGAGGTCGGCAAGACCCGTGGTGCGCGCGAGCTCCCGGCTGCGCCCCAGCGGCCCCGCCAGCACCAGCGGCTCGGTCGGATGCTGCATCGTGTGCAGGTCCAGCAGATAATCTGCCTGATTGACGAAGCGCCGTAGTGCGGCCGCCCTTGCGACATCGGCGCTGCGGGGCGGCACCTGGGCGAGAACGTCAGGCGACCAGATCCGGTTCATGTCTTCCTGCAGCCAGCGGCTGGCGCGGGGATCCGCCGCATCGAAGCGCTCGTAGGCGCCGACATTGGCGAAGGCGAGCGTCAGCCGGCCGCGCGAGGGTTTCAGGCGCTGCGACAGCAGGCGGTGCAGCGCCACGGCGCCGGCCGGCTCGTTGCCATGAACGAGTGCGGTGATCAGCAGATGAGGACCGGACCGCTCGGCCGCAAAACTGTACACGAACGGCGTCCCCGTATTGCCCTGCCACCACTCGGCGATATCGGGTGGCTGGAACTCGACCGGATAGTCGACGGCCGGTTGGGTCTGGGCGCGGTTCGATGATAGCGTTTCGGTCACAGTCTCGGTCTCTGGCTGACAGGACAAGCTGTCAGGGAGAACGCGACTCGTTCTCCCTGGTCAACATTTTTCTAAGAGCCCGCCCGAGTGGCTAGTGGAGCTGTGGATTTTGACGTTCCCATCGGCTGCGCGGCAAGCAGGGTGGCGAACGCAAAACCCCGCTCCACTAGCCGTTCCGGTAGGTGTAGCTGTAGCCGTTGAGCGCAGGCGCGCCGCCGAGATGCGCGTACAGCACCTTCGACCCCTCCGGGAAGTAGCCCTTGCGCACGAGATCAATCATGCCTTGCATGGATTTTCCCTCGTAGACCGGATCGGTGATCATGGCCTCGGTGCGCGCGGCAAGCCGGATCGCCTCGTTGGTCTCGTTGCTCGGCACGCCATAGGCGGGATAGGCATAGTCTTTGAGAATGACGATCTCGTCGTCACGCACGTTGCGCCCGAGCTCGACCAGTTCGGCCGTCTGGTCGACGATGTGGCGCACCTGGGTCCGCGTCTGCGCCGGCGTGCCGGATGCATCGATGCCGATCACCCGATCGGCGCGGTTGTCGGCGGCAAAACCGACGATCATGCCGGCCTGGGTCGAGCCGGTGACGACGCAGACGACGATGTAGTCGAACTTGATGCCCATCTGCGCCTCCTGGGCGCGCACCTCCTCGGCAAAGCCGACATAGCCGAGGCCACCATATTTGTGCACCGAGGCGCCCGCCGGAATGCCGTAGGGTTTCCCGCCAACGTCCTTCACCGACTGGATCGCGTCTTCCCAGCTCTTGCGGATGCCGATGTCAAAACCGTCGGGCACGATGCGGCTGTCGGCGCCCATCAGGCGCGTCAACAGGATGTTGCCGACCCGGTCGTAGACGGCGTCCTCGTGCGGAACCCAGCTCTCCTGTACGACCACGCATTTCATGCCGATCTTGGCGGCGGTTGCCGCCACCATGCGGGTGTGGTTCGACTGCACGCCGCCGATCGACACCAGCGTATCGGCATTCGACTCGATCGCGTCGGGCACGATGTATTCGAGCTTGCGCAGCTTGTTGCCGCCCATCGCCAGACCCGAATTGCAGTCGTCGCGCTTGGCGTAGATCTGCACCTTGCCACCGATGGCGGCGGTCAGCCGCGGCAGATGCTCGATCGCCGTCGGCCCGAAGGTCAGGGGGTATTTCTTGAATTTGTCGAGCCGAAGCACTGATCTCTCTCCGCGGGAGGTTCAAATTGCGCCGGACAATAGCGAAAATGCCCTGTAAGGTGCTTTCCATCTGGAGACGAGTTTGTCGCTATTCTACCGTGTATCTCCGCGAGAGTGGTAGTATTTATATATTTTTGGGCCACGGTATGAAAGATTCTTCCGACGCCAATTCCGGCATCGACCGCATCGATCGAAAAATCCTGCAGCTGTTGCAACGGAACGGCCGCATCAGCAATGCCGATCTTGCGCAGGCAGTGAATGTGAGCCCCGCCACCTGCCACCGGCGCACGCAGCGCCTGTTCGATGAGGGTTTTGTCCGCGGCGTCAGGGCCGAGGTGGCGCCGGAAAAGCTGGACCGCAGCGCCCTGGTCATCGTCGGCGTGGTGCTCGACCGCTCGACGCCGGAAAGCTTTCGCACCTTCGAGGCCGCGATCAAAAAACTGCGCTTCGTGCTCGACTGCCACCTCGTCGCCGGTGATTTCGATTTTTTCCTGAAGATCAGGGTTCGCGACATCAGTGATTTCAACAAGCTGCACGGCGACCAGCTGATTTCTCTGCCCGGTGTGCGCCAGACCCGCACCTTCTTCGTGATGAAGGAGGTCGTCGACAACGCACCGCTGGATTTCTGAGCTTGAACCGAAGTTTTGATCGGCACGACTTACGATTTGACCGTGATGCAGATCACGTTCTGGGCGACGGCCCGGCGATTAGCCTGGCGCCGGGGGCTTCTATTGCTTCGGGAGGTCGTGATGAGAGTGCTGATGGCGGTTGCCGTAGTGTTGCTCGCGACCAGTGCCGCGGAGGCTCAATACAGTTTTGAGTATGACGGCCGCATCATCCGCATCGACCCCGACCGCGGCACGGTTTCGATCCCCGGCGTGTTCGACAACACGCCCAAGGACAACACCAAGAAATCAAAGCGCGCGCGCACCGATCAGGGCCGCGCCCGGCAGCCGACAAACACCGATCCGCCGGCACCCGAGCAGACAGAGCCTGCCGCGTCCCAGCAGGCCCCCGCACCGGCGGCAGCCACCACTCCGCCACCAGCCGCAGCAGCGACGACCAATCCTGCCGCACCGGCCAGCACCCCGCCGAGCGAAACCGCCGCCATTCCGCCGGCGTCAACGCCCGCGCCCGACCAGCCGCCGCCGGTTCAGTCGCCGCCGGTTCAGCCGCCGCCGGCAGCCGCTGTGACGACGCCCGCCATCGCGCCCCCTGCGACTGCCGCCGCGCCGCCTGCTCCGCCGGTCGCGCCAAAACCGGCCGAGACCGTTGCGACTGCGAGTCCGCCTCAGCAGCCGGCTGCAGCGCCACGCGACCCGCACTCACCGATTGGCGTCTGGCTGACGGAGGAAAAGGAAGGCAAGGTCCGCATCGAACCGTGCGGCGCCAATCTGTGTGGCTATTCGGTGGACGCCAAATCGAACGAGAATACCGAGCAGGTTCTGATCAACATGAAACCCGGCAAGGAGCAGAAATGGAGCGGCCGGATTCTCGATCCCAATACCGGCAGCACCTATGATTCCACGCTCGCCCTGATCGGTGCCAATGCGTTACGCGTGCAGGGCTGCGCCTTCGGCGGCATGTTCTGTGGCGGCCAGACCTGGACGCGCGTGAACTGACGGACGCGCGAAAGAAAAAAGCCCAGCTTCGGCTGGGCTTTTGCTCGTTTGCATGGCGCTTCACGAAGCGCGTGAGAGCGGTGAGCCAGTCGCTAACCGGCCGGCGCGGAATATTCCTCGTCGGTCACATGCTCCATCCAGGTCACGTGACTACCATCGAGCGCCTCCTGCATGGCGACGTGGACCATGCCCGTGGTCGGCGCCGCACCGTGCCAGTGCTTCTCACCCGGCGGAATCCACACGACATCGCCGGGCCTGATCTCGCGGATCGGGCCGCCCTTGGCCTGAACGCGGCCGACGCCCTGGATCACGTACAATGTCTGCCCGAGCGGATGCGTATGCCACGCGGTCCGTGCCCCCGGCTCGAACGCGACGCGGCTCGAATTGAGCTGCATCGGTGGCTGCGGCGTGATGATCGGGTCCTGCCAGACCGTGCCGGTAAAGCTCTCCTTTGGCGCGCGCCGTGTCGGCCGCGATCCCGCGAGATGGATGTCCATGAGTCCTCCCTGTGCGTCAGTTCGTTGTCGTTGCGTAGGGTGGGCTAAGGCGCGGCTTCGCGCCGTGCCCACCATCTTTGTTGCGGAAACATTGTTGGTGGGCACGCCACGCTTGGCCCACCCTACGGCAGCGTCACTTCTTGCTGGCGGCGTAGCGCGCCTTGGTCTCGGCGTTCATCGGATAGAGGCCCGGCAGCACCGCGCCGTTCTTCACCTCGTCCACGATCCAGGCTTCCATGCGCTCCTGTTCGGGGCCTTCGGCGAGCACATGATCGAGCATCGCCTGCGGGATCAGCACCGCGCCGTCCTGGTCGGCCACCACGATGTCCTTGGGAAACACGGCGACGCCGCCGCAGCCGATCGGCTGGTCCCAGCCGACGAAAGTGAGCCCCGCAACCGACGGCGGCGCGGCATAGCCGTCGCACCACACCGGCAGGCCGGTGCCAAGCACGCCCTCGACATCGCGCACCACGCCGTCCGTGATCAGCGCGGTCACGCCACGTTTCATCATGCGCGCGCAAAGGATATCGCCAAAAATGCCGGCATCGGTGATGCCCATCGCATCGACCACGGCGATGCAGCCTTCCGGCATCGCCTCGATCGCAGTGCGCGTCGAGATCGGCGAGGACCAGGATTCCGGCGTGGCCAGATCTTCGCGCGCCGGCACGAAGCGCAAGGTGAAGGCCTCGCCGACCAGGCGCGCCTGTCCCGGCTTCAGCGGACACGCGCCGCGCATCCAGACGTTTCGCAAGCCCTTCTTGAGCAGAACGGTGGTGATCGTGGCGGTGGTGACGTGCGAAAGGGTCGCGATCGCATCTTTGGTCAAGGACATCGGGGGCTCGGGGCTGGTTTTCTGAGGGGAAAAGCGAGCCGCATCTTGCGGGGCGCGCGGATGGCGTCAAGTGGCGCGGCCGAGCCTTCCGCGCAGTGCTGTCGTGCGCGCGGGAAGATAACCGCGCCTTATCACGCAACATCCGATTAATTTATTGAACTTGCGAGAGATTTTTGATTTCCATCAAGTCCGAAAGGCGCTACAGGTTGGACGTTCCCCTGCGCTCTCTGAAGAGGCCATGCCCCTCTCCCCGCCCGTGATCCTGCCGAGTGGCGACAGCGCCATCACGGTGGAGTTCTCCAAAGACATCGACGACGACGTCAACCAGCGCGTGCTGGCGCTCGACCGCGCGCTGGCCGAGGCCCCGATCGAGGGGATCACCGAGACGGTGCCGACCTATCGCTCGCTGCTGGTGCATTACGATCCCTGCCGCATCGATTTCGATGCACTCGGCGCAAGGCTGATTGCGCGCGCGCAAGTGCCCGCGTCCGTTGCGTCAAAACCGCGCCGCTGGCGCGTACCGGTCGCCTATGGCGGCGAGAACGGCATCGACCTGGAGGATGTCGCGAAGGCGCGCGGCACCACGCCGGACGAGGTCGTCGCGCGCCACACCGCAGGCGATTATCGCGTGGCGATGATCGGTTTTACGCCAGGCTGGTCATATCTCAGCGGTCTCGCGCCGTTCCTGCACATGCCGCGCCGGCAGAATCCCCGCCTGCTCACGCCCGCCGGCACCATCTCGATCGGCGGCGTGCAGACCGGCATCCAGTGTCTCGCCGGCCCGAGCGGCTGGCATCTCCTGGGACGAACCCCGGTGCGGACCTATCAGCTGCTCCGCGAGCCGATTTTCCTGCTCGAGCCCGGCGACCGCATCAATTTTTACGCGATCGATGCAAAGACCTTTGTCGAGCAGGACCGCGCCGCGGAGGCCGGCGATGTTATCGCCGAGCTGGTCGCCGCATGACCAGTCTTGTTGTCACCAGCATCGGGCCGGCGAGTTCGGTGCAGGACGGCGGGCGTCATGGCGCCCAGCGCTATGGGCTGACGCCGAGCGGCGCGATGGACCAGCTCGCGCTGGCGGCCGCCAACGCGCTCATCGGCAATGCGCTGCTGGCTGCCAGCATTGAAATCGGCCCGTTCGGAGCCTCCTTCACCGCGCGTGATGGAACTGTCCGCGTCGCGCTCACCGGTGCCCCGCGCAGCGCCGAGATTGCCGGCCGCGGTGTCACCTTCGACAGCTCTGTGACGGTCGCGGACGGAGAGACGCTCACCCTCGGCTTTGCCCGCGGTAGCGCCTTCAGCTATCTCGCCATCGAAGGCGGCATCACCGGCGAGCCGATGTTCGGCAGCCTCGCCGTCAATGCGCGTGCAGGTCTCGGCAGCCCCTATCCACGGCCGCTGCAGGCCGGCGATGCGCTGCAAGTCAGTGCTGCAAGTGGTGGACCGGAGCGGCGGATCGAGCTTCCCAAACCCGCCAAGGGTCCGATCCGCGTCGTGCTCGGCCCCCAGGACGACGAGTTCGCCGAGGACATGAAGGCGTTGTTTCTCGACAGCGAGTGGAAGATCTCGGCGACCAGCGATCGCATGGGCTACCGGCTGGACGGGCCCGTCATCCGGCATCTTGGCGGCCACAACATCGTCTCCGATGGCACGGTCGATGGCAGCATCCAGGTGCCCGGCAACGGTGCGCCGATCGTGCTGATGCGCGACCGCGGCACCAGCGGCGGCTATCCGAAAATCGCGACCGTGATCTCGGCGGATTTTGGCCGCTTCGCCCAGATCCCGGCCGGGACCGGCTTTCGCTTCAAGGCGGTCGGCATGGCTGAAGCACAGGCGGAGGCCAAAGCCTTCGCAAAGCAGCTCGCCGGCCTGCCCGATCGTGTCAGCGCGCTCGAGGTGCTCGATCTCAACATCGAGGCCCTGCGGCATGCTAATGTGGCCGGCAACGCCGTCAGCGCCGTCGATGCGGTGACATGGCACACGCTGGCGGGCGAATAACCGTCACGTCAGGAGAAGCGACGACATGAAAACAGTCGATCTCAACTGCGATCTCGGCGAAAGTTTTGGGCCCTGGGAAATGGGCAACGATGCCGCGATGATCGAGCTTGCGACCTCCGTCAACGTCGCCTGCGGCTTTCATGCCGGCGACGCCGACATCATGCGCAGGACCGTGGAGCTCGCGAAGGCGCGCGGCGTGTCGGTCGGCGCCCATCCCGGCTACCGCGACCTTCACGGCTTTGGCCGGCGGCCCGTTCCGGGCATGACATCCTCGGAGATTGAAAACCTGGTCGCCTACCAGATCGGCGCGCTGCAGGCGATCGCGACCGCGGCCGGCTACAAGGTCACGCATGTCAAGGCGCATGGCGCACTCTCCAACGTCGCCTGCGAGGACGACATGACCGCGCGCGCCATCGCCAACGCGATCAAGGCGGTCGATCCGGGTCTGGTCTTCGTGGTGCTGGCCAATTCAAAGCTGGTCCAGGCCGGCGAGGCCGCCAACCTGCCGATGGTGCACGAGGTGTTCGCCGACCGCGCCTATGAGGATGACGGCCAGCTCGTATCGCGGCGCAAGCCGGGCGCGGTGCTGCATGACGCAAAGACCATTGCCGAACGCGTGGCGCGGATGGTTCAGGATGGCGCCGTCGTCTCGGTGACCGGCAAGGTCATCAGGATGCGCACCGATACCGTCTGCATTCACGGCGATACGCCGGGCGCGGTCGAGATCGCGCGCGGCGTGCGCCAGGCGCTCAAGGACAGCGGCATCGCGGTCGCACCTTTCAAGCGCGCGGCCTGATCGCCTGCACGGCGCCGCGCGAAGCGCGGCAGGTGCCCCTGTCGATTGCCTTTGCGATATCTGCTTAAGCAATTGTAAAGCATGGCTCTGACGCGAGAGCGGCCCGGGCTCACCACATCGTTGCCTTAGAATCGCTGTAATTGGCGACCGCGTTCGTTGACGATCCGACGCGCGTATCGGAAAGAGAACCCCAAAGACGACGAGGTTCACGAGCGCGTGATGGCGAACCGTTCCGGCAGCAATCCGTCGATTGCCGAGCGGCCTCCCGCGCCCCGCCCGATTTCGAGCCGCGCGACTTTGGCGATGCGAAGCGGGTGATGATTCGCCATCGGGAGGAGAGCGATCGGCCGCATCTCGCCGGGCAAGCACGCTCCCGCTGACGGACTAGCCAGCCACTCCCTGCCGTCACCGCTTCGCTTTCGATGATGATTGTCGCGCGCGTTCATTTGCCGGCGCGAGGCCGGCCACGGGTTTCTGAGGAAGTGCGATGAGAGCAAATCAATGGATGTGGCTGCCGGCCCTCGTAATGTCGACGTCGGTGCATGCGACCACGTATTTTACCGTCGAACAGGCGCAACGGGCGATCTTTCCCGGCGCGACGCTCACGGCCACCGCCCAGCCGAATGCCTGGCGAACCTCGAACGGCGGCTATTTCGTCGTCACGCGCGTGATCGGCAAGCACGAGTACATCACGCTTGCCGTCGGCATCAATCCGAACGGTACGGTCAAGCAGATCGAAATCATGCAGTACATCGAGTCCTATGGCTACGAGGTGCGTGAAGCGCAATGGCGCGCGCAGTTCGTCGGCAAGAGCGCAAGCTCGCCGCTGGAGCTCAACAACGACATCACCAACATCAGTGGCGCGACACTGTCGTCCAGGCACGTCACGGAGGGCGTCAAGCGCGTCCTCCAGCAGGTTGCGAGCCTGAAGGGCAAGCCATGAGACGGGCGCGTCCGCTGCTCGGGACCTATGTGGAGATCGAAGCGGTCGGCCTCGCCGAGCCGGCGCTGGCGCGCGCGGTCGATGCCGCCTTCGGCGCGATCGCGCGGGTGCACCGGCTGATGAGTTTTCATGACGGCGACAGCGACGTGTCGCGCCTCAATCGTTACGCCGCCTTCGAGCAGGTCGCGATCGATCGCTGGACCGCAAAAGCGCTGAAGAAAGCGCGCGTGCTGTTTGAGGCGACCGACGGCCTGTTCGACTGCGCCGTCGGCCATGAGCTGATGCGCAGCGGGCGGCTGCCTTCTCAGGGCCTGCGCCACGTTGAAAGCGGCAGCTTTTCGGCCGTTGAGCTCATGTCCGACAACTGTGTCAGGTTTTCAGCCCCGATCGCGATCGACCTCGCCGGCATTGCCAAGGGCTTTGCCGTGGACCGCGCCATCGCAACCCTGCGCGCGCATGGCGTGCGCGAGGCGCTGGTCAACGCCGGCGGCGACATGCGGGTGATCGGGAAAACGGCACGGACCATCCATATTCGTTGCCCCGGCCTGGATGGCCGCGTCGTGCAGGCCGGCCTGCTGCGAAACGCGGCGATCGCGACCTCCGAGGCGGCGGCGACCGTCATGAAATGGCGTGGCCGGCCGGCGCCGCCGGACGCCGCCAACGCCTATTCAGTGGTGGCGTCAACCTGCCTGCTCGCCGACGCCTTGACTAAGGTTCTGGTCCAGACCCAGGACGTGCACGCCGGCTATTTTGCACGCTTTGGAGCGATCGCCTTCGTGACGTCAGCCGAGACAGCCGAAGACAGGGTGGCCTGACCGATGCGCCTTGGCTTCTGGCAAAAATTTGCGACCTTCTCGACGGCCGCAGCCGTGGGCCTGTCTGGCCTGCTCTGGTTCGTTCTGCATGATGTCATGTCTGCCGAGCAGGACGAGATGGCCGACATCGCGCACCTGCTGCTGATCGTGCATGGCGCCGCGTCCTATGCCCTGCTGGTCGCCGTCGGCTCGCTGTTGCCGGTTCACGTCCGCTCCGGATGGCAGCGCCGACGCAACCTGACCACCGGCCTCACGGTCACAGGTGCAATCGCCATTCTCGGCGCCACTGCGCTCGTGCTGTATTATGGCGGCGAGGAGATGCATGCGCCGGCCAAATGGCTGCATCTGATCTTCGGCTTCGCCTGCCTCGCGCTGTTTCCCGCGCACGCATTTCTTGGCGAGAAAAGCTCGACGCCAGCGGACGCCGGCAACAGTGCATCTGCTCCTGCGCCATCGCTGGATCCGGAAAACGGCTTTCAAAAAACAAGTCCCTCGGGCTCGACCCGAGGGACCATGCTCAAACGACAATCTAGCCGAAGCACGCGATAGCTATCGAGCAGGGATCGCGCGTTAGAATGGGTGGACCGACAAGGTCCCGAACACCACACCCGCGATGACCGCGAGCGCGCCATAGGCCAATACCATCAAAATTGTCCCGCTTCGCGTCGGAAGCGAGCGCCCGTGGAAATTCATCCGGGCCTGATCCGACAGGTGGTACATGGTCCTTCTCCAGGTCGATCACGACGAGGTATTCAGACCAGAACAAAGAACCCCCCGCTCCGGTTTCAAGGCGCGGCCGGAAATAACGATGCCGACATCGAGCTCTGGCCGGACTGCGGTCAAAACCTTCCGCTTTCCCCGCCGAATCGAGAATTCCGTTCGTTCAATTCGGCGTGATGATCAGGAACTTTGTTCAGTAGACGTCCTGCTGGAACCGCCCCTTCTTCTTCAGTTCCCCGATGAAGCCGACCGCTTCATCCGTCGACCTCGCGCCGAACTGGGCGACCACGTCGACCAGCGCGCGCTCGACGTCCTTGGCCATGCGCTTGGCATCGCCGCAGATATAGATATGGGCGCCTTCGGCGAGCCAGTTCCACAACTCCCGGCCGACCTCGCGCATGCGGTCCTGCACATAGAACTTTTTCGCACCGTCACGCGACCAGGCGAGCGACAATCGGGTCAGGAGACCCGACGTCTTCATCGCGTTGAGCTCGTCGGAATAGAAGAAATCACAGTCGCTGCGCTGGTGGCCGAAGAACAGCCAGTTCTTGCCGGTCGCGCCGGTTGCCTTGCGGTCGAGCAGGAAGGCGCGGAATGGCGCAACGCCGGTGCCCGGCCCGATCATGATGATCGGCGTTGCCGGATTGTCCGGCAGCGCAAAGCCGTGCGCCTTCTGCACATAGACCTTGACCTCGTCGCCGGGATTGACCCGTTCGGCAAGGAAGGTCGAGGCAAGCCCGAGCCGCTTGCGCTTGCCGATCATGTAGCGCACGCAATCGACCGTCAGCGAGAGTTTTCCCGGCGTCGCATTGTGCGATGACGAGATCGAATAGAGCCGCGGCTGCAGCGGCTCCAGCGCTTCCACAAACGCCTCGGGATGCGGGCGCACGCCGGAGAATTTCTGCAGGGCGGCCATCACGTCGAGCGTCGCCGCATCGCGGTCGGGATCCTCGCCTTGCGCCAGCGCCCGCGCCTTCTCGCGCTGCGCGCCGCCGGTGATGAAGGAGATCAGCTCGAACAGCGTATCCGGCGCCGGCGACAGCGACACGTCTTCTGCCAGCGCCTGCCGCAACGTCTTGCCATTGACCTGCGTGGTGTGGGACGCACCGAGCAGCGCGATGATCTGGTCCACCAGGCCAAGATCGTTGTGGGCAAAGATGCCAAAGGAATCGCCGACGACGTAGTCGAGGCCGGGGCCTGACAGATCGAACTCGATGTGCCAGGTCTCCTTTTCCGATCCCTTCTTGTTGAGAAGGCGCCGCGAGACGAACTTTGCGCTGACCGGATTGTCTCGCGAGCGCCCGGGCTCCGCAATCGTCGTCGAGACCTTGACCGCGGGCACGACGGCCGGCGACGGCGCAGCGGGCGCCTTGTCGAGCTCCTCGTACAGCGACTTCAGCATTCGGGCGGTTTCCTTGCCGCCGGGAACGCAGAGATTGAGCCGCGCCTCGCTCTTGCTTGCGATCGCGTCCGAATAGTCGCTGCAATTATAGCCGCACTGGCCGCAATCCTGTTGCGCCATCGCGGCCATCATGCGCCGGCGCAGCGGCCGACCCTCGGCGAGCTTCATGCGGTCAGCGATCGGCATGGTCTGGTCGTGCCAGGGCGCCTCACCGTCATCGCCATCGCCCGATGGGGCGAGCATCGAAATGCCCTGCTCCGGCGCCAGCGGACTTGCAGCACCGTCGAGGCCTAGCATGCCCACGAGGAAACCGTTCAGCCACAGCCGCTGGCTTTCGCTGAACGGCGCGCTCTGCGGAATGATTTCGAGCCGCGGCGGTTTGACGATCTGGTTCATTGCGTGGCATCCGCGAGTTTGCGAAGGGACTCGCCGTCGTGACGGCGGGCAAAGCTGAGAAAGGTTTCATTGGCCGAGGTGCGATGGGCGAGATAGGCTTTCAACAAACGCTCCACGGTCTGCGGCGCGTCTTCCGCCTTCACATCGTGAAAAACTTCCTGACCGATATCGGCCTGCGGGCCAAAGCCGCCGCCGGCGAAGACGTGATAGCCCTCAACAGTCTCGTCGTCGGTCGCCCCTGGCACTTTTGCCGCGATCAGGCCGATGTCGCTGATGTAGTGCTGCGCGCAGGAGTGGTGACAGCCGGTGAGATGAATGTTGAGCGGCGTGTCGATTTCGACGCGCGGCTCGCACCAGTCGCCGATCGCGGCGGCGTGGCCCTTGGTGTCGGACGCTGCGAACTTGCAGCCCTTGTTGCCGGTGCAGGCGATCAGCCCGGCGCGGATCTGGGAGGCTTTTGTGGCAAGCCCGAGCTGTTCGATCGCTGCGATCGCCTGCGCCACGTTCTCGTCGCGCACGCCGGAGAGCAGGAGATTTTGCCAGACCGTGAGACGGATCTCGCCATCGCCAAGATCCCGGGCGATTTTTGCAAGGCCGCGCATCTGCTCGCAGCTGAGCTCGCCGACCGGCAGCACGATGCCGATCCAGTTCAAGCCGACCTGCTTCTGCTTGTGCGCGCCGATATGCGCCATGCGATCGAAAACCGGGCGCGGCGCGATCGCCTCGGCCGGCACACGGGCGAGCTTGCGGCCAAGCCGCTCCTCGACCGCGAGCATGAATTTGTCGACGCCCATGCCGTCGAGCACATATTTCAGGCGCGCCTTGAGGCGGTTGGTGCGGTCGCCGGTGTCGATGAAGAGGCGAACGATGGCGTCGGCGACAGAAGTCGCCTCCTCCGGCTTGACGACGACACCGGTCTCCTTGGCAAAATCCTTGTGCCCCGTGATGCCGCCGACCCCGAGCCGGAACCAGATGCCGGGCTCGACACCAAAGCCGTCCTTCACAGCGACCGCGGAGAAGGCGATATCGTTGGTCTCTTCCAGCACCGCAATGCGCCCCGCGCCGTCGAAGGCGACATTGAACTTGCGCGGCAGCCCGTAGAGCGAGCGGTCGTTGAGGATGTGGTAGTGCCACTCGCGGGCATAGGGCCGGGTGTCGAGCAGCTCCTGCGGATCGATGCCGGCCGTCGGCGTGCCCGTGACGTTGCGGATGTTGTCGGCGCCGGAGCCGCGCGAGCAGAGGCCCAGGTCCTGGATGCCCTCGAGCAGTGCCACGCTGTTCTTGGGCTCGATCTCCCGGATCTGGATGTTGGCGCGGGTGGTGACGTGGCTGTAGCCGCCGCCATAGCTTTCGGCGAGATCGGCAAGGCCGGACAGCTGCCAATGCTTCATGATGCCGTTCGGCATGCGCAGCCGGCACATGTAGGAGTCTTGCGCCGGCGCGACATAAAACAGGCCAAAATAGCGCCAGCGGAAATTGTCGGCCGGCGTCGGCGGCATGTTTCCCTTCGCCTGATCCTTCAGGCGCTCATAGGCATCGAAGGGATGCTCTTCGCGCTTGAACTTCTCCTGGTCCACGAGTTTCTTGCCGGCGGCGGTGACCTTGTCCTGAGCCTTGATGTGAGCGGCTTCCGGGCCGGTCGGCTCGGCGCTCACGGTGCCGCCGGCGGCTGCCGCGCCCGCGACGTTGCGGCCGACGCGACCGACCTGCACGCCGGTCATGAATCCTTCGAGATAGCGCTTCTGCTCGTCGGAGAAGTCGGTGGTCGATGGTGTTTCCAACTTCATGACGCCAGCACTTTCGAGTCCATTTCAGCTTGCACGGCGACCGCAGGGGATGCGGACGAGGCTTGTTGAGGCTTGAAGGTTGCGTAGAGCGCGAGCCCGGTGAACAGGAAGCCGCCGATCAGATTGCCGAGCGTGACCGGAATCTGGTTCCACAGCCACCAGTCGGAAAGGCTGACCTTGGCGCCGAGCAGCATCCCCGTGGGAATGATGAACATGTTGACGACGGCGTGCTCGAAGCCGAGCGCGAAGAAGGTGAAGATCGGCAGCCAGGTCGCGGCGATCTTTCCGACCGTCGAGTTCGACGTCATCGCCATGACGACACCGAGACAGACCAGCCAGTTGCACAGGATGCCCTTGACGAACACGCTGACGAGGCCGGCCGTGCCGAGCGCCTCGTTGGCGATGGTCTTGGCTTCGGCGGTTGAGACGATACGGGCCGCGACGCCGGCGACGTCGGTCTTGCCCATGTTGGTGAGCGAGATCGCGATCAATGCGCCGAAGGCGATGCTGCCGATCAGGTTGGCGACGAACACCCAGGACCAGTTGGCGACCACCGCGCCCCAGGTGGCCTTGCCCTCGAAGCGCGCCAGCGGCACCAGGGCGAAGCTCCCGGTGACGAGTTCGAGCCCGAGCAGCACGATCATCACGAGGGACACGGGAAAGATCAGCGCGCCGACGATCGGCTGCCCGGTCGTGACAGCGCCGGTGAACGCGAGCACGGTCGCGGCCCCCAAAAGCGCACCCGAGAGGGCGCCGCGGATGAGCAGGTCGCGCGGGCCGAGCGCCAGCTTCTTCAGGCTGGCATCGACCATTGAGGCAACGACATCGGCAGGTTTTGCGTAGTCCATCTCGAGGCTCCTGCTGCCACGCGCTGGCGTGGTCACGGGGAAAGACGTTCGATCACCTCAAGGCTCAGTTCGAAGGGCAATGCCGCATCGAACATCGTGCCCAGGCAATCCGGTCAGCCTCGTTGCTGCGGAATCCATCATGGACCTGGACCAGCGGACATCGCCGCCGCTGGCCTCGAAGTCCCTTATTCAAGACGTGTGCCAACGCGGTATGGATTGAAATTCGGCCTATTTTCAAATGGTTGCGCGTTTTGCAGCGCATCAACTGGATTTCGATTCATGCCTTTTGAAAAGGCAAAAGCTCAAACAATAAGCTTCGAATCACAATGCCCAACATTTGAGCCGCTCGTCCGGATGGCTATGGCGCCTGCCGGGAGACCTTGAACGACTGGAGGTAGCCGGCGACATCGTCCGGATTGAAAGCTGGTCCGGTGAATGCGCCAATCGCGTCCGCCGTGCCCGGTTGGGCGCTGATTTTCAGAGCACTATCGTAGAGGTCCGGCCTGAAGACGGCCATTGCGGCCTTCAGCG
>Ga0207692_10000070_pt1 | contig 29852 bp, 29 predicted proteins | sample LARL52metaG_FD_184345 | JGI IMG/M metagenome (GOLD analysis project Ga0207692, IMG submission 184345) | Corn, switchgrass and miscanthus rhizosphere microbial communities from Kellogg Biological Station, Michigan, USA - LAR L5-2 metaG... | ecosystem: Host-associated > Plants > Roots >...
GCCCGGTGAAGACGGCGAATCTCCGCCCAGTCCTCCACGTTGAGCACTCCCTACTGTCGACGGGGGTCCGTTTTCACCCGTCGGTAGGGGGTCAGTTTTCACGCGTCGCCGACATCTATCGCGTTCGCCGCGGAGGCAGCGGTGGCCGCCGCATGCTGTCTGCAGAGCCCACCGGCCGAGGTCGGTCTCGCGGGCGGCGAGCGGATACGTCTCGAACGGTCGCCCGTTGTCGTTGATGACCACTGTTCCCTCGCGGCCCGCGCAGATCCAGTCCAGTTCCACCTGCCAGCAGACCTCGTCGGTGTGTGTGATCGCCTTAAACCGGAACTGCTCAACATCGGTGGCGCTGATCGTGAACGGAAAGTCCGGCCCTACAGGGTGCAGCTGCGGCGAGTCGGCATCGAAACCGGGGAGGGGACCGGTCCTACCGGGGAGGGGATCGGTCCTGTCGAGATTGGTCTCGAAGTACCGATCCGGTGGACGCGACCCGATAAATCCGAACGTGGCTTCGCGGCACGACGGCCGGGGTAACCGCCGGGACAGTACGACAAGCCTTGCGGCGCGAAGAACGACCGCCCGCGCAGTCCTGGCTTCCAGGGTGACGATGTAGGTCATGCCGCTGGGTGCCATCAGCCTCGGCGGGTCGGCGTCTACCGCCAGCCACGTGTCCCGGTCTCTGTGCACGGTCACGATGACCGGATCCTCCAGCGCACTCGGGCTGTCTCCCAAACCCTGATGCACCGGTAGGCCGCTACGGACAACGCCAGCCTGAACGGCGCTCTCGTAGAACCCGCTGGCTATTTCGGCCTTGATGCGAAAGGCTTTCTTTCCGTCACTCACAACAGCCCCCACGTCAACGCGCTGCGAACAGCTCTGTCTTAACACGGCCATGCTCGTTCCAGCTGCGACTTCGTCGAACCGGCCGCGCTGGCTCGAGGTTCTCGGTCGGAAGCACTCATACTGAGCCGACGCCTGGCGAGCCCGTAGAGATAGACCCAATCCGCGCGGCGGCTGCTGTTCAGTAAGCCGTTCGGCACGGTGCCCGATTACGTGCTGCGGTATGGCTTGTAGGGCAGTACGCGCGGTTTGCGGGGTGGCGCGACGAGGTTGCCGCCCGGCCAGAAGGGGCCTTCCGCGGTGAACCGCCGCACGTGGCCGGTTAGCTCGTCCAGGTGCTGTTGCCTCTCGACAGGGCCGGCCTGGGAGCGGGAGCCGTCCGGGTGGTACAGCTCGTGCACTGTGGTCGGGCCACCACTCACCAGCACGGCGGTGAGCTGCGGCAGACCCATCGGCACCGCGTCACAGCCCTGGTGGCGGGCGATGTGCACCACCGCGTCGACGACTCGTTCCCAGTCGGCGACCCGCGGCCACAACTGTCCGCCGTCCAGTTCGAAGGTCAGTGTGGACAGCGGCACCACCTCGCCCGGTGTGCGGCCTGGGAACTCGGTGAGGCACCGGTACATCCGGCCCCCGTCTGACTGCGGCACCGCTGGATGCAGCAGGGTCAGGGCGTGCACGATCGTCGCGTTGATCGGCACCGGATGCTGCGGGGACTGGTACGGCTCGTGCAGGGCGAGCAGATAGACGTCCTGAACCGTCACATGATCACTTTCCGTCGTGGCTGAGGCAGGGCGAACCATCAGGCGTACGGCTCTACGGAAATGCTGTAGACATGCCCGCGCCAGGACCGATCCACAGGCAAGGCGCGCACGGCGTAACTTGCGGTGGGCAGGCCCAGCTCGTTGGCGCGAGCGATCAGCGCGCGTACGTCGCCCAGGGTCAGCAGGCGAGCGGAGAGCCGACGGCCCCAACGGCGCCACTCCACCACGGGACCGGTGCTGTTCTGCCTGACGCTCGTGCGTTTCTCCGAGTCGCTGCGGCTGGCCTCGCCCGAGTTGACGGGTAGTGACGCTGCTGAACGGTCGCCGTCGGTATCTCGGGCGTCTTCGACCACGGTCACCAGGCGTGTCACGTGGCCGTCCCGCCCGGCAAAACACCGGACGGGCGTCGTGTCGGGAAAGTTCAACGTCGTGGCGCTGTCCACGAACTCACGCAGATCATGGAAATGAAAGATGGTGCGATCAGGGTGCCTGGCCTGCATCACGTTGTGCGTCACGATCATCACGATAGGCACTCGTACCAACACAGCATGTGACTCCGGTGCGGATCACCCGACTGGCCGAGCCGAGGTGTCGTCGGCCGTGCCGCCGCATTGGCATGCTCGGAATGCTCAACGAAGGCACGAGCGGGCCGAACTCACACCACAGCCCCCTCCGACGAGGTGTAGGCCGGTTCCAGCCGCGGGCCGCTGAGGGCGGTCGGCAGGTGCCCGGCCTGCCTCCATCTACGCAGCACTTTGCGGCCGTAGTTGTTCGTGCCCGCGATCCGGTCCAGCTCCGCGCCGGTCGGCGTACGCCCCTTGGCACGCTCGGTCACGCAGTACGCCCACATCCGCTGTTCGGCAGTCGGTTCGTCCAGCGGGCGAGCCTCGTCCGGGACCACCGCGAGACGCACCACTGACCCGGTCTCATCGCCGGTCTCGGTCGTCTCGGCGGTCTCGGCGTTGGTCTCGTTCGCGGTCTCGGCGCGGTGCCGCTTGAGTGCGCGGTTGAGTAGTTCGACCGCGAGCAGCAGCGCGAGGGGCGGGCATGCCGCGACCGCCACGGCGAACACGCTCAACTCGGGGGCCGCGGCAACGTTGGCGCAAAGCGAGAGGCAAATGCCGAACACGAAGGCGAGCCAGGCAGCCCATCGGCCACCAGCGCGCCGACCGTGACCCGTCGTCTTCCACAGTTCGACGGTGGCCGTGGTCAACAAGCCGTCCACGATCAATGGCCAGATCGCGGCAGTCGCTTCGTCCGCGCCGAACCGCGACGCGAACTCCCGCCCATGCCGATACGAGGCGTAGGCCGCGCCGAGCGCGACCAACGCCGTGCAGGCGCACTGCAACCACAGTGCGCGGTCCCGCCGAACCGGGGTAGCCGCAGCGCTCATCGCAGCACACCTCCTGCGGCGACCTGCGCACCCTCGGGACAGCAGGCGACGCAGGCGAACACCTGCGAACCGGTCGCCGACCGGCCTACCGGCACATGCGGCGTGAGCACCATCAGGTAGTCGGTGCCGCAGGTAACGCACGCCAGACCGTCGGCCTGTAGATCAGTCAATCTGGTAATGATCTTGAGGCGCCTCATCGGGAACCACCCGCAACCAGACGACGGGTGCCCACCGGACGGATCGTGATCTCAGGCCCTTCGACCAGCACCGAGTGGTTCGTATGCTGATGCGTTAGGCCCACTCGGCCGAAGGCTGCTCAGCAGCCTTCGGCCGCTTTCGCCGGCTCGTTCCGGGTGTTTTCTGGGGGCCGAGCCCCCAGACCCCCAGCCGGGGCTGTGCCCCGGACCCCCGAAAGTTCGGGCGCTGTGCGCCCTCACGAAACGGTCGGCAGCACGTTGAGGAAGTCGGCGGCGTCGAACATTGCGCCTGGTGAGGCTGTGCCGGTGGCCTTGAAGCGGCCTGTTAGCAGGCGGTCTATCGCCTCTACGGCCAAGGGTGCGCTTATTGCGTAGATGTCGCGACCGGCTGCGGTCATCCTGCGTTCCTCGTTGCCCCGGAGTACGCGGACGTCCACCTCGAACGTCTCCGGCTCTGCGCGGTTGGCAGCCTCTCGGAGTCCTTGAGCGGCCGAGGTGGACATGTAGGAGGTCACCGACGGGATTTGCAGGTGGCTGGGGATTGTGACGATTTCGGCCATTGAGAACTCGGCGATTACCTCGCGTGGGCCGCTGGGGAAGTCCCATTGGAGGGTCTGCGGTGGGTCGGAGTGGTGCTGCAGTTCGTTGTTGTGGAAGCGGATGCGTTGGCCGTTTCGGCGGGCGTGGGAGACAGCGCCGGCGGTGAGTGTGCCCGGGGTGGGTTGCCAGTTGCTGAGGCCGTAGGCGATGTGGGCTGAGTCGGCGGTGGGCCAGTCGGCCATGGTTGCGGTGACCAGCAGGTCGGCCAGGCCGCCGAAGAACGCCATCGCGGGCACGGCCGGGATCGTGGAGCCGCGGGCGAACGTGTCGGCGTTGGCCTCGATCTCGGCGGCCACGTCCACGTACGGGATGCCCGCGCGTTCGGCTGCGGAGATCAGCGGGACGGCTGTCAGGGCGAACGGGCCGGCGGTGTTGATCACTGCGGCTGCGCCGGTGAGAGCTTGGTCGAGGGAGGTGGGGTTGTCGGGCGTTGCCTGGGCGCGGCCGAACGGGAGCGGGGTGAAGCCGCGTTTTTGCAGTTCTGCCACTACGAAGCGGCCGGTTGTGCCGGAGGCGCCGTACACCGCGATCTTGTGTCCCATGTGGAGCATTGAAGTCGTGGGGCCGGGAGTGCACTAGTGTCTGGAATGACGTAGTGCGTACAGTTTCGGACATGCTTGCGTTTGCTGTGGCTGACGGGATGCTTCACTTCGAGCTGGCCGCCGCGTACGAGATCTTCACCGCTCCGCAGTTGGACTACGACGTCAAGATCTGCGGTCGCGGTGCGGTGCGCGTCGGTCTGTTCACGATGGAGCCGGATTTGGGCTTTGACCAGCTCGAACGTGCTGACACGGTGATCGTGGCAGCCCTTGCGGACGTCGACGAGCCGATCGACTTGGAGCTCGTCCAAGCGGTCCGGGCCGCTCATGGGAACGGGGCGCGGATCGTGTCGTTGTGCACCGGGGCGTTCGTGCTGGCGGAGGCGGGGCTGCTCGACGGGCTGCGGGCGACGACGCACTGGGCGCACACCGACGTGCTGGCCGAGCGGTATCCGCGGGTCGAGGTGGATCCGGACGTGCTGTACGTCGACAACGGTCAGGTGCTGACCAGTGCGGGCAAGGCGGCGGCGATCGACCTCAGCCTGCACCTGATTCGCGGCGACCACGGCGCGGCGACGGCCAACACCGCGGCTCGCCGGCTCGTCGTGCCGCCGCATCGGGACGGTGGGCAGGCGCAGTTCGTGCTCGCGCCGGTGCCGTCCGAGGAAGGTCATCCGCTGACCGAGTTGTTCGACTGGGTCGGCAAGCGGCTCGACCAGGCGTTGACGGTCGAGGACCTGGCGCGTCAGGCGAACATGAGCTCACGTCACCTCACCCGGCTCTTCAAGGCGGTGACGGGCACCACGCCGTTGCAGTGGCTGCACGTCCAGCGGATCCGCCGTGCTCAGGAGCTGTTGGAAGTGACCGACGACAGCGTTGACCAGATCGCCGAGGCGTCCGGCATGGGCACCGCCACGACGTTGCGACGGCATTTCCACCGCACGGTCGGTGTGCCACCGGACACATATCGCCGCACGTTCCGCCCGGTTGGTGGCCGTCGATAACTGACTCACCGGTTAGGTTGTCCTGATGAGCAACGGACAGCGCATCGGGGCGCGGGTGTTGCGGCGCAAGCCGATCGACCAGCTGACGCATCCCGGCAGCGAGATGAAGCGCACCATGGGTGTCGGGCATCTCACGATGATCAGCATCGGTGCCACGCTCGGCACCGGCATCTTCGTCGTGCTGGGGCAGGCGGTGCCGAAGGCCGGTCCCGCCATCGTGGTGTCGTTCGTGCTCGCCGGCATCACCGCGTTGTTCTCCGCGCTGTCGTACGCCGAGCTCGCGGGCCTGATCCCCGCGTCCGGTTCCTCGTACTCCTACGCCTACGCCACGCTCGGCGAGATCGTCGCGTGGGTGTGCGGCTGGTGTCTCGTGCTGGAGTACGGGGTTTCGGTGGCGGCGGTCGCCGTCGGGTGGGGGCAGTACGTCAACGAGCTGCTGCACCTGGTGACAGGGCTCAGGATCCCGGACGTGCTGAGCCAGCCGCCGAGTGCGGGCGGGGTCATCAACCTCCCGGCCGTGCTGGTCGTGGTGCTGTCGATGCTGGTGCTGCTCGGTGGTTCCAAGGGCAGTGCGCGCACGAACACGATCCTGGTGTGGGTGAAGGTCGGGTCGCTGCTGATGTTCTGCGCGGTCGCCTTCACCGCGTTCAAGGCGGGCAACCTGCAGCCGCTGTTCCCGTTGGGGCTGGCCGGGATGAGCGCCGGTGCGGCCACGTTGTTCTTCTCCTACATCGGGTTCGACGCCGCGTCGACCGCCGGTGAGGAGGCCAAGAACCCGCAGCGCGACCTGCCGCGGGCGATCATCCTGTCGCTGGTCGTCATCACGGCCCTGTACTGCGCGGTCGCGCTGGCCGCGGTCGGTGCGATGCCGTGGCAGTCGTTCGAGGGCTCGGAGGCCGCGCTGAGCCGGGTGCTGACCGAGAACGTGAGCGGTGACATCTGGCCGATCCTGCTGTCGATCGGCGCGGTGGTGGCGACGGCCTCCGTGGTGCTGACCGTCCTCTACGGACAGACGCGCATCCTGTACGCGATGTCCCGCGACGGGCTGGTGCCGTCGGTCTTCGCGAAGCTCAGCCCGAAGACCGGCGTGCCGTTCGTGAACACGGTGGTCGTCGGATCCTTCATCGCGGTACTCGCCGCGTTCGTGTCGTTGGGCTCGCTGGCCGACGTGACCAGCATCGGCACGCTGTTCGCGTTCGGTCTGGTCAACATCGCGGTGATCATCCTGCGCCGCACCGAACCGGATCGGCAGCGCAGCTTCCGGGTGCCGTTCTCGCCGGTCACGCCGCTGCTGGGGCTGGCGTTCTGCATCTACATGATGTTCAGCCTCGGGCTGCCGTCGTGGATCGCGTTCGTCGTCTGGATGGTGCTCGGGTTCGGCATCTACTTCGGTTACAGCATCAGGAAGGCACGCCTTGCGGTTCCGAGTGGTCAGTGACGTTCCCGGGATCGCCCGCGTCGCCGCCTACTACGCCGAGGTCTGGGAGACGACCGAGGACGTGCTGTCCACGGAGACGCTGCACTGCCTGCGGCACGCGGGCGGCGCGACCATTGGGGCGTTCGACGGCGACGAGCTGATCGGTGCCACGACGGGGCTCTTCTGCCCGGACGGGTCGGTGTACTCGATGATCGCGGCGGCACGTCCCGGCGTCGGGCATCCGTTGAAGCTCGCGCAGAAGGACTGGGCGGTCGGGCTCGGCGCCAGGTCGATGCGGTGGACCTACGACCCGCTGGTGTCGCGCAACGCCCGGTTCAACCTGGTCAAGCTCGGCGCGATCGGCACCGAGTACACAGTGGACTTCTACGGGCCGATGCGCGACGGCGTGAACGACGGTGACGAGAGCGATCGGCTCACCGTGCAGTGGGATCTCACGGGCGCGCGTGAGACACGCGAGCCGGTGCCCGCCGGTGACGTCACCTCGACGGCGCCGGACGGAGAACCGTTGGCGCGCACGGACGGCGAGCGGATCTGGTGCCGGGTGCCGCGCGACATCGTGCAGGTGCGCAAGGAGTCCACCGAGCTCGCGAAGCGATGGCGGGAAGCGGTGCGAGGCGTGTTCGTCCACGCCTTCGAACGGGGTTACGCGGCGACGTCGATGTCGCGCGACGGCTGGTACGAGTTGGAGCGCCGGTGAAGATCGAACGGGTTGAGCTGCTGCACGTCGCGATTCCGCTGGTGTCGCCGTTCCGCACGTCGTTCGGGACGATGACGACCAAGGACACGTTCCTGCTGCGCGTGGTCACGGACTCCGCGCAGGGCTGGTCGGAGTTCGCGGCCGACCCGGCACCGCTGTACTGCTCGGAGTTCGTCGGTGCCGCGGAACTCGTGCTGGACCAGCACCTCGTGCCGCGGGTGACGCCCGAGGTCACGGCCGCCGAGGTGCAGCCGCGGACGCACGCGATCAAGGGGCACAAGCTCGCCAAGGCCGCGCTGGAGACCGCCGTCCTGGACGCCGAGCTGCGGTCGTGCGGCATGCCGATCGGGGCGTTCCTCGGCGCCACGACGGATCGGGTGCCCGCCGGGGTCTCGGTCGGGATCAAGAACTCGATCCCCGAGCTGATCAGCGACGTCGAGGGCTACCTGGCCGAGGGCTACGCCCGGATCAAGCTCAAGATCGAGCCGGGCTGGGACGTCGAACCCGTGCGGGCCGTGCGGGAACGGTTCGGCGACATCCTGCTTCAGGTCGACGCGAACACCGCGTACACCCTGGCCGACGCCGAACACCTGCGCCGCCTCGACGAGTTCGACCTGCTGCTGATCGAACAGCCGCTGGAGGAGGACGACCTCCGCGGCCACGCGCTGCTCGCCCAGCGCGTCCGCACGCCGATCTGCCTCGACGAGTCGATCACGTCGGCCAGGGACGCGGCGACGGCGATCGCGCTGGACGCGTGCCGGGTCATCAACATCAAGCCCGCCCGGGTCGGCGGTTACCTGGAGGCGCGCAGGATCCACGACGTCGCGGTCGCGCACGGGATTCCGGTGTGGTGCGGCGGCATGCTGGAGACCGGCGTCGGGCGCGGGCCGAACCTGGCGCTGGCGGCGTCGCCCGGGTTCGTGCTGCCGGGTGACGTGTCGGCATCCCGCCGGTACTTCGCCCAGGACATCACCGAACCGTTCGAGCTCAGGGACGGCTTCATGCACGTGCCGACCGGGCCCGGCATCGGCGTCGACCCGATCCCGGAGATGCTCAAGCGGTTCACCACGGCGACGCGCGTGCTCTACGCCAAGGACTGAAGCTCACGGGCGAGGTTCGTCCGCGCGACTGCGTCCCACAGCTGCCGCGCGGGTTCGGTCACGAACAGCGCCTCGCGGTCGAGCAGGTTCTTCAGCACGTGAGCCCGGCCCGCGCGCCACCGGGAGTCGTCGTACCGCGTGGACTCCAGGCGCACGGCCCGGCTGTAGCGGTCGTAGTCCGCCGGTTCGGAACCGAGGACGGCGAGGTCGGCGTCGAGCAGCACGTGCGCGAGCGGGTCGTCGGAGGAGTGCGTGATCGTGGCCAGCACCAACGACTCCACGCGCGCGATGAGCCCTTCTTCCAGCCCTGTCAGGCGTTTCCGTGCCCAGGCCGCGGACGCGCGTTCGTCGTCACCCGGTTTGCCGTCGTAGATCACGTCGTGCGCGCAGGCGGCCAACGTGAGCACCGCGCGTTCTTCCCGCGTGAACGCGAACGCGTCGGCCAGCGCCCACGAGTCGCGCACGACGGAGGCCACGTGGACCGTGTTGTGGTACGCCCGATGCGGTTCGGCGTAGCGCTCGGCCAGGTCACCCGCGTCCGGTGTGCCGCCGAGCGTGCGGACCGCGTCGTCCCAGATCTGTTTCACCGCGCCAGTTCCTCCTCCACGACGTCCGCGGCGAGCGCGCTGCCGCCCGACTGGTGAATCATCCGCCGCATGTCCTTCACCCGCGCCGAGATCGCCGAATCCGAGGTCAGCTGACCGACCAGCGAACGCACGCCCTCCACCGTGACGCGGTCGAGCACGACGCCGAGCCCGAGCTCCTCGACGCGCTGGCCGTTGAAGCGCTGGTCGGTCATGCGCGGCACGACGATCATGGGAACGCCGTGGTGCAACGCCTCCATCACGCCGCCGAGGCCGCCGTGCGTGATGAAGACGCCGGCGTGCTCCAGCACGGCGAGCTGCGGGACCTCCTCGTGCACCTCGACGTTCGGTGCGGGGTTCTCGACCTCGCCTTTCGCGACGAGGTGCCACGGCATTCCACGCGCCGCGTCGGCGCACGTCTGCGCGTCGATCGTCGTGAGCACCACCGGGGCGCCGCCGGGTGGTGTCCACGTGCCCTGGAACCGGCGTTCGGTCAGACACGGGCCGGTGAACACGAACCGCTCGTCGAACGTGTCGCCCTCCGGCTGGAACTCCCTGGTGAACAGGGCGATCCGGCGCCGCACGCCCGAGACGAACTCCGGCAGCGAGCTGCCGAGGAACTCCTGGACCCTGGTGAAGAACCGGATCGCCTCGGTGTCGAACGTGCGCGCGGGCACCACCGACGCGCCGAGCGACCAGTGCGCGTTGCTGGTCAGGAGGCTCTCCAGCAACAGGCTCGGCACGTCGAGCCTGCGGGCGATCACCCCGCCGGCCCAGGCCGCGATGTCCCACAGCACCACGTCCGGCAGGTCCTGCCGGAACCTGTCCTCCAACTGCGGCAGCATCGACTCGGCCTCGGCCAGCGTGAGCTGCGCGGCCGTGTAGAGGGACTCGGGCAGCGTGCCGGAAAGCGTTGTCGCACAGGGGATCGCCGTCGCGCCGCACTCGGTCACCGGCGCGGTGAACGCTTCCGGGACCGGGCAGCTCACGCGGTGACCCCGGCGCACGAGCTCGGCGATCAGACCGAGCGCGGGCAGGAGGTGTCCGCGCTCGGGCATGAGGAAGATCGCGATGTGCGCCATAGCTGAGACTAACGTTGTTCGATTCCTAATGGTTCAGGTCGGTCCCTCACGTGCCCCTGCTGTAGGGCTTTTCGGGCCAGTGGTGCTTGGGGTACCTGCCTTTCAGCTCGCTGCGCACCCGCAGGTAGCCGTTGCGCCAGAACGACCTGAGATCGCTGGTCACGGCGGTGGGACGGCCCGCGGGGGAGAGCAGGTGCACGACCACCGGAACTCCCGCGATCTGCGGCGTGTCGGCCCACTTCATGGCGTCCTGGATGCGGACGGAGAGGATCGGCTGGTCCTGCGTGTAGTCGACCTTGCCCTGGCCGATGCGTTCCGGGGCGAGCTGGTCGAACTCCGCCGCTTCCGGCCACGGCAGCAGGTTCCGCAGCAGCGCGACCGTGTCGATCTTGGCCAAGTCGGAGCGCTTCTTGGCCTTGCCGAGGTCGATCGCGCGGATCAGGTGCTCGTCGTCGACGCTCGGCCAGTCGCGGGTCCGGTGCAGGAACGCCATGCGTTCGCGCAGGCGTTTGGCGGCGTCGGTCCACTTGAGCAGGCCCAGGCCTTCGGTTTCGAGGCCGAGGCGCAGAGCCTGCTGGAACTTGGCGAGGTCGTTGAGGCGGCGCTCGTCGAGGGTGATCGCGCCCAGCTTGCGGACCTCGTTCGCGATCACGTCGCCGTTCCAGCGGATGTCGTCCTCGGTGTGCACGAGGGCCTTGGCGGCGGTGACCGCGAGCTCCTCGTCGGCGGGGGCGGCGAGGCGGATGCGGCCGTGCTTGCTACCCGGTTCCCGGTTGGCGATCGCGACCGCCAGCCACTGGGCGTGCGAGTCGGTGTGCTCGACGGCCGTGCCGTTGGCCATCAGGTAGACGTTGCTGTTCTTGGACCGGCGTTTCGCCAGCCGTTCCGGGTAGGCGAGCGCGACGACGAGTGCCGGATCGCCGCTGCCGTGCGGGTTCGTGCCCAGTTTTTCGAGTTTCTTGGCTTCCTTGCGCCACTTTCCCGGGGACTTCAGTGCGGTCGCCAGGTCCGTCGTGCTGGGGTGGGCGCTGTCGTCGAGCAGTGCCACGACCTCGGCCGCCGTGCGGTTGCCCGCCAGTTCGCTGCCGTCGATCAGGGCTCGGCCCAGCCGCGGGTGCAGGCCGACGTTCGCGATGCGGTCGCGGCGGTCCGGGTCGAGGGCGCCGATCGCGTTCAGGGTCTCCCGGGCGGCCTTGAGCGCACCCTCCGGAGGGGCGTCCCACCAGCTCAGACCGCTGCCGTCCGGCGTGCCCCACACCGCCAGTTCGAGGGCGAGCCTGGTCAGGTCGGCGGTTCTGATCTCCGGTTCCGGGTAGCGGGGGAGCGTCGAGTGCTCGTGCTCCGGCCAGCAGCGGTAGACGCGGCCGGGAGCCTCACGTCCGGCTCGGCCCGCTCGTTGCTCGGCGACGGCCTGCGAGACGCGGATGGTGGTGAGTCCGGCCAGGCCTCGGCGGTGGTCGACCCTGGGGACGCGGGCCAGACCCGCGTCCACGACCGCCCTCACGCCGGGGACGGTCAGGCTGGACTCGGCGATGCTGGTCGCGAGCACCACGCGTTGGCGGCTGCCGGGTTTCAGCGCGGCGTCCTGGGTCTGCGCGGTGAGCTGACCGTGCAGGATGACGGTGTCGGCGTCGAGCAGGCGCGCGGTTCGGTTGATCTCCTTGACACCGGGCAGGAACGCGAGCACGTCTCCGTCTACTTCGGACAAGGCCTTGTTGATCGCCCTGGCGACGGTGTTCTCGATGTGCTCGTTGCGCACCGGCGGGACGTAGGTGATCTCCGTCGGGTACATGCGCGACTCGGTGTGCAGGACCGGGGCGTTGCCGAGCAGGTCGGAGAGCCGTTGTGCGGCAACGGTCGCGCTCGTGGCGAGGAGCCTCAGGTCCGGGCGCAGGCCTGCCTTGGCGTCCAGCAGGAGCGTGAGGAGCAGGTCGGCGTCGAGGTGGCGTTCGTGGCACTCGTCGAGCAGGACGGTGCCGACGCCCCTGAGCTCCTGGTCGTGCTGGAGCCGGCGGACCAGGAGTCCGCTGGTCACGACCTCGATGCGGGTGTGCTTGCTCGTCTTGCGGTCACCTCTGACCGAGTAGCCGACGGTGTGGCCGACCGGTTCGCCCAACAGGCTCGCCATGCGTGCGGCGGCGGCGCGGGCGGCGATGCGGCGCGGCTCGGCGACGACGACCTTGCCGGGAAGCGCGAGCGGGACGAGCGTCGTCTTGCCGGTGCCCGGTGGGGCCACGAGCACGGCCGAACCGCGGTCGTCGAGGGTTTTGAGGAGTTCGGGCAGGACCGACTTCACCGGGAGATCAGGCAGGTGCACATCGCTGAGTGTGTCAGGGTGAAGACATGGTTGACCCGTTGCGCGATCCGGACGACCCGGAGCTGCTGGACCCGTACCAGTCGCGGTCGCTCGCGATCCTGGTGGAGGGAGCACGGCTGGCGTCCGGCGCGGTCCGGTACGGCAAGGTCGGCCGGGTCGGGTGCGCGGCGGTGGTGATCAACCGCGAGAACCCGCTGCCGTCCGGGAACTTCGGTTGCGCGCTGGACGGGTCGTCGGTCGAGGTCGCGTCGACGTTGCTGCAGCTGGAGCAGACGTTCGCGGACGTGGGGCGCGCCGAGGCCGTGGTGTACGCGTCGCCGACGACCGTCGACGAGATCGAGGGCATCGCCGACGACTCCGGCTGGTACGCGGTCGAGGAGCTGCTGACCGTGGTGCACCGCGGGCCTGCCGTCGTTTCGGAGGGCGTCCGGCGGGCTGTCGACGCGGACGTCGAGGGCATCGTCGAACTGCTGTCGGACGAGCTGGTCGGCAACCGGGCGCGGCTCGCGCGGTGGCTCGGGCATCGGCTGGACGACCCGCGGTGCCTGCTGCTGGTGGCGGACGACGGAGACCGGATCGGAGGGTTCGCGTCGGGGTTCGCCGAGCGTGGAGTGGGGTTGGTCGAGCAGTGCGTCGTGCGTCCGGCGCGGCGGCGTAGGGGAGTCGGACGGTCGTTGGTGGTGTCTGCTGCTGCGGCCCTGCGTTCCGCCGGTGCGGCGTTGGTCGCTTCGCAGGTGGACGAAGGGCCGGGGGAGCGGTTCGCCGAGGCGTGCGGGTTCGTCGCGGCATATCCCGTGACGGCATATGTACGCAGAGTTGATGAGCTGCTCGACTGAATTACTTAGTTGCCGCGTGACATATCCTTAGCAGGGCTAAGGGAGGCTGTGTGCGCGAGCGGTTACCGGTCGAGGTGTGGGTTCTGGTCGCGGCGAGCTTCATCATCGCCATCGGGTTCGGGATCGTGGCACCCGTGCTGCCGGTGTACGCGTCGTCGTTCGGCGTCGGCCACACCGCGGTCGCGGCCCTGATCAGCACATTCGCGTTCGTGCGGCTGGCGTTCGCGCCGATGAGCGGCCGGCTCGTGAACAAGTTCGGCGAGCCCCGCGTCTACATCGTCGGCATCCTGATCGTGGCCTTCGGCACCGCGTTGTCCGGCTTCTCGTCGAGCTACCCGGAGATGCTGACGTGGCGTGCGCTGGCGGGCGTCGGGTCGACGATGTTCACCGTGGCCGCGCTGGGGCTGCTGATCCGGATCACGCCGGCGCCGATGCGCGGGCGGGCGTCCGGGCTGTGGGCGGCGGGCTTCCTGGTCGGCAACGTCTGCGGACCGATCGTCGGTGCCGGTCTGGTGCCGCTCGGCCTGTGGGTGCCATTCGTGTCCTACGGCGTGATGCTGTGCCTCGCCGCGTTCGTGGTCTGGTTCTTCCTGCGGCGGTCGACGTTGGCGGCGCTGGACAAGACCAGCACCGACATCCCCATGTCGGTGCGCGAGGCGGTGCGGCACCCGACCTACCGGGCCGCGCTGGCGTCCGGCTTCGCGAACGGCTGGGCCGTGTTCGGCGTCCGGATCTCGCTGGTGCCGGTGTTCGTCATCGAGGCGTTGAAGCACAGCCCGGCCGTCGCGGGCATCTCGATGTCGGTGTTCGCCGCGGGCAACGCCTCGATGCTGTTCCTGTCCGGCAAGATCGCCGACACCCGCGGCCGCAAGCCGGTCGCCGTGGCGGGCCTCGTCGTGAGCGGCCTCGCCACCGTCGGGATGGGCTTCACCGGTGACGTGTGGACGTTCATGGCCGCGTCGTTGGTCGCGGGCATGGGCGCGGGCCTGCTGAACCCGCCGCAGAACGCCGTGGTGGCCGACGTCATCGGCGCCCGCGGCAAGGGCGGCCCGGTGCTGGCGGGCTTCCAGATGGTGACCGACCTGGGCGCGATCATCGGCCCGATGTGTGCCGGTGTGCTGGCCGACACGCTGGGCTTCGAAGCGTCGTTCGCGATCACCGGTGCCGCGCTGCTGCTGTCCCTCGGCTTCTGGCTCGTGGCGCCCGAGACGTTGCCCACACACGAGGAAGAGCAAACGGCCGTGGCAGTGGCACCGGAGTGCGGCTGCCTGGACGAGAGCGCGGAGATCCCGACGGGCGAACGCGTGGGCGGCAAGCCACGCCACCCGGAAGCGTGATCGCCCGCTCAGCTTCTTTTTAGCTTGGCTCGCTACCCTCGTCGCCGTGGGTGGTGCAGAGCGCAGTGCGCGGAAGAAGAAGCAGGCCGCGCGTGCGGTGGCCCAGGCTCGGTCGTCGGGCTCCGACCGAACCAAGGTGATCGCCGGCATCGCCGTGGTCGCCGTGCTGGCCATTGCCGTCATCGGTTACGTCGTGTTCCAGCAGATGAAGCCGTCGGCGTCGGGCGCAGAAGCGATCCCGCTCGCCCCGGCCGACCACACGATCTCGGCACCCGCGGTCCGCGACGGCAACACCGTGCTCGTCGGCAAGGACACCGCCACGGTCACCGTGGACGTGTACGAGGACTTCCTCTGCCCGATCTGCGGCACGTTCGAGAAGACCTACGGCGCCACCATCAAGCAGGCCGTCGACGACGGCAAGGCCAAGATCCGCTACCACATCCTGCCGATGCTGAGCAGCCGCTCGAACCCGCCCGGCTACTCGGCGGACTCGGCCAACGCGGGCCTGTGCGTGGCCGACGAGGGCAAGTTCAACGCCTTCCACGCGGCGCTGTTCGCCAAGCAACCGCAAGAAGGCGAAGCGGGCTACACGAAGGACCAGCTCATCAAGCTGGGCAAGGACGTCGGTGTCACGTCCGCGTCGTTCGAGTCGTGCGTGCGGAACCAGACCTACAAGTCGCAGCTGGACGACCTGATGACGAAGACCAGCAACGATCCCGTCCTGAAGGACCCGGACACGGGCCGCTTCCGCGGCACCCCCAGCGTCGCCGCCAACGGCAAGCTCGTCGACCTGGACAACAAGAACTGGCTCGCCGACCTGACTAAGTGAGCCCGTCGATCGGCGCCTGGCCCTGGGTCCACCGGGCCAGGCGCTGTGCTTTGCTCACCTCCGTGCGCGGCAGCTTTCCCGGCTCCAGCACGTGCACCCGGCACGTGATGCCCAGCCGTTCCCTGAGCCGTTCCGCCAGTACCGTTCGGACGTCCTGAGTGGACTCGACCGCCACGTGCAGCTGCGCCGTGGTCGTGCGCCGGTCCTCGACGATCAGGTAGTGCGGGCTCGCGTGCTCCAGCACGACCGCCTCGATCTCCGTCGGGAACACGTTGACACCGCGGATGACGAGCATGTCGTCCTTACGCCCCTTGAGCTTGCTCATCCTCCTGAGCGTCCGCTGACCCGCCGGCCCGTGCAGCGTGGCCACGTCCCCCGTGCGGTACCGGAGCAGCGGCATGCCGGTCTTGGTGAGCGTGGTGAAGACGAGCTCACCGTCCACCGTCTCGGGGTAGAAGTGGTCCTCGGCGATGTTGAGAAGCCCTTCCGAGTCAAGGGACTCACACGCCACACCGGGCCCGATCACCTCAGACAGCCCGTAGATGTCCAACGCCCTGATGCCAAGCCGTTGCTGGATCTCCTGCCGCATCTCCTCAGTCCACGGCTCGGCCCCGAAGATCCCCACCTTGATGCTCGTGTTCTTGAGATCGTCCGCCAGCCTCAGCGCGTACGACGGCGTGCAGCAGAGCACGTCCGGCTTGAGGTCCTCGATGAGCCTGATCTGGCGCTCCGTCATCCCGCCCGACACGGGAACCACCGTGGCCCTCAGCCTCGTTCCGCCGTGATGCACCCCGAGCCCACCCGTGAAAAGCCCGTAGCCGTAAGCGTTGTGAATGATCGATCGCCGCGTGGCCCCGGCCCCGGCGAGCGCCCTGGCCATGACCTCGGCCCAAACCTCGACGTCGTGCGCTGTGTAGGGGATGAGCGTCGGCCGCCCACCCGTACCCGACGACCCGTGCACGCAGACGATGTCCTCCTGCTCTGCGATCCGCAGCCCGAACGGGTAGTGATCCCACAGGTCCTGCTTGGTGATCGTGGGCAGCAGGTGGATCTCGTCGAGCCGCACATCTGTGCCGCGCATCACTCCAACTTCCCGGATCTTGTTCCCTTGGAAGTTGTCCGTGGCGAGAAGCCGGTCCACCAGCCCCTGCAGACGCTGTTCCTGCAGCTCGCGGCGGGCCTCGGGGTCCATGCACTCGGTCTCGGGGTCGAACGGCGCTCCGGCGGTCATCACCCGGTCCTACCAGGCCGAATGCGCTTTGGATACCCCCGATTTTTATCTTGTGGCAGGGGTGATGTACGGTATTGCCACACGAGAACGGAAGGGAAACCTCCCGGGAACGTGGACCTTCAAGGGGCTGTGGCGCAGCTGGTAGCGCATCACACTGGCAGTGTGAGGGTCAGGGGTTCGAGTCCCCTCAGCTCCACTTGAATTGAGAGCCCGTCTGATCGAGCGATTTTCGCTGGTCAGGCGGGTTTCTTGCTGTTCTGGGGTTGATCTTCGGCGATCATGTGTTGATCGCGTTCTGGTGACCCTGTGGAGCAGTTCTGGAGCGGGAATTTCCGGCGTGATCGGTGCGCCGGTCGCTGGGCTGGGTGATCGTGGCGCCCCCTATCAACGGTGTGAGGGGCGGCGGCGGGATTGGTTACGCCGCAAGCGGACCCGAAACATGGCGCTCTGTTGGTGCTGGCGCGTTCGGGTGTGCGTTGACCGCGGCTTTGAAGTACTCGGCGGATGAAAGTGCTGCGCCACAACCAGGTTTCGCCTTCGGCGGTGCACACGAACTCGTTGTCGTGCCGTTCGAGGTGTTTGCGCAGCAAGCTGATCAGGAGTGGTGGCGACGGTGGTGTTGGCGTAGCGGGGGTGTTGGGCAGCGCGTCGACCCACGGAATGATCTACGGGTCGAGGCGCAGTCGGTCATGGTGGTCTTTCACGGTGAGCTGGAGAACGCGTCGGCCAGTGCCTTGGCCTGGCGTTGCCAGAACGTCTGTGAGATCGGGGCCTTGCGGAACGTCACGTCGAAGCCGTGGAAGGCGCCGGGGACGATGTGGAGTTCGCAGGGGACGCCGCTGTCGTTGAGCCTGCGGGCGTAGTCGACGTCCTCGTCGTGGAACAGGTCGAGGGTGCCGACGCCGATCCAGGCGGGTGGCAGGCCGGACAGGTCCTCGCGGCGGGCGGCGGCCGCGTAGGGGGAGATATCCGGGCCTGCCACGGCGGCGCCGAGGTAGGCGGACCAGCCGCAGCGGTTGCTTTTGGCGGTCCACAAGCGCAGGTTTCGGGTGTCGATGTCCGTCCGTGTGGTCGTGCGGTCGTCCAGCATCGGGTAGACGAGCAGTTGGAACACGGGCCGGATTTCGGCGCGGTCGTGGGCGAGCAGTGCGAGGGCGGCGGTGATGCCGCCGCCGGCGCTGGCTCCGCCGATGGCGATGCGGCTGATGTCGATGTTCAGTTCGTCCGCGTGTGCGACCAGGCCGCGCAGCGCGGCGTAGGCGTCTTCGACCGCGGCCGGTGCGGGACTGCCTGGGGCCAGGCGGTAGCGCACGGCGGCGACGGTGATGCCGAGGTGGCGGGCGAAGGCGATGTTCGTCGGGTCGTCCTGCTCGGGCGCGCCGAAGATCAACCCGCCGCCGTGCGTCCAGAGCAGCGCGGGAGCCGGTGCCTGCAACCCGGTCGGCTGGAACACGCGCAACGACACCGATGGCGCGCCCGTCGGTCCCGGCACGACCAGTTCTCTGACCGTGACGTCTGGTCCGGGATCGACCGGGCGTGGCTTCGCCTTGCTCACGAGGCGCGCCAACCGGAGGCCGTAGGAGAGCGGGGGAATGAAGCGGGCCAGCGCGAGATCGGGGTGAAAGGCGTTCATGGTTCCTCTGCTCTGTCCGGTGGGGCGAGGCGCCCTCAGTGCGTCACCAGGTCACGGGGAGCTCGTAGACGCCGTACACCGAGCCGTCGTGCTTGAACGGGATCTTCTCCAGCGTGGTGGCCAGCCGCAGGGTCGGGATCCGCTTGTACAGGGTGCTGTACACGACCTGCAGTTCCATCCGGGCCAGGGGCTGGCCGAGGCACTGGTGCACGCCGAACCCGAACGCCACGTGCCGGCGGGGGTTGCGCCGCAGGTCGAGGACGTCGGGGTCCGGGAACACCGACGGGTCGCGGTTGGCGATGTCGCCTGCCAGGACGACGCCCTCGCCGGCACGGATGGTCTCGCTGGCGATCTCGATGTCCTCGAGCGCGACGCGGCGGCGGCCGTTGTGGGTGATGTGCAGGTACCGCAACAACTCCTCGACCGCGGACGACACCAGGACCGGGTCGTCGGTCTCGCGCAGCACGGCCAGCTGGTCCGGGTGTTCCAGCAGCGCCAGGGTGCCGAGGGCGATCATGTTCGCGGTGGTCTCGTGTCCGGCGAGCAGCATGAGCACGCCCATCTGCACCGCTTCCGGCCGGGTGAGCTCGCCGTTGCCGATCCGTTCGACCAGGCTGGAGAGCAGGTCGTCGCCGGGGTTGGTGATCTTCTGGCCGATGAGGCCGTCCAGGTACTGGAAGAGCCGGCCGCCGGCGGCGCGGCGCTCCTCGCCGGACGCGTCCCGGTTGATGAGGATCTTGCTGTTCTCCTGGAACGACTCGTGGTCGTCGTACGGGACGCCCAGCAGCTGGCAGATCACCAGTGACGGGACCGGCAGCGCGAAGGCCTGCATCAGGTCCACGGGCTTCGGGCCGGCGAGCATCTCGTCGATGAGGTCGTCCACGATCTGCTGCACGCCCGGCCGCATGGTCTCGACCCGCTTGATCGTGAACGACGAGGTCACCATCCGCCGCAACCGCGCGTGCTCGGGGTCGTCCATGAGGATGAAGCTGACGGGTGCGTCCCCGCCGGCCGCGATGTCGACCTCGATCGGGTAACCGGGCCGGGTGGCGTCCGAGCTGAGCCGGGGATCGGCCAGCAGCGTCTTCTGCTCCGCGTACCGGGTCACCAGCCACACCTCGACACCGTTGCGCAGCCGGACGCGGGTCAGCGGTGCTTCCTCCTGCAGCGACTGGATGGCCGGCGGCGGGTCGAACGGGCACTTCTCCGCGCGAACGCCGGGAAACACCTCCATGGTGTCGGTCACGGCTTTCCTCCTGCGAGTGCGGGGTTCCCGATCTCCTGCCTGTGCAGGCGGGCTTGTTTGGGCATGTTCCAGCCGAGCACGCCGGTGACGATGCCGCCGTGGCGGTACGTTGCGACGAAACGGTTGTCCGCCACGTCACCATCCACAACGGTCACTTCGGCGTCCGGGCTGAGCACACCGTGGACGTGGATCTTGACGTCGAACTGGTCGGTCCAGAAGTACGGTACGGGCGTGTAAGGCTCGTCGTCACCGAGGACGGTTCCGGCCACCGCGATGCCCTGTTCGGTGGCGTTGGTGCGGTTTTCCAGGCGCAGCAACGCGTTCAGCGTCTCGTGATGCCAGCGGGCCACGTCACCGACGGCGTAGATGCCGTCCGCCGCCCGGCAGCGCGAGTCGCACACGATCCCGTTGTCGCGCGGCAAACCGCTGTCCGCCAGCCATTCCGTGGCAGGTGCGGCGCCGAACGCCACGACAACGACGTCCGCCGGTAGCACTTCGCCGGTCTCCAGGCACACGCCGGTGACGCGGTCCTCGTGCGAGGACAGGCCGGTGACGGCTGTGCCGAGCCGCAGCTCGACGCCGAGCACTCCGTCCCCGACGACCACCATCCGCGGGCAGGACAGCAGGTTCTTGCGCAGGGCCAGTGCGTCGTCGAGCGTGCGAAGCACGTGCACACCGGCCAGACCGTCCTGGCCCGGCAGGGTGCGCGGCCGCAGCCCGGTGGCCACGACCACGGCTTCCGCCGTCAGCGCCAGCCCGGAGGACGTGTGCACAGTCCGGTTCACGGAGTCGAGGCTCACCGCCGGGTCGCCGAGCACGAACGTGGCGTCCAGTGCGGACAGCACGTCGGGCCGGCGGAGTTGGGCCCGATCCGGCTGACACGTGCCCGCCAGGACCTGCTTGGACAGTGGCGGTCGGTCGTACGGTAGGTGCGGTTCGGCGCCCAGGACGGTCAACGCCCCGAGGTAACCCTTGCGGCGCAAGGCTTCCGCGGTGGCGAGGCCGGCAGCCGAAGCGCCCACCACGAGCACGCCGTCCGGAGCGTTCATTCGATCACCGAGATCGCGACCCCGGGGCAGACGCCGGCCACCTCGCGAACGATGTCGTGCTGCTCCGCGGCCGGGGTTTCGTCCAGCAGGACCACGATGCCGTCCTCGTCGCGCTGGTCGAACACGTCCGGCGCGAGCAGCACGCACGTGCCGGCACCGCAGCACTTGTCCTGGTCGACGGTTACCTTCATGATTCCTTCTTCTCTTCTGGTTTCGTGATCGGCGCCAGCCACATTCCGACGAGCGCGTCGATCAGTCCGGTCGCGGCGTCGTGCCAGCTGGACCGGGGAGTGGGAGTGCATTCGGCGAGGGAACGTTCGCGCTCGGCGACCATGTGCACCAGCAGCTGACGGGCCATGTCACCGCGCTCGGCCCGGACGTCGGCGGGCAGGTCGGGCAGACATCGGTGCAGCGATTCGACGATGCGGACCAGCGACGGCGAGGACTGCGATTCGGCGACCATGATCGGCCGGAACGCGGGGTCGGTCATCACCTGTGCGCCGAACCGGGCGAACCACGTCGGGTTGCCCACCGCTTCCAGGTGCTCGGCGATCGGGCGCACCAGGCAGGTGATCCAGTCGCGCACGTTCGTGCTGTCACCGATCTCGGCGACCATGCGCTGGCGGATTTCCTCGATCGGTGCGGCGTGTTTGCGTGCGATGGCCCGCACGAGGTCGGCCTTGGTGCCGAAGTGGTAGCCGACGGCGGTGTTGTTGCCCTGCCCGGCGGCCTCGCCGACCTGCCGGTTGGAGACGGCGAAGACGCCGTGCTCGGCGAACAGCCGTTCCGCCGCGACCAGGATCAGCTCCCTGGTCGCCTGTGCCCGCTCGCCCCGCGCTGCTTTCCCCGCTGCGTCGCCGGTTGTGCTCATCGTCCTGTCACCACCGCACTGGCAGCTCTCGGAGTCCGCCCACGACGAGCCCTTCGACGCGGCGCAGATCGTCTTCGCCGACCGCGAGTGCGAGCGTGGGCAGCTTGCGCAGCAGCACGTCGAGCACGGCCTGCAGTTCGGTGCGCGCCAACGGTTGCCCGATGCACGCGTGGGCGCCGGCGCCGAAGGCCAGGTGCGGGTTCGGGCTGCGGGTCAGGTCCATCTCGGCGGCGTTGGCGAACGCGCGTTCGTCCCGGTTGGCCGCGGCCATGCTGCACACCGCGGTGGTGCCGGCCGGCAGGACCGTGCCGGCGAGTTCGACGTCCTCGTCGAAGTACCGCACCATGCCGAAGCCGGAGTTGGCGTCCATCCGCAACGCCTCTTCGACGGCGCTGCGGACCAGCGACCGGTCGGCGAGCAGTGACTCCCAGCGGCTCCGGTCGGTGAGCAGCATCGCGACCATCTTGGCGATCATGTTGGCCGTGGTCTCGTGCCCGGCGACCAGCAGGCCGATGCCGGTCGAGATGAGCACGATGTCGGACAACGGGTTGCCGTCCGCGTCGGTCTCCGCGATGAGCGCGCTGAGGATGTCCTCACCCGGCTCCGCGCGCTTCGCGGCGATGTGCGCGGCCATGTAGGCGCCGAACTCCATCTGTCCCGCCCGCATCTCCTCCTGGGAGTAGCGGGTCATGCTGAGCAGCATGTCCGACCAGTGGGCGAACCGGTCCCGGTCGGCGTCGGGGACGCCGAGCATGTCGCAGATCACCCAGACCGGCAGCGGGAATCCCAGGCTCGCCTTGAGGTCGGCCGGTCCGCCCCTGGCGACCATGTCGTCGATCAGCTGCTCGGCCATCGCCTCGATGCCGGGCCGCAGCGCGTTCATCCGCTTGGCGGTGAACCACTTGCCGATCATCCGCCGCCAGCGCAGGTGCTCCTCACCGTGCTGCGGCAGCACCGACGCCATCTCGCTGTTGAAGACCCCTCCGCCCTCGACAGCCGAGACCCGCGCACCCCTGCCCTGCCCGGTCCTGGTGAACCGCGGGTCCGACAGCACCTGCTTGACGTCGTCGTAGCGGGTCACCAGCGAGGCCGCGTCGCCACTGGGCAGCGTCACGTGCGCGACCGGGCACCGGTGCCGCAGTTCGGTCCATTCGACCGGCGGTTCCAGTGCTTTCTCAGTCGGGATCGGGTACTGCAACGGCTCTTCCACCCGGGTCATCGAAGTCTCCTCCCACAACAGCCCGCGCTCGGTTCCTCGCCGACCAGGGTGCCGACACAGCAGCTTTAAGTCAAGCGACTGACTTAAGATGTGGTTGCGGTGGAAGCATCAGGAAGCTGCACCAGTACGGGCCACGGGGATCGTTCAGCCGGCTTGACCGTCGCGAGGCGGGACGCACAGGATCTGCGCGGCCAGCGTTCGAGCGGCGTCCAGCCTCGTGGACTCGAGCCCGACCGACAGCATCGTGAAGTACCCGTAGCTCAGGTACAGCGTCTGTGAGGCGGTTTCGGCCACCCGGCGTTCGTCCCAGTCCGGGTGATCGGCGCGGATGGCAGCGGCGATGAACGCCTCGATTCCGGTGTAGACGGCCTGGACTTCGTCGTGGACGGCGGCGTTGTGCCGCGCTGCGGCGAGCAGGGCGTCGATGGCGGCGTGCTCGTCGAGGTCAGCTGGCCCGTCGAAGAGGTGACGCAGGACCAGTTCGGTCGCCGGCGTGCCCGGCTCCAGCGCCTCGGTGAGGTCCGGAGGGGTGTGCCGGGCAATGATCCGCCGGCGGAACAGGTCGACCAGGTCGGCGCGGTTGCCCGCGTAGTGGCGTACGTGGCTGCGGCTGAGCTCGCTCTCGCGGGCGACCTGTTCCAGCGTCATGCCTTCGACGCCGAACCGCGCGATGCAGCGGCCAGTGGCGTCCAGGATCGCGGTGAGGCGCTCTTCCTTCAGGCTCGGGCGACCCCTTTTGTTTGTCATTCCTGACAATCTATCGTGGCGCCCTGACCGCGGCGCAGGAGGCGAACCAGCGATGATCAATGCCTTGACCAGGGCGTTCGCCCTCGGTGCGGCGGGTGGCGTCACGGTGATGAGTGCCCTCGTCGCTCCATCCTCGTCGGCTCCCGGCGACCCGCCGGTCGTGAAGACGACGCACGGTCCGGTCCAGGGCGTCACCGAGGCAGGACTTCACGTCTTCCGCGGCGTCCCCTATGCCGCGCCACCGGTCGGTGAGTTCCGGTTCCGACCTCCCGCCGCGCCGAAGCCCTGGTCGGAACCTCTGCGGGCGACGGAGTTCGGCCCTGCCTGCGTGCAGAAGTACGACGAGATGGAAGTCGAGGAGGGCGGGCGGATCTCGGAGGACTGCCTGACCCTCAACGTGTGGTCCGGCTCCCTGAACGGCCCCGCGAACCCCGTGATCGTGTTCATCCACGGAGGCGGGTTCACCTCGGGAGCGGCGAGCAACCCGTGGTACGACGGTGCCGGCCTGGCCCGCCGCGGCGTCACCGTCGTGAGCATCCAATACCGTGTCGGCCCCTTCGGCTGGCTCGACATGTCGGAGTTGGGACCGCGGTACGCCCGCAGCATGAACAACGGCCTGCTCGACCAGATGACGGCTCTGCGGTGGGTGCGCGACAACATCGCCGCGTTCGGCGGCGACCCGCACAACGTCACCGTCACCGGCGAGTCCGCGGGCGCGATCAGCATTTCCGCGCTCATGGGCGTTCCCGCGGCGGACGACCTCTACGACCGGGCGATCCTGCAGAGCGGTACCGCGGGAACGGTCGCCACCCGGCAGTGGGCCGCCGATGTGGCCGGCAAGTTCACCGAGCTGGCTGGAGTCGGCTCGCGAGAAGGCATCCTCGGCCTGAGCGCGGAGCAGGTGCTGGCGACCGCGGAGAAGCTCTACGACTCGCAGTTCTCCGACACGGCTTTTCACCCGGTTGTCGACGGTGACCTGTTGCCGCGGCTGCCGGCCGAGCGGATCGCCTCGTCCGATGGTCCCGCCAAGCCGGTTGTCATCGGCACCACGTTGGACGAGGCGCGCTACTGGCTCTACTACATCCCCGAGCTGCTGCGCTTGCCCCGATCCTATTGGCAGCCCTGGTTGGAGTCCCTGGTCGGCGACCGCGCCGACGAGACCTTCGACGCCTACCGGAAGCAGCGCCCCGGCCTCACCGACGGGCAGATCGGGATCGCGATCGTCGGCGACGTGGGGTTCCGGATGCCCGCCATTCGCATGGCCGAGGCTTTCGCGGCCCGGGGTGTGGACACCCGCATGTACCTCGCGACCGTCCCGTCCATCGCCTTCGACGGCGCCATGGGCTCCCCGCACGCGGTCGAACTCCCGTTCGTCTTCGGAACCACCGCCGCGGCGTCGGCCTTCGTCGCCGACAGCGACGCGAACCGAGCACTCTCCGACCAGGTGCAGAACCTGTGGGTCAGCTTCGCCCGCGGCGGCCAAGTCGGTTCCGCGACGACCACCTGGCCCCTGTACGACACCAAGAACCGTTCCACTCTCATCCTCGACACCAACCTCCGCGTGGAGAACGACCCCTACCCCGAAACGCGGAAGGTCTGGGGCGACATGACTTTCGACGGCGCGCACCCCGGGCTCGACCGGATCACCCCGCTGCAGTTCGAAGGCACCAACCCCTACGACCTCCGCGTCCTCGCGGCTGTCGTCGGCTGGGGCCCGATCGCCGGGGGTGGAGCAGCCCTGCTCGTCATCGTCGCGGCGGTCGTCGGCCTGCTCGCACATCGACGGCGCAAGCGACTCGCGGTCGGGCAGCAGGTTGCGGAACCTGCGTTGTGGTGAGTTGCGGTTCTCGCGTCGTGTTGAACCGCAACGACGTTTGCTGCTGAATCGACTGGGACATCCGGCGGAGCTGCGTCAGCAGTTCCGTTGCGTGTGGACGGTGATGAGGAACGGTGGCAGGGTGGACGTGCTCTACGGCAACAAGGTGACTCTGCCCGGAGAAGAGTGAAACGGCGCCGGCCACGTAGTCCAATGAGGGGCTCCCGCCACCGGGGGAGCCGTGCCGCGCGAACGCTCCTCGGAGGGCGCATGGATCTGCTGCTGGCCGTTGCCCTGGTCGGAGTCTTCTTCCTGATCATGGCAGCCGTGTACTCGATCATCAACGCCGGGCAGCAGACCGCGCTGCTCCGCTCCCTCACGGCGGCCGCCGGAGCGCTTCGGCGCCAGGCGGGCAAGCCGGGCTGGCGGCAGGTTCCCGACGACGAGGACGTGGCGGCGGGGCGGCTGAGTGCCGTCGAACGGACGCGGCGTGCGGCGGTGGCGGTGACCCATGAGGGGCGGACCGTGCGAGTCGCTGTCTTCTCGTCGATGGTGCCCGCCGCGCACTATCAAGGCGTCCCGGTGGGAAGAGCCACCGCCCTGGGTCTCGTGGTGGCGGTGGACGTGCCGGAACTGGGCGGAGACCTGCGGATGGATCCGCCGCGGGCCGCCAGGGGCTACTACGAGATGTCGGGCGGCCTGGCACCGTTGGTGGTGGGAGACGTCGAGAAGAAGGTTCTCGCCCAGCTCAAGTCGTACCAGCCGCCCGCCGTGGACGTCGCCGACGGGGTCGCGTGCTTCACCTTCACCGACATGGACCTCGCCGAACAGGTCGACGAGCTGGCCGCCCTGGCTTGCGACGTGGTCGACATCCTGGTGGACGTCAGGAAGTCGGTTCCGCCTGGCGGCGAGTAGAGGCTGGGCGTCGAACGGGCACGTCGTCGCGACGCCGGCCTCAGCCGGTCTTCCCACCGCCGGTCGGCAGGAGTGCCTTGACCGTGGTGCGGATTGCGGCCAGGTCGACGTCGGTGGCCAGGTTTGCCGCACTCGGTGGGTCGGTTGTCGTGATGACGTCCTCGACGCCGAGCAGCGTGCGCAGCAGGGGTGGCAGCACGGTGCGGTTGAGCAGGTCCTGCGCGAATGTCGTGCTGGTGGCGTTGTCCATGCCGAGTGCTGCGCGGTGCTCGGCGAGGTAGGAGGCCAGCCGCTGGTAGGTCGTGGCGAACACGGCGTCGAAGTACGCCCGTGAGCTGTGCGGGAGGCGTTCGGCCTCCGCGATGCTGAGGCGGCAGGTCCGCACCTGGGCTTCCCAGGTCATCAGCTGGAGGAACCGGCCGCAGAACCGGGTGACCGTCTCGGTGATGTCGGCGGGGTCGCCGGCGTAGGCGTCGGGGGTGCGCAGCTTGCCCAGGTACAGCTCGCGCACCAGGTCGAGCACCGCGTCGAACAGCTTGTCCTTGGTCTCGAAGTGGGCGTAGAGCGAACGCTTCGACGTGCCCGCACGTGCTGCGACGGTGTCCATCGAGGTTCGTTCGAAGCCGACGGCCAGGAACACGTCCTTGGCCACGAAGAGGATGTGACGCCGCAGCTCGTCGCCGCGCCGTTGGCCGCCGCCTCGCGGACCTGTCGTCATCTTGTATCCCTCAAAAGTAAACGGTACGGTTGAGTTTACATAGGTTCTGTCGGTGACCAGCTCATTCTCGTCGCCGGTCACCCCGTCGCTCTCACGGAGTGCACATGACCACGAACACCGCCGCGGACGTCGACTCCCTCGTCCGCGGCTTCTACGAGGCGCTGAACACCGGCGACACGACACTGGTCGACCAGGCGCTGGCTCCTGACTGGGAGGCCGTTCCCGCGCTGCGGACCGGGCCGGGCGCCCAGGGGTGGAAGGACGGCATCACGCACCTGCGCGGCGTGTTCAGCGACCTCACCGTCACGATCGAGGACGTCGTCGCCGCCGGCGACCGGGTGGCGGTGCGCTCGGTGGGGCGCGGCGTTCACACCGGCGAGTTGCTGGGGGTTCCCGGCACCGGCAACCGGGTCGAGTTCCGCGCCGCCGACCTGCACCGGCTGGAGAACGGCCGGATCGTCCAGACCTGGCACCTCGAGGACCACTTCGGGATCGCCACCCAGATCGGGCTCACCTTCACTCCGGGCTCGCGACCGTGACGCTGGCGGGGAAGACCGCGGTGGTCACCGGGGCCGCGCGCGGGATCGGACGGGCGTACGTCGAGCGGTTGGCCGCGGACGGCGCCCACGTCGTCGCGGTCGACGTCGACGACCCGGCCAGCGGCCTGGCAGGGCTTGCCGGGGACGGCGCGAAACTCGGGCTGGTCTGTGACGTCAGCCGATCCGACCAGGTCGCCAACGTCGTCGCGACCGTGCTGGACCGCTTCGGCCGCGTCGACGTCCTGGTCAACAACGCCGGGATCTTCCCCGTCGCCGGTCTGGAGGCCGTGACCATCGATCTCTGGCGGCGGGTGCAGGCGGTCAACGTCGAACCGATCCTGCGGTTCGCCCAGGCCTTCAGCCCCGGGATGAGGGCTGCCGGGTGGGGGCGCATCGTCAACACCGGGTCCGCCAACACCCTGCTGCACGGCAAGGATCTCGCCTACCTGACCAGCAAAGCCGGTGTGCACGGACTGACCAGAGCACTGGCCAACGAACTCGGCGACAGCGGCATCACCGTCAACGCGATCGCTCCCAGCGTCGTGGCCACCGAAGGATTCCTGGGCCGTGCCAGGGGAAGCGGTCCCACCGCGGACGAAGTCCTCACCCGGATCTCGGCGATGCAGACCATCAAGCGCCCGTCGGTCCCGGCGGACCTCGGCAACGTCCTCGGGTTCCTGGTCTCCGCCGCCGCGGACTTCATCACCGGTCAGATCATCCACGTCGACGGCGGACTGACCCGGACGGGAGCGTGAGTCGTGCCTGCTCGCCGGGTAGCGTTCGGAGCAGTCGGCCGGTTCGGGGGAAGGGAACAGCGTGCGGATCGAGGACGAGCGGCTTCTCGCACGGCTGGAGGACACCCTCCGACCTTCCGCGCCCATCCCGTCGGGCGACGGGTGGGCGGCGGCCCCGGATCTGCTGCTGCACCTCGTGGAGCTGATCCGGTCGCGGCGGCCCTCGCTCGTCGTCGAAGTGGGCAGTGGAACTTCCACCCTGTGGCTCGCGACGGCTCTGCGCACCTTCGGCGTTCCCGGCCGTCTGGTGAGTCTGGAGCACGATCCCGGCTACCACGAACGCATCGTGCGGGAAGTCGACCGGTTGGGGCTCGGTGACGTCGCACAGGTGCGGCTCGCTCCGCTGGAGCGGCGGACCGTCGACGGCGAGCTCTGGTCCTGGTACGCGGAATCGGCGTGGCGGGACCTGAGCGGTTGCGGTCTGTTGTTCGTGGACGGTCCGCCGGGGTGGACGGCTCCTCTCGCCCGGTATCCGGCGGTGCCGTTGCTCGCGGGGGCTCTCGCCCCTGGCGCGGTCGTGGTCCTGGACGACTACGACCGCGACGAGGAGAAGGCGGTGGTTGCCCGCTGGGTCCGGCAGCAGCCGACCTGGAGTCTCGAACGCGTTGCCCACGTGAGGGGAACGGCCGTGCTGCACCTGCCGGACGCGAGCTGACCCGAGGCCACTGCCCGTGGTTCGGCTGGATCGACCTCGCCGCCGATTTCTGTGAAATGTTCCGGAACGCGCGGGCTGGGCGATCGGCTGCTCCCGTACGGGGGTGGATGCATCCGTTGGCTATCGAAATAAAAGCGTTTCATGTTGCACCTTTCTTGGTGGGCTGGAATGTTTCACTCGATCGTGTGGCGTTTGCCGTGAGGGTTCGGTATTGGCGGCCTGCGGGTAACAATGGCGGTCACTCTTTCGATGAGGAAGAGGTGACCGATTGGAGTGATCTCTGAGACGTGATTGTCGAGCCGCATTCGATGTTCTCGCGCATGCCTTGGAGCAGTGTCACGTTGATCGGGTCACCGGAACATTGAGGGTCGTGGGCAATGCCGGCGGGCTGTTTCATTTGTGCGACGGTGTGGTGATCGCGGTGGACAGCCCTGGTTCACCGGGAGTGGAGACGCTGCTGCTGAGCTCCGGCAGGATCAGCGCGGAAAGCTGGGCCGCGGCGCTGGCGGAAAGCGTCCAGACGCGGTCCCTTCAGGCGGCGCTGGTCGCCCGCGGGAACATCGGGGCAGCAGAGGCTCGGGTTCTCGCCGTGGCCGCCCTGCGCGACGCGGCGTTCGCCGCTGCCGTCGGTGACGTCGAGCGATGTGTCGTCGACGAACCCGTCGACGAGCCGCTCCTGCCCGTGGCCGAAGGCCTTGCCGTGGACGTGGTGCTGTCGGAGACGGGCCGCCGGCTGGATGCGGTTGCCTCGCTTCCGGTTTCCCTGTCGCCGTACCGCGACCGAGTGGTGGCCGCCTCCGGTGCGGAGTCGGCCGATTCCACCTCGGAACGGCGGGAGATCATCGCGCACGCCACCGGACGGCGC
>Ga0207692_10000072_pt1 | contig 29028 bp, 36 predicted proteins | sample LARL52metaG_FD_184345 | JGI IMG/M metagenome (GOLD analysis project Ga0207692, IMG submission 184345) | Corn, switchgrass and miscanthus rhizosphere microbial communities from Kellogg Biological Station, Michigan, USA - LAR L5-2 metaG... | ecosystem: Host-associated > Plants > Roots >...
TCGGCGGCCTTGCGTTCCGTCCTCACCGACGCCAGTTCGATCCTGCACAGGTGTGCCTTCCACGCGGATTCAGCGCGCCGGCTCCGCGCGGCCGGCGACAAGAGCGCTTCCGGATCGAACCGGCGCAGCCACCACCCCACGAACGCCTCCCGCGTCACGTCCGCGCCGGGCTCCCGATCCGCATCGGGGTCCGCCAGCTGCTTCACCGCGTCCGGCAACGGCACGGGGGTGCCCTTGTGGTGTGCGTCCAGCAACTGGAAGAGGACTTCCTTCACCACGTCGTTGCTGTCCATCTCGGCGTCAAGCCGTGTCCTGTCCTCCGCGCTCATGTGGTTCAGCAACGCCCACAGGTACTCCGTCCAGGGCGGCGGGGGCCACGGCCGCCCTTTCGCGAGGCGTCGCGCCTGCCACTGATCAGGTGTCCACACCGACTTTTCCCAGTTGCAGCGGAAGCACGCCGGGGCGAGGTTGACCGGGTCGTTCGTGCCGCCCTGAACGACGGGAACGATGTGGTCAACCTCGGTCGGCGTCGGGCAACCGCAGTAGGCACAGTCAGCCTCGAACAGGATGCGGCGGCGTTCCGCCTCGGTCAGCGGGACACGAACGATCGGGCCGTTCACGCGGCACCGGACGCTTTCTGATTGCAGTCCCCCAGCGCGCTCGGCGCGGCGTTGAGGATCGCCGAGATCCTGGCCTTCTGGCGTTCGGTGAACGGCGGAGCGTTGCGGACGATCTCCTCGACGTAGGACTCCAACTGTGCCGCCGCGTACGCGCGGCGGGCTTCGATCGTCTCGGGTGCGGAGCGGCCGAACTTCTTGGTGGCGCGGGCGATGGCGGCGCGGTGCGCAGCGAGCGTCACGGGATTCTCCGGGCGTGACTCGGCTGCGCCCGATCGGCGAGTTGCCCCGTGCGGCGCTCAAAGGGTCTGGGAGGCGCGCACGATGGCCGCCGTAGCCCAGATGTCTAACTCTATCAACAGATTCAGCGCCGGGCGGCGAGGCGGCGCACTGCGGCGAGTTCCACCCTGCCCATTGCCCGCGCCGCAAGGGCGTCGAGGATCGCGACCAGGCGCTCACCGCGGATACGGGCGTGCTCACGGCAATGCCGGCATGTGCCGGTCCACGTGGGTAGCGTGCCGTCCATGAACCGCAGGCGCGACGCGGGAGCTGCGTCTTCAGGCGAGAGCCCGGGTGCCGGTAGTCCCTGTTCCACGGCGTCCACCGCGAGCAACCCGCATGACTCCCCCGCCCACCGGCCGTCGGTGTCCGGCTCGAACAGTTCGATCCGATGGCCGCCGTGCGGCCGGCCGCATCCGCACACGACCTCAACGGGTTGCCACAGCCGGCTCGGGACCGGGGCGGCTGTCATCGGTCCTCGTCCTTGGCGAAGCGGATCTTCACGGACTCTCGCTTGAAGCCGGGGCCTCCCCGCATGCCGTGGACGAGTTCGAGTTCGAAACTCATCGCCGCGAGCAACGCCCGCCGCTGTGACGGACTGAGAGCGCGCCACGCCGCCTTGGCGTGCGGGCCGATGAGTGCGGTGATCAGTTCGTCGGGCAAGCCCACTACAGGTTTCGCCGCGTCCTTCTCCAGTTCGGCAAGCCGGGCACGGTGTCGGGCGGTAGAGCGGTGGAACTGGGCGCGGGTGATCTTGTCGGCGTCGAAGTCGTCGGACAGCAACAGCAGCTTGTTTTCGATCTCCGTGATCTCCTTCCGGGCGGCACGTCCGGCGGAGTCATCGCGACGGAACAACTCTCGGGCGTCGGGCTGCTGAAGCCGCTTCACCACGACACGTTCCACGAGATCGTCCACCCATTCCTTGCGACGGCCCGTGCACCCGGCGGCGCTGTCGCAGACGTACATCTCGTGCCCGGCGCGCTTGACCACCCGCAGGTGCTCCTTACACTTCCCGCACCGGGCGATCTCCGGCGCAAACGTGATCGCGTGGACACGAGCCCCACTTTTGCTGGTCGCCCGGCTCGGGTCACTGAGGAGCGTGGTCACCTGCTCATACTGATCACGGTCGATGATCGCGGGCCAGGCGGCGGGCAGCAGCGCCTCATCATCGCGTCCCCGGTGGTAGAGCCGGAGGCCGGCGTTCGCGGCGCGGAGCGCGATGTTGCGGACACTGGAGGTGGACCACTCCCGTGTCTCCGCCGGCTCACCGTCCGCCGCCTTCCGAGGCGGAGCGACGCCGCGTGCGTTCAGGTCCACCATGATCTTGCTCAGTGAGTCGCGGCTGAGGATGCGCTCGACGATCTCCTTGACGATTGCGGCCTGGTCGGGCTCGATCTCGTCGGTGAAGCTGATGCGCTTGCCGTACTTGCCGTACTCGTTGATCCGCCGCCATCCGTAGGCGACGTGTCCGTTGGCGATACCGGCTTGGGCACGGTCCTTCGCGGCGACCTGGACTCGTTCGGACTTCAGCTCCGATTCCAGGGTGTCGGGTTCTCCCATCTGTGCTGCGATCGAGCGGCCGAAAGGGGTCTGGAGATCGATGTCTCCACCGTTGACGAGGGTGATGGACACCCGGGCCTTCGACAGCAGTTCGATCGCGGCGGCGCGTTCGGCGCGGTTGCGCCACAGCCGACTCATCTGGAAGACGACGATCCGGCTGAACTTGCGTGCCTTCGCGGCGGTCATCAGCGCGTCGTAGCCGGGGCGGTAGTCACCACGCAGGGCGCTGATGTCGTTGTCGGTGAACTCGAAGTCCTCGCCGACGGTCCAGCCGCGTTGCTCGCACCGGTCGTGGATCTGGCGGAGCTGGCTACGGACGCCCTTCTCCAGTTCGAGGACATCTTCGCTGATCCGCGCGTATGCGGCGACGACTTCGGTCACGTCCAAGATGGTACGCGTAACTTCACCGCTGTGGTGATACGCTGTTCCCCGGCGGTCCTGGACGGACAACAAACCCCCAGGACTTCACCAGCCTGATGGACGACCTGGAGTCGCGGGTGTTCGGCGAACTGCCGGACGACACATGGGTCTACCCCGGTCACGGGGATGACACCACCCTCGGCGCGGAGCGTTCGAAGCTCGGCGAGTGGCGCGAGCGCGGATGGTGAGCTGAGGATCTTCCCGAACGGGGCCGCCTGAGACATCAGGCGGCCCCGTTTCGCTGTAGGGCAGCAGAAACGGGGCCTCGACGGACTGGAGATCCGCCGTGGCCCACGATCTTGCCACCCCCACCGACGCGCCGGAACGCGTCCCCGACGACATCACCGGTCCGGACGCTGACAACAGCCGGCCCGAGCCGCACCCGGCCGACTACGTGCGCGCATCCCGCAGGTTGGCGGCGTGCACGCGGCTGATTAAGCGCACCGGCCGTATCGACTTCAGTGAGGCGGACGTCTCGGCGGAGGTCGTGGCGTTCGACCACGCCGAAGCCCTCGACATCGACGCGGCCCGCATCGACTTCACCCGGTTGACCCCGGCGCAGGCTGACGGCCTGGCGTGCGTGCGGTGCGGCGTCGATTACCTCACGGTGGCCGTGCCTCACCGGCCCGTTGGCCGCTCCGCCACCGGATCCCAGGTGTTCGCGTGCTCCTGGACGTGCGTGGGCGGTGCGGCATGAGCGTGCCGGCCCAGTACGTCTACCTGATTGGCGGCGACGCCAGCCCACTCGTGAAGATCGGCACGACGAACAACGTCGCGAGTCGCCTGCGGAGCATTCAGAACATGTCGCCGACGCCGCTTCGGGTGCTGTGGCACACCGAAGGCGGCTTCGGCCTGGAGCAGGCTCTACATGACCGGTTCCGTAAGTACCGGAAGCACGGCGAGTGGTTCGACTTCGGAAACCGGAACCCGGTCACGGCCGTGAGCAAGGCGGCGGCCGGTCTTGCGCACCTTGTCCGCGACCCGAAGTCCGCGCCGCGATCCGCACCCACCGAGCCTGAGACCCCACACGGCGGCTGCGTGACCCGGAACGCGCGACCGCGTTATCAGCCCGTTCCGATCTCCCGCGAATTCCTCCTCGACGACCGCATGTCGGGCTTCGCCCGGGGTATCGGCGCGTACCTCCTCGCCCGTACGGATGTGCCTACCGTGGCCCAACTGGCTGAGGCCAATGGGTGCAGTCCGGACGCCGTCGAGGCGGCCGTCAATGAGCTCACGGAACTTGATTACCTCTGCATCGCTGACGGTGCGCTGTATTTCGACGGCTGGCCCTCGCCGATGGAGCGTGCCCAGGGCGGTGCCCAGTGAGCCTCAAGGTCATGAACCTGGTGTGGGACTCCACTTTGGACGGCCTCGCCAAGCGGTTTGCTCTGTTGGCGCTGGCCGACCGCGCCTCTCATCAGGGCGAATGCTCCTCGCTGGGGGTAAACAACCTGGTCCGTAAGACCGGCATCCCCCGTTCGACCATGTTCCGGGTGCTCCGCGAACTGGAAACTGTGGACAACCTGATCCAGCGGGAGGAGCAGACCCGCGCGAACGGAAGCCGCAAGGCGTCCCGGTTCTGGATCAACGTTGATCTGTTGGCCGCGATGCGGCGGCCCGACGCCGACAAGCGCGACGCGGACGAGCCCATCAACCCGTTCAGCGTTTCCACAGGTCACACCCCCGTCCCGCTCCGGGACGGCAAGGGTGTCCCACAGCGGGACGACCCCCGTCCCGATCTTGGACCCCTTGATCCGTTCTCTTTTTCCGAGACGGAAAAGACTCCGGAGACGGACGGACGGATCGGCTCCGCGTCGGAACACCAGCACCTCGCCGCCCGCATCGTCGCCGGTCTGGACCTGCGCCGCTGTGGCCCGTCGCCTAAGCAACGCGGCCAGATCACCGACGCGGTTGCCTCCGCGCTGGCCCGTGGTGTCGCCCCATCGGTGGTCGCCGAGTACGCCCGGGGCAAGGCACTGGAAGCCGACACCGTGAAGTACCTGGTGAAGGCGTTCACGGTCGAGCACCTGGCCGCCGATGTCGCGCCGACGCCGGCCGCGCCCGCACTGGCTTCGGAGTGCGGACAGTGCGACGCCCGCCCCGGTGACCCGATCGCCATGCGGCAGACCACCGACACGACCGGGCGCGCGGTTAAGTGCCCGAACTGCCACCCGCACGCCACTGGGGGTGCCCGGTGACAACCCACTCGCTCCAGTCCCACGTGGACCGTCTGACCGACGCCTTATGCGTGTGGGACGGCCGCGACGACACCAAGCCCCAGTCGGGTGTCCGCGCGGCGGCGAACGTCGCCGTCGACTCGATCGACGCGTTGCTCCGTGAACTGCACGCGATGCGCCAGGACCTGATCACCGACATCCGCCGGTCCGACGACGCGCACGACGCCCGTGTGGACGCCCTCTTGAACCGTTTGCGCAACAAGGACGTGACCCCATGACCGGCACCTATTCGCCGTTCTTCAGCGGCCCGTGCGCCGCGTGCCGCGCCGAGAACCGCGCGTGCCCCCGGTTCGCCCGCTGGGCACGCACCCACGGGGCCACGCTGCTGCCTCTGTGCGACACCCACAAGCGTGCTGATGAGGTCACCGGCGGCCAGCTCGACGCCGTTGGTATCGCCCGTGCCACCCGCAACGGGGGTGTGCGGTGATCCCGGCCGTCATGTTCGCCGCCGTCGTGATGCTGGTCGCCGCCGTCCGGAACCGCTGGCACTGGGCCGTGCCCCTCACGCTCGCGATCGGCCTGGCCGCGCTGCTGGCGATCACGCCCGACGGCCACACCATCACCCACTCGTTCGTCACGTTCGCCCAGGCTTTGGGAGATGCCCGATGACCACCGCAGTGAGCCCCCGCCCCTCGGCGGATGAGGTGGCCCGCGCCCGCGACCTGGCGGCCGAGTTGGGCCGGATTCCGACCTCGAACGAGATCCGGGCCGCCCTCGGCGTCGGCCGCGATGTCGCCAACCGGGTCCGTGCCGAACTGGACCAGTCCGTGACGGGCCACCACCGGGCCACCGTCGCGGGCCACCCGGCCGATGGTGCGGGCCACCCGCCGCTGACGGTGGTTGCGGACGTCGACACGCGCCCGGTCGAGGACTCGGCGGGCCACCTAGGCACCGTCGCAGGCCACCCCGCCGACGATGAGCGGGCCACCCCGGGCCACCTGTCCGACACGGCGGCCCACCTCGTGCCGGAGGGCACCGGCGCGGCTGCCAATGTCGACATGACTGAGGGCACGGGTCACCCGTTGCCGCTGGTCACTGATGGTGGCCCGCGTGTGGATGGCCGTACGGGCCGCCTCGGGCCGGAGGTGCGGGCCACCACGGGCCACCTGCCTGTCGATGTGGAGCCGACCCCGGTCACCGACGGGGACCAGGATCACGAGCGGGCCACCAACGGGCCGGTTGTTGATCTTGCAGGCCGGCAGCGGGCCACCCCCGCCGTTGACGGGCCGGTAGATGGCCCGATGGCCGCCGCCGACACCACGCCGTCGGTAGACCACTCGACAGAACAGGCCACCTACGGGCCGGTAGCCAACGACACGAGCCACCCCGGGCCGGGTCAGCGGGCCACCCCGACCGGCTACACGCGCCGCGTCCGCAAGCTCGCCGCACAAGCCGCCGAAGCCCGTCAGCTCCGCGCGCTCCACGTCCAACCGGACATTCGTGCGGTGCTGCTGATGAGGCAGCGCCGCAACTGGACCCTGTTCGCGTCGCTCGCGTTGTTCGGGGCGCTCGCGTCCACCGCCGTCAACGTCCAACGCTTCGCGTCCGGTGACGCTCCGATGTGGACGGTGCCGTGGCTGGCCGGGTGGCTTGTCGATCCCGCGTTCTCCGTGCTCCTGGTCGGCATCTTGGTGGCGCGCGGCAACCTGTCTGCCGTCCGCCACAAGGTCACCGACGCCATGGTGTTGCTCGTGGAGTACGGCCTGTTGGCGGCCGTGCTCGTGATGAACGTGACCCCCGAGCTGGAAGCCGTACGGGTCGACGCCGGCCAGGTCATGTTGCACGCCCTGTTGCCGCTGCTGGGTTTCGGCGCCGCGTCGGTGATCACCCGCATCCAAGACCGGTTCGCCGCCGCGATCGACGACCTGTACGCGGGCGGTGACCGGTGATGGAACAGCCGAAGTGGAAGGACAAGGACGTGTCCGGCGACGTGATCCCCCTGTTCCCGCACACCCAGCCTGAGCCTGTCGCCGGCTCGGTGCCGGTCGCCCAGGTGCAGGACACACCGCCGGCCGTTGAGCACCCGACGGCGGAGGTGGAGCCCGCGCCGGACGTGCTGGACGCCGAGATCGTGGACGAGGAGGAGTATCAGCGGTCCCGCGCATGGCGCAGTGCCGCACAAGTCGTGCGGAGCGTCCGCGTAGCGCACCGGCACCCGCACACCCGGCGCGCGGCCCGTTTCGCCGGCCGGCACGCCGCCTACGTGGTCAAAGGCGCGGAAGACGCACGGCGTCGGCGGCGCGCGGAACGGTCCCAAGCGGACCTGCGGGCGGCCCGCGCTGCTGCCGTCCAGGCCGGTGACCTGGAGAAGGTCAGCCAGCTCACCGAGCACCTTCACAAGTCGCTGACGATGCGCGTCGAGGTGGCGGGCCGGTGGCTCGACCTGGCCAAGGTCGCCGCCGTCCGGGGCACGATCGGCGGCGGCGCGGTGCTGGGCGGGTCGCTGCTGGTCTCCGCGATCAACGACACCTGCCACGTTCTCGGCCCGTGGGGAGTCATGGACGAGTTGCACGCCATCGGCTCCGTGATCACGGCCGGTACGAACATCGTCGCTTGGTCGTCCGATCACTGGTGGGTGTTCCCGCTGGTCGGCGGCGGTGTGTGGGTGTTTCGCAAGTGGAAGGACGGTGTCCGGCTCGGCGAACAGGTGTTGCCCGAGCGGCTGCGCCGCGACACCAGCAACGCTGGCCCACAGCCGGCGCTGACGGAAAACCTGCTGGTCCGGGCACTCGCCAACATCAGCAACCGCGCATTGAACGCCGCCATCAAGGACGGGTGGCCCAACCGGGAGGGTGAGGTGGCGTGGATCCGCCCGCCGATGCCGTCCGCGCGCGGCTGGTCGGCGCAACTCAAGTTGCCGATGGGCGCGTCGGTCGAGGCGATCAGCAAGGCAAAACCGTTGCTGGCGCACAACTTGGGGTGCCTGGCGGCGGAGTTGTTCACCGACGCGTCCGAGAACGACCCGACCGTGTTGGACCTGTTCCGGCTCGATCGGGGCGTGCTCCGCGAACCGGTGCAGGACTACCCGCTGCTGGACGAGGGCACCACCAACTACTGGAACGGATTCCCGGTCGGGGTCTCGCCGCGCGGCGGCGAGGTGACCGGCTACGTCTTCGAACGCAACTACGTCATCTCCGGAATCATGGGCTCCGGCAAAACCACGCTGGTGATCACGTTGTTGACCGGCGCGATCTTGGACCCGTTGGTCGATGTCGACGTGTGGGTGTTCGCCGACAACGAGGACTACACCCAGCTCCAACCGGCGTTGCGCCTGTTCCGGAAGGGTGACACGGCCGAAAACGTCGAAGACCTGTTGGCGTACTTCGACAAGCTTCAGGCCGACCTGGAGGTTCGGGGCAACCTGCTGCGCAAGCACGGCATCACCTCGGTGACCAGGGAAGCGGCCGCGAAGGAACCAGGGCTGCGGCCCCGGATCGTCGTCATCGACGAGTGCCAGTCGTTCTTCCGGCAGGACACGCCGGAGATGCGCCGCAAGGTCGTGAACATGGTGGTGCGGTTCCAGTCGAAGGCCCGCAAGTACGGGATCACGCTGCTGTTCGCGACGCCGTCCCCGTCGGACCAGAACCTTCCGCGTGACCTGGTGGCAGTGACCTCGAACCGGGCGTGTTTCGCGATCGGCGACAAGACCCGCAACAACGTGGTGTTGGGTGACAAGGCCCACGAGAACGGCATCTCCGCGTTGGGGTTGAAGCCGAAGACGAAGACGGCGTTGAACGACGTCGGCACGTTCGTCGGTGTCGGGTTCCTGGACACCGGCCCCGGCACGGTGCGGACGTACTTCGTCAGCCCGGAGCAGCAGGCGCGGATCGTCGCGCGGGCGTTGGAGGCGCGGGGCGGCGTGGTGGAGCGGCACGACGTCCAGGCGCCGGCCGCCCGGGACCTGGTGGAGGACTTGGCCGCCGTGTTGGGCGCGGAGCCGGTCAACGCCGCCGACTGCCCGGCGCTGTTGTCCCGCGAGTTCCCGATGTGGGGGCCGTACCGGACGTTGACGGGCAAGGAGCTGGTGGCGGAGTTGGCGGTGTTGGGCGTGAAGGTCCCCAGCACCGGCAACAAGTGGCCGGTGTACCCGGAGCGGGTCCGGGAGGCCCTGACGCACCGCGTCACGGCCGCGCCCGACGACGAGTGAGTTAGGCCGCCGGGCGGCCCCGAAAACGGCGTCTGCGACCCCTTGAGGGGCCGTCCGCGGACTGGCCTAACTCCCTAACTTCCCTAACTTTCCGCAGGTCAACGCCCTGCGACGGTCGAGTTACGAACCTAACTCGACTTCGTGGACCTAACTCACGTTCGACACCGACAGGAGTCCCCGCCATGCCGCACGTCGTCACCCGCACCAGCGAGTTCAGGCCGTTCAAGTGGATCGGCTACGCGGCGCTCGCCTGCGCCGTCAGCTTCGTGCTCGGCATGGGCACGGCGCAGCACAACGCCCACGAGACGCCGCCGTGCACGAGCAGTCCCGTACCGTCGTCGAGGTAACGGAGGCCCCGGTTCCCGCCAGCCGTACAAGACAGCCCATGTCTACTGTGGACATGGGCTGTTCTCGTGTCACGACGGTCACCAGTGGTACGAACCCCCCGACATGGACGGCGTGATGTTGGACGTCGCCGCGAACGTGGCCGCCACGTCCGTCTCGACCGAGTGCGTGTGAGGTGGCCCGTCGCCGCGTTCCAGCGGCGTTGCCGCCGCGATGGCACAGGCGACACACAGGGCGACCGGGGCCTTGCAGCCGTTGAACTTCATGCGCCGATCGTAAGCCTCGGGATGTCAACTGTTGATGTCTGTTGACACACACGCCCCTTCGCCCGGCGTACACACACCGGACACCTGCGCAGCGCGACCGCCCAGGGCCGTGTTCACACCCTCAGACCGCACGGTGGGAGGCCCCAGTTCCAGCCGAGGCGAGAACCGGGGCCTCCCCACGCGTTCAGGCGATCAGCCCGGCGTCGTGCAACTTCAGCGCGACGGCGAGGACACCGCTGGTGCCGGTCGCGGTGACCCACACCAGTTTCAGCACCCGGAACGCCATCTCCCGCCGCTTCTCGTCGGCGACGAACAGAGCGACGTAGCCGGCGCAGCCGATCAACAACGCCACCAGTACGGCGTAGCCGATGATCAACCAGGACATCAGAGGCACACTGCCCCCCGGCCCGCCGAGGCAGTTCGGGATGCAGTCGATTGTGTGTTGCTCGCCCCATGGACGTGCCTGGGCGCGCGTGAACAAAGTAGGCTCACGATACGGACCTCACTGTTTCTGCTTCGCGGCTGGACAGAGTCCGGACTCGGTGGCCCTCATGTTGCGAGCATGGGGGCCACTTCCTTGTCCGACACCGGAAGCGTAAACGGAGCCGCGCGCGAATCCCCAACGATGCACGCGAAGCTCATCTTTGCGCACCTGGACTTCACACGCTTTTTATTCCCGGCCGCAAGAGCACCTTCGGCGCGCCTGACCAGCAAAAAGCCGACAGCTCCCACTAAGTGACGTGGAGCACATTTGTCAGAAAAGCCGACAGCGCAGTACGTTCAGGTGTCGGAAAATCCGACACTGTGATGTGCGTCTCTCACTAGCAGGCGACTGCGGGCAATGTTCTGAACTTCGCCCGTGAGCCAAACATCCGCTCTATGCACACCAGGCACCGAGGCCAGTGCGCGTGACGCGGCACCGCCGCCAACCCGCACAGCCCGAAAATGGACAGTCCGACTGGCACCGCGTTCCGCCATTCGAACCAGTGGCCCGGCAACCACGTGACAGGCCCGGTCACGGCTCCAACGGCGTGTGCGTGTGCACACTGATCATGTCCAGGACGGACCGGTACATCTCGTCGCCGTCGCGGGACCGGACGTCCTTCAAGTAGTCGTCCGCGCTGGGCACGTCGCCGACGGACAGGAACGCCATGGCGAAGTGGAAGTGCACCAACGCCCGCTGCGCTCGCGCTTCCTGCTCCGTCTGACCGGCGGCCGTCACCGCTCAGCCTCGCGTAGCCGAGTGGAGCCCGGTGGACACAGCGGCCGGGGAGCCCACCGTGTCCACCGGAGACTGGAGCCGGCCGTCCCGAACGAGAGCGCGCGGGCTCGGGACGGCCGGAGTCGGGGTGTCGCGATGCAAGAGCCGGCTCAGCCATGACGGGCGGCGGTGCCGGTGCGGATCGAGGCGCTGTTCCAGATCCCGAAGCGACTCGCGCGCTTTCAGGAACGCCGCGCACCGGGCGCAGCGCGGGCCGGGCGCGGTCTCCATCGGCGCGAGCATGATCACCGCGCCACACACCGCCTCCGGCTCCGGGCGGTTGTCGTGGAACTCCTCGTCAGTGACCGCGTGGTCAACCCTGTCCACGCTGGTCAGCCAGGTGGTGAAGAGGGTCCCCGTGCGCGACTGCTCGGACATCGACGGGCCTCCAGGTCGGGAACAGGGGTCACCAGACTCCCAGCAGACTCGAATAGAGTCGAGAATATTCAGAATATCCTCCCGAGAATTCACCCCATTGGGTGTGTGCTCACCGCCGCACGCTCCGGTTCCATGGACGGACCAAGGCCAACCGGCCCACACACGAACGGAGCAACAGCGATGGACCAGAACCTCGGTGAGCTGGAGTTTCTTGGCACGAGTTCCACCAACGGCGAGTGCCCGCGCGTGTTCCGCACCGCAGGCGGCGACTACGTCGTCCAAGGCTGGAAACTCACCGACGCGAACGCGCGGCGTCAGCTGGCGGAGACGTACGGCGGCCTGCCCGACGCCGAAGACGCAGTGGTGATCCCCGCGAGCCTGCTCCAGTTCTTCCCGCGCTCGTGACCCCTCGGGAACTCCTCGCCCAGCAGTTCCAGACGTTCACCCGCTCGGCCTGGCGACTGGAGACCCGCGACAGGTACACCGTGCCGGCCGAACAGCCTTCGCTGACGACGTTCCTGGCGACCGGTGAACTGGACCTGACCTACAGCCAACCGTGGTTCGACTCCGTCCGCGCCGCGAAAGCGGCTGGACGGAGCTACGGACGCGTCCGCGTCTACCCACAGCCCCTCACCGACTACCTACGGTTCGAGTTCGCCGTTGCCCCCTTCAACATCGAAGCCGGCGAGGACATCCGCGTGATGCCGCGGACCACGGCGACAACGCTCGGCCTGCCCGACTACGACTACTGGTTGTTCGACGACGAACGCGTCGTGGTGATGCACTTCCACGACACGACCGGCCTTGTCGCGGTGGATGTGCTCACCGACCCCGATACGGTGACGCAGCACCGCGCGTGGCGAGAACTCGCGTGGGCGCACGCAGACAAGTTCGAGACGTACAGCATGAGTCCATGACGGGGAGCGCGTGACCGGGTTCGAAGAACGGCGACAGGACTTCGGCCGTACCCTGCGACGCCTCCGTGAAGCCACCGACATGACCGGCGTCGAATGGGCCGCCGCGCTCGGCAACGGCTGGTCACAGTCGAAGGTCTCAAAGCTCGAACTCGGCTCGCAGACGGCCACCGAGGACGACGTCCGCGCCTGGTGCACGTTGGCGACAACGCCGGATTCAGTGGCCGCCGAACTGGTGAACCAGGCTCGTGAACTCCAGGCCGCACACGTGGTGTGGCGTCGCCGGTTGCGGCACGGCCACCGCGACCGTCAAGCCGAAAGCCTCGCCACCGACGACGAGTCGACCACCATCCGCGTGTTCGAGTTCAACGTGGTCCCCGGCCTCGTCCAGGTCTTCGAGTACGCCCGCGAGGTGTTCCTCCGCCACGCCGAACTACTCGGCGTGGCGCGGGACGCCGACGAGTCGGCGCGACTCCGCGTCGCCCGGCAACAGATCCTCTACCAGCCCGGCCGTCGCATCGAGATCCTGGCCGCCGAGGCGGCGCTGCGAAACCCGATCGCCGACCCGTCTGTGATGGTCGCGCAAATCGACCGGCTCATCACGGTGACCGGCTTGCGCTCGGTGCGGTTCGGCGTGATCCCGCTTGGCGTCCAACTGCCCTACGTGCCGGTCAACGGCTTCAGCATCAAGGCGAACGCCGACGGTGAGACGGTGTTCTCCGAGCAGTACACCGAGGAGTACCGCACCGCCGAGCCTGATCAGGTCGCGGTCTTCCACAAGATCATGGATGCGCTGTGGCCCACGGCGGTCACGGGCGACGACGCCCGTGCGTTGCTGCTGCGCGTGGCCGACCAGTACAAGGCGGACGCGTAGATGGATGTCCTGCTGGATCTCGCGAAGCTCGTCGTCGGCGCACTGCTGGGATATTGGCTCGGCCAACGCGGTGCCGATCGTCAGTTCCAGCGGCAACAGGTCCGCCAGCGTGTCAGCGACGCCAGCAAGGCGTACGTGGACTGCCTGAAGGCGGGGCGGCGGCTGGTCGGTGAGCTGTACCTCCCGAGGAACCAACTGCCATGGGACCTGCTTACGGACGCCGTCCGAGACAAGGTCGCCGGTCTACAGGAACAGCTGGCCGACGCCGAAATCGCATTGGGCGTCCACGGCGCGACCGCCACAATCGGCCAACTCCAAGAGGTGAGGCTCGCAGCACTGTCGTTGCTTGGGTTCCCGGGCATCCTCACGGCATTAGTCACGCAGGGCAGCCACAGCGAATCGCAAACCTACGAGTCGTACATGGCGGCATGGCTCGACATGGCCCAGTCCATGGAGAACGCCGAACGCGAGTGGGAGAAGTGGAAGGCCGACCAAGAGGCGGTAGCCGGCCGGTGGGACTGGTTGCGGCGGGTCCGTAACTGGGCCGTGTGGGCGCGGGTTCGGGCGTTGGCGGCAAGGACGTACGCCCGAATAACCGGGGGCACCGCGGACTAGGTCAGAGACCGAATGGAGCGTACGACCGCACGATGTCTTTCAGGGCCGCCGGGTTGTTGCCGACACGGAGGATGCCGGACCGGTCGGTGACCAGCAGCACCGCGCCGTGTGCGTGGACGGCGTCCATGGCTTTCGCCAGCGCCGGCCGCTCGGGGTCGGTGTTGGTGTCGTGGAACTCGCCCACGATGGCGTCGTGGCCGGCGTTCGCGGCGTGGTACCGCAACGCCAAGTGTGCCCCGGTGACGTCAGCAGCCGACCCGCCAGGCAGGCAGGCGTACAGCACGGCGCGCATGATCGGTTCCCCTCCCCGGGGACGTGGGCCAGGTGCTCGTTCCCGATTTCATTATCCCAGGTCAGGGGCGCAAAAACGCCCCCGAACCGCGCGGGAATCGCGGAACAGGGGCGCCGGAGCCGGCCCGGATGTCAGCCTCGGGCGTTGCGCACGTCGTTGACCACTTCGGCTTCCGACCGGCGCACGCTCACCGTCTTGCCGTGATGGATGCTGGCGAACTTCCACACCTCGCCCGGCCACGGGGCGGAGCCATCCTCGCCGCGCCACACCGCACCGATCACGGTGTCGTCGTCCTTGATCAGCGTCGCGCCGTCAGGGACGGGGGCGGTCAGGTTGTGCATGTCACCTCTTCTCCTTGGTGTGAAACGGGAACAGTAGTCACAGACCGGTCGGGGCCGTGGCGGCGGCCACCAGGTGCGCCGGGTCGCGGGCCAGCGAGCGGGCCGCGTGGTCGTACAACGCGGTGATGTCGGCGGAGCTGTGCCCCAACGCTTCCTGCCGTTCTTCCAACGGCGCGTTGTGTTCCTTGGCCACGGTGTTGAACGTGTGTCGCATGGCGTGCGGAGTGATCTTCTCCGGCGCGGGAATCTCCGCTACAGCCGCGAGACGCTGGGTGAGGCGCTTGACCTGGTGGCGGCTGAGCCGGCTCCCGTTCTTGTCCAACAACAAGGCGTCCGCGTCCACATCGGACGCCGGGGCGGGCCGCACCGCGAGGTAGGCATCCAGCAGCGGAGCCACCTGGGCCGGGATCGGGCGCACGCGGATCTTGCCGCCCTTCATGTGCACGGTCAGGGTGCGCAGCCCCTCGCGTTGCCCCAGGTCGGACAGGTTGGCGTTGCACAGCTCCGACACCCGGATGCCGAGGTTCACCAGCAACGCACACGCGAGCGCCACAGCCTCCACGCTCAGGGTGCGGTGGGCGAGGGTGCGCCCGGTGGTGAGCACCTTCGTGGCCTGGGTGCTGGTCAGGCTCGCGGTGCTGCTGTGCCTTCGGTCGAACCGGGGCCGCCGGACCTCGCGGGCCGGGTTGGCGTCGACCGCGTCCGCGCGGACCAGGAACGTGTACCAGCTCGATACGGCCGCCAGCTTGCGGGCGCGGCTGGACGCCGACAACGCACGGCCGGTGCGGGGGTTCGTGGTGTCCGCCATCTCGGCGGCGTACATCTGGACTTCGGGAAGGCGGACGGTCAGCGGGTCGAGTTGGCGACGGGCGCACCAGTCCAGGTACTCGGTGATGTCGCGGCCGTAGGCGTCGCGGGTGTCGGGTGACTCTGTGAACGACCCCAGCCACGCCACCACGTGTTGGGCGACGGTGTGCCCGGTGCGGGTGGTGGTGGACAGGATGACCGCTCGTTCCGCGCGGGCGGCGATGGCGGCGGAGTCGACGACGGCGACGGCCTGACTCATGAACCGATCATAACCCAGATTATGAGCGGTTTGGGGAGGCTCGGCACACCTGTTACCAAGCAACACGGCGGCCCCTCACCCTGTGAAGGACCGCCGCGCCACTCATCCCACGATCCGATGATCAAGCCCCGTCGTCGCCGGCCACGAACGCGACAGGTCCCCCACCCGGCGCGGTCCGCATGTACGGCGAGGAACCCGGACGCTGGTGATCGAAGCTCCGCGACCAGCGCAGAGCACTCATCGCGCGGAACTCGTCCTGGCTCATCTTCGCCATCGCCTCCGGGCTCAGGTCCGGCTCAATCGTGTCCACCGGAGCCACTGCGTCCGGCTGTGGTGCCGGCACCGTGACCAGCGCGGACGACGGCTCGAACGCCTCCACGATCGCGGTCAGCTTGTCCAGCTTGCCGCCCAGCTCGGTCACCGTGGACGCCTGTGGACGCGGCCGACGTGCCGCCTCCGTCGCCGGCCGTGGACGCGGCCGGGGCCGCGCCCCAGCGCGCTGTTCCATGATTTCCGCCGCCCGATCCCAACTGTTCATAGCCATAATTCCTCCTAATAGACGGGCACGGTTGTCGTGCCCAACACGCCGTACGTGGCATCCCCCAACACCCACGCCTGCGGCACGAACACCGGCGACAATTGAAGCTCCACTGTCCACTCCCCCGTGTCCGCGTCGGCGCTGTGATGGATTTGTTCGATATAAAAATCGAGCGACGTCGTCAGGTACGGCGTCCGCCGCTTCACCGTCACGCGCTGGCTGATCTCCAGACTCAACACCACCGGCCACAGCGCCGGGTTCGCCGCCGGGTTCAGCTTCAGCGTGGAGATCCGATACTTCGGGACACTGTATCGGTTCAGGTAGAAAATCGCCGCCTGCGTCAGGTCATAGTCAGTGTTGCACTGCACCGTCTGAGTCAAGACCCGCTGCCCATAGGCCGCCTGCGTCGCACTGTTCACCTGAACCGGAAATGTGTCGTTGCCCGGCCGGGACAGGTTGCACTGACTGAACGTATACGTCGGATCGAGATCAGCGGAATAATCAACATAAGGCACCTCACCGCCGGCCGCATTCTCCCCAAAAACGGCTACCGGCGCTTGAGACAAATAGCGGCTCGTGCGATCTTCCCAAGTCACAGTGCCGGACCCGTTCACATAGAGCAGCCCCCTCTCACTCTCCCCGATTTCCTGGAGAACATCCAGCATCGTGCGCCCGTGGTAGTCGAAATCGGGTGCCAACCCCAGCTGACCCGGCGCGACCGAGGTAGCCCCACCCCAATACTGGTTAAGGAGCCGCGACACGCGGGTACCGCTGACCTCGCCGGAATAGCCAAGGCCACGCAAGTAATGGTTCATGCGCGCCGTGGCCCCAATATCACGCGTATAGACACCCAACCTTGCCGCCGAAACCGTAGTGATCGGCTGCCCCTCGCCCGTGAAAGAGTTTTGAATAACGGTCGTGAGCCCCAGGCTTTTCACGCCGAGCGGCACGGACTGTGTGATCTCCACGCCATCGAGGTGCAGAACCGCCACCGTGCCGGCCGATTTCAACGTCATGGCTGCGAAGTGCCACAGGCCATCAGGGTGACCGCTCACCGCAGGATTCACCGAATTCCACGGCACACTCAGCGCCGTACCAGTTGTCAGGTCAGACAGCACAAAAAACGCCTGATTCGTCCCACCATTAAGGCCCTGTGTATATGCCAGCGACAGCCACGGGCCGTTAATGAAGGCCACACCTACGGGATCGAACCCCGCGCCGATACCGTGGGCAATGACCACGCCATCGGTGGTCTGCCTCAACCAACCTTCGACCGTGAACTCACCCGCCGGGGCACCCGAGAAAGTGCGGCCGATGATCTCAAACGTCGTGGACTGGTTCGTCGGCGACGTGGACGGCGGGTTGGTCGCGTTGTTCTGACTGACCAGCAACGCGGGTGTGCCGTCAAGTTGGCTATCGCCACCATACGAAATCTGTCCCGTCGGCGAGGGCAACTCCAGCGGCTGAGCGTTCGGCATACCGATCGTGTCCGACACGGTCCCTGTCGCCGACGTCGCATCGAACGGAATAAACGCCGACGGAACATCACTCGTGATCGTCTGTAGGTAGCTCTGGGAAATCGCGGTGCGGGACAGGATCGCGAGCGCATCCACGGCGACGAGCGGATGGAAACTGCGCACGCCGCTGAACTGGTAGGCGGTGGGCCACCGCTCGACGTAGCCGGAATAGATTTGATAGCGGGTGGGGCCGGTTGTGGTGAACGTGCTCGCAGTCGTGGCCCATTCGAATTGGAAGCCGTCCAGGTAGAACGTCGGTGTGGCGACGCCCGTACCGGCGAAAACGATCTTGTCCTGGGCGTTGACCTGCGCGTATGTCACCGTGATCCGCGTCCAGGCGCTCCCGGTGGACAGGACCGTCGAATTCGTGCCGTCCGGGCACTGGACCTGAAGCGAACAACCGCCCGTCAAGAAGGCATACACGCTGACTGTGGCCGTGTAGCCAGGCACGCCAGGGATAGTGACCGACGGCCAAAATGTCGAGGTATTTCCCGCCTGCGTGCACAGCAAACTGTGCGTGCCGAACCTGGCCTGCGCCGTCGACTGGGCCACGGTGCCGCCACCGCCGATGGTGAACCCCGACGTGCCGGATTCAAAGGAGGGATCGAACCCCGAATTGACGGCCGTGTTGAACACGTTGCCGGTGAGCGGCCAATACGCATAGACGCCGAGCGGCCTGTAGCTGGTCACGGTATTGCCGCTCGTGTTGTACGGACTCGACCCGTTAAGTGAATTAAGCGATTCTAGTGGGTCGACGACATCCAGCGTGCACATCCCTGCCTGATTTTGGTCAAGCTCGAACTGACGCCCACGCTCAATGTCCCATTTCCGCACATAGCACCGTGTTGCAGGACTATTGATGGACATGCGCGCGGCACCGGGCGGGTTCGGCGGACCAGTAGTGAAGTTGCAGTCGAACGCCATCACGGGCCTATTCGGGTTGGGCAGTGTGGTCGCCATCGTTCAGTCCTCACACACACGAAGCTGAAAAAAAGGGGGGCGCGGGCCGGTGCCCGTTGTCGGCCGGCGCGACACATCCGACGTCAGCGGAGGGCATCGATAATATCCGCGTATCGACATCGGAAATCGGGGCACCGGCCCGCGCCGATGAAACCACCGCACCGTATGGCGCAGGAACACCTAGGCCGATGGGCGGCCATCGTGGGTGCCCTTTCGATCCGGACGACCCGACAAAAGGAGGGAAAACAGGGCCGACCGGTGACGTTGACACCAAAAAGGTGGCGGTGGTCAGGTTTCAGAACGCGCGGCCAGCTACAGCGCGCATGACACGATCCGATTCGAGAAGCGCGCTCATATTGTTCGGACGCGGCACACGCTGCCCGTTCGGGCGGTCCCCAAGCTGCACCTGCGCGTGATAACAACGAATCCTGCACTCGTGCGCCGTTTGTTCGGCGACCAGTGCCTTTTCGATGGTTTGCCGCACCGCGAGAAGCCCCACCCGGGCCTGAGCGACCAGCGCCCCCAATTCTTCAAGGGCTGCCTGTTCCGCCGGTTGCGCGGCGGCCAACTCAAGGCGGGCGGCGTCGCGGTGCTGCTGCTCCTGAATGGCGAGCTCGACACTCTGGCGCTGTTTGTCGAGTTCGGCGATCGCGCCGCGCAATGCCTCAGCGTTGGCGTGCGCAATGGCCCATTCACCTTGGAGAGCTTCAATCTCGGCCTTAGCTGTGCCCGCAGTGGTGTAGTCGGAGCGCTGAACGGCGTCGCTCAGCTGCGCGCGGAGTTCCGCCATACGTGCCGCCAACGGCTGTTCAGCCGCCTCAGCGTCACGCAGCCGATCCGCCAGACTCAGAGTGTCCATTGTCGCCGTCACCGTTCCGCCACCTCAGGTAGAAATCCACGTCCACGCGACGGAAACACCACACTCGGCCCGGTCCACGCCGGGCCTGAAGCTCACCCGACGCCGCCAGTTGGCGAACACGCTGCCCAGAAACCCCGAGCATCCTCGCCGCCTCCGGGGAGGTGATTTCGTCGTCACCCAATGGTGCCGGATCGGATGCGGACGCAACTCCTAGCGCAATTGCGCCCGTGCTGACCGCAAATTGTGCTGCCGCCAATTCACGGTGCCGCCGAGCCTCGACTTCGACAGCGACAGCACGGGCAGCGTTCGCAATCTCAGCCACCGCCGGGTGCACCGTCGGACGGCGCACGCCGACCGGGGCCGGCTGACCCGCGAGACTGATCGCCATGTCCAGGGCCGCCGCCAACTGGGCGCACAGCTGCTCCGGTACGAAGACCCCGCCCCCACCAAGAACCGCCGGCTGTGGCCGGTTCGGCGGCCCGCCGTTCACGATGCCCCCTGCCGGATCGGCCCGGCCAGGTGCCAGGCGAACACCCGCGCGGGCGGCTTGTTCCGGTACTCGGCGAAGCACCGCGGATTGTGGGTGCAGTCGTTGAGGATGCGGCGGCACATGCGGCACAACAAAGCCCTCACCATGAGGTCGGGGCCGTGGTCGATCACCGTCGGCACGCCCAGGCACACGGCGCACCTGTGACCCTGGACGCCCAGCAGCGTCATCCACATCTCCCGGACCGTGGCCGCCGCTCCCGCAAGAGGCACCGGAGGCACCCTCTCCGGCACCGGGCCGACACCATCCGCCGGGCCGGGCCACGGGCGGTAGGAGCAGCGGTCCCGGCCAGGCACCGTCACGGCCCAACGGCGGGGCGCGTCGTCGGCCGGCACGACGCGCCACATCGGCGCGGTGGGTTCCTCGGGGAGCGGGGTCACGCCGTGCATCCACGCGCATCGGAGCGTGCCGTCCAGGTTCGCCGGATGCCACAGGTGGTCGGATCCCTGCCGCGCCCAGATGAGCGGGCGGCCCTCCGGCGGCGACGGCACCACGCACAACTCCGTCATCACACGCCGTCCCGGAGCATCGCGCCGAGCACCAGGAACACGCCGATCGGCGGGGCGACCAGCTTCACGACGCCTTGCGCGGCCAGCTGCCGCACCACATCCACCAGGGGTGCGGGTTGGATGCCGCGTTCAGCCGTCCATGCCTGCCACCGGGCGTCCAACTCGTGAAGCGCCACACCGGTCGTGCCATCGGGGTCGGGGACCAGGTGGACCATGGCGAACTCGGCGACGCCGTTCACTGGTCACCGGCCAGCCGCGCGCCGTGAACGACCCCGTCAACGCGGTCCAGGCCGGCGCGGGCGCACACGGCGCGGACCGCGTCCGGGCGGGAACCGGTCCGCACCCCGGCCGCGATGGCGTGCGCCCGCCACGCCTGCCACAGGTCGACCGTGCGCACCGTTGCGGCCGGGTCCAGGACCAGGCGGGCGGTCACGAACTCGTTGACGGTGGCGACAGTGTTCACGCTGGTCATGCGCCGGAGCCTTTCCACGATGTGCTACCGCAAATGATACCGACTTGTGCGCACGAATGAGCACGTTCATGCGGCGGCGTGCGCTGTCGTGACAGGTCAGCCCACACGCGACAGCCACGAGGCCAAGGCGGACGGAGCGGCGCGACCGGTGCCGGGCGCAAGCCACACCAGACGCGCGTTAACCCCCTCAGGGTCAACCCAGCGCCACACCGGGGCGGCTTGCGGCCGGGGCGCGGGCCGGCGGCCATTGGCCGGCGGCCTTCACGTACACGAAGGGGCCGCCGGGGCGGCCCGCTTCGCCGCGTTCCGGGTCGCTGTGTCCCGCGTTCCGGGTGCACGCACAGCACCCGGCCGCCTACGCTGCGTGCCGCGCTGGGTGTCGTCTCGCGCCGATGACGCACCCGGCGTCTCCCCCCAACCCCGCGCGGCGTGGTGCGCGCTATGGGCACGCGGGGTGCTTGTTACGGGACTCCGGGGCGGCCGGTACTAGCCTGTCCAGGATGTGTCCAGGATCCTGTCCAGGATGTGTCCAGGATCGAAAACGGCGTCTGACCTGCACTGTCCAGGATGTCCAGGATGTTTGACGTACTGAGCGACCACACGTAGGGATTTTTGCTCCCGGTCATGGTGTGACCGGCTAGTCGGTGCGCGAAAAAAAACTTCCCCCGGCGTGGGGTGCGTTAGGCAAACATCCTGGACATCCTGGACAGCGACACCGGGAATGGGGTCTGACCTGCAAAAACAGGCTGTCCAGGATGCCAACTGGCATCCTGGACAGCCTGTTCACGATCCTGGTCGCCGGGGCACCGGTTAGGCCATGTGGCCTACGCCCCGGTGTGCAGGGACCCCGCGTATACCTCCCGCAACCCGAGAACCCACGGTTCTCGGGTTCCATTCGGGCCGGTGCGCTTCCGCTCGGTGCGTACGGTGCCGTTGCTGGCGGAGATCAGCTCACGGGACAGCACGTTGCTGGCCCACGGGTGCGTGATGCCTTCCCGTGTTGCCCAGGCCAGGTACGCCTGATGGATGTTCTCCAACCGGATGGCGGGCGCGGTTGGATCGAGTGTGGCCCGGTCGGACAGGAACGCGTAGGCGGGACTGGTGGACCGGGTGATCTCATCGGTGTGCGCGTCGTTGGACGCGGGCGGCTGGAAGCGTCCGCGTTCGGTGAGCCGCTGGAGTCCGGTCAGCGCCCAGTTGAGGATGCCGGTCAGTTCGGTCAGCAGGCGGCTGGTGAGGGTGGGATCTTCCCGCCCGTAGAACGACTGCTGAAAATGCAGGTGGATCATGCGGCCGATGAGCGCGCCGGACGCGTCCCTAATGTTGGGGATGTCGTTGCCCAGCAGCGTGAATCGGACACCGAGTTTCCCGTGCCAGAAGTCCCGGTTTTTGCGGTTGATTTCCCGCGAGTCTTCTCCGGAGATAGCTTTGAGCACTTCCACGGCGGTGCTGGCGTCGCGTGCGTTCCATGAGATGTCGGACAGCACGGCGAGTGTCTTGCCGATGAGTTGCTGTTCTCCGAAGGTTCCAGTGAGGGATTGGAGAGTGGGGGACGCTACCGACTCGGGTCCAACGAGTGCCTCAAGCACGCGCGCGATGGTTCCTTTGCCGGACCGTTTTGCCCCGTACATGTGGAGCATTTTCTGTTGGTCGGTGCGGCCGGAGATGACGTACCCGAACCATTCTTGCAGGAAGGCGCGTTCGTCTTCTTCGGGAAGTACCGTACTGAGGAATTCCTCCCATTGGGGGCAGGTGGCGGTCGGGTCGTAGTTGTAGGGCAGTGCGGACAGGTTGAACCGTTGCGGGTGGTGCGGGGTGAGGCTGGTCGGGTTGAGTTCGACGACGCCGTTTTCGCACGCGATGTGGCGTTCGTCCGGGGTGGCGGGGTCGCGTTGGACGATGCCTTGTCCGAGTGCGTGCGCGAGTGCCCCGATGCTGTTGCGGTTCGCGGGCCACGGGATGATCCCGTATTTGGGGTGCAGGTATTCGGCTCCTTCGGTGGCCCGATACAGGGTGTTGTTGATCATGCTGTCTTCGGTCGCGGCCCAGTGGGTTCCGGTGTACAGGTAGAAGTCGCCGCGCCACCATGCGATGTGGGCGAAGCCGTCGGTTTCGCCCCACAAGTTCATGGCGAGGAGTTTCCGCGCGATGGGCATGGGGTTGTCTGGCGCGGTCAGAACCACGATGCCATCAATGTCATCCATGCTGGCGAGGAGTTCGCGCTCGCGGCGTTCGTCGTCGGCTTTTTGCCGCGCGGCCTCCCCTTCCTTGAGGAGGTTGGCGAAGTTGCGCTTTCCGACGCCGTTCTTTTCGAACAGCGCCTCCCACTTGAGGCGGTCCGCCGCGGGCAGGACTCCCATGGGGGCGCTGTTGACCAGCTCGGGGACGAGGGCGCAGATGCGGGTTACCCGGCTCTCGGCGTCCATCCCGGACAGTTCGGCGCGGACGGCGTCGATGTCGGGCACGGTGACGGCCGGTGGAGTGTCCGGCTCCCCGGTGTGGACGGGCACGCTTTCGGCGGCCAGCGTGGTGTGGTCGGTGACCAGGCCGCCGGGCACGGTGTGGCCCAGCTCCGTGAAAATGGCGTCCACCTGGAGTTCGGTCCAGGCCCATACGTTGATGGCGTCAAGGGTGTCGTGGATGTCGGTGATGGCGTCAGCGTCAGCACCCCATGCGGTGATCAACCTGCGCACGTCGTCCCTGGTCACGCTCGCCCCGGCCGCCTTGGCTGGTCTGTCCGTCAGGTGCGGCGGCCATTCGGCGGGGGTGGCGATCCCGGCGTTCAGTCCGCTGTCCCGGCTGGCTTCCATGGCGCGGTGGCCGTCCATCGCGGTGTAGCCGTTGCGGTCGCAGGCGGCGGTGAGCTGGTTGCGGATGTCGGTTTCGTCGAGGACTCCGGCACCGACGTAGTGCCCCAACTCAAAGGCAGCGGTGTTCAGGGCCGCGTTGCGCCCCTGTGGGGTCGCGGCCAGTTCGTTGATGATGTTCTCCACCTTCTTGGAGAGCCATGCGGCGGCGCGTTTGTCGCTGGCCTGGACGCGTGGTGCTGTTGGTTGTGCCGCGAGGGGTGCCTGTCCGGGTGTCCGCTTCGGCTTGCTGGTCACGCGTTCGATGACCCACGCGGGTGTGGTGGGCAGGTTGTCCCAGTCGGGTTCGCCGTCCATCCACTGGTAGGTGCCCCGGTCGTCGGTGGAGGGGGGCGCGAACACGAGACCGCCCTGTCCACGCACGTCTACCTCGCCGCCGAGCGGTGGTTCTTTCATGCTCTTGGCGTTGACATTGCGGATGCGGCGGTTCGGGTCGGCGCGGTAGTACCAGTGTTCGCCCCCTCCGGGGGTGGCTACACGGGCGGTCGCGGGGAGGTTGTGTTCTTGTACGTGCGTGTCCCAGTTGGCGCGTCCGGTGGGGCCGTCGGGGTCGATGACGTCGATTCCGGATTTGCCGGTGTCGATGCACAGGGTGCCGGTCCGCCACGCTCCGGTAGGACCGAACCACTGCCGGATGGTGGCGGCGTCCGTGGTGGACGCGCTGTCCCAGTTGTCGATGAAGGTCGCGACCTTCTTGGGCTTGCCCTCCTTGATCGCGATGTGCACGCGTGCGGGGAACACGTGGATGCCGTGTGTCGCGTAGCGGAGGGCGGCGTCCAGGATGGTCGCGGGGCCGGTGGTCTGCGCCGGGGTGCCCGTGCTGATGTTGACGGGCTTGCCGGAGCCGAGCCACTGGCCGACGGGAGCGGGGGCGGTGATGCTCATGCGGCACCGCCGAGGTTCCGCACGCCAGCGATGATCTGGCCCCGGTAGGTGAACAGCCGCGCGTCGCCGTCGACGTGGACGCGGACGGCGCGCGTGATGGCGCGGCTGTAGCCCATCAGGCGGAGGTGTTCACGCTCGCTGTAGGACGCGGTCCGCACGTGGGGGCCGTGTTCGCGGTCGGTGTCGGTTTGGCGGCCGGCGGCGAGGAGTACGGGGCACGTGTCGTCGTGCTGGAGGTGACCGTTGGTGATGCGCGCCCCACAGTCGGGGCATTCCCGCTGGTCAGCCCAGGTGTTACCATCGTTAGCAGTGCTAATAAACTTCATGAGTGTTCGTCTTTCTTGATCGAACACCTTGGTGACGCAACGGTTTGACAACCCAGGACTGTGCGAGCAGTCTTGTTGTGTCCGCCAAGGAGTCTGCTGAGGACTTTCGGACACGGCCCGCTCCGCCCGGTGTTAGCCGCACCGGGATCCCGGAGTCGGGCCTTTTGCTTGTTACGCGCTGATCAGCGCGTCGTCACGGTCGTATAGCGTTTCGGGCCGGACGTTGAACGCTTCCGCGATGCGGAGCAGTACAGCGCCGCCGGGTTCGCGGGTGCCGATCTCCAGGTTGCGGATGGTGTACTCGGTGAGTCCGTAGCGCTTGGCCATGGCCGGGCGGGTCAAGCCACGTGCTTCACGAAGTGCGCGCAGGCGTGTTCCAGAAAAACGCATGACTGTTCTCCGTAATGAATTCGGGTGACCATTGCTGCCGACCGGCACCGGTTTGGTTCCGGCGGTCGATACCGACTCTAAAGAGTCGCCGCCATGTCGGCAAGCACTGTTTCCGCAGGTCAGCCAAGGAGTTGACAAACCAAGACAGGTATTCACCGATCTATCTAGGGATGTCAATTACTTGATTCGCTGGTCAGCGCCTACGCCGGTTCTCTCCGTCAGTTTGCGTGTGACTGCGAACACACAAGCGCCCCGGCACCCGCACAGGGCACCAGGGCGCGAGCGCGCCGGAACTACGCGGCGAAGTTCGGGCTGTCGACCGCCGTCACGACCGGGGCCAGCCGCGCCGACCGGTGCTCCTCAGCATCAGCTGACACCGGCTCTTGTTATCAGGCCCGCCGCGCTGCCAGAGCCCACCTGAGCAAGCCCTGGCGCACGACCACGTTCGCCGGAGACCATCTCCAGACGGCCCTCCCAGCCGGACCGAGCCAGAGACGACAGACCGCACACGATCGCCTATAGACCCCGACGTGAAGGGGGCCGCAACCAGGGCCCGGGCGGACGCCCGTAACGGCGCTGGGCCGTACCCGATGAAGAACCAAGCCAACTGTTGGGGGTCATCTTGGCGAACGGCTACAGGCGGAGACTGATAAAGCAGCTACTTCGACAGGCGAGTCGATGGACCATTCGACAGATCAGCGCAATTCCGCCGCGCGCACTTCTCGCATTCGGAGTAATAGCTACAGTTCTCTTAATATACGGATGGGCAATCATCAACGCTCCGGCAATAGTTAATCAGGCGGCACTTAACAGCACCGGATTGTCGCCCGGCGAGCGCCTGACAGCGGAACATAATGCGCGATTGCTGGTAGTATCCTTAGGTGGCGCTCTCGCCGTCGGCGCAGGTCTACTCTACACTGCTCGAAATTACCGACTCGCCCGCCGCGGCCAGGTGACAGAAAGGTTCACTAAGGCGCTGGAGCGCCTAGGCTCCAACGAACTATACGTGCGCATTGGAGGTGTTCACGCACTAGAACACGTCATGCGTGACTCACCTGACCACCATGGTGACGTCGTCGAGGTCCTAGTCGCGTTTGTTCGCGACCGCGCACCGGCATTGACCAGCAGATTTGAGCCTAAATCTCAATGGGTGAACCTACCAATTGCAAGCGACCTGCCAAACCTGCCCGATGTGCCGTCACACGACGTGGCCGCCGCACTCGCAGCAATCGGAAGCAGGCCAAAGCGGCCCGCCCGCGAGCGAGCCCCGTTAAATTTTCGAGACATACACCTACGTGGGTTAAACCTAAACCGTGCGGATTTTGAAGACGCGGACTTCACCCGGGCAGACCTTCAAAACGCATCGCTACCAAACGCAAACCTGAGCCGCTGCAATCTCTCATACGCAGATCTTAGAAATTCAAACCTGTCATACGCCATCCTCGATGGCGCCAATTTATCGTATGCACGCCTCAAAGAAGTCAATCTATTGTCCGCACGCCTGTCAGACGCAGTTTTGACAGGCGCATACATCGACAGTAGCTACCTAAAAGAGCTCAGTCACCAAGGCGCACATTTGTGGAACGTCCACGCCGAGAGAGAGTATTTCTGGCGCCTAAATCTAAAAGGTGCCGAACTATGGGGAATACACCTAGAGGGTGCGTCATTGTTCGACGCACACTTCGAAGGTGCAGACTTGTCGGGCGCACACTTCGTTGGCGCGACATTAATGGGTGCGCACTTTGAGGGTGCGGATTTGTCCGACGCCGACTTACGTGATGCCAAGTTATTGGGAACTCATCTTGAAGGAGCTTTCCTCCAAGGTGCATTTGTTGATTTAAAGCAGCTTGAGCATGCGATACTCGACGACAACACTTACCTGCCGGATGACATCCGAGCGATACCCAGAAGGCAAGAAAAAGAATCCTTGAATAGCCTAGGTGAGTCTTTACCCTTCAACCCAGGCGAGGACGATCTTTCCGGCTCGTAAATATCGACAGGCTTCCCCAATGACCACATCGCATTACATGATGTCGAGATCGATAACCATCTGCCTACTCGCTTGCCACGTTCCGAGTTGACCTCAGCAGTACAGCCCAGAGCCGGTCCCGCTGTGCGGCGGACAGCGGCGGCGCGGCATCGACGACGGCGTTGATGTGGTCAGCGAGTGCTTCGACGTCGAACGCGCGGCGGGCCCGGATGTTGGCGGGCGCGTCGGGACCGTGGTCGCGGGTGCGGACAGCGAGGGTGGCGCGGGCGGAGCGGGTTGCGGGGCTGGCCATCCGGGTGACAGTCTGCGGCGATCCGGGACAGGGCCGGCGAGGCGAAGCACGATGTCCACGTGCGTGAACTCGTGTACCTCTCCCGACGCAAGTTGGAGATGTTCGCCGCCGGCCAGCCACGGCGGTTGAGGGACCGCGCCCAGGCTGAAGGCGAGATCAAGATCCCGGGCATCGGAGGGTTCAAGCTCGGCCCGAAGGCGGGCGATCCGAGCGTGCTTCCGGATCTCGGCAAGGTGATCGCGGAGCTCGAAGGATCCGACCGGGCTCCCAAATGGTTTACAGATGACACAGTGCAACCTGGCCAGTGGGTGCACTTTGAAGCCCCGTTGAGCTATATCACGATTCACCGAGTAGTTACGTTTCTTGACCCACCACATCCGAGATTGGACTATCCCTACAGAACAGGCAGACGACTTATGTTGTACGGCTCCGCTGGACATTTGATCGGCGAGTCGACGGTGCAGGTCTCCCAGGAACAAGCGAAGGCTGTTGACACCAACAATGGATCACACTTCAACTCCCTAAGACAAGTGCTATTTGCTCTTGACGCTTTATATGGGGCACAAGAGGATGGCGTAGGAGATCCAAATACTTTCAAACGGGCGGCCGTACCGCCTGATATTTTCTGGATGCATTTGGACCTTAGCCTACATATGCTTGATCAATACATACAAGCTGACGCTACCGCCGCATGGATGGCCGGTTATGCGCGCACAACGGCTTTATTACCCAATATAGAAGGCTCGACGATTCTGCTCGCCACTCCCTTGTATGTGGAATACGTGTCCCAGCCGTCGAGCGACTTGCGTTAGTTCCCCCACGCCAAGGCTCGCAGGGTCAACCCTCCGCAATCCCTACGGCGCTCAGATTACCCAGCGTCGCCGTGAACCGGTCCTCCCGGAGTTGGATTCACCGGCACAACGGCCACGTCAGCATCCACGTGGAGCCCTGCAAGACGCATTTCCAGCCGGTGTCGCGCCGACGCCGCGCCGCGGATCAGCGGACACGTCTCGGCGTGGACCACGATCACCGCCGCCAGGTCCGCAGCGCAGTCGGGCACGTAGTCAGCACACGGCACCGCCGTGCCGCTTGGCCCGCCGCAGTGCGGCAGCGGCGTCGCGCGCCTCGGCGCGGGCCTCGGCGGCCTTGCGTTCCGTCCTCACCGACGCCAGTTCGATCCTGCACAGGTGTGCCTTCCACGCGGATTCAGCGCGCCGGCTCCGCGCGGCCGGCGACAAGAGCGCTTCCGGATCGAACCGGCGCA
>Ga0207692_10000073_pt1 | contig 29005 bp, 30 predicted proteins | sample LARL52metaG_FD_184345 | JGI IMG/M metagenome (GOLD analysis project Ga0207692, IMG submission 184345) | Corn, switchgrass and miscanthus rhizosphere microbial communities from Kellogg Biological Station, Michigan, USA - LAR L5-2 metaG... | ecosystem: Host-associated > Plants > Roots >...
GTGAACTATTTTCGAGTGCGGTGCTTTCAACCACTCAGCCACCTCTCCAACTCGCTGTAAACAAATCGATTTCGCGTTTGTTGCTTGGGCGAGAGACGCCCGACTGCTACCGTTTTGCTACCCTTCGTAAGGCGGCGTCCACCGCGGCGGCTGCGTGTCCGCTTGCATATTGGCTGCGGCGTGCATGTACAAGTCCGCCGTTGTGGAAATTTTCGAGTGCCCCAGACGTTCGCTGCCTGCTGCTAGCTAAGTTGCTTGCTAGGACAGATCGTAGGGTCAGCTTGTTTGGCAAATCACTTGGAAAAATAGCGCGCCCGACCGGATTCGAGCTTGTGACCTCTGCCTTCGGAGGGCCAGCGGGCGCGCGCCAACGCTAAGCCGCAGGGTTCGTCTCCACGATCGGCTGCGAAAGAATCCACAGACTGAGCATGGTGTAGCCAACCATGAACACAACAATAGGGATTTGACTGCGCAGAGCCACGCGCGGCGCACCGAAGACAGTCAACGCTTTGACATGCGCGAGATAAACCGCGATCACGTGACCGAGCACTATCGCTCCCACCGCGACATACCATTGTAACAGCGGTCCGACGAAGCCGATGTCGGGTTTATAGGCGGCGGTCCCGAACAGATCCCATCCAAAGCCGAAGGGGTCGGACAGCAGGGGAATGACGAGCTGGCCACCGTTGACCAGGTACGAAAAGTAGTGCGCGATGTGATAAGCAATCGAGATCGGCAGGAGCGTGAACACAAAGCGCCGTGCCAGCGCGAGCGTCTCCTCCTTCGTGCCGCTCGCCCAAGCCATCAGCTTGCAGAACAGGATGTAGGCAGCGGCGAAAAAGCCGATAAATAGGACCAAGCCCAACGTGTGCGCCCAACGCAGCGCCGCGGCTTCGCTCAGGTGTAGCACGCTCCATAGAAAGAATTCATCGGGCGTATCGATGATCGCGACATCGATCCGCGCCCACAACGGCGTCTCCAGGAGTCCGTCGAAGGTGACAGTGGCGAGCAAGGCGACCACCAAGAGCATCGTCGCCGGCGAGGGCGCTTGGTCGGAGATGAGCCCACTCCCGGGAATGCGCAGGCGCAGTCCGCCGTTGTGATCTGGCGCGCTCGTCAGCGGCGCAAAACGAGAGAAGATGCCGAACACGGCCGAGAACATATCGGCGCGGGCGAGCCAGGTCTCGCGCCCGAAGGCAAGCATGCCGAGCCAGCTCCACGCCGAATAGAGCAGGATGGCCGTTGCGAGTTGCGCCGGCACATCGCGCCCGGACCAGACGAGCTCCATCCAGGCGAACATGACGAACAAGAAGAAAGCAGGCCAGCGATCGAGCACGGCCGGGTAGGGGTACTGCAAGGAGAGTGACCTGCGCGGCGCAAGGCGGCCGTGGATCGCTTCGGCGGCCGAAAACAGCGTGTCCCAGGGGTTGAGCAGGCGCCAGACATTGCCGATCAAGGCGCAGACAAGCGAGATCGCTACCCAGCCCACGATCCAGACCGACGCGACGATGATGTTGCGCATCGGAGCCTGTACCCCGGACAGCCCCGCCGCAATCATGACCACGAAATACGCCGCCGCGAGCGTCCGCGCGACGCCAGCACATATCGCGAGGATTCGGCGCGATCTCGGCGTGCGCAAGATTGGCACGCCGACGAGAAGGTGTGGCGTCTCGACGGTGCGCAGGAACATCGCGGCCAGTACGAACGACAGCAGCACGGTGGCGCCGGCGCCGAACACATAGAAGGAAAGCGGGATCGGCAGATCGTAGCGCTGTCCAAAACCGTGCGCCTGCGCGGCAGAGGCAGAAGCGAAGAGCGCTGCGCCGGTGCCCCACACGAGCCCGCGTCGGACCATGGCGGCGCCCCTCACAGCGCTCTATCGCGGGAGCACTTCGACATAGAGCAGCGGACCGGTGATGTGCGAGCGCCCCGCCTTCGTGCCGGTACCGAAGCGATGCACTTCGAGCGGAAAGCGCCCGGCGATCGTGGCCGTGAACTGGATCTTGCCTGGCTCGTTCGCCTTGAGATCGAGCTTGATGTCGTAGCCATGCAAATGCAGCTCGGTCGGCTCGTCGCCGGTGAACACCAGTTCGACCGTGTCGCCTTTGACCACGCGGACGACCTTGTCGGCCGCATCAAGCTTGCGCTGTTTAATGGCAAAGGAAAACTGCTTGGCCGTCGCCGCCTGTGCAGTGGCAGGTGGAGCGATGCCACGTACGAGCGCAGACGCCGTCAGCACGAGGATCGTTGCCGCAAGCAGGAGCGGCGTCGGCTGACGGGGCATCCGCGCGTCCTTGCGACCGCTTCAGCCGCTTGCCTTGATGCCATGCAGCCCGTGCGAGGCATCTTTGACTGTGAAGAAGACGACATCGCCGTCGTGGGTCGCGGTCGCATGATGAATCGTGTCGGCAGGGATATAGATCGCGGAGCCGGGACCCGCCAAATGCTGCTGGCCGTTGACGGTCGAGTCCATCGTGCCCTCGAGAATATAGACCCATTGCTCGTTTGGATGCGAATGCGGTTGCGAGCCAGTTCCGGCGGGCATGCGCATCAAGGCGATGATGATGCGGTCGCCCTCGACGCAACCGCCGAACACGCTCGAATAGGCCGGCCCGCCCATGATCGAATTCAGCTTGGTCATGTCGAAATAGTATTCGCCGGGGCCCGCGCGTTTGGCGCCTGGTGTCCGTGCGGCGGTAGCGTCCTGGGTTTGGGCAATGTTGGCCATGGGCTTGGTCCTTCGCCGGTTTGCTTCACTTGTTCGCGGTCATTTGGGCAGGATGATCGGCACCAAGAGATCGTTTCCAGTCCGGGGCGCGGCCGTAACCGTTGCGCGCGAAGACGCCCTTTACTTCTTGTGGCGCTCTCCGGGCGGCGTCGCCAGGATCGAGGGCGGGACCAGCGTCTCGGAGAGACGCCGGTCCGAGTTCGGCAGGATGTCGCGGCCGGCTTTGGCGATGCGGATGCGCGCCTGGTCCATGTGGGTCTGCGCCGCGAGCCGCGCTGCCGAACTGTCTTTGCGGCGGATCGCGTCGACGATATCCAGATGCTCGCTTTCCACTTGCCACGCAAAGTCTTCGCGCAACGCTTCGTTGCCGCGACTCACGCGCACGGCCTGCACCAGGAATTGGCTGAGATAGTCAAGGATCGCGGTATAGTAGGGATTGTGCGAAGCGGCTGCGATGGTGCGATGGAAGCCCATGTCGGCGCGGATGCTGTCGCTGCGTGCGCGCGTCTTCTCCGAGACCCGAGCGAAGGCCTGCTCGATCGCCGTCATTTCCTTGCGCGTGCGCCGTTCCGCGGCAAGCGCCGCGGCTTCGGCCTCGATGCCTTTGCGCAGCTCGGCGATGTGGAGAACCGACTCCAAACTCTTGCTGATTGCCGGGTCGAGATTGAGCGAGCTCTTTTCCCACTCGCGCACGAAGGCGCCGCTGCCCTGCCGCGTGCTCACCAACCCTTCGTTCTTCAGCCGTGCGATGGCTTCCCGAATGACCGTGCGACTGACGCCGAACTCCGCAGCCATGGTCTGCTCCGACGGCAGGCGCATCTGCGGTTGCAACTCGCCGGAGCGAATGCGCGTGGTCAATTCCCGCGTCACTTCGTCAACGCGGTTGAGGGCGGGGAGCCTGGTAACATTGAGCTTGAGCACAGTACCCACGATATGTATGTTGTCTGACAAGTTGCTGGCGCTGTCAACAAACGGGCGGCGCCGCTCAAAAAGCAGCGTTACGGGAGCGTCCAATGTCGGCAAGACGTGTTTTGCTGGCCGCGATCCTAGCAGTTGCGGTAGCAACCCCGGTCCTGGCCGATTATCCGGAAAAGCCCATCCGCCTCGTCATTCCATTCCCGCCCGGCGGCTCGACCGGATATGCCGCCAAGGTGCTCGCCGAAGAGCTGCAGAAGGGTTTCGGAAGGCCGGTTACGCTCGATGTCAAAGCGGGCAACTACGGCATCAACGCCATCTCCGAACTTGTCGGCCAGTCGGACGGCTATACGCTCATGGTCGGCAGCGTCATCACGAATTCGATGACACCGGTGATGCACAAGCGCGACATCAAGTTCGACTATGACGCCGAGATCGTTCCGGTCACGCGGCTGGCGGATTTTCCCAGCGTGGTGATGGTGAGTCCGTCGTCACCGGCGAAGTCAGTCAAGGAATTCCTCGAGACGGTCAAGCAGCATTCGGGCAAGCTAATTCTCGGCACCGATTTCATCGGCACTTTCGTCGATGTCGACACGATCATGCTGGCGAAAACCGCCGGATTGAAGGTTGCCTATCATCCAAATCCCAACGGGGCCACTGGCGTGCTCGCTGATCTTATCGACGGCAAGAGTAACATCGCCTTCCTCAATGTGGCCACGTCGTCCGCCAATATCGGCAAGTTCAAGCCGCTCGCGGTGACCGGCGCGCGGCGGCTATCCAATTTCCCCGACACGCCCACCATGGCCGAGGCGGGATATCCCGGCATCGGCACGCCGAACTGGCAGGGCTTGTTCGCGCCGCGGCGGCTGCCCGCGGAGCTCGTCGCGCGTCTGCACCAAGCCGCGGTCAAGGCCATGAGCACGCCGGAGGCGCGCGCAGCCCTCGACAAGGTGAATGCGGCCGTAGTGACGAGCGACTCGCCGGAGAAGTTCGCCGACGAGATCAAGACTGAGATGGCGACATGGCAGCGGCTCGAGGCCGAGGTGCTGGCGCTGCCGGCCGAATGAATCTCACGCCGATCTTGGGTTTCGAGAACAAGAGGTCAAGACGTAAAGTGTGATGAACGGGAGGACTGGACTGATGACGAATTCGAGCTGCACCACACGTCTATTGGTTGCGACCGCTACCGGAGCGGCGCTATTGGCCATGGGCGGGATAGCCGTTGCCCAGACGACAAAGCCGGACGCCGAGACCACCAAGAGGTTCGAAGCGGCGCAGAAAGCCGAGGCGACAAGCATCAAGGGGCAGTGGCTGCCATCCACCGCATTCCCGATGCCGATGGAAGAACCGGTCGGTGCCGTGGTCGATGGCAAGCTCTACATCATCCAGGGCCTGACCGACGGCGGTTTCCAGCCGATGGGCGTCGTCTATGTCTATGATCCGGCCTCCAAGAGCTGGACGAAGAAGAGTCCGATGCCGGAGCCGCATGTGCATCACGGCATGACGGTCGCGCTCAACGACAAGATCTATGTCTTCGGCGGCTTCATGCGCCCGGGCAAGGACATCGCCTGGCAGCCGGTCGACAATGCCTGGGAGTATTCCCCGGCCACCGATAGCTGGAAGGCGATCGCTCCACTGCCGACCAAGCGTGGCGGCGGCGTTGCCGTGGCGGTCGACGGCAAGATCTACGTGATCGGCGGAGCCACCATCCTGCCGGGCACGAGCGATCCGGCGATCCGCTTCGACGGGAAGCCACACGACATGTGCGTCGGCGTCAACGAGGAATACGATCCGGCGAAGAATAGCTGGCGCGCACGTGCGCCGATGCCAACCGCGCGCAATCATTTTCTCGGCGCCGCGGTCAACGGCAAGATCTATGCGATCGGCGGACGACTCGGTTCGACTTTCATAACGCGGTCGAGCAATACCGACGTCAACGAGGAATATGACGTGGTCCAGGATCTGTGGACGACCAAGGGGCAGATGCCGACGGCGCGTAGCGGCGTGGCCGGTGGCGTCTACAAGGGCCGCGTTTATGTTGCCGGCGGAGAATTCCAGAACGACAAGATCATGGCTGCGTTCCGGGCCTTCGAAGCTTACGATCCCGGAAATAACACATGGGATCAGGGCTTGCCGCGCATGCGCATCCCCCGCCACGGCTTCGCCGGCGCTGTCATCGGCGATGAACTGCATGTCGTTGCCGGCGACATTCAGACGGCGGGAATTCCCGGCGTCACCGCTTACACCGACACGCACGACGTGTTCGATTTCACCAAGTAGGCTGAACGCGTGTCTAAGGATCGCTCTCGATCCAACGGTCGAGAGCACCCCTTCTTGATGCCGGAGGATGGCGATGAAGTCATTCGGCCCGATCCTGTTGTCGGCGATCTGCCTGCTGCTGGGCTCCATGACGGCGTTAGCCGACGATAAATATCCAAGCCGACCCATTAAGGTCATCGTGCCTTATGCGGCGGGGGGCGCCACGGACATTGTGGCGCGCATCGTCGGCGAAGGCGTACAGAAGATCTGCGGCCAGGGATTCGTCGTGCTCAACAAGCCGGGCGCCTACGGCCTGCTGGCCATCGACGAAATGGCGAAGGCGGAGCCCGACGGCTACACGCTGATGCTCGGCAATGTCAGCACCAACGCCATTACGCCGATCCTCTATGCGAAAAAGCTCACCATCAACTACGTCAAGGACGTGGTGGCAGTGACGAACTTGGTCGATATCCCCGCATTCCTGATAGTGACGACCGCAAACAATTTCCCTCCCAAGACGGTCCCGGAGTTCATCGCTTATGCCAAACAGCGTCCGGGCGAGATCCATTACGGCACGGTCGGTGTCGGCTCATATCCCCATTACGACATGGCCTTTTTCGCCAAACGCGCCGGCGACCTCGAGATGTCCGCTCTCCCCAACAGGAATGGCGCCGCTGGCGTGATCCAGGATTTGTTGCGCGGCGATAGTCAGGCCGCCTTCCTCAACGTCGCCTCCTCTGCCAGCCTGGTACAGGCAGGCAAATTGCGCCCGCTCGCAGTCGTCAACCACACGCGCCTGCCGGAATACCCGGATATCTCGACCATGCAGGAAGTCGGCTTCCCGGACGTGGGTACCATCGCCTGGCAAGGCCTTTTCGCGTCGGCTGCCACGCCGAAACCTGTGCTGGAGGCGTTGTTTCAGATCGTCACCAATGCGATGCGGCAGCCCGAGACGATCGAGAACCTGCACAAACAAAACTTCAACGTCGTTGTGAGCAAGTCGCTCACCGAGGCCCAGACTTGGCTCGGTGACGAGATGAAGCACTGGGAGTCCATCACCAACACAGTGAAGATCGAAGCTCCGAATTAGAGCGGGACCGATGGCCGCGTGACCAATTGTCATGCGCGAGGCAAACGTATTGCGGATGGCAACGTCCCCACCTACGATCACATCGATACGCGGCCGGAAAATACGAATATCGCGGGAGGTCGGCGCCAGCTGCTATGGCTGGGAGGCGTGTCCAAACTGCACTGCAAAGAAAAATACGGGAGGGAGGAACCCATGACCAGATCGGAGATCTCACGGCGTAGATTCATCGAAGGCGGCGTCGGATTGACGGTTGCAAACCTTATCCCCGGCACCACGCCATTTGCCCTTGCTGCATCGATGGAGGAGCGTACCGTCGCCGCCGCTAAGGCCGCCGGCGCCGCCGATGTCAGCGGGATGATCTGGTCTCCGTACTTGGTGCCGATGCAGCCGGTGATCGCCGAGTTCAAGAAGCAGACCGGCATCGGCGTCGGCGGCGTTCAGGATATTTCGATCTTCGACGCGCCGCAGCGGGCGATGGCGGAGGCGCTGTCGCGCTCGCCGCAGTTCGACTTCATCCACATCGATTCCAACATGATCCCCTCGCTGGCGTCGGCCGGCTACCTGGAGCCGCTCGACCAGTACATGAAGCAGGCCGATTTCAAGATCAAGGCCGTCGCCGACTACGCCAACTTCATGACCTACAAGGGTCAGACCTACGGCATTCCGACCGACGGCAACGTGCATATCCAGTATGTGCGCAAGGACCTGCTCGACAACCCCGATAACCGCAAGAAGTTCGCCGACAAGCACGGCAAGGAGCTCAAGTTCCCGGAGACCTGGGAGGACGATCTCAGGATCCAGGAGACGCTGATGGATCCGTCCAAGGATCTCTACGGATCGGGCAACCTGCGCAATCGCGCCAATGGCCCGACCTGGTGGTACATGATCTTCTACAGCGCCGGCGGGTTCACCTTCGACGACGACATGAACCCGACGCTCGATACGCCGGCAGGAAACTACGCCGTCGACATCTATCTGCAGGACAAGAAGGTCGCGCACCCGGAATCGGCCGGCTGGGGCACGCCGCAGATGATCCCCCGCATTTCTCAGGGTCACGTGGTGAGCTGCCAGTACTGGGACGGGACGGCCAAGCTCAACGAGAACCCGGCGAAGTCGAAGCTGCGAGGCAACTGGCTCTACGGCTTGGTGCCGGGATCGGATTTCTCGGGCCAGCGCATCCATCGGTCGATCTCGTCACCGCTCGCCGCGCTGCTGATCAACAAATACAGCCCGCGCAAGGCACAGGCCGCCTATCTCGCGCTGTGGCTTGGATCCGGCAAGAATAGCATCCCGATCGTGTCCGACCCGGTGAATACCTTCAACGATGCCTGGGCGAAGGAGCACATGACCGCGCCCCCGGTGATCGACGCCTACAGCGCGGCCGCGATCAAGGCGATCGAGACCAACTTCCAGGTGGTCGCGCCGCCGACCTATCTCACCGGCTATCTCGAGTTCCAGGACACCCTAGGCAAGAACCTGTCGGAGGCCTATGTCGGTCAGCTTCCAGCCAAGGACGTGCTTAAGAAGACGCAGGACGAATGGAGCGCCATCGTCCGACGCATCGGCCGCAGCAAGCTCAAGGACGAGCTCGCGAGCTACAAGGCGGTGATGCCCAAGCGTAATCTGCCAGCGTAACCTGCCGGCGTGATCCCGCGCCGAATGCGTCACTGAAACCATCCCGGCCGGGCGGCATGCGCCCGTCCGGCCCCTCCGCGGGGTCTTTGCATGAGCGTGGCCGCCGTCCCGGCCGCTTCGATACCTTCGCAGGCCTCGCCGCGCGAGCGCTCGCGACAGCGCGCGATCAGGCGCTTCCGCTGGTCGATCCTCGTTCCGCTGATCCTGCTGCTCGCGTTCGTGCTGCTGCCGGTGCTGTTCCTGCAGCTCTATTTCTCGTTCCACCAATGGACGGTCTACCTCGGGAGCTGGTGGGATGCGGAATATGTCGGGCTCGATCTGTTCCGGGATGTGCTGACTGATCCGCGCTTCGGCTGGGCGGTCGTGCGCTCCTTGGCCTTCGCCACCGGTTCCACGATCGGCTGCTTCGTGATCGGATTCGCGCTCGCCTATCTCATGCGCAGGCCGTTCCGCGGCCAGGCCTTCTACTACACCATCTTCATTCTGCCGATGCTGACGGTGCCGGTGGTCGTCGCCTACACGGCGGAAATGCTGCTCTACCAAAGCGGCCCGATCAACGACCTCATCAGCCGTTTCAGTGGTATCGATTTCAAGCCGATGTGGCTCACCGATCCCAACATCGCGCTGCCGACGGTGATGCTGCTGGAGATTTGGAACTGGGCGCCGTTCTCCTTCATCATCCTGCTTGCCGGGCTCGCCGCTATTCCAAGCGAGCCCATCGAAGCCGCCCAAATCCTGGGCGCATCCAGGTGGCGCATCTTCTGGGAGGTCGAGCTTCCACTCCTGCGCCCCGTGATCTTCCTCGCCCTGGTCCTGCGCTTCCTCGAAGCCATGGCCGAGTTCCCGAAGACTTGGGCGCTGTTGCAGGGCGGACCGGGAACCGCGACCGAGACGCTCCCGGTCTACATCTTCCTCACGACGTGGCAATATTTCGAGATCTCCAAGGGCGCGGTGATGTCCTACCTCGTCATGCTGCTGATGATCGTCATCGTTCTATTCGCGATCCGGCTGCTGCGGCGGGAAAAGCAGTCGCTCGATGCCATGTACGCCGGGCAGAAGGCGGCCGGCTGATGCGGAAGTCCCAGCGTCGGCGAATGACTGCGATCGTGCGTTATGTCCTGCTCACGGGCTGGGGTGTCATCGCGTTCTTCCCGATCTTCTGGATGATCTCGACCTCGTTCAAACCGGATACGCAGTGGTTCGCCTGGCCGCCGTTCTACTTCCCGCATCCGCCGACGCTGTCGAACTACCTCAATGTCTGGTTCGGTGCCGAGGAGTATGCCGCCACCCAATACGCGATCTCCTCGCAGAAGCCGCTGATCTCTCTGTTGAACTCGACCATCATCGCCGGCACCGCGACGCTCTTGTCGGTATTGTTCGGATCGGTGATGGCCTACGGGGTCTCGCGCTACCGCATCTTGTCCGAGACGCGCATGTTCCAGCTGCTCATGCTGCGCATGATTCCGCCGATCGTGATCGTGGCGCCGCTGTCGCTCTACTATTCCACCCTCGGTCTGCTCGATTCGATGACCGGACTCATCCTCATCTACTTCCTCACGACGCTGCCTTACGCGGTATGGATGACGAAGAGCTTCATCGACGAGGTTCCACGCGAGATCGAGCAGGCCGCCGAAATTCTCGGCGCCTCGCGCTGGCGCACCATCTTCGAGATCGTGCTTCCGCTGATCCGCTCCGGCCTGGTTGCCACCTTCCTGTTCATTCTCATTCTGACGTGGAGCGAGTACCTGCTGGCGCTCATCATCACCAAGACCCAGGTCACGACACTGCCGATCGAGCTGTCGAAATACCAGGGTAGCACCGAAGGCCGCGTCTACGGGCGCCAGGCGGCGCTCGCGGTCGGCATCACCATTCCGCTGATGATCGTCGGCCTCGCTATCCGCAAGCATCTCGCGCGCGGCTTCAGCTTCGGCATGGTACGGAGATAGCCGTGGCGCGCATCGAGCTCGTCGGCCTGAGCAAAGCGTTCGGCAGCGTGGTCGCGGTGCGCAACCTCAGCCTGACCATCGAGGACGGCGAGTTTGTCGTGCTGGTCGGGCCGTCCGGCTGCGGCAAGACCACGACCCTGCGCATGATCGCCGGCTTCATCGACGCCAGCGCGGGCGAGATCCGCATCGACGGACGGGTGGTCAACGACCTCGAGCCGCGCGACCGCGGCCTCGGCATGGTTTTCCAGACGCACGCGCTGTTTCCCCACAAGACCGTCATGCAGAACGTCGAGTTCGGGTTGCGCATGAAAGGAATGCCGGCACCGGAGCGGGCGCAGCGCGTGCACGAGGTCGCCGAGATGGTGCACATCTCGCACCTGCTCGAGAAGATGCCTGGTGAATGCTCCGGCGGCGAGGCGCAGCGCGTGGCATTGGCGCGCACCTTGGTCACGCAGCCCTCGACCTTTCTCCTCGATGAACCGTTGTCGAGTCTCGACGCCAAGCTACGGCGTGAACTCCGCGCCGAATGCGACCGATTGCACCAGGCGCTCAAGCGCACCTTCATCTACGTCACCCACGACCAGGAAGAAGCCATGACGCTCGCCGACCGCATCGTCGTCATGCGCGCCGGAGAGATCGTGCAGGTCGGAACGCCGATGGAAATTTATTCCGATCCGGTCAACCATTTCGTCGCCGATTTCTTTGGCTCGCCGTCGATGAATCTGCTCGCCGGCGAGATTGTGCGAACGAACGGGATCGGGCGGTTTTGCGGCGCGGGCTTCGAGCTCGCTTTGCCGGACTGCTTCAAGTCGGCGCAGTCGGGGGTAGCGACGCTCGGTATCCGGCCGGAGCATGTCGGCGTCACGCTCGGCAATGGCGACATCGCGCTTCCGGTCCGGCTGATCGAGCCCCTCGGCCGAGACACGCTCCTTTATTTCGATGCCGGAACCGAACGAGCATTCATCGCGGTCAGCAAAGGCCTCGACATGGCCGACGTAGGGGTTGGGACGCGTATGGCGCTGTCGCTCGACCCACGCCGACTCTACCTATTCGGCGCCGATGGAAGGCGGTTGGCCGCGTCGTGACGGCAATAGGGTCAAACGTTTATGAACGAAGGTCGAGGGATGCATGGATTACCGCGAGAAGAGTGAAATCCGCGATGGGATGCAAATCGATTGGGACATGCCAATCACCATGGACGACGGCCTCGTGCTGCGTTGCGACATCTACCGGCCGACCGGCGATGGCAAGCACCCGGTGATCATGACCTATGGGCCCTACGCCAAGTGGCTGCACTTCGAGGATCTCTATACCGATCAGTGGCGGCGCATGTGCGCCGATCATCCGGACGTGCCCACTGGGTCGACCAACAAGTATCAGTGCTGGGAGGTGGTCGATCCGGAGAAATGGGTGCCCGACGGTTACGTCTGCATTCGCGTCGACAGCCGCGGCGCCGGCCGCTCGCCCGGCGTCATCGACATCTGGTCGCTGCGCGAGGCGCAGGATCTCGCGCAGTGCGTCGACTGGGCCGGCGTGCAGCCCTGGTCGAACGGCAAAGTCGGGCTAAATGGCATCTCCTACTACGCCGAGAACCAGTGGCAGACGGCGGCACTGCGGCCCAAGCATCTGGCCGCGATCTGCACTTGGGAAGGCGCCGCCGATTTCTACCGTGACATGGCGCACCACGGCGGCATCTTCTGCCGCGGCTTCGTGCAAGACTGGTCGAAAGCGCAGGTCTACACCGTCCAGAACGGGCGCGGCACTCGCGGATTCAAGAGCCGGATGAACGGCGATTGGGTGTCCGGCCCGGAGACTTTGTCGGAAGAAGTGCTCGGGCAAAATCGCCGCGACTTCTATGAGGACTGCATCTCGCGCAAGCTCGACAGCGACCCCTACTGGCAGTCACGCATGCCCGATTGGAGCAAGGTGAAGACACCGCTGCTGTCATCCGCCAACTGGGGCGGGCAGGGTCTGCATCCGCGCGGCAACTTCGAAGGCTTCGTGCGCGCCGCGTCGGAGCAGAAATGGCTCGAGTGCCATGGCATCGAGCACTGGACGCATTTCTACACGAACTATGGCCTGCAACTGCAGAAGAAGTTCTTCGGCCATTTCCTCAAGGGCGAGGACACCGGCTGGGGCAAGCAGCCGAAGGTGTTGCTGCAGGTGCGCCACCCCGGCGAGAGATTTGTCGAGCGGCACGAGCGCGAGTGGCCGCTCGCGCGCACCAAATGGACCAAGTTCTATCTGCACCCGGGCGACATGACGATGTCGTCTGCGGCGCAAAAAAAGGCAAGCTCCGTCACCTATGCCGGATTGGGCGATGGCGTGACATTCCTGACCGAACCGCTCGAGCGCGAGGTCGAGGTCACCGGGCCGATCGCGGCCAAGCTTTGGGTGTCGTCGGCGACCGAGGACGCCGACCTATTCCTGGTCGTGCGCGCCTTCACTCCCGATCTCAAGGAGCTCACCTTCCAGGGCGCGCTCGATTCGCACACGCCGATTGCCCAGGGCTGGTTGCGCTGCTCCCACCGCAAGCTCGATCCGAAGCTCAGCTTGCCTTATCGCCCCTATCACACCCACGACGAGGAGCAGAAGCTCACGCCTGGACAGGTCTACGAGGTCGATGTCGAGGTCTGGCCGACCTGCATCGTGCTGCCGAAGGGCTATCGCCTGGCGCTCTCCGTGCGCGGCACCGACTACATCTTTCCCGGCGAACCCGGCGCCGGCCTGGAGACGCTGGGCAAGGTCTGGACCGGCGTCGGCCCCTTCACTCACAACGACCCACGCGACCGTCCGCCGGCGATCTTCGGCGGGGACGTGACGCTGCACGCCGGCCCCGATCGCGCAGCCCATGTGCTGCTGCCGGTCATACCCAAGAGCTAGGCGCGACCCGCGATCGCACCTACTTGCAAGATTCTTTGGAGCAGGAAGCCATGAGTTACCGTGAGGTCACCGAGATCCGCGATGGGATGCAGATCGATTGGGACATGCCGATCAAGATGGACGACGGGCTGATGCTGCGATGCGACGTCTTCCGGCCGATTCGCAAGGGTCGCTATCCCGTCATCCTCAGCGGCGGCCCCTACGGCAAGTGGCTGCATTTCGAGGACGGCTACAAGACCGCCTGGAAGCGCATGGAGGAAAAGCACCCGAGTGTCACGGCGGGCTCGACCAACAAGTACCAGAGCTGGGAAGTCTGCGACCCCGAGAAGTGGGTGCCGGACGGCTATGTCTGCGTGCGGGTCGATTCACGCGGCTGCGGCCGGTCGCCCGGCTATGTCGAGCACTGGTCGCCGCGCGAGACCAAGGACCTGTTCGATTGCATCGAGTGGGCCGGCAAGCAGCCCTGGTCGAACGGCAAGGTCGGCTTGAGCGGTATCTCCTACTACGCCGTCAACCAATGGAAAGTGGCGAGCATGCAGCCGAAGCATCTCGCCGCGATCTGCGTCTGGGAGGGCTTCGCCGACTTCTATCGCGAGCTGAGCCACAACGGCGGCATCTACAACACCTTCGCCCAGAACTGGTATGACATGCAGATCAAGACGGTGCAGTACGGACTGGGCACAAAGGGTTATCGCAGCCGCATGAACGGCGACTTGGTCTCGGGCCCGGAGACGCTGCCCGACGAGGTGTTGGGCGGCAACCGCTACGATCTCGGCAAGACCTATTTCGCCCATCCCATGGACGACGATTACTACAAGGCCATGTTTCCCGACTGGTCCAAGATCAAGGTGCCGCTGCTGTCGGCCGCGAACTGGGGCGGACAGCCGCTGCATCCGCGTGGCAACTTCGAGGGCTTCTTCCAATCGGCAACGAAGCAGAAGTGGCTCGAGGTGCACGGCATCGAGCACTGGACGCACTACTACACCGACTACGGCGTCGACCTACAGAAGCGGTTCTTCGGCTATTTTCTCAAGGGCGAGAAGAACGGCTGGAACAAACAGCCGCAGGTGCAGCTCAACGTCCGGCATCCCGGCGAGAGGTTCGTCATTCGCCAGGAGGACGGCTGGCCGATCCCGCGCACGCAGTGGACCAGGTTCCATCTCGCGAGCGATGCCCAAAAACTCGCGACGGCGCCGGCGACGGGCTCGGCGACCGTGACGTTCGACGCGCTCGGCGATGGCGTGACCTTTCTCACCGAGCCGATGCGGGAGGCGACCGAGATCACCGGTCCGGTCGCTGCCCGCCTCGCGATCTCGTCGTCAACGGAAGACGCGGACGTCTTCCTGGTGCTGCGGGTGTTCGCGCCCGATATGAAGGAGATCGTGTTCCAGGGGGCGCTCGACCCGCACACTCCGATCGGACAGGGCTGGCTGCGTGCCTCGCATCGCAAGCTCGACAAGAAGCTTAGCCTGCCATTCCGGCCCTACCACGCCCACGACGAGAAGCAACCGCTCAAGCCCGGCCAGGTCTACGAGCTCGACATCGAGATCGTCCCGACCTCGATCGTCGTGCCGAAAGGCTACCGTGTGGGGCTGAGCGTGCGCGGGCGCGATTACGTCTATCCCGGCGGCTCCGGCGGCAAGCTCTCCAACATGAAGAACGAGTTCACGGGCTGCGGTCCCTTCCTGCACGACGACCCGCGCGATCGGCCGGTCGCGATCTATGGCGGCAAGACCACCATCCACATCGGCGGCGGGCGGGAGAATTTCGTGCTGCTGCCGATCATCCCCGATCGGACGAAGGCGAAGCCGCCGACTGCCAAGGCAGATAAGACGGCCGGACGCGGCGCGCGGTCCGCTAGATCGCCGCGCCGACGCTGAGGGACGCTACAAGCCCAACCGCGCCATCATCGGCGCGGCATAGCGCTCGCCCTGGGTCACGCCCGATTTGAACGTCTTGTCGAGGGCCGCGAGCGTCGCCTCGGAGGGCCGCAGCTCGGCCGCCTTGGCGTTTTCCTCCAGCCATTTCCGCTTGCTGTTGCCGACCAGCGGGAGAACCGGCGGCTTGCGCGCGAGGAGCCAGGCCACGCAGAGCTGTGCCGGAGTGCAGCGTTCGTGGGCGGCAAGCTCTTTGAGCGCATCGACCAGCTTCTGGTTCTGTTGCGCGTTGCTGCCCTGAAAGCGCGGCATGCCGCGGCGGGCATCGTTCTGCGGCAGAGCGTCGGCGGCCGCGACCGTGCCGGTGAGAAAACCGCGGCCGAGCGGAGAATAGGCGACGAAGCCGATGCCGAGCTCGTGGGCGAGCGGAAGGATCTCCGCTTCGACGTCGCGGGTCCACAGCGAATACTCGGTCTGCAGGGCGGCCATCGGATGGACCTTTTGGGCGCGGCGGATGGTGTTCGCTCCCGCTTCCGAAAGTCCGAGATGCCTGATCTTGCCCTGCGTCTTGAGTCGCACCATGGCGCCGACGGTATCCTCGATCGGCACAGTCTCGTCGACGCGATGAATGAAATAGAGGTCGATTGTGTCGGTCCCCAAACGCTTGAGGCTCTTCTCGCAGGCTTCGATGACGTAGTCCGGATGGCCCTTGGCGCCTGGCTTGCCGTCGGGCAGGCGAATGTTGCCGAACTTGGTGGCGAGGATGTACTTTTCGCGGCGCCCTTTTAGGCCGCGACCGACCAGCTCCTCGTTGGCGCCGTTCGCTCCGTAGGCATCGGAGGTATCGATGAAGTCGATGCCGAGATCGGGCGCCCGGTGCAGCGTGGCGATCGCCTCGTCGGGATCGGGCACGCCGTAGATCGGTGTCATGCTCATGCAGCCGACCCCGATGGCCGACACGTCGAGGGTCCCTAATTTTCTGCGTCCGATCATGATTATTGCCGCTGCTCGTCGTAGCAAGTGAAGGGAATGGTGAAGATGATGAGTCTGGAGCTTGTGTCGATCGAGACCGGCACCTATCCGCTCGATGGTGCCTTCTACAGGCCGGAAGCCGGCACCGACAAAGGCACGATCCTCATCATGCACGGGAATTGTGGAAACTTCTACACCGGCGTGCCGCGCCACATTGCGCCGCTGCTGGTGCGGCTCGGCTATGCTGTGCTCGCCTACAATCGTCGCGGCCACGACATTATGGCGAGCACCGCGCGGGAACGCATGGGTGGAGCCTACCAGCGCATCCACGAGATGATCGAGGATAACCAACATGCGGAACGCTGGCTCGCAACGCGCGGCTGTGACCGCCCCATCGTGATCGGTCATTCCAATGGCGGAATGCTGGCGGTGAAGCACTGTGCCGGCAGCACGAGCGTGCGGGCGCTCGTGCTGCTCTCCGCCCATATGGGCGGAAAGAATCTGTTCCGCACAATCAGCGAAGCAGGCTTGATGGCCGGCGAGCGTTTCGATGAGTTCAGTACGCGCGCCCGCGAGCTGGTGGCGGCGGGCAAGGGCAACGAGTTGATGCAGGTCCCGGGCTGGTGGTGGGTCATCAGCGCGCAGACCTTCGTCGATTACCTCGATGTCTGTCCCGACATTCTGGAGCTGGCGCCGCAGGTGCGCTGCCCGGCACTGTTCCTGCGCGGCGATCGCGAGGCGAAGCATGTCTATCCCGGCGAGGCCTTTGTCGAGCGCGCCGGCGGCCCGGCGGAATTCGCGCTGGTGCCCGACTGCGATCATTTCTACGGCGGGCGCGAGCCGGCCGCGGTCAAACTGATCGCCCGCTGGCTCGCCCGCTCCGGCATCAATTCGACTCCAGAAGTCGCGGCAGCCGCGCGCAAATAACGGCACTAGTTCTTCACGCGATCCATCATGAAGCAAGTTGCGACGATGGAGTGCGACGGCCCCGTGGCATTGTGGACATAGCATTTCTCGAACCGGTCGGCCGACACGATTGTGATCCGGTAATAGCCGTCGGAATCGGCGCCCTCGATCGTCTTGTTGTCGGCAGACAGCGCCCAGGCGAAGGGTTCCTTGCTGTCGTTGTTGGCGGACGATGTCGTGCCCCAGATCAGCCGGCCATCTTGGCCCGTGACCGTGTGGGTCACCTCGAGATCGCGCACGACCGCGTTCTGCGGCGATCCGGAGAGATGCTCCGTGGTCCCGAACAGGAGAATTTTGCCGGTTCCCCGCCACGTGCCCTTGAGAGCTGGAATCGCGTCCTGGGCCCCAGCGGCAACCGGCATCATGAACAGGATTGCTGCGGCTGCCAAACGCTTCATCTCGTCCTCCTGCTTTGGATTCCGCCGTCGGATTGTCGCCCCAACTGTTCAATGTCACACAGTTTACGTCCTGACAACGGCGTCAGCGAATCCGTTGCAATGGCAATCTTGCATTCCCGCTTGGGATGTGAGGGGCATGTCCCAGGTGGCGATCGAATCTCGCGGCCCGCAGGCCGCAATCGGCATGAAGGTGGAGGGCGGGCTCCAGTTCAGCATGCGGCCGCGTTCTTGCCCAGCCAGCCGACGATCCAATCGGCGCGCGCGAAATGGTGGCGCGTCCTCCTCGCGCGGAGGTCATTGCGACCTCTCAGGCTTCGGCGCCGCGCTCGCACCCCCGCGCTGCCGGCATGGGTGCTGCTTAACCACGCGCGCTCGGCAGGGATGACCATGCAAGGCGGGAGTACTATCTTTAAGCCATTCCAGCGCCGTTGCCGGCGCGGGAGGATGATCCGTGGCTGGAATGGATGTGGTTCGACGCGAGTTGCGCGGCAGCGTCATAGCGCTGGCGATGGTGGCTGTGACCACGGTCGTGGTCTACGGACTGACGCAGTCGCTTGAGGTCCGCCGTGGCTCGGTCATCTACCTCCTCCCGGTGCTGCTCGCGGGCTGGCATCTCGGGCTCGTTCCGGCGCTGGTCGCGGCGGTCGCCGGCGTGCTCTGGTCGGGATATTTTTTCTTTTCGCCGTACTACAGCTTCTATCTCTCGCGGCCGAACGAGATTCTCAATCTCCTGTTGTTCATGGTGGTGGCGGGGGTGACGAGCCACCTCGCAAATTCGATGAAGATACAGACCGAGATCGCCAAAAAACGCGAGAAGGAAATGGGCGATCTCTACGCCTTCTCGCGCCGGGTGGCGGGGGCGTCATCGGCCGCGGATATCTACCTCGCGATCGAGGAGCATCTTGCGAGTCTCGTCCAGCGCAAGGTGGTGCTCTTCGGGGCCGGCTCCGATCGCGACGCCAAGCCCGAGCAGGCTGCGCTGTCGCAGCGCGTGCATGCCGCTATTGCGGAGGTGCAAGCGGGCCGCACGCCCGCCACCACGGTCGACGACGGCGGCGGCGATATCTGGCTGGTCCGCCGCGTGTCGCAAAAGAACGCCGACTTCGGCGTCATTGCCATCGATCTCGGTAGCGTTCCGCCGGGCGCAATCGATGAAGTCCGCAAGCGTGTCGACGACGTGCTGTCGGACGCTGCCGCGACCCTCGAGCGCCTCGACGTCGCCCGCGCGCTCAATGATGCAAAAATGCGTTCCGAGACCGAGTTACTGCGCGAGGCGCTGATCGGCTCGGTTTCGCACGAATTGCGCACGCCGCTGGCTTCGATTCTGGGCGCCGCCACGGTGCTGAGCAAATCCGCGGCGATCAGCAAGGATGAGCGGCTGACCTCGCTCGCGGGCGTGGTGCGCGACGAGGCGGAACGCCTCAACAACGACATCCAGAACCTGCTCGATGCGACCCGCATCAGCCGCGAACAGATCAGGCCGCGGCAGGAATGGATCGAGCCGCAGGACATCGTCAATGCCGCGCTTGAGCGCCGGCGGCGTCGGCTTTCCGGCCATCAAGTCTCCCTCGACATGGATTCCAACCTGCCCTTCATCTATGTGGATGCCGTGTTGGTCGAGCAGGCGTTCGGACAGATCGTCGACAACGCCGCGAAGTATTCACCCCCGGGCTCGCCGATCACGGTGGCCGCCAAGCGCAACAGCCATGACGTCGTGCTGTCGGTTCATGATGAGGGCGCGGGGCTCACGGCGCAGGAGAACGCGCATGTCGGCGAGCGGTTTTTTCGCGGCGCCCGCCTTGCGACGACAACGTCGGGCTCCGGTCTCGGGTTGTGGATCGCAAAGGCCTTCGTCAGCGCTAACGGCGGCAAGATCGAGGCCGCGAGCGCGGGCGCAGATCGAGGCACCACGGTCTCCATTCACCTGCCCTTTGCAACACCTGCAAGCCAGCCCGAGGTCGGCCCCGATGACTGAAAACAATCCCGTTGTCCTCGTCGTCGACGACGAAGTGCAGATTCGCCGCTTCCTGCGCGCAGGACTCGAGCTCGACGGCTTCTCCGTGCAGGACGCCGAGACTGGCGCCGATGCGCTGCGTTGGGCGACGCTCAAGCCGCCTGATCTCGTCATTCTCGATCTGGGATTGCCCGACATGGACGGCTCCGAGGTGCTCGAACGCCTGCGGGCGTGGTCGAGCGTTCCACTCATCGTGCTATCGGTGCGGTCGAACGAGGCGGAGAAGGTGCGCCTGTTGGAGAGCGGGGCCGACGATTACGTGGTCAAGCCGTTCGGCATGGCGGAACTCTTGGCGCGCGCGCACGCCGCGATGCGGCGCCACGTGCGCGACTCCTCCGGTGAACCGGTGGTCAGGGTTGGGCCGCTCACGATCGATCTCGCCGCGCGAATTGTGACCATCAATGGCGGCCGCGTCATGCTCACGCCGAAGGAATATCGGCTGCTGCAGCTCTTGGCCCAGCACGCAGGCAACGTCGTCACCCACCAGTTCCTGCTCAAGGAGGTCTGGGGATCGCCGCACCTGCACGACACACATTATCTGCGGATCTTCGTGCGCAAGTTGCGGCAGAAGATCGAGGTCGACCCGACCCAGCCGCGGATCCTGTTGACCGAGCTCGGCGTCGGATATCGGCTCGTGGCCCCGGAGGGGGCAGTCGCGACGGCGAAATAAGGCGTGTACTCGTTACGGATGTCCGCTTTTGGGGTGAGGCGGGTTGCATCGGAGTCAGCACGGGACAGACTGTTATCGATCATAGCCCCGGTCGCAATGCGCAGGTTTCGAAGTGAGATTTCGGATTCAGCGAACCCAGGCTCCCCGAGTCGACCTCGCAAGCGGACCGCAGCAGGAATTCTTTTTCGTGGGCTGCTGCATGGGTTTGTCGTCGCGTCAGCGTCCTTGACTCCCGGGCGTCGCATCCATAGGTTCCGCGCGCTCTCGCCAAAGAGCCAAAACGACGTCCGCCGACCGGTCCAGGAGGCCGGAGGCCACCGCCCGACAGCGCGATGCGCCCTCGGGCGCTCTTGGTGTTGGGCACTGAATCGGGACCGTGGAACGAGATGTTCGATTCGCTTTCCGAAAGGCTCGGCGGCATCCTCGATCGCCTCACCCGGCGCGGCGCGCTGACCGAGGCCGACGTGGATGCCGCGCTACGCGAAGTGCGGCGGGCGCTGCTCGAGGCCGATGTGGCGCTCGATGTAGCGCGCGCCTTCATCGACCAGGTCAAGAGCCACGCCGTCGGGGTCGAGGTCATCAAATCGGTGACCCCCGGCCAAATGGTGGTGAAGGTCGTGCACGACCAGTTGATCAACACCCTCGGCGCCCGTGGCGAACCGGTCGATCTCAATGCTCCGCCGCCAGTGCCGATCATGATGGTCGGCCTGCAGGGCTCCGGCAAAACCACCACTACCGCCAAGCTGGCTAAGCGGCTCTCCGAGCAGGCGCGGCGCAAAGTACTCATGGCATCGCTCGACGTGCGCCGTCCCGCGGCAATGGAGCAGCTTGCCGTGCTCGGGCGGCAGGTCAACGTTGAGACGTTACCGGTCGTGGATGGCCAGCCGCCGGCGCAGATTGCCCAGCGCGCGCTCCAGGCCGGACGGCTCGGCGGTTATGACGTCATCCTCCTCGATACCGCCGGCCGCACCACGCTCGATGAAGCGATGATGGCGGAAGCCGCCGACGTGAAGCGTGCCGCCAATCCGCACGAGGTGCTGCTCGTCGCCGATGCCCTCACCGGCCAGGATGCGGTCAACCTCGCGCGCGCCTTCAACGATCGGGTCGGGCTAACCGGGATCGTGCTCACGCGCGTCGACGGCGACGGCCGCGGCGGTGCCGCCCTATCCATGCGTGCGGTGACGGGCAAGCCGATCAAGCTCATCGGCACCGGCGAGAGAATGGATGCGCTCGAAGAGTTCCACCCCGCGCGTATTGCCGACCGCATCCTCGGCATGGGCGACATCATCACCCTGGTCGAAAAGGCGGCGGCGACCATCGATGCGGAGAAGGCGGCGCGCGTCGCCGAGAGGATGCGCAAGGGCGCGTTCGATCTCGTGGACTTGCGCGAGCAGCTCCTGCAGATGCAGCAGATGGGCGGCATGACCGGGCTGATGGGCATGCTGCCCGGTATTGCGAAAATGAAGAATCAACTCACGGCGGCGAATCTCGACGAACGCGTGCTCAAGCGACAGGTGGCAATCATCGATTCGATGACGCCGCAGGAGCGCAAACACCCTGACCTGCTCAAGGCAAGCCGCAAGAAGCGCATCGCCGCAGGCTCCGGCACCAGGGTCGAGGACGTCAACCGGATGCTGAAAATGCACCGCGGCATGGCCGACGTGATGAAGGCGATGGGATCGGGCAAGCGCGGGCCGATGGCTGGTCTTGCCAATATGCTGGGCCTCGGCGGCGGCATGCCGAGCGCGCAAGAGCTGCAAAATCTGGCGCAGAAAATGCCGGGCGGATTGCCGGGACTGCCGCCCGGCGCGCCCGACGCGCCGGGGCTGCCCCCCACCATGCCAGGGTTTCCGCCGCAATTTCCTGGCGGGCCGCTGCTGCCCGGGCTCGGCGGCAAGCCGCCGGGGTTCGCCGGATTCCCGGGATTGGGCAAAAAGAAGAAGTGAACGTCAGATAGTTTCCACCGATTGAGAGTCATCGACCAGAAAGGAACCAGATGTCCCTGAAGATCCGTCTCGCTCGTGCTGGCACGAAGAAGCGTCCGTTCTATCACATCGTGATTGCCGACAGCCGCTCGCCGCGCGATGGCCGCTTCATCGAGCGGCTCGGCTATTTCAATCCGCTGTTGCCCAAGGACAAGGCCGAGCGCCTCAAGCTCGATCTTGACAAGGCCAAGGCGTGGCTCGCCAAGGGCGCGCTGCCGACCGACCGGGTCTTGCGCTTTCTCGATCAGGCGGGCGTGATGCAACGCGACAAGCGCAACAACCCCACCCGCGCCATCCCTCGCAAGCAGCGCAAAGCGCAGGCAGAGGAAGCGGTCAAGGCTGCGGCTGCGGCCAAAGCCTCGGCTGCTGCCGGCGGCGCGCCGGCAAGCTGACGCGCTTAAGCCGGGTCGTCCGCCGTGTCGGAACGCATCTGCGTTGCCCAGATCGGCGGAGCGCACGGCCTTCGCGGCGAGGTAAGGCTCAAATCGTTCACCGCCGATCCGATGGCAGTCGGCAATTACGGGCCGCTAACGACCGAAGACGGCTCGGCGACCTTCGAGATCGAGGCAGTGCGTCCCGGGAAAGGGCATCTCATCGCGCGGTTTCGCGGGGTTGGCGACCGAAACACGGCCGAGCGGCTCGTCAATGTCCGGCTGTTCGTGCCGCGCGAGCGCTTGCCGATGCCCGCGCCCGACGAGTTCTACCACGCCGACCTGATTGGGCTTGCCGCAGTTACCTCCGATGGCATCGAGATCGGCACCGTGGTGGCGATTCATGATTTCGGTGCTGGCGATATCCTCGAGTTGCAGCCAAACGCCGGCGGCACGACCGTCATGGTGCCGTTCACGGCTGCCTTCGTGCCCAGCGTCGACATTGCGAGTGGGCGCATCGTGGTGGCGCCACCCAAAGACGTAACTGAACACCGCGGCACCGCTACCGAATAGTGCCCAGCATCCGCTACATTGGACCTCATGTGGCGCGCGACCGTTCTCACCATCTTTCCTGAGATGTTTCCGGGACCGCTCGGTTTGAGCCTGGCGGGCAAGGCGCTTGCGACCGGTGTGTGGACGCTCGAGGCCGTCGATATCCGCGCGCACGCAAACGATAAGCATCGCTCGGTCGACGACACGCCTGCCGGCGGGGGCCCCGGCATGGTGATGCGTGCTGACGTGCTGGCCCGCGCAGTCGACGCGGCGGCGGGGGGCCGCGACGCACGCCCGCGCCTGGCGATGAGCCCACGCGGGCTTCCTCTCACGCAAAGCCGCGTCGCGGCGCTGGCGAAAAGCGCGGGCGCGATCATCCTCTGTGGCCGCTTCGAGGGCGTCGATGAGCGGCTCATCGAAGGGCGCGGCTTCGAGGAGGTTTCCATCGGGGATTACGTGCTTTCGGGCGGGGAGATCGCCGCTTTCGTCGTGCTCGACGCTTGCGTCCGACTGCTCCCTGGCGTCATGGGCAAAGAGGCCTCGGGCGCGGAGGAAAGCTTTAGCCAAGGGCTCCTCGAATATCCGCAATATACCAGGCCGCAGCTATGGGAAGGCCGTTCCATCCCCGCCGTCCTCACTTCCGGCGATCATGCCAAGGTCGACGCCTGGCGGCGCGCGGAAGCCGAGCGGCTCACCCGCGCCCGCCGACCCGACCTGTGGGCCGCCCATCTGGCCGCCGCCGGAAAGCGCGAAAAGGCCCGCACGCGGCGGGGCAGCAAGCCCCGCCGGGACGGGTGACAAAGCGGCGCCGGTGTCGTAGAAGCTCGCCGATCCGCACAACCGTAAAGAATGCGCGCTTTATGAGATTGGCGCTGCCGAAGAGAATTCCCATGAATTTAATTCAAGAGCTCGAGAAAGAGCAGGTCGCCAAGCTCTCCGCCGGCAAGGAGATCCCGGATTTCGCGCCCGGCGACACCATTCTCGTGAACGTCAAGGTGGTCGAGGGCGAGCGCACGCGCATCCAGGCCTATGAGGGCGTTTGCATTGGGCGCTCCGGCGCTGGCCTCAACGAGAGTTTCACGGTGCGCAAGATCTCCTACGGGGAAGGCGTGGAGCGCGTGTTTCCGCTCTATTCGCCGATGATCGACTCCATCAAGCTCGTGCGCCGCGGGAGGGTGCGTCGCGCCAAGCTTTATTACCTGCGCGGTCGGCGCGGCAAAGCCGCGCGCATCGGCGAGAAGCAGGATCACCGTGGCGCCGAGGCGAGCGCCGAGGAGGCGGCCAAGGCCGCCGAGTGAAAAGCTCGGTTCGAACTGATCGGCTTCGCTCCCGGACGCGGCTTTCGCGCTGCAGGTCGCGCCAGCCTGTGCAGCATCATTGCTGGCGTGACTGCACCGACGCCTTCTCGAGTTCCACCGTCGCGAAATCCGCGGGCAGAATGACCTCGAGCACTTCGCAATCGTCTGAGTAGTCGAGCACCACGTGCTCGATGCGCGGCGGCTGGATCCAAGTGCTTCCCGCCCGCATCACGATCGCCCCCTGGCCCTCGAGCTCGGTCTTGATCCAGCCTTTGAGCACGTAGATCATCTGGAACTCGACGTCGTGATAGTGGCGCTTCGACACCTCCTCCGGCCGGCAGGGCGGAATGAAGCGAATGACGTGCGCGCGCACCAGGCCGTTGGTGGCTTGCGCGACGCCGAGATCGCGATATTTCGCGTAAGCGCGCAGCCCGCCCTCGAAGTCCTCCTCCCGGTGATGGCTGACGACGAAGCGCTGCGACGGCCGGGCGGCCCTCCTCCGCATCCGCGCGCTGCTGCCCGTCTTGCGAGCCGCCGGCCGTTTCGCCGCGGTCCGCGGCGACGTTCGTCGCGCTGAAGCCTTCGCCTTGATTCTGGCCATGAGGTCCTCCCAAGTTCGGGGCATGCTAGCCGCTGAGCGGGTGGAAGCACAATCAAGCCCCGGAAAGCCACTCTTTTCCTTGCCGCGGTAAGACGCTAAAGGACACCTATATATCCTCAGGCCGACGGCGGTTCCGGAGCATCCAAGGCATGCCGCGCACGTTCTACGACAAGATCTGGGAAGATCATCTGGTGGATGAGCAGCCGGACGGCACCTGCCTCATCTACATCGACCGCCATCTCGTGCATGAGGTCACGAGCCCGCAGGCGTTCGAGGGTCTCCGCCTCTCCGGCCGCAAGGTGCGCGCACCGGAGAAGACACTGTGCGTCGTCGACCACAACGTTCCGACCACCGATCGCAAGGCCCCCAATCCCGATCCCGAAAGCGCGGCGCAGATTGCCTATCTCGCGGAAAACGCCAAGCTGTTTGGGCTCGAATACTTCGACGAATTCGACAAGCGCCAGGGCATCGTGCACATCATCGGGCCGGAGCAGGGATTTACGCTGCCCGGAACCACGCTCGTTTGCGGCGACAGCCACACCGCGACGCACGGCGCCTTCGGCGCGCTCGCCTATGGCATCGGCACGTCGGAAGTCGAGCACGTGCTGGCGACGCAGACGCTGATCCTCACCAAATCAAAGAACATGCGCGCCGTGGTCGACGGCAAGCTGCCCCCCGGCGTCACCGCGAAGGACATCATCCTCGCCATCATCGGCGAGATCGGCACCGCCGGTGCCACCGGCCATGCGCTCGAATATGCCGGGGAAGCGATCCGGTCGCTCTCCATGGAAGGCCGCATGACGGTCTGCAACATGTCGGTCGAGGCCGGCGCAAGGGCAGGTTTCATCGCCCCGGACGAAAAGGCGTTCGCCTATGTCAAGGATCGGCCGCGCTCGCCCAAAGGCAAGCTTTGGGATGAGGCCATGCGCCATTGGGAGACACTGCACTCGGAGGAGGGCGCGCAGTTCGACCGTGAGATCAGGCTGGATGCGGCCAAGCTCCCGCCGCTCGTGACCTGGGGCACGAGCCCCGAGCAAGTCGTCTCGGTGACCGGCCGCGTCCCGCTCCCGCAAGACATCGCCGACGAGAACAAGCGTCGTGCTGCCGTGACCTCGCTCGATTACATGGGCCTAAAGGGCGGCGAGAAGATCACCGACATCGCGCTCGACCGGGTTTTCATCGGCTCCTGCACCAATGCGCGCATCGAGGATTTGCGCGAGGTCGCGCGGGTGGTCGGCGGCAAGACGGTCAGGCCGAGCGTGAAAGCGATGATCGTTCCGGGCTCCGGCTTGGTGAAGGAGCAGGCCGAGGCGGAAGGTCTAGACAAGGTGTTCGTCAAAGCGGGGTTCGAATGGCGCGAGCCCGGCTGCTCCATGTGCCTCGCGATGAATCCCGACAAACTCGCCCCTGGCGAGCGCTGTGCCTCGACCTCGAACCGCAATTTCGAGGGCCGCCAAGGCTACAAGGGCCGTACCCATCTGGTGTCGCCCGCGATGGCAGCCGCGGCTGCGATCGCCGGGCATTTCGTCGACGTGCGGCAGTGGCGCTGAGCGCGCGTTAAGGACCGAGATCGCGGCCCGGCTGCCACCAGCAGCGCATCCTCGGAACGATGACCGCGCCACTCGGGCGATTTTCCGCCGCGAGCCAAGAGGAGCATTGGCGCACGTGCCCCGGGCCGGGGGACTCGTAGGTGTAAGGTACCGGAAAGGTGGTGGAATAGGTCCGGTAGGGATAGGCGCGCCGCCCGGAGGGATAGGCGGGCGTCACCGTAATTCGCGTGCGCGCGCGCGCCGGCCGCGGATTCGATGCGGAAACCTCGGGGCCGCGGCTCGTGTCGGATGGGAATTGCGCGAAGGCCACGTCAGCTGAGCCGAGCGCGGCCGCGCTTGCGACGATGATGAGCGCTGCTGCCCTGGTCATTTGCCGGCCCCCGTGACGCGCCTTACGCTCGCCCATTGCGGCGCGGCCGTCAACGCCCACCCCTCGCGCTGCGGCGCGCCGTCGCCTAAAACTGCCGCCATGGCCGATCCGACGACTGCCGATCCGCTCGCCTGGCACAGCGTGAAGGCGCCGTCGCTGGGCGAACTCGAAACGCTCGCCGAGGCGGCGTTTCGTCGGCTGCCGCAGAAATTCCGTGCGCTCTGCGAAGATCTCGTGATTCGGGTAGAGGACTTCCCGACCGACGAGGCGTTGGATGAACTGGACGCGGCGTCCGAATTCGATCTGCTCGGCCTGTTCCAGGGCGTCGGCTTGCCGTTTCGATCGGAAAGCGCGACTGGGCAGATGCCCAACATGGTGTGGCTCTACCGCCGGCCGATCCTCGACTACTGGGCCGAGCACGACGAGGCATTGGGCGCGATCATCACCCATGTGCTGGTGCACGAGATCGGCCACCATTTCGGTCTCTCCGATGACGACATGGCGGCGATCGAGGCGAGCGTCGCTTAAGCGATCAGCACTGCGGCAGGTCGGCGGCCCCGCGACGGCACTTGACAAAATGCCCCCGGCATCATGAAACGGGGCGGTACCAACGCCTGCGAGCCACGCTCATGGAAAAATTCACCACCTTGGAAGGCGTCGCCGCGCCGCTCAAGATGATCAATGTCGATACCGACATGATCATCCCCAAACAGTACCTCAAGACCATCAAGCGCACCGGACTTGGCGAGGGCCTGTTCGCGGAGAAACGCTATCGCGACGACGGCAGCGAAAACCCCGACTTCGTTCTCAACAAGGCCGCCTATCGCAAGGCGAAGATTCTGGTCGCCGGCGATAATTTCGGTTGCGGCTCCTCGCGCGAGCACGCGCCGTGGGCGCTGATGGACTTCGGCATCCGTTGCGTGATCTCGACCTCGTTCGGAGACATTTTCTACAACAACTGCTTCAAGAACGGGGTGCTGCCGATTAAGGTCAAGGCGCAGGACTTGGAAAAATTATTTGACGACGCCGAGCGCGGCGCGAATGCGACGTTGTCGATCGATCTCGAGAAGCAGGAGATCAGGGGCCCCGACGGAGGCATGGTCAAGTTCGAGATCGACCCGCACCGCAAGCACTGCCTGCTCAACGGTCTCGACGATATCGGATTGACCATGGTCAAGCAGGACAAGATCCAACGCTTCGAGGAAAAGGCCAAGGCCGCGCGCGCCTGGGTGTGATCCGGCAAGCGGCTTGGATCGGGCTGGATTGGCCCGTGCGCCTCTAAGCCACTTCGACGTGGGTCACTTGATAGAGGCAGGGCTCCGCCTCATTGACGAGTTCGCCGAAGCGCGGCCATTTCTTGCGGAACTCCGGTGAATGGTGCGCGGCCTTGAGCCTCTCGCGGTCTCGCCATTGCACGTAATTCACGAGGTGGCTGCCGTCCTCGCTTTTGTGCAGGCTTACCGACACGAAGCCCGGCTGGGTCGCCATGAAGCGGGCGCGCTCCGCCATCAGCTGCAGCACCTCGGCTTGGTTATTCGGCGGCACCTTGACGGTCGTGATTTGGGTAACGACGTCGTTGGTTTCGCGGATTTCGGGCATGGGGTCCTCCCGGGTTGCGCTTGAGACAACGCGCATGCCCGGATGAGGTTTCCCGTCAGACCCGCTCGTTCTCGTGCCTGCGCGCCTCGATGGCTTGCGCAATCGCGACCGTTCGGCGCGCCATGTCGGCGTGCAACCGCTCGACCATGCGGCCGTCGAGCTGCACGACGCCCTTGTCCTTGTTCTCCGGCAGGTTGAACGCCGCGATGATCTTCCTTGCTTGCGCGACCTCTTCCGCGCTCGGCGAGAACGCCGCGTTGCACGGGCCGATCTGGTTCGGGTGGATGAGCGTCTTGCCGTCGAAGCCCATATCTCGGCCCTCGGCG